>Ga0137409_10000517_pt1 | contig 42478 bp, 40 predicted proteins | sample CZODoug1_16funga_FD_122059 | JGI IMG/M metagenome (GOLD analysis project Ga0137409, IMG submission 122059) | Vadose zone soil fungal communities from Angelo Coast Range Reserve, California, USA - CZODoug1_16fungal (Hybrid Assembly) | ecosystem: Environmental > Terrestrial > Soil > Vadose zone...
CGCTGCATGGACGGGGCGGAGATCGACTTCGCCGTCGTCGTGCACCCGGAACCGTACCAGGACAACCACGATTACCTGGAGCATTGCCTCGACGAGGGCCGCGGCCGGCTCAAGGGCACCTGCCTGTTCTTCGCGGGCCGCCCGGGCGCGGAAGAGCAGATGGCGGACCTCGTCAAGCGCGCGCCGCGGGTGGCGGCGCTGAGGATCCCTGCGTACGCTCCGGAGCGGATGCCTCCGTTCGGGAAGCCGGACCTGAAGGCGCTGTGGAAGAAGGCGGCGGACCTCGGCCTGATGATCGAGCTGCATTTCGAGCCGCGCTGGGCCCCGGGTTTCGAGCCGCTGATCGAGGAGTTTCCCGGCACGACGGTGATCATCGACCACGCGGGGCGGCCCCTGCAGGGCACGCCGGAGGAACACGCGCGGATCGTCGGCTGGTCGCGCCGCCGCAACACCGTGGTGAAGCTGAGCGAGATCGCGCCGCGGACGCAGTACCCGCACCGGGACGCGGCCCCCGCCGTCCGCGCGCTGGCCGACGCCTTTGGTCCCGACCGCATGATCCTCGGCGGCGGATTCGAGTCGCACGCGACGCCGGAATCGTATGTCGCGAACCGGGAGCGGCTGCTGGGATATGTCCCGCATTTTTCCGCGGCCGACCAGGCGAAGGTCGCCGGAGGCACGGCCGCGACGCTGTTCAAGTTCATCTAGAGGGAACGGAGCCGACGCATGGGCGAATGGATCATGTCGGGGGAGTTGCACGACCGGATCGTCACCGCGGCATACCGGCGGCGCGGGTACGCGGGCAAGGAGGCGGCGCAGGCCGCGACGTTCTCGAACCTGACCGCGCGCCACGGGATCAAGACGCACAACGCCATCAAGGCGCTGCACCTGGACGAGCTGTTCGGCTCGAAGGCCGGCGGCTGCGTCCCCGGCGCGAAGATCGAGAAGATCAAGAGCCCCTACCGCGCCGTCCAGAAATGGAACGCCAACCGGAAGCTCGGCCAGGCGGTCGGGCTCGAGGCGATGGAGGCGGCCATGAAGCTGGCCGACCGCTTCGGCGTCGGCGTGGTGGCCGTGGACAACGCCTTCCACTATCTGTGGGGCGGCGGCTACGTGATCGAGGCCGCGAAGAAGGGATACATCGCGTACACGAACTGCACCGCCGCGCTGGCGGAGGTGGTCCCCTTCGGCGGCCGCTTCCCCACGCTGGGCACGAACCCGCATTCCTGGGGCTTCCCCACGAGCGCGGCCATCGGCTACCCGATCTGCATCGACTGGGCGACCAGCACGGTCGCCATGGGCCGTGTCCAGCAGTTCGTCCGGGAGAACAAGCCGCTGCCGGCGGGCTGCGCGGTCGACGAGAACGGGAAGGAGACCACGGACCCGTTGCGCGTGAAGGCGCTGCTGCCGTTCGGCGCCCACAAGGGGTACGGACTGGCGCTGATCGACGAGCTGGTCGGGGCGTTCATCGGCGGCTCGCTCCCCACCCTCCGGAGCCGCTGGAACCAGGGGGCGCCGGACGAGAAGCGGACTCCGTCCTTCTTCTTCCAGGCGATCCGCCCGGAGGCGCTGGACTGCGGCGCCTTCGCCCAGAAGCGCACGCAGGCGGTCAACGTCCGCGCGGTGATCGAGGACATCCTGGGCCACGGGAACACGCCCGGGACGATGCTCCCCGGGCAGCTGGAGCATGAGGCGTTCCTGAAGAGCGAGAAGGCGGGCGGCCTGATCTTCACCGATGCGGAGATCGCCGAGTTCGAGAAGATCGCGAAGGAAGCGCGCGTCCGCTTCCTCTCCAAGGAGCTCAAGGCGCTCTAGGTCCGGCGGCCCATCGCCTGGAGAGATATATTAAAAAATTTTTATAAGTCCATTGATAATGGGTGAATTCACATGGTAATATCTGGCAGGTTCGGGATCTGAAAGTGGAGGATTGGTCTATGCGTAGGGGTTTTGGTCGTTCCCGGAAGGGCTTTACCCTGATCGAGCTGATGATCGTGATCGCGATCATTGCGATCATCGCCGCCATCGCAATCCCGGGTCTGCTGTCGTCGCAGCGCGCGTCCAACGAACGCAATTCGTCGACCTCGCTGAAGACCCTCACGTCGGCCGAGGCCGATTTCCGCGCCAATGATCGCGACTGGAACCACATCAACGATTTCTGGACGGCCGACGTCAAGGGCCTCTACACGATGACGAGCGCCGCCGTCTCGGGCGCGAGCAACTCCACGATCGACCCCGCGATCAAGCTGATCGAACTGTCGATCGCTTCCGCGGACTCCGACGGCACGAAGTTCTCGTGCAACGACAATTGCGAGCTGACCCTCTTTGCGATCTACGCCTCCAAGGCCGGGTACTGGTATCAGGCGCTGGCGATCGACCAGGCCCTCGCCGGCTCCACGGAGGCCACCTACAAGACCGACACCGGCGGCACGCCGTCGATGGGCAGCTGCCACAACACGTCGAAGTTCGGCTTCATGTCGTATCCCGACTCCCAGTCGTCCGGAAAGTACGTGTACGTGGTCAACGAGAACAACACGATCTTCCGCAGCGCGACCTCGGGTACGGTGAAGACCTCGACCACCAACCCCCCCGGCGTGATCACGACCGCGTCGTACAAGGACTTCCCCAGCGACGGGAACCTGAAGTCCTACTGGAGCAAGCTCGACTAACGTCTGAAGGCATTTCAGGGAGGTTTCCCCTTTCCGGCCGGAGGGGGAAGCCTCCCTTGCTTTTTACCCTTCCCGCCGCGATCCTCAAGCCATGCCCCGGCGCTCCAACCGCCTTCTCGAGCAGGCGCTCGTGTTCACCTTCGTCATCCACGGCATCGCCATGCTCTCGATGGCGCTCCTGCTCCTCCCGGCAATGCCGGGCGGCGGGACCGTCGACACCCTCGCGCGCATCCGCCATCTCGCCGCCCACCCCTGGCTCTGGCGGCTCGGCTGGTTTCCCTGGCAGCTGACTGCCCTGTCCGACGTGCTCCTGGCCGCGGGACTCCTCCGCGCGGAGCGGATCCCGAAGCTGCCCGCGATCCTCACCGCGCTGGTCATCGTCGCCGCCGTCGTTCCCGACCAGGCGGGGCAGATCTGCTGGATGACGCGAGGCCTCGACCTGGCGCGCGCCGGGGATCCGGCGGCCTACCTGGCCTACGAGGCTCGGATCTTCGAGTGGACGGCCGTGTGGGGGGGATCGCTGTATACGCTCGGCGCCCTGGGCTGGACCTGGTGCTTCGTCGCGGCGCGCACGTGGAGCGGCGCGCTCACGGCAGTCTCGCTCGTCCTCTGGCCGCTCTTCGTCTATGTCAATGCGGGCCCGCTGCTTCCCGCCGGCCTGCGCCCTTCCGCGGCGTTCGTCGCGATCGGAAACGGAGCGGGGTTCGTCCTCCTCGAACTCTGGTTCGCGCTCGTGGCCGAGCAGGTGCTGCGCCTCGACCGGCCGGACACCCCGCACGGCCGCTGGGCGCCGTGGCGTCATCCCAACCGCGCGCTGGGCCTGGTCTGCGACCCCGTTGCGAACAGCCGCTTTCTCCGGGCCCTCGCGGAGCTGCTGCCCTCCCCGGCGTTCGTCAGCGACATCACGGACGTGGTCTACGTGAATTATGTCGTCGACGCCGCCCGCCTGGAGCCGCTCGTCCCGCCCGGGCTGCTGCTCCACCGCGCGGGGCCGCAGGGACGCCACGCGGTCTTCACCTTCCTGAGCTTCCGGCACGGCCACTTCGGCCCGAGGCTGCTGGGTCCGCTGCGCCTCCTGCTACCTTCCCCGATCCATACGAACTGGCGCATCCACGTCCGCGACCCGAGGAACGGACGCGACGGCATCCATTTCGTGACGAACGCGATCTCGAGCAGCGTCCACGCCCTGGCCGCGAGGATGCTGTCCGAGGGGATGCCGATGCATGTGCTTGCCCGTGCGGAGCTGCGCCGCGAAGACGGCCGCCTGTCTCTCGCCCTCGAACCCGGGCGCGGGAGCGCGCCGGATGCGGCCGCGGCTCTCCGCTTTTCCCCCGGGATGCCGGCCTCCGGACCCTGGTCCCCGGCCTTCGGATCCTGGAAGGAGATGCTGCACTACGTCGTCCCCCAGGACCGCGCGCTGTCGACGCAGCCCTGGCACCACCGGGTGACGCGACAGGAGATCCGCCTCGGAATCCCCCTGGACAAGTGCGCGCCGATGGAGGGGACCGTAACGTCGAAGGCCGCGGCCGCGTTCGTCGGGGAGGCGGAGCCGTTCTGCTTCCACGTCGCGAACGTGCGCTTCGTCTTCGAGGAGGAGCGGCGCGATCCGCTGGAGTGACGTTTACTTCTTGTTGTTGTCGGGCCCCCGGGAGGGGACCTGGTACTGCGACTCGTTGTCCACGCCCTTCCAGGTCCACGTCCCGCTGCCTTTGAGCTCCAGGCTCAGGTCGATCCGGACGTCGACGTTCGCGTCGGCGCGGACGAAGGCAACCCAGATCTCCCCGGTCTTCTTGTCGCAGGCGATCGTATTGTCCGCGACGGTGTCCTTGTTGATCCGGGCGGCGTCGGCCTTCCACTGCTCTTTCGTGAGGATCCGCTGGACCTTCTTATAGGGCGTCTGCCCGTTGTAGACGACGAAGTTGAGCGTCGGGGTGGGCTGGTAGACGTCGCCCTTGTCGTTCGTGAACAGGAGCTTGAGGAGGTAGGTGTCGCCCGTGTATTTCGTGGCCTCGCCCTGCTTGAAGGAGATCCCCTCCACCTTCATGCACCCCTTGATTTCGATCTTCGGCGTGTCCTGTGCCGCGCAGAACGTCGACAGGACCAGCGCCGCCGCCACAATCACAGCTTCTTCTCCAGGAAGGACCAGAAATTCCCGCCGAGGAGGCGGTCCACGTCGCGCTGGAGCTCCGCCTCGTCCAGCGCCCAGCCGGACGCCGCCAGGTCCGCGTACTTGGAGGCGAGCACGTCGCCGATGATGCGCTTCGAGTGGCTCCACTTGTAGATCACCTGATCGATGACGCGCGCATCGGAATGCTGCGGAATCATGCTCGTGCCCAGCAGCTCCAGACGCTCCCGCGTCATCTCCTCGATGATGCTCGGGTTGTTCACGAACCACCAGCAGCCGAAGACGAGGAGGTTGCGGAACTTCCGCGCCGCCACGCAGAGCTGGTGCTGGTTCTCGCGCGAGAGCAGCGTCGCCATGAACTTGTTCTTCGGGAAGGCCGCGCAGAGATGCTCGACCGCCTCCACGCTGCCGCGGCCCATGCCGTCGCCGGCCATCCGCAACTGCGGGTTCACCTGGCGCTTGACGCCGATCATGAGCGCGAGCGGAAGGTTCAGCTCCTCGCAGACCGGCAGCAGCGCGCGCTCCAGGATCTGGGCCGTCGGGTCGCTGCCGGGCATCGTGAAGGTCGGGGGGAGCGAGACGCCGACATAGAGGGCCTTCGTCCGCGTCGCCCACTCGCGGAAGAAGCGCTGCATCTCCCGCAGCGTCTTCGGCGTCAGCCGGTGCTCCGTCTTGTAGCCCCAGTCGTGCAGCCGCTTCCAGGACTTGCTCCAGCCCAGGAGGACCGGGTCGATCCGCAGAGCCGCCTTGAAGCGGTCGTCGGCCTGGTAGCCGTTCAGCCACACCGGGCGTTCGACATCGTCGAACGGATCGTTCGTCATGACGCAGTCCCGGATGCCCGCCTTCTCGAAGACGAGGCCGATATAGGCGTCCCGCGTTTGCGAGGCGAAGAACTTCCGGTACGACGCCAGGTCGCGCCGGCCCACGTCCAGGCCCAGCGCGTGGAGCACCGTGACGACGCCCCGGCAGGCCTCGCTGACGGGGCTGTTGTCGATGAAGAGCGTCTTCCAGATCGCATTCGCCTGCTGCGGCTTCGTCAGCTTCCAGAAGTCGTCGTACGGCAGGTCCGACTGGCGGAAGAACTCGGCGATCAGGTAGTGGTACGTCAGCAGCTCGTCGATGCCCCACGACAGCAGGCCGCCGAAGCAGGGCGCGTAGAGGTGCGTGTGGATGTCGGTGATCTTCGCCCGGGCCATCGCCCGGTCGACGGCCCCCCGGAGGTCCCGCGCGTCGACGGTCGCCATCGTCAGGACCTCAGGTACGGACGCAGGTCGATCCGCGCGCCCTTCTCCGACGACAGGTACGCGGCGTACGTGATCATCAGGACGTCGTGCGCGAGCATCAGGTCGGACTTCGGCGGGCGCCCGTGCGAGATGGCGCCGACGAAGTCGCGCAGCTCGTCCGGATAGCCCGTGACCATGTCCTCGTCGGGCGAGGGAAACGACCAGCCCTCCTTGGATTCCGTCTTCTCGACGAGGTACTCGTCCTTGAAGTATTCGCCGGAGGGCGTGTACGCGAGGCAGGCCGTGTTCGGGTTGATGTTCGCTTTCAGCACCGCGCGCGAGCCGAAGACCTGCAGGTAGTTGTAGATGCCGCCCATCACGATGTCGCTGGAGGTGAGACAGGCCACCGAGCCGTCGTCGAAGGTCAGGTGGATGGTGCCGTAGTCCTCGACGTCGTCCCAGTCGGACTTCATGTGCTTCTTCGGCTCGTCCTGAAAGGACTTCATCCAGGTGAGATTCGCGACCTCGGCGGTGACGGCGACGGGGCGGATGGGCTTGCCGTTGCGGCGGCGCCCTTCCTCGTATTTCAGGTAGCAGGCGGCGCCGACGGGATGGACGCTGAGGCGGATGAGCGAGCCGCCGCCCGCGGTCTGCCAGCGCTTCGCGTACTGGGCGTGGGAGCCGCTGTGCGATTCCTCGCCGATGATCCGCATGATGGTCGAGCCGCTCGCCGCGAGGAGTCGATTGACCTTCACGATCGGCGGGGCATAGACCCAGTTCTCGCCGTAGCAGAGCGTGACGCCGGCCTTCTTGATTGCATCCCAGGCCTTGTTGGCGTCCTCGACGATCGACTGGAACATCGACTCGCGGGAGTAGCCTTTCGCGGTCCACTTCTGACCCTTCGCGTCCGCCGGTCCGAAGAAGCCCGTCAGCGGCTTTTCGCAAAACACATGCTTGCCCGCATTGGCCGCCTGGATGGCCATCGGAATATGGAGGAAGTTGGCGACGACGAGGTCGACGACGTCGATGTCCTTGTCCGCAAGCATCTGTTCGTAGCTGTCGTAGACCTTGGGGATCTCGAAGTCCTTCGCGAGGTGGACGGCCTTGTCCTTCGTCCGTCCGTAGATGCCGAGGATCTCGAAGTCCTCGCCGTAGACCTTTTCGTAGCTGGCGAGATGGAAGTGGGCGGCGAAGCCGGCGCCGACGACGCCGATGCGGACCCGTTTGGCCATAGCTCAGAATCCCCCGAAGTTTCCCCCCATCGTAGGGATTCGCGCGGCAAAGGCAAGCGTCCGGCTATCGCACGCGTTCGTCGGGACCGAGCATCCAGGCCTGCGGATGCCGGGTGAAGCCGACGTGCGGATAGTACTGCTCCGCCGCGGGGGCGGCCAGGAGCAGGAGCTTCGCGTGCCTGCCGCCCAGGGTCTGGGTCCTGCGGATCAGCTCCTTGCCGATGCCCTGGCGCTGGTGGGTGCGCCGCACGGCCAGGTCGGAGAGATACGTGACGAAGCTGAAGTCGCTGAGCGCCCGCGAGATCCCGACCAGGAGCGCGTCGTCCCATGCCGTGACGACGAGGTTCGCGTGGCGCAGCATCGAGGCCATGCGCTCTTTGTCCTCGATGGGCCGCCGCTCGCCGAGCGTCGAGGCGTGATAGAGCTCGATCAGCGCGTCGAGGTTGACGTCGTTCCCCGTCTTGTAGCGGATCATGACGACTTCGCCTTCTCGCCGCAGAAGAGGACCAGGTCGGTCGAGACGGGCTGCGCTCCGAGCTGCCGCAGCAGCGTCGTGATCTGCCCCCGGTGGTAGGTGGAATGGTTCGTCGCGTGCAGCATCAGCTGGCCCAGCGGATACGAGAGGGCGTCGCCTTTCAGGTTGCGGTAGGCGAGCGGCGCCGCGAGGCTCTCTTCCGTCAGCGCCCCGACGAACGCCGCGAGCTCCGCCCTCAGGGGATCCCAGCGCTCGCGGACCGACGCGTGCGTCGGATGGTCCGCAGGGGTCCACATCGTCTTGGGCGACTCCCCCTTCCAGCGCGAGAGCCAGATCCACTGGGCCGAGGCGATATGGACGACGGTGTCGCGGACCGACTTGTGGCTGCTGCCCATGTCGCGGGTCCACTCGTCGGTCGGCAGTCTTGCGACGGCATCCAGAAGCCTCTCGTCCGCCCAGCGGGTATAGTCGTACAACAATCGGATGGTTTCCAGCATCGGCGGCCTCCTTGGCTCCCGCGATCAAGATACTCCTCCGGGACCCGAAAGTCGCTATTATGGTCGCGACGGAAGCGGTGCGGCCGCGCGCCGATCCGGCCGATCTGAAAAGGGGAGGGTGTGCGCATGATTCGAGTCCTCGTCTCCGCGCTGGCCGTCCTGATGGGCGCCGGCTATCAGGACTCGGCGAAAACCGCCGAGCTGGTCAAGAAGCTGGATTCCACCGACTGGGTCGAGCAGGCCCAGGCGGCCAAGGACCTGGCGAAGATGGGCCCGCCCGTGCTCCCGTCCCTGCGCGCGGCGGTCATGTCGGATTCCCCCTCCGCGAAATACTGGGCCTCGGTGATCACCGAAGCCGTGCTGCATACGTCCGTACCGCCGCCGAGCCTTCCCGAGCCCGTCGCCGCCGAACTGCCGAACCCGAGAGGCTTCGCCCCCGGCCCGAACGACATGGGCGCGCTGGTCTTCATCTGCAACAACCCGGCCCACGGCGCCTACGAGGCGACCTTCAGCCGCTGCACGAGCTGCGCCAAGACGAAGCGCTTCGCCTACGACTATGGGGCGGACTGCTACCGCTGCGCGGTGTGCAAGAAGGCGTTTGAGCGGAAGGACATCGTCTGCGAGAAGTGCGGCCAGCCCCCGGCCGGCCGGATCCCGGTCCGCATGAAAACGGCCGGCGGCCTCTAACAGGCTGCTGAAGAAGTCGCTGTTTCAGTGACTTCCGTGCCCAGTCCGAGTGTTTTCCTGGATTCGATCGCTCTAGTTCTCTCTCAAGGTCTCCTTGGGAGGCCGCCGAGAGGTCGCCAGGAGGACGCTCAGGCGCTCGAGGTCGTGAGATTCCGCATTCGGACCAAGTTGTAGGCCGCTGCGGCAAACTCAAACATCCAACCGACCAGACGGGTCCCTCGGTGTCGTGCTTTCCTCAGGACTCCCACCGTCTTCATCCATCCGAAGACCTCTTCCACTCGCTTGCGTCTTCGCTGGCTCACCTCGTAACCCGGATGTCGTGTTGTTCGTCCGTCGATCGTGGTGTTTCGCGGAATCCTCTGGGCAACATGAGGGGTCAGCCCTGCATCCCGGGCGCTCTCGACAAACCTTCGTTGGTCGTACCCCTTGTCGGCCCCCACAGTGCCGGCGTTCTTGTTCCCCCGACGTTCGAATAGCTTCGGGACGATATCCACTTCCGCTTTGCCCGTGGCCACGGTCACTTCTGTAGCTACCACGAGGCCGTTCCTGTTTTCAGTGAGCACATGGCCGTGATGCACGAGCTTCGCCCCGTCTCCCCCTTTTCTCATGAGCCGGGCATCGGGGTCCGTCGTCGAAGCGTGCGTGTCGTTGGAGCGCTTCTCTCCCTTGAAGTCGGCCGTCTCATTCTTGCCGCCCGCACCGGGAGCCGGAGGGTCCTGATCGTCTTTCCGCTGGAAGCTCTTCTGGCTGGCCCAGGCTTCGATGAACGTCCCGTCCACCGTGAAGTGCTCGCTCGAGAGGAGCTGTTTCTTCTTGGCTTGCTTCAGGATCTGCTCGAAGAACTTCCGCGAGATCTCCTGTTCGAGGAGCCGCTCCCGATTTTGGGTGAACGTGGTTGGATGCCAAACCTCATCGTCCACTCCCAGCCCCACGAACCACCGGAAGAGGAGATTGTAGTCGAGCTGCTCCATCAGCATCCGCTCGCTCCGTACGCTGTAGAGCACCTGCAGTAGCAGGGCGCGGAGCAGTCGTTCGGGAGGGATGGACGGCCCATCTGGGAGTACATCTGCTCGAAGTCGGGGCCCAGACCTTCGAGGGCCTCGTCGACCATCTCCCGCATCTTCCTTAGCGGATGATTGCGCGGGACCCGCGCTTCCAGGCTCACGTAGCTGAATAACTCGTTCTGTTTCCCGTCGTTTCCTCTCATGCCTCTATTAACACGGCAGAGAGGGAAATCGACTCGAGTGAAGAGGCTTTTTCAGCAGCCTGCTAAGGGTCTCCGGTCTTCCTCTCCCCCTCGTCAAAAAAAAACAACCGCCTGAGCGGCAGGCCCCCTTATGGGGCGATCAGTTCCGCTCAGGCGGTTTATTTCTTCCGTCGGCCGCGGCGCGGGGCCGCGGCCGGGTCCTGGCTCAGTGCATCGACATCATGATCACCAGGCTGGTGCCCAGGATCACGGCGGACAGGATGATCGACATCCCCAGATTGTTCTTCTTGACCTCGGCCCACTCATCGACTTCCCGCGTCAGCAGCGTGAAAATCTTGAGGGATACCACCAGGCCCAGGCCCATGCCGATGCCTCCGGCGAGGGCCCAGCCGATCGCCTTCCCCCAGAGCATCACCATCATGCCCATGTCGGAGCCCAAGTCGGCGGCAGCCAGCATCATCATCGTGTTCATGTCTTTTTCATCGGCCGTCCGCACCCGGAACTTTAGGGGGGAACTTCGGATTTTCCCCGTCGTTCTGTTTAATCCCTTGCCGCCCGGAGGTGGAACGTATATGTTTTAGGCTTCGATCCACGACCTGAGCGGGCTCCCCTGTCCCCGGACCAGAGGCTAATTCCATGAGCATGACCCGTCGGACCCTCCTTCGCGGCGCCGTCGCCGCGACCGCCGCCTGCGCCCTCCCTCGCGCCCTCTTCGCCCAGGAAGCCTACGGCGGCTTCAAAATGGGCCTCCAGACCTACACCCTGCGCGACTTCACCTTCGACCAGACCCTCGGGCACCTGAAGGACCTGGGCCTCCAGTACGCCCAGTTCTTCGGCAAGCAGCTGCCGATCACGGACGACAAGGCCAAAATCGACGAAGCCCGGGAGAAGATGAAGGCCGCGGGCGTGCAGATACTCTCCTGGGGCGTGCAGGGATTCTCCAAGAACGTCGACAATACGAAGAAGGCCTTCGAGTTCGCCAAGGCGATGGGGTTCTCGGTCTTCTCCGCGAACCCCTCCGCCGACAGCTTCGAATCGCTGGCGACGTTGACCAAGGAATACGGCATCCGGATCGCGATCCACAACCACGGCCCCGAGGACAAAACCTACGGCCGTCTCGACCAGGTCCAGAAGGCCGTCGAGAAGTGGCCGGTCGAGATCGGCTCCTGCGTCGACACGGGCCACGTCCTGCGCATCGGGGAGGATCCGGTCCAGTGGATTAAGGCCCTCGGTCCGCGCGTGCACGACGTCCACATCAAGGACTTCTCGGGGCCGAAGGGCGAGGACGAGAAGACGCTGGGCAAGGGCAAGCTCGACGTGGTCGGCGTCCTCAAGGCGCTGAAGGAAGTGAACTTCTCGGGCATCCTGGCCCTCGAGTACGAGAAGAACGGGCCCAAGCTGCTCGACGACGTGAAGGAGTGCCTCGAGACCGTCCGCGAGGCCGCGAAGAAGCTTTGACCGGGCGGGCTCAAGCACAGGCTGGGGAATAAGGAGACCGGTGATGTCCACCAGGACCAATCGTCGCGACTTCCTGAAGAACGCCGGCAACGCCGGCGCGGCGGGCGTGGGATTCTGGATCACCGGCCGCCAGTCCGTCTGGGCCCAGGAGAAGGGACCCAACGCCAGGCTGAACGTCGCCTGCATCGGCACGGGCGGCCGCGGCTACGCCAGCGTCCAGGGCTGTGCGAAGGAAAACATCGTCGCGCTCTGCGACATCGACGAGAACCGCCTGAACAAGGCGGGCGAGAATTTCAAGGAAGCGAAGAAGTACACCGACTACCGCATCATGCTCGAGAAGGAAGAGAAGAACATCGACGCGGTCACGGTCGGCACGCCCGACCACCATCACGCCCCTGCCGCGGTCCGCGCGCTGCGCATGGGCAAGCACGTCTACGTCGAAAAGCCCATGACCCACAGCATCTACGAGGCCCGCACGCTGACGCGGCTGGCCGCGGAGAAGAAGGTCGCGACGCAGATGGGCAATCAGGGCCATTCGCGCGACGAGCGCCGCCGCCTAGTGGAGGCCCTGCAGCAGGGCATCATCGGCAACGTCACGGAGGTCCACTGCTGGACCAACCGTCCGATCTGGCCGCAGGGCATCGAGCGGCCGACCCGGACGGACCCGATTCCTCCGTCCATCCACTGGGAGGAATGGATCGGCCCCGCCCCGATGCGCCCCTATGTCGAGCAGGTCTACCACGACTTCCGCTGGCGCGGCTGGTGGGACTTTGGCACGGGCGCCCTGGGCGACATGGCCTGCCACGTCATGGACGCCGCCTTCTGGGGCCTGAAGCTCGGATATCCGACCAGCGCCGAGGCCGAGGGCGACCCGCTGAGCAAGGAGACCGCCCCGAAGTGGATGATCGTCCGCTGCCAGTTCCCCGCGCGCGGCGAGATGCCGCCCCTCAAGTTCACCTGGTACGACGGCGGCAAGCTGCCGCCCCAGGAGGTCGCCAAGGGCATCCAGCTGAAGGACGAGGAGAAGGGCAACATTCTCGTGGCGAACGGGAACCTCATCGTCGGCGACAAGGGCACGATCGTCGTGACCGACGAGCAGACCGGCGACTGGAAGCTCTGGCGCGACGGCGCGCTGGTCGGCAACAAGGACCTGCAGATCGAGCAGACGCTCCCCCGCGTGCCCCGCGTGCCGGGCGACCTCAACGGCATGGGCAGCCACCACCTCGAGTGGCTCACGGCGTGCAAGGGCGGCCCCAAGTCGCTCGGCGACTTCTCCTACTCCGGCCCCTTCACCGAGACGGTCCTCATCGGGATCCCCGCCTTCCGCGCGGGCAAGAAGCTCGAATGGGACGGCTCCAACATGAAGGCCACCAACTGCCCGGAGGCGGACCAGTACATCAAGCGCGAGTACCGGAAGGGCTGGGAGGTCTGAGTCGGCGAAACCACGCGCGGCTTGCACGGCCCCCGGGTCCGTGCAGGCTGCATTGCTTTTTCGTAACATCGGGGTGTACGCGTTGTATTAGTTTCCGGACCTTATAAGGAACAGATCCATGACCCAGCGCACGAACCGCCGTCAATTCATCACGAACGCCGGCCTGGGCGCGGCCGGATTCTGGATCGCCGGACGCCAGGTGGGCTACGGCCAGGAGAAGTCGCCCAACGCCCAGGTGAGCATCGCCTGCATCGGCACCGGTGGCCAGGGCGGCAGCGACATGGGCAACGTCGCCAAGCTCGGCAACATCGTCGCGCTCTGCGACATCGACGACGAGCGCAACGACAAGGCCGGGATGACGTATCCCAAGGCCAAGAAGTACTTCGACTACCGCCGGATGTTCGACGAGATGGCGAAGGAGATCGACTGCGTCACCGTCGGCGTCCCCGACAACCACCACGCCTGCGCGAGCGTGATGGCCATGAAGCTCGGCAAGGGCGTCTACACGCAGAAGCCGATGACGCACGACATCTACGAGGCCCGCGTCATGCGGGAGACGGCGGCGAAGTACAAGGTCGCCACGCAGATGGGCAACCAGGGCACGGCCGGCAACAACCTGCGCGAATCGGTCGAGATCATCCAGGCAGGCCTCATCGGCGACGTCAAGGAGGTCCACATCTGGACGAACCGTCCCGTGTGGCCGCAGTCGCCGAACGTCACGGCGCGTCCGAAGGACGTGCACGACGTGCCCCCGAACATCCACTGGGACGAGTGGCTGGGGCCGGCCCCCGTGCGCCCCTTCCACAAGAAGGCGTACCTGCACTTCGTGTGGCGCGGCTGGTGGGACTTCGGCACGGGCGCGCTCGGCGACATGGCCTGCCACACGGCGAACCTGCCGTATCTGGCGCTCAAGCTCGGCGCCCCGCTCACGGTCGAGGCCGAGTCGGAGGCGCTCAATCCCGAGACCTATCCCGGCTGGGCGAAGGTCAATTATGAGTTCGGCGCCCGCGGCGACATGCCGCCCGTCAAGGTCACCTGGTACGAAGGCCGCAAGGACGGCGAGCTGGTGCAGCCGCCCCAGGACCTCCTCAAGGGCGAGAAGATGTCCAACAGCGCCTCGCTGCTCGTCGGCTCGAAGGGCACGCTGTACTCGCCGGATGACTACGGCGGCAAGAGCATCTGGCTGCCGAAGGACGACTTCAAGGAGATGAAGAAGCCCGCGCCCACCCTGCCGCGCTCGCCCGGCCACCACAAGGAGTGGATCGAGGCCGTCAAGGGCGGCCCGAAGGCGATGTCGAACTTCGACCACGCCGGCCCCTTCACCGAGTTCGTCCTGCTGGGCAACCTCGCGATGAAGCTCGGCAAGAAGTTCGAGTGGGACTCGGTCAACCTGAAGGCCAAGAACTGCCCCGAGGCCGACCCGTGGATCAAGCGCGAGTACCGCAAGGGCTGGTCGCTGTAAGTTCCTGACCGGATTCAAGAAGGGCCGGCGCGGAGCGATCCGCGCCGGCCTTTTTTCTGGGGACCGTCAGGGAAGGACCACCGCCGTGCCCGCGACGGTGACGAAGTACTTCATCGCGGACTGGATCTCGACGTCGACGCTGACCCCGACGACCGCGTTGGCCCCGAGCTTCTCCGCCCGCTGGGTCATCTTGCCGATGGCCTTCTCGCGGGCCCCGAGCAGCGCGTCCTCCTTCTCGGACGCGCCGTCGGAGGAGTCGTCCAGAAGGAAGGCCTCGCCCGAGACGATGGCCAGGTAGGACTTCACGGGACGGCCTTCGACGCTGTCGGTGGTCGTGACGATCATGCGCTCCTCCAATCTCCGGACTTCCCCTATTCTGTCCGATTTCTTTCGGGAAAGCGCCCGTTACTTCCGCGTGCGGGTCGTATTCTTAGGTAGCAGGTTGGGAGCGGGCGGCTGGGGATCGATCACTTCGCAGGGGGACCTTTCACATGTCACGCATCAATCGCCGCGAATTCCTTCGCAACACGTCGGTCGCGGGCGCCGGATTCTGGATCGCGGGCCGGCAGACCGGCTTTGGCCAGGAGAAGTCGCCCAACGCCAAGCTCAATATCGCGATGCTCGCCTGCGGCGGCCGCGGCGCCGCCAACCTGAAGGAGGTCGGCGGGGAGAACATCGTCGCCCTCTGCGACGTCAACGAGAAGGCCGTCGACGCCGCCGCGAAGAACCACCCCAACGCGAAGAAGTACTCCGACTTCCGCAAGGTCTTCGACGACCAGAAGGACTTCGACGCCGTCGTCGTCTCCACCTGCGAGCACACCCACGCGTTCGCCACGCTCCCCGCGCTGCAGCTCGGGAAGCACGTCTACTGCGAGAAGCCCCTCACCCACGGCGTCTGGGAGGCCCGCGTCATCGCGGAGGCCGCGAAGAAGGCCAAGGTCGCCACGCAGATGGGCACGCAGATGCACGCGTCGGAGAACTACCGGCGCATCGTCGAGCTCGTCCAGTCCGGCGTCGCCGGCCCCATCCGCGAGGTCCACGTCTGGGTCGAGCGCACCTGGGGCCGCCAGAGCCCCGAGGATGCCGCCGCGTACAACGACATCATCAGCACCCAGGAGCGGCCGACCGAGGAGATGACGGCGCCGCCCACGCTGAACTGGGACCTCTGGATCGGCCCCGCCCCGATTCGGCCGTTCAACACGGTGTACTTCCCCGGACCGAAGTGGTACCGCTGGTGGGACTTCGGCTCCGGCACCATGAGCGACCTGGGCAGCCACTCGAACGACCTGCCCTTCTGGGCCCTCAAGCTCGACCACCCGAAGACCATCGAAGGCTTCGGGCCCCCGCCGCATCCGGAGCTCGCGCCCGCGTCGTTCCGCGCCGTCTACGAGTACGGCCAGCGCGGCGACCTGGCGCCGGTCAAGATGACCTGGTACCAGGGCCAGGAGAAACCGCCCGGCCTCGCGGACGGGAGCATCCCCGCCGCCTATAAGAGCGGCTGCCTCTTCGTCGGCGACAAGGCTTCCATCGTCGGCAACTACTCGAAGCACCAGGTGCTCCCCGAGGACAAGTTCAAGGGCTACAAGTACAGCGGCGAGGCCATCCCCAAGTCCCTCGGACACTGGAACGAGTGGATCAACGCGGCCAAGACCGACCTCAAGACCCTCAGCAACTTCGGTTATGCGGGCATGCTGACCGAGGCCAACCACCTGGCGTCGATCGCCTACCGCCTCGGCAAGAAGCTCGAGTGGGACCACGTCAACCTCAAGTGCACCAATGCGCCCGAGGCGGACCGCCTCCTCCACCGCGAGTACCGCAAGGGCTGGGAGCTCAAGGCATGAACCGCAGGCAATTCCTCCGCAACACGACGACGGCGGCCGCGGGCTTCTGGATCGCGGGGCGGCAGACCGGCTTCGGCCAGGAGAAGTCGCCCAACGCGAAGCTGAACGTCGGCCATATCGGCGTCGCCGGCATGCGCGGCGCCGACCATCTGGGCGCGATGGCGGGCCAGAACATCGTCGCGCTCTGCGATATCGACGACAAGAACCTCGCGCAGGGCGCCGTCAAGCACGCGGCCGCGTCGAAGTACAGCGACTTCCGGGAGATGCTCGAGAAGGAGAAGACGCTGGACTGCGTCGTCGTCTCCACGCCCGACCACATCCACGCGGCGGCGGGGGTGATGGCGATGAAGCTGGGGCGGCACCTCTACAGCGAGAAGCCGCTGGCGCGGACGGTCTATGAAGTCCGCGTCATGACGGAAACCGCGCGCGAGCGAAAGCTGCAGACGCAGATGGGGACGCAGATCCACGCGGGCGACAACTACCGGCGCGTGGTCGAGCTGGTGCAGGCGGGCGCGATCGGTCCGGTGAAGGAGGCGCACGTCTGGCTGGGCGGGACGCAATGGACGGCGTCGGGCCTCCCCAGAGAGAGCGGCCCGGTGCCCGAGGGCCTGCACTGGGACCTCTGGCTGGGTCCGTCGGAGGAGCGGCCCTACAGCACGCGCTATCATCCCGCGAAATGGCGCTGCTACTGGAACTTCGGCGGCGGCCACCTGGCGGACATGGGCTGCCACTATATAGACCTGGTCTTCTGGTCGCTGAAGCTGCAGCACTGCCGGACGGCGGAGGCGGAGGGGCCGGAGGTGGATCCGCACGGCGCGCCGCCGTGGCTGACGGCGAAATGGACGTTCCCCTCGCGCGGCGAGCTGCCGCCGTGTTCGCTGACGTGGTACCACGGGGAGAAGCAGCCGCCGCAGATCGCCGAAGGCAAGCTGGGCGACTGGAAGGGCCCGGGGGTGCTGTTCGTCGGCGAGAAGGGGATGATCGTCGCCAACTACGGGGCGCACAAGCTGCTGCCCGAGGCGGACTATAAGGAGTTCAAGCGGCCCGAACCGTCGATCGCGAAGTCGGTGGGGCATCACCAGGAATGGATCGATGCGATCCGCGGCGGCAAGCCGGCGCTCTGCAACTTCGACTATGCGGGCCCGCTGGCGGAGACGGTGCTGCTGGGCAACGTGGCGTACCGGGTCGGCAAGAAGCTCGACTGGGACGCCGCGTCGCTGAAGGCGAAGGGCTGTCCGGAAGCGGACCCCTTCCTCAAGCGCGACTACCGCAAGGGCTGGACGCTCTAGGGATTACCCTGGGCAAGCTTGACGCTTCGATTGGTATCGTCGCGATACGCGATTGAAACCACGCCGGTCGAATTGACGCTGACGGAAGCGTAGCTGCCGACGAGACCGACCGCATCCAGAAGCCGACGGATCCATATTCCGTTCAGATCCTTGCGGGCATATCGCAGATCTCCGTGGGTTGCATCGTAATAGGCCACGTGAAGCCTTCCGGAACCGGGCTGCACCATCAGAGAGCACCATCCTCCCACATCCGCTCCTGGAGTCTGATCGATCACCTCTGTGACCCACGTCGCTCCCGTCCTGGTCAAATGATAGAGGCTCCGCCCTTGAGCATCGTGCAAAGCAAAATGAGGATTGTTGGCTGCGTCCAAGGCGATGGAAACCCAGTCCGGCTTCACGGCAACCGAAGCCAACGGAACGGTTTGGTAAACCCAGACGCCCGAGCCCGGAGCCTTCACGGCATAGACCAATTGATTCGAAGCTCCAATGAGGACCGCATGAAGGGCACCGGTGGGATCGATCGTCAAGGCATGCATGCAAGACGGGTCGATCGCAAGGTCCAATACCTCAGAAAAGGCCCAGGACTGCCCTCCTGCCTTGACGAGATGCTTCAGGCGGGTTGATGAATGCTGATAGAGCCCATGGAGCGCGCCCGTTGCAGGATTGAAGGCCAGCCTCGGCTTTGCGCCCGCGGGACCGGCATCGATGGTCGAGGCAACCCAGGCTCCGGAAGCGTTCGTCGCGTAGCGAAGCGCGTCATTCGTCCGGTCGTGCGCCAGGACATGGATTTTCCCCGCGGTGTCCGCAGAGAGCGATACTCCATCCCGACCGATATCCTCGACTCCCGTGGGGCCTCCGTCGAGAATCCCCGACGTGTACATCCCGCTTCCGACGACATGTCCCAGTTCGGTGGTGTACGTCACGTTGGACATTGTCTCGCTGTAGGAAGCCAGATCGACCAGGCCGGAGGCCGACCTGACGAAGGACAATCCTTTCCCGCAGTCTCCGCCGGCGGTCAGGGAGATCCTGGTGATCGACGGCACCATCGTCAAAACGCCGACTGCCCAAGAAGGGTCACTGGTGCCGTAGGAATAGACGGACAAGACCCGGACGAGGTACTCCGTGTTGGGGAGCAATCCCGTCACCTCGGCGGAAGTCATGCCGGAACCCGCGGAGGCCGCCGGCGACCACGAGGATCCTCCGTCGCTGGACATCTGGATGAGGTAGCCGGTCTCACCGGCAACGTCATTCCAGGTCACGAACATCTGGTTCGGAGCTTCGGAGTAGGCGGAGACCAGCGAGGGGGCAGACAGCTCTTTCCGCGTGGTCACCGAGACTTCGTTCGAGGGCTCGGACTCCAGGGTATCCGTCACCGCCACCACTCGAAAGTAGTAGGTCGTGTTCGGCGAGGTCGCGAGGGCGATCGAACGGGTATTCGCGGCAAGCAGCTGAAATCCTGAAATTCCGGACGCAGCGATGGGCCCGTGGGCCGTTTCCAGCCTGTAGCCGACCTCGCCAACGGCATTGTCGCTCCATCGGAGCGTGACTTCGAACCCGCTGTTCGTTTCAGCCTCCAGGTTCGTCGGCGTTGCGATCGGGGAACCCTGCGACTTCAGATTCTTTCCCACGCCGTCGGGACAGCCTACGAGGAGCACGCTCCACGACGCGCAGACCAGGAATCTCAGTCGGTTTACCATGACAGGTTGAACCCCAGATTCAGCACCGGTCCGAACGCGGTGACATTCTCCGACGCATAGAGGTTTGCCTCGATCTCCGCGATCAGCGAAAAGCTCCGCGTGAAGAAGGTGGAGACGCGCAGGCCGATCCCGCCGTCGAAGCCGACCGCGTCGCCGATGTCCGTATGGAGAAAGGCCGGACCCGCGGAGATCGTGCAGTCCAGCTCGACCACGCCCCAGCGCGCCACCGGGATCCCCAGGCGCGGGCCGATGCTGTACAGCTGCAGGGCCGCCTTCGTGTCGAAGACCTCCAGCGTGCCGAACAGCGCCCGTCCATACAGGTGGAACGAGGTTTCCCCCGGAAGCCAGGAGGTCGGGCTCCATCCCGTTACGTCCGGGGCCAAGACATAGTCCAGGTCGGTCCCATAGAGGAACGGGGAATCCGATTCGGTCGTCGTCGTCGAGTCGGAGCTTCCGCCGCTGAAGAGGCCCGCCTTGGTGATGATGGGATCCGATCTCTGGCGGCCGGGGACGATCGTGCCCTTCGGCACGCTGACGTTGAACTGCGGTGAGCTCAGCACGCCCGACAGCGTCACCCTGGGCGGCTGGTCCGGCACCGTAAACACCAGCGGTTCGCGGTCGTCCTCCTGGGGACGGCAGACCGTGCGATACCAGATCTCCGAGCCCAGGGCCGGGGTTCCCGTCTTGTGCCGGACGGGCCAGTCCTGCTCGTAATAGTCGTGGTCGTAGTCCCCCTTCGGGTTTTCCTCGATCACGATGCGCACCGAACTCTGCACGCTGCGCGTCCGGCGCGGGGGAGGCGGCTCCACCGCATCCTGGAGGAGGAGGGCCAGGACCAGCGACGCGGCGATCATCGCGAGCGGTCCTTCACGCGGACGCTTTCGATGTGGACCGTCCCGGCGCTCGCGCCCAGCTGCAGGCCCTCGGCGGACTGCAGCTCCGCTTCGGGAAGGCTGAAGATCAGCGTTTCGTCGAGGAAGACGAGGACGAGCGGAGCGTGCGGCACGACGGTAACGACGCCGCCGGCGATCCGGCCCTCCAGGGCGACCCGCCCCGTCGCCTCGTTGCGATCGTCGGCCGTGACGCGGAACAGCGCCGCCTCCGTCCGTCCGATTTCGACCCACCGGGTGTAGGAGATGGCGACGGCAAAGCGGGTCGCGTCCGGATCGGGGCCAAAGCGGAAGCGGATCCGGAATCCGGCGCGGCAGCCCACGAAGGGTCGCTTGATCCTCGCGCAGTCCGAATCGAGGCGGGCCGAGAGGACATAACAGCGCAGGCCGGGGTCGAAGCGCGCCGCGCCTCCGGGCGCGTGGAAGAGATCCGGCCGCCAGGTGCCCCACGGGATCTCCCCCACGAGCTCCGACTCGTCCGGCGGCGGGAGCGAGGCCTGGAACTCCCGCAGCGCCTTGCCCGCGGCGGCGGGCAGCGCGTCGCGTCCGTCTTCCTTGCGCAGCCGCGCGGGGGGAGCGGGCGCCTCAGGCACCGGTTTCGGCGGAGGCGCGGGCGGCGTCTCGGACAACGCCGGCGCCGGAAGCGGGTCCGCGCGCGGCACCTGGACCGGAGAGACGCGCGCTTCCAGCGGCAGGGACGGGAGCTCCGCGGTGAAGATGGCCAGCAGGATGAATCCGAGGAGGGTCGCTCCCACTGCCGCCGCCACGGGCCACAGCCAGCCGCGCGACGGCTCTTCGGCCCTCTTCGGCCGCGCCGCGGCGAACATCGGCTCCGTCGGCGGGAGCAGCGCGTCGATCAGCTCCGAGTAGCTCTGGTAGCGGTCGCCCGGCGACTTTGCCATGAGCCGCAGGAGGACGGCCTCGAACTCCTTCGACAGAGCGGGATTCAGGAGCCTCGGCGACGGCGGGACCTCGAGGGCGTGCTTGTAGAGCGTTCCCATCGGGGATTCGCCCGAAAACGGGGGCCGCTCCGTGACCATTTCGTAGAGGACGCAGCCCAGCGAGTAGAGATCGCTGCGATGATCCGCAGGCCGGCCGTCGGCCTGCTCGGGGGAGGCATACTCGGGCGTGCACGCGACGGCCTGGAGATCGGTGAGCCGCGTCTGCGAAAGCTCCACGCCGCGCGCCAGGCCGAAGTCCGCCAGCTTCACCGACCCGTCGCGCAGGAGGAAGATGTTCGCCGGCTTCACGTCGCGGTGCACGATCTTCTGCCGCAGCGCGGCGTCCAGCGCCCGCGCCACTTCGATGCCGACCCGCGCCGCCTCCTCCTCCGCGACGGCCCCCTGGTCCGTCAGCCGCTTCTCGACGGTGTCGCCGTCGATGAACTCCATCGCGAACCAGAGCCGCCCCTCGTCCTCGCCGGACTGGAGGATCGTGACGATGCGCGGATCGTTCAGGCGGGCGAGCGCCTGGATCTCGACCTGGAATTTCTGGAGGAAGCCCTTCTGGAGCTCGGGATCGAAGGCGCGCGAACTCTCGAGCACCTTGACCGCGACCCAGCGGCCGACGGACTTCTGCCACGCGCGATAGACAGAGCCCATCCCGCCGCGGCCGAGCAGGCCGTCGAAGTGGACCTCGAAATCGCCCCAGACGGCGATTGCCGACACCTTTTCCTCCCTACTCCCAGCCGATGGCCGGGTTCTAGCACAGGTTCCGGGCGGGTTCAAGGATTTGAAGACCCCATTCGCCATGCGACTCAGGCCCAGTACAGGTCCACGACTTCAACCAGGCGGCGCTGAAGCGAGCAGACGAGAACCAAGGCGCTCTCGTCCATCCCGAAGCCCTCCAGAACGTAGTGCGTCCGGGTCCTGCCGTCGTAATGGACTCCGACCAGGCGGGCGGTGGAAAAGGCCCGCTTGATGTCCTCCTCGTAAATCGAGGAGTCGACCATCAGCTCGAACGCGTGCTGGCTGTACGTGAACGCGTTGGCCCTGGCGCGGGATTTGACGGTTTTCAACGCCTGGCGGGGTTCCTGTCGCATCGCGCAACTCCTCCACCCGAGTGGTGGGGGATGGCGCTCAAAAGTCGGCAGGAAAAATGAAGGGTCTTCGGAATTTGCGACGGGCCCGGACTACGGTTTCTTCTCTTCCGACGGCTTCGGCTTCTCTTCCGGAGGCTTGGGCTTCTCCTCGGGCTTCTTCTCGTCCGGCTTTGCGCCGTCCGGCTTCTTTTCCTCAGGCTTCTTCTCGTCGGGCTTCTTGTCTTCCGGCTTCTTATCCTCGGGCTTCTTCTCGTCCTTCGGCGCTTCCGGCTTCTTGTCGTCCTTCGGAGCGTCGGGCTTCTTCTCCTCCTTCGGGACTTCCTTCGCCTTCACCAGCGCCGCCCGGTCCACCCGCAGCTTCCTGAAGGACTCCGCCGGGATCACGTAGTACCAGGGCGCGAAGCGCGTCGCCAGCTCGTCCGCCCGCTTCTTCCCGTCCGCCTTTTTCTTCTCCCAGTCCTTCTTCCTGGTCCCGTACTCTTCCTTGTCCTTCTTCGACTTCTCCTCCTCCGCCTTCTGCTCCTCGGGCTTCTTGGAGAGATCGGGGACATAGGGCTTCGGCTCGACCGGCGGCGTGACCAGCGACTCGTCGTAACGGACCGACACCATCAGGTAGCGGTTCTCGATCCCGCCCTTCTTCTCGTCCTTCTTCTCGTCTTTCTTTTCGTCCTTCTTCGGCTCCTGCTCGTCCGGCAGCCCCGCGCTGATCTCATCGCCGCTGCCCACCAGCACGTCCCCGAAGCGCAGCGTATACACGACCCCGTCGTCGCACGACGACTGCATCTCGCCCTCGCTCGAGATCATCCCGAAACGGTTGCGGTCTTCCGAATAGATATAGAAGCCCTTCCCGCCCATCGATCGCGCGACCGCCATCAGCACATTCTGGGGCATCTTCCCCAGGTCGCCCAGGTCCTTCGCCTTCGCCACGTACTCGGGCTTCGGACGCACCCCCGTCAGCTTCAGCCCGCTCAGCGTGCTCGTCAGCGCCGTGAACGTCTCCGTGTTCGGCTCCTCGGTGTCCTTCATCTCGGCCACCCTCCACGGGGCCGAGCCGTCGTCCCGCGCCGCCGCATAGGTGGCCCGGTCCTTCAGCTTCTGCTGGGTCACGTCGAACGAGTACCGGTCGATCACGACCTTCCGCAGCGACGCCGTCCCGATCTTCAGCAGGTCGGTCTCCACCCAGTCCTCGAACTTCACCGAGATGTCGGGCTTGACCTTCACGGCCCAGGTCTGCTTCTGGTCGGGGACGCGGACGTAGCGGTACTCCGCGCCCTCCTTGGGCTCCTTGCCGAAAACATAGTCCGCCAGGATCGAGCCCGCCTGGTCGAAGATGCGCACGCGCTTGCCCCGGCCTTTCGAGCCCTTGGCGTTCGCATCCAGAGGATCCACGACGCCGAAGTCCTCGTAGTCCTTCGCGTTGTCCGAGGCCAGGCGGTCCTTCTTGAGGTCGATGACCGACGCGGCCGTCTTCGCCAGCCGCTCCTTGCCGTCCGCCGGATAATTGCTGTGCGAGGGGATCGACCACTGGCCGTCGACGACCTGGACCTTGAAGGGCCGCACGGATGCCGTGAGTTCGTCGTAGTCGATGACCTCCAGGGCGGCGGCCTTCTGGGGGTCCTTGAAGCCCGGATAGAACTCCGCGCCCTGGGGCGCGAAGGCCTTGTCCTCGCGCGGCCGCGGGGCCGTCAGGAACGAGAGCGCGACCAGCGCGACGGCGACGCCGCCGAAGATCCCGGTCTTCTTCGCCTCGCTGTTCACGACGCCCTCCCCTGCGCCGCCATGCGGCGCGTCCAGATATAGAGGCCCATGATCAGCGCGGGGACCGGCGCCAGGAAGACCGCCAGCAGCCGGATATTCTTCTTGATCGTGCTCACCCGCTGCTTCATCGTCGTCTTGCTGCGCTCGATCTGCGCCTTCTTCCGCTCGTCGATCTCCCGCTTCGACGCCGTCAGCCGCTTGTTCTCGACCTCGAGAAGGTTCTGAACCTCCATCTCGATGCGGCGCGCGTCGAGGTCGGTCCGCTTCTTCAGCGCGGCGACCTTCTCGTCGACGCGGGCCTGGGCGTCGCTGCGCTCCTTCTCGGCCTTCTCCTCGGCCTCCTTGGTCTCGTCGAGCATCTGCTGGTTGTGGCTCTTGGTCAGCTTCTCGAAGGTTTCCAGTGTGCGGTGCTTGGGGCGGCGCTTGCGCAGCTCGACGTAGGACTCGTCGCCGGCGAGGACGTCGACGCAGTTGAGGACGAAGGTGATGTTGTCGAAGGTGAGCCCCTCGGGCGCCTCGGAGCGCAGGTTGAAGAACAGGTTGGAGATGCAGTCCAGGTCGGCGACGAAGATGAGGTTGAGATTGGCCGCCCCGCCCGCGGGGGGCTGGCCGGGTGCGGGGGCCGCGGCGGGCAGCGATCCCTTGATGCGGGCGGCGAGCGTCGAGGCCTGCCCCTTGGGCCGGTACTGGGGCTCGACGCGCTGCATGCCGAAGAAGCTGTTCTGGAAGAGCTGGCTCTTAAGGAGGCTGCCGGAGATGGACGTGGTCGACAGCAGCGGGGTGAACGTCAGCGGCATCGGCCCCGCGGTGCGGATCTCGCCGGCGTAGAGCATCACCATCTCCTGGAGGCCGGAGGTGATCGGGTCGCTCTGGTTGAAGCGGTCGCGACCGATGAAGAGGATCTCGCGCGGCGCGAGATTCAGCTTCGGGTGCGGATTATAGGTGTCCCACAGGATCCCCTCCGACGGGAACTGGATGCCGATGTCGGAGCAGAACTTGTTCAGGTCGCCCTTGGGCTCGCTGGGCGGCGGCGGCATCATGCCCATCGCCTGGCGCCCGGGGTTGGACTTGGGTTCGCCCGGCGCCAGCTTCGGATTGAACTGCGGGAACGGGTCGTCGAAGATCAGCGTCGGCCCGCCCTGCCGGACGTAGCCCATCAGGATGTCCATCTGGGCCTGCGTCAGCGACGACAGCTGGGCCACGATCAGCGCGTCCATCTTCTCGACGATCGGCGTGTCGAGGCCGATCTGGACCACGTCATACTGCTTCTTCAGCTCGCTGAGGATCTCCCACTCGCTCGCCGACGACATCGTCTGGAAATCGAGGCCGCCGAACAGCTTCGCGTCGGTGTTGGCGACGCCGATCTTCCGGCGCTGCGCGCCGGACACGGTGCCGATGGACCGCGTGAGTTCGTACTCGACGGAGAGGCCCCGGGTGAAAAACGGGATCACGACGGAGTCGGTGCCGCAGGTGAAGGCGACCCCCATGAAGATCCCTTCCGCGTCCTCCTCGCCCTCGGACGAGTCGCGCACCGTGGCGGGCTTGATCCCGAACTGGTCCTCGGCCTGCCGCGCTTCGGCGCTGTAGCGCTCGGTGTCGACGATGCGCAGCTGGATGCGGTCGCCGCCCAGGCCCGCGTACTCCTTGAGCAGGCCCATCAGCGTCTGGCGCTGCTCGACGAAGTTCTCGGGGACCTCCGGGCTGACGTAGGCCTGGATGTAGACCGGGCGGCCCGGATCGATCTTCGTGATGATCTGCCGCGTCGCGTCGCTCACCGTATGGAGGCGCTCCTGCGTGAGGTCGACTCGGCCGCCCGCGCGGTTCGCCAGGACGCCCAGGGCGATGCCGATGACGACGAGGCTGACCGCGCGGATCCCGAAGTGCATCCACTGGTCGCGCTGCTCCGTATGGCGGCGCGCGAGGAGGATCAGGTTGACGTAGAGAAAGACCGCGGTCAGGCAGAGGAAATACAGCATCGCGCGGATGGAGATGACGCCGGAGGCGAGCTCGTGGAACGACGCGGAGACGCCGAGGCCCTCGAGCCAGTCCTGCAGTTTTCCGCTCGTGATCGAGCCGGCCCTCGTCAGGAACACGGGCACCGCGCAGAAGAGGGCGCCCAGGATGAAGGCGACGGTCTGGCTCGTCGTCAGCAGCGAGGCGGTCATCGCCACCGCCAGCAGGGAGCTCCCGAGGAACCAATAGGACATATAGGTCCCGATCATCACGCCGATGTCGGGGTTGCCCAGGAAGGACAGCGCGACGACGTTCGTCAGCGAGAACAGGAGCGCGACGGTATAGATGCCCAGGCAGGCCAGGTACTTGCCCAGGACGACCTCGCCGTCGGTGACCGGCAGGGTGAGCAGCAGCTCGTCGGTCCCCTGCTTGCGCTCCTCGGCCCAGATGGACATCGCCACGGCGGGGACGAAGAACAGCAGCAGGTAGGGGAAAAACTCGTTCAGCGGATCGAGGTCCGCCAGGTTGTTCGTGAAGAAGACGTCGCGCCAGAACGCCAGGACCGCGCTCAGGTACACGAAGACGGCGATGAAGACGTAGCCGGTCGGCGACCCGAAGTAGGAGAAGAAGTTCCGGCGGAAGATCGCCTGCACGACGTGACGCCGCATCATCGTGCCGCTCCCGTGAGTTTGTGGAAGACTTCGTCCAGCGGCCCGCGGGCCTTCATCTCCGCGGGCGTCCCGTCGAAGACGATCTCGCCGGCGTGGATGAAGAGGACGCGGTCGGCCACGGCTTCGACCTCCTGCAGGATATGGGTCGACAGCAGGATGGTCTTCGATTTTCCCAGCTCGCGGATGGTGGCGCGGACGTCGCGGATCTGGTTCGGGTCCAGGCCGCTCGTCGGCTCGTCCATGACGAGGACGTCGGGCTCGTGGAGCAGGGCCTGGGCCATGCCGCAGCGCTGGCGGAAGCCCTTGGACAGCTTGCCGATCGGCTTCTCGAGGACGGACTTCAGCGAGAGGAGCGTCGTGACGGCCTCGATGCGGCTCTGCAGCCGGGCGGGCCCCATGCCGCGAGCCTCACCGAAGAACTGCAGGAGCGAGCGCGGGGTCATGTCGAGGTAGAGCGGCCCGTTCTCCGGCAGGTACCCGAGCTTCTCCGCGGCCGCCAGGCGGTCCGTGGCGACGTCGAAGCCCGCGATGCGGGCGACGCCGTTCGTGGGCGAGAGGAAGCCGGTCAGGATCTTCATGGTCGTCGTCTTCCCCGCCCCGTTGGGTCCGAGGAAGGCGGCCACCTGGCCCCGGGGGACGGAGAACGAGACGTCCTTGAGCGCGTGAAAGTCTCCGTACGACTTGGAGAGTTTCTCCGCCTGGATCATGATGGGGGCGTCAGTCATAGCGCAGTTTCCATATCAATTACGAGGGCGTTTTGCAAGTGTTGGCCTCTCCCTTCGAACTTTCTGCGTATAATCGTCTGCCATGCCGCTGCTCGCCGCCCTCCTGGCCGCCTGTCTTGCCGCGCAGAAATCCCCCGACCGCGAGCTGAGCGGCCCGGCGGCGAAGTGCGGCAGCGAGATCCCCTGGCTCGATTCGATCACCGAGGCGCAGACGGCATCGAAGGCCGGCGGGCGGCCGATTGCGTGGTTCGTCCCGCGCATCGAAGGCTCGCCGATGGACCGCAAGCTGGTCCTCGAGAAGTACATGCTCTGCGGCCCGTTCATGATGCCGGGCGTCGTCGACCTCCTCTCGAAGGACTTCGTCCCCCTGCGGATGCCCGGCAATCCGGCGATCCACAAGGAGTTCGGGCTGAAGGTCGGCGACTTCATCGAGCCCGGCCTGGTCTTCCTGGGGCCGGACCTCAAGGTGATCCACCTCGTAGACCGGATGACGACCTACTCCGAGGAGTGGCTGGTGCATCTCCTGCACGGCGTGCTGCGCAAAGCGGGGCGCGAGGTCGAGGAGAAGAAGGTCGAGCTGAGCGCGGCGCGGAAGGCGATCGCCGAGGGCCGGCCGGATCCGGCGCTGTTCCAGATCATCCCGGGCGAAGAGGCCCGTTGGTACCAGGGCGTCGCGCACTGGCTGAACGGCCAGACCGCGGATGCGCAGGCCGAATGGAAGAAGATCCGGACGGGCCGCTGGGCGTGGAAGGCCGCGGCGGAGCTCGCCCGGGACGGCCCTTTCGTCCGCGGCTTCGAGATCGTCGAGTCCCTGCCGCCCGAGGCGCTGAAGGACGAGCTGCCGACGACGACCACCCTGCCCTTCGCGAAGGCCGACATCGCCCGCGCCGTGCGCTTCCTGCTGCAAAACCAGCGGAACAGCGGCGTCTGGGACGACTCGCAGTACAACTACGCGGGCGACGCCTCCCTCCCCAACGTCTATATGGCCGACACGGCCCTGGCCGCGCTGGCCCTGCGCGCCTGGGGGGAGCCCGGGAAGATCGCGACCGCGATCACCCGCGCGGAAGCCTTCATGAAGGACGAAGCGCACATCGCGACGGAAGACAGCCAGGAGATCGCCTGGGCCCACGCCTACCGGCTGATCTACTTCGCGACGACCGGGGACAAGGCGATGATGGCGCGGCTGGTTCGGAAGATCGCGGAGCTGCAGAAACCCAATGGGATCTGGCAGCACGAGTACGACAACCCGTTCGTGACCGCGACGATGCTCCACGCGCTCGACGAGGCGAAGACCGCCGGCGCGGAGGTGCCTCCCGCGGTCCTGAAACGCGGCGCGGCGGCGCTCAAATCGACCCGCGACGCGAAGGGTGTCTTCTCCTATGAGTTCCCGGGAAAGGGCGGCGCGATCGAAGGCGCGGCCGGCCGCAGCCCCTACCTGGAGTTCGCGCTCGTCCTCAACCAGCAGGCGAAGCCCGAGGGGATCCCCGCCTCGCTCGAGGCCTCGTTCAAACATCACGCCCTGCTCGAGCGGGTCCGGAAGTACGACGACCACGCCGACTCGTGGCACAACGGCGGCTTCTTCTTCTGGTACGACCAGTACGGCCGCGCGGTCGCGGCGAAGTCGGCCGGCGCGACGGCCGCCCTCGCGAAGCAGAAGGAGATCGTCCTGCAGATCCCCGAGATCGACGGCTGCTGGGTCGACTCGCACGAGCTGGGCCGCGTCTACGGCACCGCCATGGCGCTCCTCACGCTGAAGCTCTGCGATTAAGATTCGGCGAGGACGCCACGAATCGAGAATTTCCAGTACACCGCTTCCGTTAGGCTGAAGCGTTCGAGGAGGAAATCATGACGATCCACGCCTACGCCGCCAAGGCGCCGAAACAGCCGCTCGCCCCGTTCGAGTACGAACCGGGTCCGCTCGGAGAGAACGAGGTCGAAGTCGCGGTCACGCACTGCGGCGTCTGCCACAGCGATCTGAGCATGTCCGACAACGAGTGGGGCATCACGACGTATCCGCTCGTGCCCGGCCACGAGGTGGTCGGGACCATCGCGGCGCTCGGCCGGAACGTAAAGCACCTGAGCGCCGGGCAGCGCGTCGGCGTGGGCTGGCTCTGCGGGTCCTGCGGCGACTGCGAATGGTGCAACCGGGGCAAGGGACATCTCTGCGCCGAGCAGCGCGGGACCATCGTCGGCCATCACGGCGGCTATGCCGACCGTGTCCGGTCGGACGCCCGGTATGCGCTTCCGATCCCCGACGCGATCGCGTCCGCCGACGCCGCGCCCCTGATGTGCGCCGGGTCGACCGTCTACACGCCGATCGTACACCAGGGCGTGCGCGCCGGAATGCGGACGGCGGTCATCGGCATCGGCGGCCTGGGCCACCTCGCCATCCAGTACCTTTCGAAGTTCGGCACCGAGGTGACGGCGATCTCGGGCACGTCCTCCAAGGAAGCCGAGGCGCGCAAGCTCGGCGCCACCGACTTCCTCCTCAGCCAGGACCTGGCCAAGGCGGCGTCGCGCTTCGACGTCATCCTGGACACCGTCTCCGGCGACCTGCCCTGGCCGGCGCTCGTCGATGCGCTGCGCCCCGAGGGAAAGCTGGTGATCTGCGGCGTGCCGGCCTCCGAGCTCAAAATGGGCGCCTTCCCGATGATCGCGATGGAGCGCGCCGTCGTCGGCGGTCGCCTCGGCAGCGCCGAAGACAGCCGCGACATGCTGAGGTTCAGCGCGCAGCACAAGATCAAGCCCATGATCGAGAGTTTCGGGATGAAGGACATCAACCAGGCGCTGGACCACGTCCGTTCCGGCAAGGTGCGCTACCGGGCGGTGCTGACGGCCTAGCGCCGGAGCTCAGAGGTTTTCCAGCGACTCCCGGGCGGCGGCCGCGAGCGAGGAGATGCTGAATGGCTTCTGGAGGAAGACGGCCCCGGGCGTCGGGGTCTCCGCGGAAGCGGAGCCCTGGTCCGTATAGCCGGACACGAAGAGGATGCGGAGCCCCGGCTGGAGCCGGAGCAGGTGCTGCGCCAGCGCCTTGCCGCCCATGCCGGGCATCACCAGGTCGGTGATGAGCAGGTCCGGCTTCGCGCGATTCTGCTTCACGGCCGCGAGCGCGTCGTCTCCGTTGGCGGCCGTGGTCACCCGGCATTTCATGCCCTTCAGCATGCGCTCCGCGAGCGCGCGCAGGGCCGGCTCGTCTTCCACGAGCAGGATGCGCTCGCCGCCGACGCGATGCAGGCCCGACGTCGGACGGATGGGCGCCGCCTCCAAGGGGCCCGCGGCTCGAGGCAGGTAGAGGTGGAAGGTCGTGCCCTTCCCGGGTTCGCTGGTCAGCCCGATGTGCCCGCCCGACTGCTTCACGATGCCGTACACGGTCGCGACCCAGCCCGGTGCCCTTGCCCTTCTCCTTTGCCGTGAAGAACGGCTCGAAGATCCGCCGCTGGGTTGCCTCATCCATTCCGATGCCGGTGTCCGAAATCGAGAGCCGCAGCCAGGATCCCGCGCCCATTCCGGGCGGAAGCGCGGAATTCGGGCCGTCGACGTCGAGGTTCGAGGTCCGGATGTCCAGCCGCCCGCCCTCCGGCATCGCGTCCCGCGCATTCACGGCGAGGTTGATGAGGACCTGCTCGATCTGTCCCGGATCGGCCATCAGGGGCCAGAGATTCGGGGCGAGACCGGTCGTGATGCTGATGTTCTCCCGGATCAGGCGCCGCAGCATTTTCTCCAGGCTGCCGAGGAGCCCGTTCAGGTCGATCCGCTGCGGCTGGAGCAGTTCGCCGTAGCCGAGAATCACGGTCAGCAGGTTGTTGAAGTCGTGCGCGACGCCGTCGGTCAGCTGGGCGTCGGCGCGGTGCCGCGCCGTCTGGTCGAAGGAGACGCCCACCAGTTCCAGCCGGCCGTTCTCCAGCTCCACGGCGCGCATGACGCAGCGGATCCAGACCCAGCGGCCGTCGGCCGCGATGACACGGAGGTCGATGTCGCCCTTCGCCGTGCCGGCCAGGACCCCGCTCGTGAACTGCTTCGTGGGGAGCAGGTCGTCGGGATGGACGTGGTCCTGCCGGAAATTCGGCCGGTACCACTCCTCTTCCTTATAGCCGAGGAGTTTTTCTGCCTCGGGACTCACATGGTTGAGACCGCCGGTGGCGGCATCGATGCGCCAGACGATGGACTGGGCGGCCTCCACCATCCCGCGATAGCGGACATCGGTGTTCCGGGACGTCCCTGTTTCCTGGTTCATCGTCCTGTCTGAGGAATGCGATCAAACTAAATTAAACACAGGGAGGCGCTGCCGGATAATCGCGGCGCGAATTCCGGCGCTATACTCGAGTCCGGTGAAGAAACTTGCTCTTCTCGCCGGCGCGGCGCTGATCGGCGGCCTGGGCTGGCTGGGCTGGACGCTCTGGACGGGGTCCCTCGTCGTTGCGCTCGGGCCGCGGGAACTCCAGCTCGCGCTCGAGAGGTCCTTCCCGGTCGAGACGGCCTACCTTCACGTCCTGAAGATCGACCTCCGCGATCCGGTCGTGTCGCTGGCGGAAGGCTCGGACCGGATCGGCCTGTCCCTGAAGCTGGGGCTGGGAATGCCGCCGCTCCCGGGGCGCTGGGCCGGTTCGGCGTCGATCTCCTGCCGCATCCGCTACAACGCGGCGCTCGGGGCCTTCTTCGCCGACGATCCGCTGATCGAGCGGCTGGAGGTCGCCGATCATCCCGGCAGGGACCAGGAGCTGACGCGGACGGCACTGACCTGGGTGCTGAAAGGCGTCCTGGAGCACACGCCGGTGTACACGCTGGCGGCCGGCGAGACGAGCCATGTCCTCGCGAAGCTCGTTCTCAAGGATGTGCGGGTGCGCAACGGCTCGCTGCGCCTGACGCTCGGGCTGGGGCAGGACCCCGTCAAGAACTAGACGGCGGCCGGGTTTTGCGGCGCGCGCGGAAAACGCGCGCATGCGAGCGGCCCAGGAGGAAGGCGACGCCGCCCAGCCCGGACAGGGCGAAGAGCACGAGAACCGCAACGGCGGCCGGCGGTCCCTCCGACATCCGGACGAACGTCGAGAGCAGCCCCACGGCCAGCACGCTCAGCAGGAGGAGGATGACGCCGTCCATTGTCTTCGACACTACTCTCTCACGTATTTCGCGAATTCCTCAATTTGGGTGTAGTTGTTCTGCCACGTGGTGTACATGACGCCGATGACGCCCTTCACCGGCGCCGCGGACTTCATCCATTCCCTGACTTCGACCGGCGGCGCGTCGTAAAACCCGGCCAGCACCTGGCGGTGGCCGCGGTCGGCGAAGAACTTGAGCGACTGGTCGCGCTTGCCGAAATTCCAGTTCATGATGACCACGTCCTTCGACAGGCCCTCCCACGAGCCGGCGATGTTCCCCCGCACGAGATAGTAGTTGTCGTGCGCGTTGTGGAAGGGATCGAACATATCGTTCCACACATACACGGTGGAGCCCTGCAGAAGGTTCACGCAGAAGCGGGCGTTTTCGGCGAGCATCGCGCCGGCGTCCATATTCCGCTTCCGGCAGGCGTCGTCCGTGTTCATCGAGCGGAACTCGTCGTGGGACATCATGTATCCCTTCGCACCGACCGCCTCCTTGATGCGCCGGGCCTCGTCCTGAAGGAGCTCGTTCGTCTTCGGCTCCGAGATGCAGGCCGACACCTGGCCGTCGTAGATGATTCCGGGGTGATACCAGGACACGCGCAGCTTTGTGCCGTCGGGGAGCTTCGTCCGGATCTTCACCGGCTCATGCCAGGCCTGATATTCGCCCTTCCACGGATGCGCCCCGAGCTTCGAGTCCGCGACGGGCTCGTAGTCCTTCCCCTCCTCGTATCCCTGAACGACGAACGGCGCGCCCGGCCGACGCAGGAGGTTGACGAGACCGGCCTCCTCGATCTTCCACTCCTTCCACTGCAGCGTGCCCTTCGCCGAGCCCCAGACGCCGAAGTAGACCCCGACCTTCTCGTGGTCCTGCGTGTTGAAGACGACGTGGTGCTCGGTCCAGTCCTGGGTGCGCTTGACCCCCAGGTGCTGTTCCTGCAGCGTGCGGCCGTCGCCCAGCGCCTTGATCTCCGGATTCCCGGTGTAGCCGTCGGTCTTGATCTTCACCGAGACGTGGTAGCAGCGGTATTTCGGCAGCTGAAAGGAGTACGTGAAGCGCGCAAGCTTGGCGTTGTCCTTCACGGTCGCAACCCCGTCCTCGACGACGACCGTCTCGTCCTTGAACCCGAACTTCGGCCCGAAGGCGATGGGCGGGTCGGCGACCACGTCGGCCTCGCCGTTCTTCACCACGAAGAGGGAGTCTTTGACGGGCAGGCCCTCGGCCAGGTTCGGGTCGTGCCAGAGCATCGTGTTCGAGTACCCGATATGGAAGAGGCAGGGCACGATCTCGAGGTTGAGCTCGGCGGCGAGCTTCTTGGCCTTCTCGAGGTTCGTGAAGTAGCGCTTGTCCATATCGCCGAGCTTTCCCATCTTGGAGTCGGCGAGCAGGAGCTTCGTGTATCCGGCCTTGGCCGCCCGCGTCCAGATGTCCCGCGCCTTCTCGACGTTCTGGTCGACGAGGAAGTTGGTGGGGTAATAGAGCCAGAGGTCGGGCTTCTCGGGCCCGGACTGGAGGAGAAGCGCGAACGCGACGAGGATGTGTTTCATGAGGCTCGCCATCGGTGATGAGGACCGGGACCCCTGCTCCGCTGCCGGCTACTGCTTCTCGACTATATAACGGGCCATCTTGTCTTCGCTTTCCTTCTTCACCTTCAATTTCAGGCCCTTGAAGGCGCCGCTGGTGGCCTGCAGCATCGGCTCCAGCCCGTCCGACATGGACTTCGACGAGATGTAGAGGATGAAGTCCCCCTGGGGCGCTTTGACGTCGACCACCGGCGCGAAGCCCCGGACGGTCATCACGACGTAGGGCTCGGAAGTGATTTCCACCGGGATCCACTCGACTCCCACCTTGAGGTTGGGTTTCCGTTCCTGGTCAGGCATGCGATTTATCCTCTTTCCTTATAGACGATGTCGACTGCGAGCGCCGCGGCGAGCAGCAGGATGCACAGGTCGCGCGTGGCGGCCGGCCCCTCGTTGATGGATACGGCGTAGGTGTCCGCGCTGGTGAACAATTCCTTGGCGAGCCCGCCCCATTTCTTCGTGACAAGGCCCAGTTCCTGCCCTTCGGTGGAAAGGAACTTGAAGTTCCAGCCCTTCCAATCCCCCTTGACCTCTGCGACCGGCTGGTCCGACTCGTTGTGGACCCAGAAGCCCCCGCCCCAGGAGAAGATCTTGCTCTTGAAGTAGCCCAGGCGGCGGCCCTCCCCGTCCTCGACCCAGACCTTGGACCGGAGGAAGGTGAAGGGCTTGCGGATGAGGAACAGCAGGGGGCCGTTCTCGTCGTCCTTCGTCACCGTGACCGAGTTGGGCAGCAGCATCTTGTTGACCACGAGCCGAAGGAAGGTGATGAAGCCGCCCGGGGTCTCGCGGGCCAGCGCCACCTTGGCCTGGGTTTGCGCGTCGAAAATATCGAACACGTCGGTCATCTTGAGGAAGCCCACGTGCTCCTTCACGATGAACTGCTTCAGGTCGAGCGGCGACGTCTCCGGCATGCGGTCCCTCCCGAATTCCCTGTCCCATGGTACTTCGCCCGGGACGCCTTCGGCAAACATTTGCCTCCGTCCCCGGCCCTTCCTATAATCCCCTCCTCCGGGGATCGGGAGAGCGGGGGAAGAACCGGGTTTTGGGCGCCGTCAGGTTTTCGAGGAAAGGCCTCTCCTTATCTCCCTATGGATTACTTCCGCTATCTTCGCGGCGAGCTTCAGGCCGAGGACGTCTCCATCCAGGAACTGGCGGAGAAGCACGGCACGCCGCTCTACGTCTACTCCAGCCGCACCATCCTGGAGCACTTCCGGAAGCTGCGGGATGCCTTCGCGGGCGCCGGCGGCCTGAGCCAGGAGCCCGTCATCTGCTACTCGGTCAAGGCCAACTCGAACCTGTCCATCCTCAAACTGATGAAGGACGAGGGGAGCGGCTTCGACGTCGTTTCGGGCGGCGAGCTCTACCGCGCGCTCAAGGTGGGAGCCGACCCCAAAAAGTGCGTCTTCGCCGGCGTCGGCAAGAACGACGAGGAAATCACGTACGCCCTGGAGCAGGGCATCCTCCTCTTCAACGTGGAGAGCGAGGAGGAGCTGACGAACATCGACCGGATCGCCGGGAAGCTCGGGAAGAAGGCGCCGGTCGCCCTGCGCGTGAACCCGGACGTCGATCCGCAGACCCACACCTATATCAGCACGGGCAAGAAGGAGACGAAGTTCGGGGTGGACCTGATCCGGGCGAAGCGGATCGTCCAGTCCGCGATGTCGCTGCGGAACACGCACCTGAAGGCCATCCACGTCCACATCGGGAGCCAGATCACCAAGGTCGAGCCCTACGTGGAGACGATGCAGCGGATCGCGGCCTTCCTGCCGGAGCTGGAGAAGATCGGCGCGAAGATCGAGATGCTCGACATCGGCGGCGGCTTCGGGATCTGGTACAAGGACAAGCTGGCCAAGCCCGCCAAGGAGATCGCGGCGTCGATACTCCCGGCGCTGCAGCGGATGAACGTCCGCATCCTTCTGGAGCCCGGCCGCTTCGTCGTCGGGAACGCCGGAATCCTGGTCACCCGCGTGCTCTACGTGAAGGAGTCCGGGGACAAGAAATTTGTCATTTGCGATGCGGGAATGAACGATCTGATCCGTCCTACTTTATACAGCGCGTACCACCGGATCTGGCCCGTGAAGACCGATCCGGGGGTTTCGGGGGAGGCGCCGGACGAGGAGGCCTGGTCCGGCGCGGCGGCCGTCACGGACATCGTGGGGCCGATCTGCGAGAGCGGCGACTTTTTCGCGAAGGAGCGGAAGATGCCGCCGCTGAAGCGGGGAGACCTGGTGGCCGTCTTCTCCGCCGGGGCGTACGGATATGCGATGGCGTCAAACTACAACTCGCACCCGCGGCCCTGCGAGGTGATGGTGGCCGGGAAGAAGGCGGAAGTCGTGACGGCGCGGGAAACGATGGACGACCTGCTCCGCAACGAGAAGATCGTGACGTTCTGAGCGGGCCGGGGGCCAGGCTCATTTTGGTTGACTTAGTTTTTCGGACGGCGAGAATCATAAGGTTCCATTCCTCGGGAGAACTGACATGGTGAAGCGTCTGGTCCTGATGTCCCTGCTGGCGGCCTTCGCGCTGCCGCTCGTCGTCGCGCAGGACGAATCCTTCGGCGACAAGGTCCGGCAGCTGCTGGGCGAAGGAACCGACCTTTACAAGAAGGGCAAGTACAACGAGGCGTCCTCGAAGTTCGAGGAGGCCTTCCAGCTGAAGCCCTCCAGCGACCAGGCCTACGCCTTCATCAAGCGCGCCGGCGACGACATGATCGGCCGCATGATGAACGACCCGGATCGGAAGATCCAGGACGTCGCCCGCCGCCTGATGGAGCTGGCGAAGCCCGGCGAGCCCCTCCGCGAAGGCAAGGAGGTCGTGCTCAAGTACGTGAAGGACCTCAAGGAAGAGGACCATGCGATCTGGCGCAACGCCTTCTGGCACCTGAAGAACTTCGGCCCCTGGTCGGTGCGCTTCCTGATGCCCGCCCTGGCCGACCCGCAGCAGGACCGCTACCGCTCGCGCGTCATGCTCCTCTTCACGGAGATGGGCATCGACTGCTCCCTGGCGGTCGTCGAGGCGCTCGACTCCAAGAACCCCTTCGTCCGCCAGAACGCGGCGATCGTGCTCGGCAACATCAAGGACGAGCGCGCCATCCCCGCCCTCAAGCGCGTCTCCGAGGACGCGAACGAGCCCGCCGAGGTGAAGAAGTTCGCCAACGAGGCGCTGCTCAAGATGATCCGCGGCAAGGACGCCGCCCAGTGGAAGAAGGCGACGGACTACTACTACGAACTGGCGACGAAGTATTACTACAGCCACTCCAGCGTGATCTACAGCTTCCAGCGCCACTTCCTGATCTGGAAGTGGGACACCGAGAAGGACGTCCTGACCGAGCGCAAGGTCGCCCGCTTCGCCTACAACGAGCAGCTCGCCGAGGAGGCCCTCTACGACCTCCTGGCCCTCGACCCGAACTACGTCGATAAGGCCACCAACTTCTCCGCGTGGAGCCTCCTGGCCTGCGTCCACTTCGCCCAGTCCCTCGAGGCCAAGGCCGCCGTCGAGGCCGCCCTCCAGGCGCTGCGCTACGACGAGATCGACAAGCCCGGCCTCACCCGCCTGCTCCGCGACATCGAGGGCATGAGCGACGCCTCGATCAAGGACATCGGCGCCAAGATCGACGCGGGCGCCGCGGCGGCCGACGTCGAGAAGTTCGTCAACGAGTACTTCGCCAAGCAGGCCAAGGTCATCCGTGCGAACGTGCTGGGCGAGCTGCCCGGCAAGAAGTACATCTACGAGGCGCTGGCCCGCTCGCTGGCCGACAACAACTACCTGGTCGCCAAGACCTGCCTGGACACGATCCGGGAGATGGGCCGGCCCGAGGACCTGCCCTCGCCGCCCCTGCCCCCGGACGCCCAGGGCAAGGAGGACGCCCCCGCCGCCGGCACCGGCTCCGCCGCCAACGTCAGCGGCACCATGGGCTACCCGCTCATCGAAGCCCTGACCAACGAGGACAAGCGCGTCCGCTACGCCGCCGCCAACGCGATGGTCGCCATCAACCCCCAGCGCCGCAAGCTGGGCATGGAGCTGGTGGTGCCCAACCTGATCGACGCCCTCGGCGAGCAGGGCGTCCGGGTCGCCCTCGTGATCTATGACGTGCAGGACGACGCCGACCGCAACTTCGTGAACGGCTTCCGCAAGCTGCTCACCAGCATCAACGTCTTCCCGGTCATCGTCAACTCCGGCTCGGAGGGCATCATCAAGGCCAAGCAGTTCCCCACCGAGGACGTCGTGATCATCCAGAAGAAGATCTGCGGCCAGGTCTACTTCAAGGAGTCCGACACGAAGAAGGAGATCGTCGAGACCGTGTTCGACACGCTGCGCGACGACGTCCGGACCAAGAGCATCGCCCGCATCGTGCTGGGCGACAACGCCGGCGAGGTCGAGGCCGCGAACAAGGAGTACCTCGAGAAGGGGACCGCCCAGGGCGTCATCGGCAAGGAGGTCCACAAGCTCGACTTGCAGGCGATGTTCGACAAGATCTTCGACAGCGACAAGGCCAAAAAGGACTCGAAGGACCGCGCGAACGACATCGCGAAGGACGCGGCCGAGACGCTGGCGCTGATCGATCCGACGAACTCGCTGTATCCGTACCGCGACGCGGTCGAGGCGCTGATCAAGACGGTGAGCCCCGAGATCCTGCGCGAGGACTTCATCCGGATCCCCGCGGCGAAGGCGCTGGGGCGTTTCGGCGACCAGCGCGCGGTGGACGTGCTCGCCAAGGTGGTGTCCGACAAGGACGCCGACGCCGAGCGGGCGGCGCGCCAGAAGGGCGTCCGCTGGCAGTGCGCGAAGTCGCTCTCCCAGATCTTCAAGCAGACAGGCATCACGCCCGCCTCCGAGGTGTTCGAGGTCCTGAAGAAGGCCACGAAGGACGGGGACTACGACATCGAGCTCACCTGCGGCGAGGCGCTGGGGAACGCATTGCTGACGAATCCGCAGCGGCTGGATCTCTCGAAGTTCCGCCGGATCGAGCGCGAGACCTACACGGAAGCCGACCCTTGATCGAAAAGACCTGACCGGAAAAGCCCCGGCGGCGACGCCGGGGCTTTTCTTTTTCCCGCAGACCGGATCGTCCTTCAACGAAAGAAGGTCCGTTCTTCGATCCGGCGTCACGGCCCTTCTGCTGCCGGCAGGCGGCGTCTCCGACGCCCTCCGGGATAGGCTGGAAGGTCACAAACCTCCACCACCTGCGGGTGGAGGTGCAGGCGCGCACGGGCCTGAAGATCCTCTGGATCGTGGATCTGATACTCGACGGGAATGACGTGGCATTTCCCCGCTCGGGGACGCTGGGGGGGGGGAACGTCCGGAAGCGCTATTCGCGGTGCTGGTCCAGGTCCTGCTCGTCCATGACCGGGTCGTCTTCCCACGCACCGACGCGGGGCTCTACAGGATCAAGCCGGCGACGCGCTGAGCCCGGGGCTGAGGACTATTTCAGATCCCGCGCCATCCGAAAGCGCGTCGCCTCGGACTCGCTGTCGAACACGAAGACGCAGGTCATCCCATGCTTCCCCGACGGCATCATGACCACGGGGCGCTCGGCGCCGTCGCAGACGAACAGCGGGCCGGGCTCCATGGCGATCTTGGTGGTGACCAGGCCGTGGGTGATCGAGTTACCCGCGGCATTGTGGTACACCGTCAGGCAGACCAGCTCCTTCCGCGACCAGAACTCCGCGCCGATCGCCTCGTACCCCAGGTCCTTGAGCTCGTGGGAGCAGACCTCGTACGGGACGCGCCGCTGGAAGAACTTGCCGACCGGGTTGACGGTCTCCGTATTGCAGCGTGCGCAGAGGCAGAGGCAGTCGTCCCGGTGGGCACCGCAGAATCCCTCGTGGGACTGGATGTGCTTCTCCGAGATCTCGTTCGCGAGAGCCTTCGGCATCTCCGCAGGCGTGGTGAACAGCAGGGTCAGCATGACGAGCAGGAAGACCGCGGCGGCGGCGACGGAGCTCCAGCGGCGGCGCCGGCGGCCGATCGTCGGGAGCGGAGCCGCCTCCAGCGCGGGTCCGCCGGCGAGGCGTTCCGCCAGGCCGGCGGGCGCCGTCTCGCGGCCGGCGCCGGCGCAGAGCGCGGCCCGGAGCGCCTTCTCGCCTTCGTAGATGCCGGCGCAGGGGCGGCAGAGGTTCAGGTGCTCCAGGACCTTGAGGTTCTCCGGAACGGAGAGCTCTCCGTCCATGAACAGGTCCAAGTGGCGTTTCGATTCGTGGCACTTCATCGGTCACTCTTCTCCTGGAAGAATCCTTCCTGTCGCGCAAAGTCCGCCAGCTCCCGTCGCAGCACGGCCCGGGCCCGGAAGAGGCGGCTCATCACCGTCCCGATCGGAACGCCCAGGGCCGCGGAAATCTCCTTGTAGCTCAGGTCTTCGAAGGTCGAGAGGACGAAGACCAGCCGGTGCTCCGGCGGCAGCCGGTCCAGCGCCCGCTTGGCCTGGTCGCCCAGCCGGTCCGCCAGGCGCTCGACGTCCTCGGCGCTGAAGTGCGGGGTCTCGTCGTTCCCCTCCGGCTCCACTTCCGCAAAGTCCGTCACCAGGGGCGAACGCGAACGCTTCCGGTAGTCGTTGATGTACGCATGGGTCAGGATCGTGAAGAGCCAGGCCTTGAAATTCGACCCCGGCTCGAACTGCCCGAAGCCCCGGAACGCCTTCAGGAACGTCTCCTGGACCAGGTCCTCCGCCGACGACTTCTCCCCGGTCATGCGCAGCGCGGTGCGATAGAGGGAGTCCAGGTGGGGTTTCACCCGGTCGGCGAACTCCTGCTGGGTTTCCACGATGGAAGTTGTAACACCCTGGAAGGGAAGGTTATTCCGGGGTCCGGGAATCCCTTCAGAGCGCGCGGACGAGGGTCTGGACGGCTTCGGACGTCTTCCGCAGCCGGCTTCCCAGCTTGCGGAGAAGGCCGCTGAGGATGATCAGGGCCGCCTGAGGCCGGGCCGCCAGGTAGCGGTTGAAGTCGACCATCTCCCAGGCGATCACCCGCGTCTCCTGCACCACGGCGGCGGTCCCAGCCGCCGAGCGGGCGCCGCCATCGAACGCGGCGATCTCCCCGACGATCTCGCCCCGACCCAGCCGCGCCAGGGGCATCGGCGGCGCGCCGGCCGTCCCCGACTTCGCGATCTCGACGACCCCCGACAGCACCAGGTACAGCTTGCTTCCCGGATCCTTCTCCCGGAAGAGGGGCTGGCCCTTCTGGTAGACTTCCTCGCGGCCGATCCCGATCAGCGCATCGGCGTCGCGGTCCGCCAGCGGAGCGAAAAGATCCACGGTCCGGAGAAAATCACGGGTGAGCATCGACGGAACAGGCTACTTCTCTTCCGCGGCAGCGTCAAGCGGGGCGCTTTCATGCAGAATTGTATTTGACCGCTTCGGCGGCCCGCCCCTATAATTTACGCACTCATATGTCCCTTCACGGACGCGGGAGACCCCTGAAGCGGCCGCTCGGGCGGGATTCGGAAACCCGGAAGCCGCTTCACACGCCGCCCCCCATCCCGGCGGTGGGCGGCTCGTCTCAGTCCTCCTCCGTCTCCTTGCTGCGCCTGAAGGCCCAGAAACGCCTCCAGCTGCGCCAGCGCATGGGACTCCTCAAGCACAAGAACGCCGACGAGGACCTGTCCGACGTCGAGCGGAAAATGCTCGACCACGAGCTGGCCATCGCCGAGGAGCTGCAGGCCAACCTGCTCCCCCGCAAGGTGCCCCAGATTCCCGGGTACGATGTCTCCGCCTATTACCGCCCCTCCCGCGAAGTCGGCGGGGACTACTACGACTTCATCGAGATCGACGCCGACCACCTCGGCATCCTGGTCGCCGACGTCTCCGGCAAGGGCATCCCGGGCTCGATCGTGATGACGGAGACCCGCGCCCTCGTGAAGAGCGAGGCCGTCCGGACCCTCTCCCCCGCGGAGACGCTGACGCGGGTCAACCGCGTGCTCTACAACGACATCAAGCGCGGCATGTTCGTCACCGTGTACTACGCCATCCTGCAGCTCCAGAAGTCGATGCTGACCTGCGTCTCGGCAGGTCACAACCCGATGGTCCTGTGGCGGAAGGCGTCGAACACCTGCCACCTCGTCAACCCCAACGGCCTGGCGCTCGGCATCGACAAGGGGCCGCTCTTCGACAAGACCCTCAAGGAGCAGAAGCTCCAGCTCTTCAAGGGCGACCGCTTCGCGCTCTACACCGACGGCGTGATCGAGTCCATGAACAAGAACAGCGAGCAGTTCGGCCAGAACCGCTTCTACCTCCGGGTGAAGCAGCTCGCCGACAAAAGCTCCAGCGAGTTCCTGTCCCTCCTCGTCACCGAGCTCGAAGCCCACCAGGGCGAAGCCCCGCAGCACGACGACATCACGATCGTCACCGGCCGCACGGTGGCCGAGGAGGAGTCCGTCAAGGAGCCCATCATCGAGGGCTAGCCCCAATACCAGGAGGTTAAGCACAGGCTGACTTCCATTTCTTGGGGTAGTTGGACATCTTCGTACACACCTCGCGGG
>Ga0137409_10000518_pt1 | contig 42457 bp, 35 predicted proteins | sample CZODoug1_16funga_FD_122059 | JGI IMG/M metagenome (GOLD analysis project Ga0137409, IMG submission 122059) | Vadose zone soil fungal communities from Angelo Coast Range Reserve, California, USA - CZODoug1_16fungal (Hybrid Assembly) | ecosystem: Environmental > Terrestrial > Soil > Vadose zone...
TGGATCACCAATCGCAATACTTGCTTGGTTTCGGCTTGGAACTCTTTGATCTGCGGCTGTGTTTCGGTCGTCATGGCCTTGCAATTTGGTTGTTTTACGCCTTGTGTGTTGTGGGGCCTGCGCTCCATTCTTCAAGACGACATCTACTTCAAGTCAGCAAGGCCCCGCCCCCGCCGCGAGCCTCAAGGCGTCGGCCAGCCGGCCCGCGGATCGAAACTGAATTCCTTTTTCATCCGCTCGTAGGCTGCTTTTTCCTGTGGGGACCCCGCCGCGGGTGTGACCAGCTTGATGCTGACGATTTGGTCGCCCCGGGGAGTGCCGGGAAAACCTCGCCCCCGCAACCGAAGTTTCTGCCCTGATTGGGCGCCGGCAGGCACCGTCAATTCGACGGTCCCGCCCAGCGTAGGCACAGCCACCTTCGCACCCAGGGCGGCCTCCCACGGGGCCAGGGGCAGCTCGATCTGCACATCCCTGCCCTGAGGGACGTAGAGGGCATGCGGGCGCAGTCGGATGCGGAAAATCAAGGACGCATTGCCGCCGGTGCCGGCGATGCGCAGCGATTGGCCCTCGCTGACCCCGGGCGGGATTTGCACGTCGACGGAGCGCGAGCGGCCATCCTCGTTGAGCGTGACGCGGCGTTTCGTGCCGGCAAAGGCCTCTTCCACGGTGACATCCAGGTAGCCCGCGTCCGCCTCGGGCGGCGGACCTCCTGCCGCACCGCCGAATAGGCTGGAGAAAAAATCGCTGAAACCGTTGAGATCGGAAAACCGCTGGCTGCCGGAGTGACCGAAGCGCTGCGACCAATCGGGCGGCGGCCGGAATTGCTGACCTGTCCGGTAGTCTCGTCCCAGGTGGTCGTAGGCCGCGCGCTTGTCCGGGTCGCGCAGCACTTCGTAAGCCTCCTGAAGCTCTTTGAACTTGCTCTCGGCGTTCTTTTCCTTGCTGACATCGGGATGATATTTGCGGGCGAGTTTGCGATAGGCTCGCTTCACCGTGTCCGCGTCGGCGCCGCGGGTCACACCGAGAACTTCGTAATAATCCTTATATTGCATGCCCTACCTTTGTGAGATTAACCCCTGATATTACCAGCACCTACGGGCTTGTCCGCCCAGCGGTCATCCGGGCGCCGCGCGCTCGAGGCTCCCCGGCCCGGCGCTGCAGCTTGAAATTGACTAGGAACGTCCCGACCTAACCTCAGCCGCGTTACCATATTGTGGTTGGCTTTTCCGATATTGCGGTTGGTTTCCCCAAAGAAAAGGCTCATGAAGCGCATTTTCCTGTTCCTTGTGACGAACTTGGCCGTATTGGCGCTGCTCAGCTTGGGTATTTTCATCATCGAGCAGGTTTTCGGCGTGCGTTTGGCCAGGGGCGGACTCGGTGGCCTGCTGGTATTTGCGGCGATTTTCGGCTTCGGCGGCGCGCTGATCTCGCTCGCCCTGTCGAAGTGGACGGCCAAGCGCATGATGGGCGTGCGCGTCATCGCCGAACCCCAGTCCGACGTGGAGAGATGGCTGCTCGGCACGGTCGAGCGTTTGGCCGATCAAGCTCAGATCGGCATGCCCGAGGTCGGCATCTTCGACGCGGAGGAAATGAACGCGTTCGCGACCGGCGCGCGCCGCAACGCGGCCTTGGTCGCGGTGAGCAGCGGCCTGCTGCGCAGCATGTCGCGTTCCCAGATCGAAGCGGTCTTGGGTCACGAAATAACTCATGTCGCGAACGGTGATATGGTTACCCTCGCTTTGCTGCAAGGTGTGCTAAATACATTCGTCATATTTCTGGCGCGCATCATCGGTAGCCTCATCGACCGGACCCTGTTCAAGAACGACCGGGAAGAGTCCGGCATCGGGTACTTCTTGACTACGATGGTGGCCCAGATCGTCCTAGGAATCTTAGCCAGCATGATCGTCAGTTGGTATTCGCGGCGGCGGGAGTTTCGAGCCGATCGGGGCGGTGCCGATCTCGCCGGCGCCGGCAGTATGATTGCGGCGCTGCAGGCATTGAAGCAGAGCCACGGGGAGCCCATGCCGCCGCAAATGCAGGCCTTCGGAATCAACACCGGCGCTGCCCACGGCTTCATGCGGTTGTTCATGAGCCATCCCCCGCTCGACGAACGCATCGCGGCATTACAATCGCCGGCGTAAGCGAATCGCTCGCCGGTCCCACTCACCTATTTGCTCCATCTTCAGGAAAACTTGATGACTCCAGAAAATGAAATCGTGATCGAACCGCCAGCCGTGCCGCCGGCCGTGGAACGCGTGGGCAGAGAGCTGTCGCGCTGGTTCGGCAACAGCGACTTTGCGACCAGGCCAATCGAGACTGCGGCGCCTCGGGACTCGGGCAGGCATATCGACTGGGCGCGGGTCATCCCCTTCCTGCTGATGCATGCCGCTTGTCTCGCCGTCGTCTGGGTGGGCTTCAGCTGGATCGCGCTCATCGTGACCGCGGCGCTCTACGTGGTGCGCATGTTCGCCATCACGGGCTTCTATCACCGCTATTTCTCGCACCGTACCTTCAAGACCTCGCGGGTGGGGCAGTTCATCTTCGGATTGCTGGGTGCCTCGGCGGTGCAGCGCGGCCCGATTTGGTGGGCGGCACATCACCGCCACCACCACGTCTACTCGGATAAACCGGAGGACGTGCACTCACCGGTGCAGCACGGCTTTTTTTGGAGCCACATGGGCTGGTTCATGTCTCACAAGCACTTCGCCGCGGATCTCTCGCGGGTCAAAGATCTTCTCAAGTATCCCGAGCTGCGCTTCCTGGACCGTTTCGATATCGCGGTGCCGACGATTCTCGGGGTCGGCGTATTCTTGCTGGGCGTATTGCTGAAGCATGTGGCGCCGGGTTTGGGCACCAATGGCTGGCAGATGTTGGTGTGGGGATTCTTCATCTCCACCGTCGCTGTTTATCACGGGACCTATACCATCAATTCCCTGTCCCACGTCTTCGGACGCCAGCGCTACAGGACCGGTGATACCAGCCGCAATAACGTGTGGCTGGCCATCATCACCCTCGGAGAGGGGTGGCACAACAACCACCATCACTACCCCGCGTCCGTGCGCCAGGGCTTTTATTGGTGGGAGTTCGACATCACCTTCTACCTGTTGAAGCTGATGTCGTTCGTCGGCGTGATTTGGGATCTCAAACCGGTACCCGCGGCGGTGCGGGAAGGGAACGGCAAGCGATTCTGATTTTCATGCACCGCCCATGCCGCGCCCGCCAGGCCAGAATACCTTAGGCGAACTCAAGGCCGCCGTCGGCAACGGGGCCTGGCTCGAGGCGCCGGACGCGGTCGCACCCTTTCTGACCGATTTTCGCCGCCTGTACCATGGCGCAACTCCCCTGGTGCTGTTGCCGCGAAGCGTCGATCAGGTCGCGGAGATTCTGCGGATCTGCAATCGTGACGAGGTGGCGGTCGTGCCCCACGGAGGCAACACGGGCTACTGCGGCGGTGCCACACCGGATGAAACAGGGTCACAGATCGTGCTGTCCCTGCGCCGGATCAATCGCGTCCGGCAAATCGATGCCGCCGACTACTCGATGATCGTCGAGGCGGGCTGCACCTTGGCCGAAGCGCAGGCGGCCGCGCGAGCGGCCGACCGCCTTTTCCCGTTGAGCTTGGGTTCCGAGGGTACGGCACAGATCGGCGGCAACCTGTCGACCAATGCCGGGGGCACCGCGGTGCTGCGCTACGGCATGATGCGCGACCTCACGCTGGGTCTCGAAGTGGTCCTCGCGGACGGCCGAGTGCTCGAGAGTCTCAAGAGCCTGCGCAAGGACAACACCGGTTACGATGTGAAATCCCTGTTCGTGGGTGCCGAGGGCACGCTCGGCGTCATTACCGCGGCATGCTTGAAACTCTTCCCGCAGCCGGCCGATACGGCGACCGCGCTGGTGGGCATCGATTCGCCGCAGCATGCCTTGGATCTGCTGGCGCGCCTGCGCACCGCGGCCGGCGATCAAGTGACCTCTGTCGAGTTGATGCCGCGCATGGCGGTGGAACTGACCGTGAAGCACATTCCGGGCGTCGCCGATCCGTTGGACCAGAATGCTCCCTGGTATCTGCTCATCGAACTCACCTCCCCGAATCCGCGGCAGAATCTCATGACCTTGTTGACCGCGGCTCTCGAGGATGCGGCAGCAGGCGGCACCATCATGGATGCGATGTTCGCGACTTCCATGGCGCAGGCCCAAGCCATGTGGAAGCTGCGCGAATCGGTGCCCGAGGCACAGCGCCACCATGGCGCAAGCCTCAAGCACGATGTCTCCGTGCCGGTCTCGGCGATCCCTACGCTCATCGCCGAGGGCTCGGCGCTGGTGCGCCGCCTGGCGCCCGAAGGAGACGTCATCTCCTACGGCCACGCCGGGGACGGCAACCTGCATTTCAACGTGAGCCAAAAAACCGGAGCGGATGTCGACAGCTTCATGGCGCGGGGTCCCGTGCTCGAGCAGGCCATGTTCGATCTGGTCGAGAGTCTCGGCGGAAGCATCAGCGCCGAACACGGCATCGGGCGCCTGAAGGCAGCCGAGTTCGCGCGCCGCGGCGATCCCGTGGAACTCGCCGTCATGCGCGAATTGAAACGCGCGCTCGATCCGAAGGGCATCATGAATCCAGGCAAGGTGCTGTGCGTACGCTGACCGTTCCCATTCGCACCGCCCGCCTCAATCTGCGCGAGTTCGTGAGAACCGACTTCCATGCCGTCCATGCCTACTCGTCGGATCCGCGGGTCACCCGATACCTCTTCTTCGGCCCGCGCGACGAGGACAGCACCGCCGACTATCTCGACGGCCTGCTGGCCTCGCAGCTCGAACGGCCGCGGACCCGGTTCGAGCTCGCCGTCGAGGAAATCGCGTCCGGGCGCGTGATCGGAGCGTGCGACTTGTCGTTCATCGAGCGCAATGTGGTCGACCTGGGATACATGCTGGGTATCGAGAATTGGGGTAAAGGATACGCAACCGAGATCGCGCTGGCGCTGGTCGATGCGGCATTCTTCGAACTGCACGCCGATCGCGTGATCTCCACGGTCGACATCAACAATGGGGCCTCGATCCGGGTGTTGGAGAAGATCGGCATGCGCTGGGAAGCCGTGTTCCGCAAGCATCGCCGCGCGAAGAATCGCTGGTGGGACTGTCACCTCTTCGTATTGCCGCGCGAGGTCTGGGAGGCGACCCGGGTGGATTACGCCCCGTGAAGGGCGCGCTATGGGCCGCCGCTTTTCGGCGGCCGCCCGTTCCCGTCCCTGTTCGCGGCCTCTTCGGCGGCCGCCTGTTCGCGGGCGCGCTTGGCGGCTCGCTGCAGGACTGAGTCGTCCGGCAGCCCCGCACGGCCGCTGTTGCGCAGCGTCAGGAGTCCGCCGACCAGCACGCCGACGACGAGAACGATGATGATGATTGCCTTGAGCATGGGGACGCCGTCCCTTGAACTTAGCGTGCGGCTACGACGTGACTCGTATCAACCCTTCCTGCGCGGCGCTCGCGACCAGCCGTCCGTCGCGTGCAAATACGCTGCCGCGGGTGAATCCGCGCGCTCCCGAGGCACTGGGGCTGTCCACAGCATACAGCAGCCAATCATCGACGCGCACGCTGCGATGAAACCACATCGCATGGTCGACGCTGGCAATCACCAGTTTGGGAGAAATCATGGAAATGCCATGCGGCTTGAGCGCGGTGTCGAGCAAGTGGAAATCGGACACGTAGGCAAGCAGGCAGCGGTGCAGGGCCTCGTCGTCGGCAAGCCTGTCCACGGCGCGAAACCAGATGTGCTTGTGAGGCGGAGACTTCTCGCGGCGCAGGAAATCGGGCGCATGCACCGGACGAAACTCGAAGGGACGCTTCTGCTCCAATACCCGGCGCGCGGCCGCCGGCAATCTGTCCGCCATATCGCGGTAGTAAGACTCCAAATCCGGCAGCGACTCGGGAGCCGGAACGTCCGGAATCGAGATCTGATGATCGATACCGGTTTCGGGCAATTGGAACGAGGCGGACATGTTGAAAATTTGCCGCCCGTGCTGAATGGCGACGACTCGCCTCGAGGAGAAGTGCTTGCCGTCCAATGCCCGGTCGACCTCATACACGATGGGCGAATTGAAGTCCCCTCGGCGCAGAAAATACGCATGCAGCGAGTGCACCACCCGGTCTTCCGCCGTTGCCGTCGCGGCCACCAGAGCCTGGCCCAGCACCTGTCCGCCGAATACCTGCGGACTCCCGATATCGCGGCTCTGACCGCGAAACAGGTTCATTTCGAGCCGTTCGAGCGTCATCACCTTGATCAAATCATCGAGCAGCTGATTCATTCCGCGCCTTTAGATCGAATCGGCGTGGCCGGTTGAATCGGCATGGCCGGCGTCGGATCCGGTGACGCCGAGGCGTTTCTGCATGATGGGACTGGTGGTGGTGTACTGCAAGAACTGCCGCTTCTCGGGGAACAGGTGATGCTGAATGGCGAATGCGGTGAGCGCGGCTTCGTGAAAGCCGCTCAAGATGAGCTTTTTCTTGCCGGGATAGGTGTTGATGTCGCCGATGGCGAAGATTCCCGGGACGCTGGTCTGGTATTTCTCGGTATCCACCTTGAGCGCGCGCTTTTCCAGTGCCATCCCCCATTCCGCGATGGGGCCCAGCTTCGGATGCAGCCCGTAGAACGCGAGTATCTGATCGGCGGACAGCTGTAGGTCCCGGCCGTCGGCCGTGTGGACGTCGAGCCCCGTCAGCCGGTCGTTGTCCCTGCGCAAGCCGGTGGCGTTGCCCTCCAGCACCTGCATTTTGCCCGCGCCGACCAATTCGTGCATGCGCGCGACGGTGGCGGGAGCCGCGCGAAATTCCGCGCGACGATGCAGCAGCGTCAGGGAGCGCGCCTTGTCGCACAGCGCGACCGTCCAATCCAGCGCCGAATCGCCGCCGCCGCAGATCACGAGGTCACGCCCGTGAAAATCGGCCGCCGATTTGACCCGATAGTGAACGCTCCTGCCCTCGAACTCCTCGACACCGGGCAACCCTAAGCGCCGCGGCTGAAAGGAGCCGACGCCGGCCGCGATCACCACGGCGCCGGCAATGAGCCGGGTACCGGCAGAGGTGGCGACGTGGAACTTGCCGCCCTCCAGCGCCCGCACCTCGGTGACTTCCTGCCCGAGGTGAAATGTCGCGTGGAAGGGCTTGGCCTGTTCCAAGAGCCGGTCGATCAATTCCTGAGCCCCGCAGATCGGCAGCGCCGGAATATCGTAGATCGGCTTGTCCGGGTACAGTTCGGTGCACTGGCCGCCGGCCTGCGCCAGCGAATCGATGATGTGCGTGCTGATTCCGAGAAGTCCGAGTTCGAAAATCTGAAACAGTCCCACAGGGCCTGCGCCGATGATGACTGCCTCGACCGGCGTGGGGGCGGCCTCTGCCGCAGGAGGTTTTTCGGACATGGTAAGCCTGGTTCCTCGAGTTTTACGTACAAACAGGGCCGCAAATTGTAGCTGAATGCCCGGCCGGCTGCGGCGCCGATCCCCAGGCAACCAGATTCGCTCCAAAAGGTACTTATGTACGGGATTGGAACCCTTTAGGAAGAGGCGATCATGCACGCGAAAGTCAGCTCGATTCCCGACGCCCTTGAGATCGAACGTGAATCGACCCGCCCGATCCGGGCCCTGAACCGTGGGCTCGAGGTGCTGACGCAGCTCAATCGCATGGAACGGGCTCCCATCAACACTCTGGCCGGCGCGGTCCGGCTGCCTCGCACCACCACCTATCGGATACTGGAAACCTTGCGCCTGGCAGGATATGTCGTCCGCGATCCCCACGATGACTGTTATCGGCCGACCATCATGGTGCGGGCCTTGTCGGAGGGCTTCGACGATGAAGCCATGGTGGCACATATCGCCAAACCGCATCTCACCGCGCTCGGCGCCGAGATCGTGTGGCCCGTGGCGATCGCGACGCCGTCCGGCGCAACCATGATGATCCGCGAGACCACGGACCGTGAGAGCCCCCTTGCCTTGGAGCGATACAGCGCCGGAGTGCGCGTACCCATGTTGGGCTCGGCGGCGGGGCGCGCCTACCTGGCGTTCTGCGGAGGCCCGGAACGCGATGCGTTGCTGGAGCTATTGTCGCGTTCGTCGCTGCCGGAAGATCGCCTGGCGCGCAGCCGCGCGGAGGTCGAGCGGCTGCTCAATGAGACTCGGGCGCAGGGTTTCGGCATGGCGCAGCGCCCGCGGCGCGTGTCGGAGGAGACCAGTCTCGCCATACCGGTGCGCGTAAGAGATCGAGTGCTGGCCACAGTCACCGTTCGCTACGCCGCGACCGCAGTGCCGCTGCGCACCGCGGTCGAGCAATTCCTGCCGAAGATGCGCGAGGTCGCGCACAAGATCGAAACGGAATTCGTTTAGGAGGAGGGCCTGGGGGATAGGGAGGGCTAGCGGGCAACGAAGGACGCAGTTGCCCGCTAGCCCTCCCTATCCCCCAGGCCCGCCACGCGGTGCCGGTGTGCGTTCGCGCGCAACGACGACTTGCGGCTGTCGAGCGGTGTTAGCGCTCGGCTGGTAGGGTGGAAGGCGCTGCACGGCAACTGTCCTCCCCGTTGCCGTGCAGCGCCTTCCACCCTGCCAGACGACCGCTACCCCGCTCACCACCCGTAACTACTTTCTGAGAACCTTGCCGACGCCGCCGGAAATGAGCGCAGTGACGTCGAGCAGCGCGCCGGCCATCCCCAGGCCGTGCGGCGCCGCGAGATATCGGGGGCGCCAAACCGGCAGGAATTTCTCCTTGTATTTTCTCAAGCCCTCGAAGGGATAGAACATCTCGCCGTAGCGCTGCACCATGCGGCCGATCTTGTGCCAGGCCGGTGCGAGAGCGTGCTCTTCCAATCCCGAGAGCGGGGCCATTCCCAGATTGAACCAGTGATAGCCTGAGGATTTGCCCCACAGCATGCACTCGATCAACAGATAATCGATGACGCCTTTCGGCGCGGCGTCGTTGTAGCGCATGAGATCCACCGACAGTTCATTCGAGGCCCCGCGCCAGATATTGGCGAAGGCGACGATTGCGCCGCCGCGGCGAACCACCCCGCAATCGAAGTGCATGATGTAGCGGTCATCGAAGAATCCCAGGGAAAAGCGTTTCTCGGCCGTGCTCTTTTCCGCAAGCCAGGCGTCGGACACCGCGCGCAGTTCCGGTAGAATCGCGCCGACATTCGCGCGCGGCACGATCTCGAACGCCGCGCCGTCGCGGTTCGCACGCCGGTGAGCTTGGCGCAGGTCGGCGCGGGCGGAACCCTCCAGCGAAAACGAGTCGAGCGGCACGCGTGCCTCCTCGCCGAGTTTGCTGAGGTTCAACCCGAGATCGATGTACAAGGGCAGATTTTGCGGCTTGACCTGATAGAACACCGGCGAGACCGCCATCACATCGCAATTCTCCAGAAACTCCCAAGCCAAAGGTTCGCAGGCCTCGATCGGACCGACCGGGTCCCCCATCGCCACCCAGCTGTGGCCGGCCTCCTGGTACATGATGAAGGCCGTGCGCTCCGCGTTGAACAGCAGGGTCTTGTCGCCGAGCAGCGCAAGATTGGCGGTGCTGTCGTCGACGTCGGTGATCAATGTCTCGACGCGTTCCAGATCCGCGTCGCGCGGCACCGCCGGCGGCGGCTTCGCCGGCCGCAACAGGCGCCACAGTCCATACGCCGCCGCAATCACGGCCGCGAGCAGCGAGGCGCGGAGGCTCCGCGGCGCCGAGGCCTCGAACGCGAATTCCCACCATAGTTGGTTGTCGTACGGCACATGCCGATTGGCAAAGACCACCAGCCAAGCGGCGGTGATGAGCACCAAGACGAGAGCGACGATCCAGGGGCCTGAGTAGTGCTGTTCGATCAAGGACGTGCGCCGCAGAAAGCGGCCGCGGGCCAATACCAGGACGATGACAACCAGACCTAGAACCGTGGCCTCTTCATAGTCGAATCCCTTGAGCAGGGACAGCAGTATTCCGGCGCACAGCAGCCAGATCGTCAGCCACCATGCAGCGTCGAGCCGCCGATACAGGCCGTGGGCAATCACCAACAGGCCCACCCCCACGGCGCTGCCGAGCAGATGCGACAACTCGAGAATGGGCAGCGGCACGAAATCCCGCAGCAGGTCCAGGCGTGGCCCAAGTCCGGGTGTAGCGCCCGAGAACAGCAGCACGGCGCCCGCCAGGAACACGGCAATCGCAATGGCCTGAGGCGTGACGGCAATCAGAAAGGTTCGCCCGAGCCGCACCAAGCGCACAGCGGGCGCGCGATGCACCCAGACTTCGTGCGCCCCCAGCAATGCCAGAGCCACGGCAAAGGGAGCGAAATAGTAAATGGCGCGATAGGCGACCAGGGCGCCCAGCAGGCTGCCCTTCGGCATGGACGGCAGCAGCAGCAGCAAGATGGCTTCGAATACGCCGATGCCGCCGGGAACATTGCTGATCACGCCGGCGGCAATCGCGATCAGATAGAGGCCGGCGAACGCCCCGAACCCGATCTCGGCCTGCGGCGGCAACAGCACGTACAAGACGCTTGCCGCGCACAAGAGGTCGGCGCACGCCACGGCGACCTGCGCGAACGCGACGCGCGGTTTGGGCATCGGAATCACGAGGCGCCGATACCGCAGCGGCCCATCCCGTGTGCACACCAACCAGAGATACGCGGTGACCGCCGCGAGCAGCATGCCGCCCGCGACCTTGGCGAGCGAGGCATGCACATGCAGCACCGAACCCGACATGCCTGCCTGCGTCAGCAGCGAAAGCCCGAGCAGCAATCCGGCGCCCAATAAAAATGTGACCGTGCCGAACGCGATGATGGTGGCGATCTGTTTCGCGCCGAGGCCGAGAGCCGAATAGGCTCGATAGCGAACCGCCCCGCCGCTCAGCGTGTTGAGGCCCACGTTGTGGCCGATCGCATAGCCCATGAACGAGATCAAGGCAATGCGAGGATATGGAACGTGCGCGCCCGCAAAGCGCACGGCAAGCGCGTCGTACAAGGTCAGGCAGCCGTAGCCGGCGAGCGTAAACAGCCCTGCCCGCAACAGTTTCACGGAGGAGATCGCGTGAACGTGAGCGAGGATGTCCCGCCAGCGGTATTGACCCAGCAAGTGATGCAGCCAGAACAAGGCCAGCCCGAACAGGGCGATGCCTAGCAAGGTGGTCCACGCGGGGACCTTGTGAGTTGTGCTCGGGTGTGCCAAGCGAGGTATCGTAGCAGGGCCTCCCAGGCAGCGCTGCAAACTGCTAGGGTTGAGCTTTGGCTTTCTGCAACGATCACAAGGGGTAGCCCACGCATGAGTTCCACCACCGATAGCCGCCAGGCAACCATGGACTCGACACAGATTTATCGCGAAGAGATTTTCACCGATCGCAAGGTCGGCACGATCCGCCGCTTGACGCCGGTGGCTGCGGATGGCAGAGAGGATTCCGCGCGGCAGGTACTGTTTATCGGACAGGCACAGGTCATGACGCCGATGGGCGCCGTCCCGATCAGCTTCGAGCTCGACGCCGCGACGCTGAACGCGGCGATCGAAAAATTCGGCGCGGCCGCGGAAACGGCCGTCCAGCAAACCATGCGGGAATTGCAGGAGCTGCGCCGCGAACAGGCATCATCCCTGGTGATTCCCGACGCCGCCGGCGGGGCGCTGCCGAATCCCAGCGATCTCATCGGCCGTCGCCCGCGCCGGTGAGTGCGCTGCGCGCCCCGGCCGTACTAGCCTCGAGCGAGCCTCAAGATTCCAGTTCATGCCAGCGCGAGTACGCGGTCTCGATTTCCGCCGCCAGCGACTGCAGACGCTGCAAGGCGGCCGTGCCGCGCGCGACGGGACCCCGGAACAGTGCCGGATCGGCAATCGCCGCCTGCAGCTCTAGTTGTTCGGCCTCGAGCAGCTGAATTTTTTCCGGGAGCGCCTCGAGCTCGCGCTGTTCCTTGTAGGACAGGCGCCGCGCCCTGGATCGAGCGGGCGCGGCGTCGGACGGCGCGGCCTCGGTCGCCGCGGACGCCGCGCGGGCGGACGCGGGCGCAGCGGCGTCGACGGCCCTGCGCTGGCGCAGCCAATCGCTGTAGCCGCCCACATACTCGTTGACCTGGGCGCCGCCTTCGAACACCAGCGTGCTGGTCACCACATTGTCGAGAAATGCCCGGTCGTGGCTGACGAGGAGCAGAGTGCCCGCATAGTTTGCAACCATCTCTTCCAATAGCTCCAGAGTATCGGCATCCAGATCGTTGGTCGGTTCATCCATCACCAAGAGATTGCTCGGCCGCGCGAACAGGCGCGCCAGCAACAAGCGGTTGCGCTCGCCGCCCGAGAGCATGCTGACCGGCGCACGCAGCCGCTCCGGCGGAAACAAGAAATCGCGCAGGTAGCCCGACACGTGCCGCGGTTGGCCATCGATGGTGACCGTATCGCCGCTGCCGCCGGTGACGTTGTCCATGATGGAGGCGGCCGGATTCAGCTGTTCGCGTTGCTGGTCGAAGTAGGCGGGCAGCAAATTGGTGCCGCGGCGGATCTCGCCCGAGGTGGGTTCCAAATCCCCGACCAAGAGCTTGATCAGCGTCGTCTTGCCGCAGCCGTTGGGGCCGATGATGCCGATGCGGTCGAGGCGCTGTATGCGCGCGGAAAAATCCGCGATGACCGGCGGCCCGCCGAACGTATGAGTGACGTGGACCGCCTCGAACACCAGCTTGCCGGACGGCGCCGCATCCTGCGCCCGAATCTCCACCTGCCCGATGCGCTCGCGCCGTTCGGCGCGCTGGATGCGCAGCTGTTTGAGCGCGCGTACCCTGCCTTCGTTGCGCGTGCGCCGCGCCTCCACACCCTGGCGAATCCAAACCTCTTCCTGAGCCAGCTTCTTGTCGAATAGCGCCGCGTGCTTGGCCTCGACCTCGAGCGCCGCGCGCTTCTGCAGAACGTACTCGTCATAGCTGCCCGGCCAGACACGCAGCTGTCCCCGATCGAGCTCCACGATCCGCGTCGCCAGCCGGCGCACGAAGGCGCGATCGTGGCTGATGAACAGCAACGCGCCGTCGAAGTCCAGCATCATGTCTTCGAGCCACGTGATGGCATCGATATCCAGATGATTGGTCGGCTCGTCCAGCAACAAGAGGTCGGGCTTCGCGACCAATGCGCGTCCGAGCATCACCCGCCGCCTCCAGCCGCCCGACAGGGCACTCATCGCCGCATCGCGATCGAGTTGCAGGCGCGAGATGATCTGCTCCACCTGCAGTTCGGCTTGCCAATCCTCGTGCGGCGCCGCCCGCTGCACCATCGCGCCGGAGTCGGCCGCGCCGGCCAGGATGCCGCTCATGACCACGTCGCGCACCGAGGCATCGCTCGACGGCGACACTTCCTGGTCCAGACTCGCGACTCGCGTGCCGGGGCGCACCCACACCTCGCCGCCGTCCGGGACGATTTGACGAGTAATGAGCTGCAGCAACGAAGACTTGCCCTCGCCGTTGCGCCCGAGCAGGCAGACGCGTTCGCCCCTGCGAATTTGCAGATCGGCATCATCCAACAGCGGTTTGAGGCCGAAACTCAAGGTAACTTTGTCGAGGCGAACGGTGGGCATGAGAGCCATGTTAAGCGGCTTCGCATCAATAGCCCAGCTACAGAGACGTGGGTCACAGATGCCGACGCGCCGTGCCGGCTGCGGAATATTTGTGTCCGAGCGCACAGCCTTGAACCCCAAGCGCGTTTAACCTAAGACTTTATCGAGTACTTATGCGCGGTGTCACTTCCCGGGTGTTGGTTTCAACGGTCGCGGCGCGGCTCTAGCAATCGTCCGTGGCGCTGGGTACCCGAATTGCGGTCACATTTCTTCTGCTGCTGGCCGCAGTGCTGGCCGCGGCACTGGGCGCGGTATCGGCCACGAATCGCGGTAATGCCGAACGCGAGGTGCAGCGGCAGCTCGACGTCGGCGCCTCCGTGTTCTCACGCCTGTTGGAAAGCAATCGTCGCCAGCTGACCCAGGCGGCGCAAGCGGTCGCCTCCGACTACGGATTCCGCGAAGCAGTCGCGAGCCGCGACACCGACACGCTGGTCTCGGTTCTGGAGAACAGCGGGCAGCGCATCGGCGCCGCCATGGTGGTGCTGACCTCGCTCGACGGCGACGTCATTGCCGCCTCCGGCCTGCATGTATCGGCAGGCTCGCCCTTTCCCCTGTCGCCCGTGCAAAGGGGCAGCATGGCCGACAGCGCGACGAGCTTGATGGTCGACAACGGCCGCATTTTCCAGCTCGTCACCGTGTCGGTGCGCAGCCCTCTGCCGGTGGCGTGGATCGCCATGGGTTTCGAACTCGACGACAAGGCCGCTCGGGAACTCGCGGACATCACGGGCCTCGCGGTGACGCTGTCGGTGAATTCCGGCGGTCATTGGACGGATGTGGCGAGCACGGTGCCGGCCGGCGGCGCGCGCCCATCCGACGTCGTTACCCGGCGCATCGAAATGTCCAAGTGGGGCAACGCCGAAGTGGTCGCGGTCCTGTCGCGCTCGCTGGCGGACGCACGGGCGCCCTTTGAGCGTCTGACCAAGGTGCTGTTCTTGATCGCCGCAGTCAGCTTGGTCGCCTCCGCCCTGGCAGCCTTTTGGCTCGCGCGCAATATCACGAGGCCGCTGCAGGACTTGACGCAAGCCGTCGATCAGATGCGCACCGGCACCTACGACGCGACCTTGAACGTGCAGCGGCGCGATGAGCTCGGCGTGCTCGCCGAAGGGCTGCAGCTCATGCAGACCGCGGTGCAATCGCGCGACCAATCGATCAGGCGGCTGGCCTATGAAGATTCGCTGACGGGTCTCATGAATCGCACCGCATTCGGCGCGGCCTTGAGCCGTGCATTGGCGGATGCCGGCGGGGCGCCGATCGCGGTCGCCGTCATCAATTTGGACCGCTTTCGTCGCATCAACGAACATCTGGGATATTCGGTGGGCGATGCCGTGCTCATCAAGATGGCAGCGCGTCTGGCGGCCGTGCCGTCAGTGGAATCGGCGGTGGCTCGATTCGCGGCGGACCAATTCGCCGCCTTCACTCAATTGCGGAACGCGGCGAGCCTGCAGGCCTGGGGAACCTCGCTGGTCATGGCGCTCGCCGACCCGGTATTCGTCGAAGCGCAGCCCATCGACATCACCGCGACCTTGGGATTGACGCTCGCCGCCGAAGGATCCAACTCGGCCGATGAGCTGATGCGCTGCGCCGATCTGGCGTTGGAGCACGCTCGCCGCGAGAAGCGCGCGCTCGCGATCTACGAGGAGGCGCTGAAACCGGCGGCTCGGGACCAGCTCTCGCTGTTGGGCGAGCTGCGCCACGCCGTCGAACACGATGAGCTGCGCCTGTTCTTCCAGCCCAAGATCGAGCTGAAGACCGGACGCGTGACCGGCGCCGAGGTCCTGCTGCGCTGGCAGCACCCGACGCGCGGACTGCTCTGTCCCGCGGACTTCATCCCCTTCGCCGAGCAAACCGGATTCATACGGCGGTTGACCCGCTGGACGCTGGATCATGCCATCGCACAAGGCGCACTGTGGCAGCGGGCGGGCAAGGCCCTGGTGCTGGCCGTGAACATCAGCGTCGACGACATCGGCGATGTGCGGCTGGATTCTCGCGTCGCCAGCCTGCTGACCCGCCATCAGCTGCCGCCGGCGCTGTTGACTTTGGAGCTCACCGAGAGCGGCTTCATCGAAGATCCCACGCGGGCGCTGCGCGTTCTCGACGCCATCGCCGCACTCGGCGTCAGTCTCTCCATCGACGACTTCGGAACCGGATATTCCTCGCTCAGCCATCTGGTTCGCTTGCCGGTCCACGAAGTCAAAATCGATCGCAGCTTCGTGCAGGGATTGGAGTCCGATCCGGAATTCGCACCCGTGGTTCGAGCGGCCATCGACATGGGTCACGGCCTCGGACTCCAAGTGGTCGCCGAAGGCATCGAGACCGACGAGGCGGCGGTTCGCCTGCGCGATTTCGGCTGCGATATCGCACAGGGCTACTTGTACGCGAAACCCATGCCGCTCGCGGCGTTCGAGACCTGGCTCGAGGGCCGGGTGCGGGTTCCGGTGATAGCGGTGCCGGTCGATTTCAAGACCGAAGATCTGGCCGACACGGTGAGCCTGGGCGTCTACTGACGCGCCGCCACGACATTCGCGTTTCCCGCGAATTCTAGTACAGTGGATTGCGTGAATATTCTAGGCGAAGCCCTCGACGGACTCGGCCGGTGGTACGTCGCGGTGCCCCCGTTTCTGATCATCGGTTTCCTGGCGGCGTTGTTCTTCCTGACCGGCGCGGGTCAGGAACGCTTGCAGGAAGCGAGCGAGCGCCTGCAAAAGTCCGCGCAGCGCGAACACCTCATCGATCAATTGCAGATCGGGGTCTCCCGATCGGTGGCCGCGCAGCGCAGCTTCCTGCTGACCGGCGATCAGAAATTCCTCGAGCGCTACGACGCCTACGTCGCCGACGTGGAACCCCGGCTGGAGCGGCTGCAGTCGGCGTACAGGGGTTCCGACCCCGATCTCGCCGACATGCGCACGCTGCATGTGCTGATCGGCAAACGGCTCGCGGATCTTGCGATGCTGGTCGCGATACAGAAATCTCAGGGCACCTCGGCTGCGATCGCGCTGGTCAAGACCAGCGTCGGCTCGGATGCCGGCGAGGCCGTCAACGATGTCCTGGAGCAATTGCGCGAGCGTGAATCCGCGGAGCACCTGGTGGCGGAAGATCACTGGTCCAGATCCTTGACGCAGAGCCGTTGGATCACCGTCACCGGAACGATTTTCAACATGTTGTTGGTGGGCATCGCCGCGCGTCTGGTGTACCTGGACCTGCGGCGCCGCACCCTGCAGACCGCGGAACTGCGCGATCAGAAGCTGCGGCTCGAACGCGAGGCGGAGGAGCGGAATCGCGAGCTCGTCGAACTGTCGACCCATCTGCAAAACGTGTCGGAGCGCGAAAAGGCCGTTCTGGCGCGCGAATTGCACGATGAACTCGGCGGGCTGCTGGTGGGCGCCCGCATGGATCTTTCATGGGCGGAACAACATCTCGCCCGCGACGATCCCGACATGAAGCAGCGGCTGCGCCGCGTGCAGCAAAGCCTTTCCGCCGGCGTAGATCTGAAGCGGCGGATCATCGAGGAACTGCGGCCGACGCTGCTGGACAACGTGGGATTGTTCGCCGCGCTGCGCTGGCAATTGAAAGAGACCTGCGGCAACGCCGGCCTCGAGTGCACAGAAGTGTATCCGGATGAAGAGCCGAAGTTCACCTCCGAGGCAGCCATCGCTTTGTTCCGCATTGCGCAAGAGGCCTTCACGAATATCCTGAAGCATGCGGAGGCGGCGTCCGTGGACCTCACTTTGGGACTGGACGGAGACGCCATCGTCATGCGGATTGCGGACGACGGCAAAGGCATCCCCGCCGACCGGCTTACCGCCATCGGCTCGCACGGCTTGGCCTCCATGCGCCACCGCGTCCGCGCCCTCGGCGGCCGGTTGGAGGTGAGAAGTCCGGCCTCGGGCAGCACCATCCTTCTGGTACGAATCCCCGCGGCGAACGCCTTGCAGCGAGCCGCTGAACCGGCGCCGGCTCAACCGAAAGGTTCCCCTTCAGAAATTCAAACCCAATCCTAAGTCGAAGCGGCTGAGATCGCTGTTGAGGTCGAACCACTGGTAATCCACTTTGAACACGACGTGAGGCGTGGTGTAGAAGTTGGCCCCCACGGTCCACACGCGGTCTTGATTGCGCGGCCAGTAACCGTAGTCGCTTGGGCTCGCCGAGAGCGGGACCAACCCGGTGGGCACCACCGGACCCGCGGTGCCGGCATAGCGCGAGCCCATGTTGTAGCGTTCCCAGCGCACGAAGGGAGCAAGCCGGTAGTCGCCGTGCTCCCACAGCCCGTAGGCCGCCTGCACGAAATACCCATAGAATTCCGAGGGAATCGGATTGGGCGATCCCGGATTGGCGGCGTTCGCATTCCCTAAGTTGCTGATCGAGCCATGGGCGTACAACGCCGATAGGTCGAACTTCGCCGGCGTCCACCGTGCGTGCGCTTCCCAGAGAGTCACGCGCTGACTTCCCAAGAGCGGCGCATTCGGCGCAGCCGGGACCTTGACCGCCTTGCCGCTGCTGATCGCCGCGCCCAGGTTGAGTCCCGGCACACCGTAGTAGCCGAGCGCGACGTACTGGCTCAAGTCGTGAGCATTGGCGAGCTGCAGCTCTTGATGCGTCGCCTGCAACGGCGCAGCGCCGCTGCGCACGATGTCGAGCGCCGTCGCATACAGCGGAAACTCCGGGGTGTAGTTCCACTTTGACAGGTCGAACCCCGTGGTGACCCCGGCATTCCAGCTAAAGCCCTGCGCGATGTCGCCGTGGACATTGAAGCCGCCCTCGCGCCAGGTGCTCGGGATGATCAAGGTCTCGACGAAGTTGCGCTGCACGCCGTAGAAATTCGTCGGCTCGTGGTGCTCGTTCAGCAGGCCGAACGGCATCAAGTAGAGTCCCGCCCGCAGCGTCGCCGCATCGTTCAGCCGGCGATCGACATAGAACTGCTCGACCTCGAACTCGCCCGAGTCCGTGGACGACGCGATCGCATGCTCTACTTCGTACTCAGAATTGAACTCCGTGCGGCTGTCGAACGCATAGCCGATGCCGAACACCGCGCGCGCGAGATCCGCCTGCGCCTTGCCCGGGTCGCGGGTCGGACGGGTGTAGTAGATCTCGCCGTAACCCCATAGCCGCACGTTGGAAAACGCCGAACCGGCCGAAGCAGACGCCGTGCCGGCCGGCGCCGTCGCGCCTGATGCAGACGCGGCGGCGGGAGCTACGCCGGACATCGCCTGCGCAAGCGGCACCGGCGCGGACGCCTGCGGTACCGGCGCCCTTGCCACTGACGCCTGCGCGGCAGCCGCCTGCGTGGCAGCGGCTTGCTGCGCCACTTGCCGCTCGAGATCGAGTTCCTTCTGCTGCAGCGTCTGATTCTGTTCGGCCAGCAGCTTCATCTGCGCCTGCACCGCCGCCAACTGCTGCTGCAATGCCTGAATCTGCCGCTGCTCCTTGGATTGCTTGCCGCCGGAGTCCGCGGCGGCGGCGGTTGCCGCCGTGCACAGTCCCGCCGCCATCAGCACGGCGATTCGCACCGTCTTCGGAGTCGTGATGCGAGCGGATGAAATGCGAATCATGGTGTGGAGCCTTCGTTCTTCGAAATCATTGGTCCCGCCCGGCGAATTCGTCGCCCGCGCGCGAAATGCGAGTATAAATGCTATCGAGAATGATTCGTATTTGCAATATCGATGACGCAGTTCTTTGTTCCCGAGCCCCGTGTTGCCATAGACTTTGCCTTCAACGGGATGAGGAAGAAGCCTGAAGTGAGCTCTCTGTGGGATTCCATAGCGCCGTCCGGCGCAGCGGTCAGCGGCAAATTCCACGGCCGCGGCGCCTTGGTCGCGCTCGAGCAATTGAGGGCGGGATCGACCTTCGGATCTGCGCTCGAATCGCTGCGCGGCCGCTCGGTGCTCATCGCGACGCGTGAGCAGTTGCCGACGGCGCTCGCGCTGATCGAGCTCGACGGCGTCGCACGGCGAATGGTCCTGTGCACCCCCGACCTCACGCCCGAGCAGCTCGCCGGGGTCGCGGCAACGGCGCAAGCCGACGCCATCGTCCTGGAAGCGCCCCGAGCGCCCGGCTCCGCGGCCCTCGACTCATTGGCGCCTTACGTAGTGACGCCGCAGCCTGTTCCAGGACCCGTCGAGCGGGCCGCGGGCTTCGCGACGGAGTGGATTTTGCTGACCTCCGGCACCACGGGTACGCCGAAGCTCGTCCTCCATACCCTGCAAAGTCTCGGCGGCGCTCTGCCGACGCAGGCGCAGTCCGGTGCACGATCGATCTGGAGTACCTTCTACGACATTCGCCGCTACGGCGGCCTGCAGATTTATTTGCGCGCCGTGTTGTCAGGCTCGCCGCTGGTGCTCTCGAGTTCGGGCGAGCCGACGCCTGACTTCCTCGCGCGCGCCGCTGCGGCCGGAGTCACGCATATCTCCGGCACCCCATCACACTGGCGGCGCGCGCTCATGAGCGGCCACGCCGCCATCCTGAAGCCCGAGTACGTCAGACTGTCGGGTGAAGTCGCCGATCAGGCGGTGCTGGACAATCTTCGCGCCGTCTACCCGAACGCGCGGATCGCACACGCCTTTGCGTCGACCGAAGCGGGAGTAGCCTTTGACGTGAACGATGGCCTCGCCGGATTTCCGCTGGCGTTCGTGGACAATCCCTCCGGTGAGATCGAGCTCAAAGTCGTCGATCACACGCTGCGAATCCGCTCCCGCCGCAACGCGGCCCGCTACCTCGGCGCCGAGCCGGGCGTTCTCGTCAGCGACGACGGTTACGTCGATACCGGCGACATGGTCGAGCTCGAGGACGGACGCTACTATTTCCGGGGCCGCGTGGGCGGCGTCATCAACGTCGGCGGCCTCAAGGTGTATCCGGAAGAGGTCGAGTCGGTACTGAACGCCGATCCCCGGGTGCGCATGTCCTTGGTCCGGTCGCGGCGCAATCCCATCACCGGCGCGGTGGTGGTGGCCGACGTGGTGCTGGCAAATCCGGCGGGCTCGGACACCCCGGATGCCGTCAAGAACGACCTGCTCGATGCCTGCCGTCGAACCCTTGCGCCCCACAAGGTGCCGGCGATGTTGCGCTTCGTGCCCGCCTTGGAATTCACGGCGGCCGGCAAGCTGGTGCGTCCCAACGCCTAGTGTCCTGAATCATTAATACGTTGCTCGATTCGCCTGCGGATTTTCGTGCCGGGCAAGGCGCGCCGACGAGGCATAGTGGGCACTATGGCGAGGAGGCGCAACGCCGCCCGGCGCGAAAAGACGCGGCGCAGCGAGTAACGTATTAATGATTCAGGACACTAGTGAGGCACCTTCAGCCTGGACGAGACCGCGCGCTTTCTGATCAGAAGCGGATAGCCCCGGCCGCAATCGCCGCATAGAGCGAAGCGTCGAGAGGTACGTAGGCTTGGCTTTGCGGATCGTCGAAATACAGCTTGTCCTTGATGCGAGCGGGATCGAACCCTGCATCGATCAAGTCCTGCTTGCGCGGCTTGAACGTGCCCGTGGACTCGATGCTGTCCAGCAGCCGCAGGAATACCGGCCGTGCGTACGCGGGGAGGCGCAGCCTCAAGTCAGCGCGGAAAGCCGCGAGATCGAACTCCGCATTCACCACCAATGCAGCGGTTCCCGCGCGGCCATCCGCGCCGGGCACGGCAACACCGTAGACCACACCGTCGAGGACACCGGGGCTCGCCGTGAGCGCGGTCAGCACTTCCGCGGTCGAGACGTTCTCGCCCTTCCAGCGGTAAGTCTCGCCGACCCGGTCCACGAAGTAGTAGAACCCGCGTTCGTCGCGGCGCATCAGGTCGCCGGTGCGATACCAAGAATCCCCGTCCTTGAAGACATTGCGCAACACCTTGCGCGCGGATGCTTCCGGGTCCGCATAGCCTTCGAATCGGCCCGCAAGCTCTTTGCCTGCGCCGGGGATCAAACCAACCGCTTCACCGATCTCGTTGGGTTGGCAACGCTCACAGAATCCGTCGGCGTTGCGCCACGGCTCGCCGCTTTCCACATCGAACCGCAGCAGCGCCACGGGCAGGCGATGCGCGAGAAACGACGGTATCTTGCCGATCGCGCCGGGGCGTCCCTCGCAGTTGTAGAGCGAAAAATTGCCTTCGGTGGAAGCGTAATACTCTAGGATTCTCGGGATTTTGAAGCGGTTCTGGAAGATCTCCCAGACTTCCGGCCGCAGGCCGTTTCCGCAGGCGATGCGGAGCCGGTGCGCGGTTTCAATTTCCTGATGCGGCGCGTTGACGAGGTAGCGGCATAGTTCGCCGATGTACTGGAACAAGGTGCAGCGTTCATCGCGCACGTCGCGCCAGAAGTCAGACGCGGAGAACCGGGCGCGAATCACCACCGCGCCTCCGCTCACCAAGGTGGCGCCGGTCGCGACCACGCCCCCCACGCTGTGGTAGAGCGGCAGGCAATTGAACATGCGGTCGGTCGGCCGAGTATCCATCAAGCCCGCGAACCAATGGCTCCATTGCATCACGCGGTAGTGGCTGACCTTGGCTGCCTTGGGCAGACCGGTGGTGCCCGACGTGTAGATATAGAGCGCGGTGGCATCGAGCTGCGGCGGCATGTACTCCGAATCCCGCAATTCGTCGCCTGACAATCGAGTGAGCGCAGGCGCCAGAGGTGCGAGATCTCGAGTGCCGTCGCCGTACACCCAGCAGGACAGATCCGACTCCAGGCGCGCGCGCGCAGCCACCAACCGCGAAGCCAAGTCGCTCCCGACGATGACCGCTCGCGGCGCGACGATGCTGATCGAATGAATCAACGCGTCGCCCGCCAGATTGTTGTTGATCAGGGCGACAACGACGCCGATGCGCGTAAGACCCAGCCAAATTGCCATGTATTCTGCGCAATTCGGCATCATCAAGCCGACGGTGTCCCCGGGCCGCAGGCCCTGCGCGAGTCCCCAGCGCGAGTACTGGTTGCAGCGGATCGCGAGCGCCCGATAGCTCAAGGTGGCTTCGGTCGACTCGAGCGCGGGCGCCGCGTCGAATTCGAGCGCCAGGCGGCCGATCAACGCCGGCAGCGTCACCCCCAGACGGTCGATGGAGGCCGTCCGTTCCAGGGCGCGGATCCACGCCTCGCGCGCGAATTTCGCATTCGCTTCCATGGGTTCTGTCACAGGAATATTCATTTGGCCGCCATCTCGGGAATTGCGAACCGTACCACGACTGCCCACGGCGTTCGAGTTACACTGTCGGCACTTTTGCAACGAAAACTCGCAGCAATGAAGCTAGAAACCATCGCAATTCACGCAGGCTTCGACTCGGACCCGACGACCAAGGCGGTGGCCGTGCCGATTTACCAGACGGCCGCGTACTCGTTCGACAGTGCCGAGCACGGTGCCGCGCTGTTCAACCTCGAAGTGCCGGGCTATCGATACAGCCGAATCAGTAATCCGACCAGCGATATTCTCGAGCGGCGCGTCACCGAGCTCGAAGGCGGAGTCGAATCCTTGAGTGTGAGTTCGGGGCAAACCGCGCTGTATTACGCGGCGTTGAACGTCACGGAAATGGGCCGCAACATCATCTCGGTGCCGCAGCTCTACGGCACGACCTACACCCTGTTTGCGCATATTCTGCCGAAGATGGGCGTGCAGGTGCGTTTCGCGAAATCCGACCGTGCCGCCGATATCGAGTCCCTGGTCGACGACGACACGCGCGCGATATTTTGCGAAACCGTCGGCAATCCTGCCGGCAACGTGTGCGACCTCGAAGCGCTCGCCGCCGTCGCGCATCGCCATCGCATGCCGCTCATCGTCGACAACACGGTCCCGACCCCGATATTGGTGCGCCCGGTCGATTACGGTGCGGACGTCATCGTCCACTCATTGACGAAATTCATGGGCGGCCATGGCACCACGCTCGGCGGCATCGTCGTCGACTGCGGCACGTTCTCGTGGAAGGACAACGCCGCCCGCTACCCCATGTTCACGCAACCCGACGAGTCCTACCATGGACTGGTGTACACCGATCACTATGGTGCCGCCGCCTTCATCGGCCGCTGCCGCAGCGTGTACCAGCGCACCATGGGCGCCGTGCTCTCGCCGATGAATGCGTTTCTACTATTGCAAGGCATCGAAACGGTCGCCCTGCGGGTCGAGCGGCACGTGGAGAACGCGAGCAAGGTTGCCGAATTCCTCCGCGATCATCCGCGCGTGGAATCGGTGAATTTTGCGGGCTTCACCGACAGTCCCTATTATCCGCTGGTGCAGAAGTACTTGCGCGGCAAGGCCTGCTCGCTCATGACCTTCGAGATCCGCGGCGGCCTCAAAGCCGGCATGCGCTTCTACAACGCACTCAAGCTCTTCAAGCGTCTGGTGAATTTGGGAGATGCGAAGTCGCTCGCCTGCCATCCGGCCTCGACGACGCACCGGCAAATGACGTCGGAAGAGCAGCTGGCCGCGGGGGTGGCACCCGGCGGCATCCGCTTGAGCGTCGGAATCGAGCACATCGACGACATCCTCGCCGACCTCGACCAAGCGCTCGCCCTGTCCGTCGGCTAGGCCGGGCGCCCTACCCAAAGGCGACCCTTGAACCAGAATCCACTGCCGGGCGCCGCCCCAGCCTTATTCCCGAAAGCGGCGGAGCGCAACCGGGTCGAGGAATGGCTGAGCGGCGAACTGCAGGGCGCATTGCAGCGCATTCAAGCAGGCCGGGTCACGCCGACCATCGACATGGCCGCCTTTCGCGAGGAGCTCGAGACCTACGATTTCGCCAAGCCGCGGCCGCTCGAGGACCTGCTCCGCTGGACTCTCGAGCGCATGGAGCATGGCATCGTCCAAATGGCCAACCCGCGCTATTTCGGCTTGTTCAACCCCGGCGCGAGCTTTCCGGCGCAGTGCGCCGATCGCATCGCCGGCCTGTTCAATCCGCAGCTGGCAAGTTCGGGGTCTTCCCCGGTGCCGGTGGAACTGGAGCGGCATGTGATACGCGCCGTTGCGCAGCGTGCCGCTCTCGGCGATGCGGCGACCGGGCATTTTGCGACCGGCGGCTCCGAGGCGAATTACACCGCCCTGCTCTCCGCGCTGACCGGCGCCCACCCTAAATTCGCCGGCGACGGCGCGCGTGCCTTTGCGGGCCCGGTGAAGTTCTACACGTCACGCGACTGCCACATCGCCTGGCTGAAGGTCGCGCACCAGGCGGGAGTCGGTCGTGCTGCGCTGCAGCTCATCGATACCGATGGCCGGGGCCGCATGGACCCGCGCGCGCTGACGCAAGCCATCGCCGCCGATCGCGTCAACGGCGCCGTGCCGGTAATGGTCGTGGCCACTGCGGGCACCACCGGCGCCGGCATGATCGACCCATTGCACGCCTGCGCAGACATCGCGCAGCAGGAACATCTTTGGTACCACATCGATGCCGCCTGGGGCGGCGCCGCGCTGGCGTCGAATCGATTGCGCCCCGTGCTCGCGGGAATCGAACGCGCCGACTCGATCACCATCGATGCCCACAAATGGCTGGCCACGACCATGGGCTGCGCCATTTTCATCACGCGTCATGGCCATCTCTTGTCCGAGGCATTTCACGCCTCGACGAGCTTCATGCCGTCCAGTGTTTCGGGCGTCGATCCCTATCTCAACAGCGTGCAGTGGTCGCGCCGCTTCCTGGGATTACGCTTGTTTCTCGCGCTGGCCTCCGCCGGCTGGGAAGGCCTTGGCGAGCACGTGGAGCGCAGCGTCGAGGTGGTGGCAAGAGTCAAGGAACGGCTGGTCGCGCTGGGGTGGACGGTCGCCAACGATTCCGAGCTGGCGGTGCTCGATGCGGTGCCGCCCGCCGACCTCGGGGATGTACGGGAATTGGTGCGCCGCGTCGTGGCCGGGGGCCGCGCGTGGGTCGCACCCACCACGTTCGAGGGCCGCGACGTGGTCCGGATCTGCGCCACCAATGGCGAAACGACCATCGAGGACGTGAATGCCCTGATCGCCGCGCTCAATGAGCGAATCTAGGACTTGAACGAGCGATGCTAGGACTTGCGCTGGGAGAGTGTCCGAACGACCAGAGATTCGATTGCCGCCACCGAATGGAAGTTCTCCGGCGTGATATCCGACTGCGGAATGGCGATATCGAACTCCAGCTCGACTGCCAGCATCAGATTCACCATTTTCAGCGAGCTTATCCCTAAGTCGCTCAACTGCTGTTCAGCCGGAAACGGGTGAGGGATGACCGCATTGGCCCCAAGCGTCTGTTTCACGAGAGCGATGAGCTGCTCGCCCACCCCCTCAAGCGTCTTCGGATCCACTCGATACCACTCCTAGAAAAACCCGGCCGATCATACCGTGCGGCGCGGCACGGCGTTGACATGAGATTGACAAGATCGACAAGGATACTTCCCTCAGGACCAAGATACTTTGCTCAGCCTGTCACACAATGAGCCCAAAGTTTTACATATGATTATGGATCTTGAGCCGGGCGTCGCTAACTCCCGATTCAGCGGCTAATTACCGGTTGTCCGCCCGGGGGACTCTCCGCATAATGCGCTCAAGAATGCCGCATACTTACCGGTGATTAGGGATATCCAATGGAACCTCAACGAATGGCGGGTACCGCCCGCGTGATCAGTGTTCGCCAGAATGACCTGACGGCGCGCGCCCGCGCTGCGGCCGATGTGGCCAATGTGAACGCTGCGGTGGTGGATGCGGACGCTCGTTTTCCCGGCGAGGCCTTCGCCGAGATTCGCAGGCAGCGGCTGCTCGGCATCCAGGTCCCCCCAGCCTTGGGTGGTGAAGGCGCGAGCATCGCGGAAATCGCCGACGTGTGCTACATCCTCGGCCACGCCTGCTCGTCGACCGCGCTGATCTACGCCATGCACCAGATCAAGATGGCGTGCATCACGCGCCACTCCAAGGGCAATGCCGTGCTCGAGCGCATCCTGGGCCGCATAGCGGCCGAGCAGCTGCTCATGGCGTCGTCAACGACCGAAGGCCAGGCCGGCGGCAACGTTCGTTCCAGCGAGGCTGCCGTCGAGCATGACGGCGCGCAAGTCACCCTGGAGCGCAAGGCAACCGTCATTTCCTATGCGGTGGAGGCGGACGGCGTCGTCACCACTGCGCGCCGCGCGGCCGATGCCGCGGGTTCCGACCAGGTGCTGTTGGTCCTGCTGAAGGCCGATTACACTCTGGAGCGCTTGCAGGCATGGGATACCCTCGGCATGCGCGGCACGCATAGCGAGGGGTTCACGCTGCGGGCGCGCGCCGCGGCCGAGCAAATCATGCCCGAGCCCTACGAAAGAATTCACGCGCAAACCATGGTGCCTTTCGCCCATCTGCTGTGGGGTTCGGTATGGGCGGGGATCGCGGCGGCGGCCGCCGGCAAAGCGCAGGCCTTCATCCGTCACGCGGTCCGCGGCTCGAATGGCCAAATGCCGCCGGGCGCCCCTCACTTCACCCAAGCAGTGTCCTCGCTGCGGACTTTGCGAGGCGTGCTGGCGGCGAGTCTTCGCAGCTACGAAGGGATCATGTCGGATGAAAAGGCGATCTCGTCTCTGGAATTTCAGGCCATGATCACCTTGACCAAGGTGCAGGTGTCGGAACTCGCGGTGACGACCGTGCTAAGCTCGCTGCGCGCCTGCGGCTTGTCCGGCTACCGCAATGACACCGAGTTCACCATCGGCCGGCTGCTGCGGGATGTGCTCTCGGCGCCGCTCATGATCAACAATGACCGCATCCTCACCAATCTCGCCGCGACGTCGCTGATGACGCCGTTGCCTACCTCAATCAGTGGCTGATACTCCTATGACTACTGTCAGCAGTGCGGGCTCCGCCGCCGCGGTCGATGCCCCGGCCGATCCCTTGGCTCATATCGCCGAAGGGCTGTTTCGATCCATGGGCGTCGATGGCGTCTACGCGCGCACTGCGCTCTACACGCAGGTCGTCGAGCGCCTCGAGACCTACATTACGCGGCAACGGGACCCTAAAGCGGAAATCATGAGCTTCCCGCCGGTGATGAGCCGCAGGCAATTGGAGAAATCCGGCTACCTCAAAAGCTTCCCCAATCTGCTGGGTTGCGTGTGCGCCCTGCATGGCTCCGAGGCCTCGATCCGGTCGGCGGTCGAAAGAGCGGACAACGGCGGCGACTGGACCACGTCGGTGACCTCGTCGGACCTCGTACTCTCGCCCGCGGCGTGCTATCCCGTGTATCCCATCGTGGCAACCCGCGGCCAGCTGCCGGCCGGCGGTTTGCAATTCGACATCGAAGCCGACGTCTTCAGACATGAGCCGTCGCGCAGCCTGGATCGCCTGCAGTCCTTTCGGATGCGCGAGTTCGTGAGAATCGGTTCGCCGCAGGAAATCCTGGAGTTTCGCGAGAGCTGGATGGCCAGAGCCCCGCAGCTCGCGGCCGATCTCAGCCTGCCCTTCAAGATAGACGTCGCGAACGATCCGTTTTTTGGGCGCGTCGGCCAAGTCATGGCCGTCAGTCAGCGGCAGCAAGCACTGAAATTCGAGCTGCTGATTCCGTACTACCCGGGAGCTTCGCCCACCGCGTGCATGAGCTTCAACTATCACCGCGAGCACTTCGGCCAAGTGTGGGGCATCCATGACGACAAGGGCGATTTGGCGCACACGAGCTGCGTCGCCTTTGGAATCGACCGCCTGACGGTTGCGCTATTCGCCAATCACGGTTTGGATCTTCGGAACTGGCCGGCGGTAACACGGGCTGCCTTGGCTCTCTAGACCGACCTGGATGCCACCGTGCCGCTCGACCCGCGCGTGAAACGGTTCTTGGATGCGCTGGCGGCGGGCAAGCCGCCCAATGCCCTCGAAACAACGGTGGAGGAGCGGCGCCTGGGCCTCGCCGAGCTCATGAAGCTGGCGGGCCCCCAAGTGCCGGTGGGCCGCGTCGAGGACCGAACCTTGCCCGGCCCGGCCGGGGCGCTGGGGATCAGGATCTATACCCCCCTCGGCGCGGGACCCGAGCCGCTGCCGGGGCTCATCTACTTCCACGGCGGCGGTTTGGTGGCGGGAACCGTGGCGACGCATGACCCCATTGGGCGGGCGCTCGCGAATTCGGGCGCCTGCCGGGTCGTCTCCGTCGACTATCGTCTAGCTCCCGAACACCCATTTCCTGCCGCGCTGGACGACGCCTTGGCGGCGGTCAGGCATATCGGCGCTCATGCCGCCGAGTATGGTATCAACGGCATGCGCCTCGGCATATGCGGCGACTCGGCGGGCGGCACGCTGGCTGCGGCGACGGCCCAGACGGCCGCTCGAATCGGCAGCCCGCGGCTGGCGCTGCAATTGCTGATTTGCCCGATTCTCGATTACAGCCGATCGACGGATTCCAAACGGGACCTCGCACGCGGCTATCTGGTCGATCAGGCCACGCTCGATCACGATCTCCTGCACTACGCGCCGCCGGGGACGGACCCGGCCAATCCTCGAATATCGCCGCTGCGCGCCGAGGATGTTGCCGGCCTCCCCCGCACCCTCATTCACACCGCGGAATTCGATCCGCTGCGCGATGAGGGCCGCGACTATTTCGACCGCCTGGCCCGCGCGCATACTGAGGTGTCCTACACTTGCCACCCAGGTATGATTCATCTTTTCTACGGCCTGGGGGCCGTGATTCCGTATGCCCGGACCGCGTTCGAACAGATCGGCGGTGAAATCCGGGCTGCGTTGGCCTGATCGAAGGAGATTACAGTGGCGGAGCGCGTCGTTGCGGAACGCATGATAGGGGGGCTGCATGCGGCGCGTGTCGGCGGCGATCTCGCCGGCCTGTGCCGGCTGTTTGCGGACCAAGGCCGGTTTGAAATCGTCGGCGCCAGCGCCGACAAGCCCATCGCGATACGAACGAGCGGCATTGCGGAATTTCGTCCCTGGCTCGCCATGATGGTCAAAGTGTTTCGGCTCAGCGATTACACCCTATTGTCGCTGGTGGTCGAGTGGCCGCGGGCCACCGCGCACTGGCGCGCCGACATCTACTCCAAGGTCACCGGCGTCACCGTCCCTACGGAGCTCGTCGATCTCGTGGAGCTGAGCGAAGATCGCATCTTGAACTACACCGAGTTTTTCGCGCCTCGCTGAGCTTGATGTCCGCCGGCGATCCGCAATGGCTGAATATTGCGCGCGAATTGCGCGCCATCGCCCAGACCGGCCTGACCTTCACCGCCGATCGCTTCGACCGGCAACGCTACGAGCGCGTACGCGAACTGGCGGCGTCGATGCTGGCGCTGGGATCAGCTGCGGATTATGGCGACATCCTCGGCATCCTGCGCGAGGATAAGGGCTACGCGACACCCAAGGTCGATGTGCGGGGCGCCGCCTTCGCCGATGGCCGCGTGCTCCTGGTGCGGGAAATCAGCGACGGCAAATGGACGCTGCCCGGCGGTTGGGCGGATGTCAATCAAACCGCCGGCGAATGCGTGGTGAGAGAGATCAGAGAAGAATCGGGATTCGAGGCTCGGATCCTCAAGCTCGCGGCAGTGCACGACTATCAACGGAGCAATCGGCCGGTTCGTCACATTGACTCGATCTACAAACTGTTTTTCGTCTGCGAAATCACGGGAGGCGCCGCCCGCACCAGTGACGAGACCAGCGAGGTGGCTTTTTTCCCGCGCAACGAGCTGCCGCCGCTATCGCTGGGGCGAACTACGGCCGCGCAGATCGACAGAATGTTTCAGCACGCAGAATGTCCGGGCCTGCCCGCCGACTTCGAATAGTCGCTCAAGCCCCTGTCTTGTCACCGCTTCCTGACGGCATAGCTCCTGGCGGGACAGCTCGCGCGTCAACAGCTCCAAGAGATACAGTCGAAATGTTTGCCCACCCTTCGTCCATTCAATAAGATGAACTACGTGGCTGACGACGTTTTACTCGCGATCGATCAAGGAACGAGTTCCACGCGCGCCATTGGCTTCTCCGCCACCGGCGATGTCGTGGCGACCGAACAGCAGAGTTTCGAACAAATCTACCCGGGCCCGGGCTGGGTGGAACACGATGCCGAAGTGATCTGGGCGACGGTCATGTCCACCAGCCGCCGGGTACTGCAGCGCCTCGGCGAAGCGCAGCGGGTCGCGGCCGCCATCGGCATTACCAATCAGCGGGAAACGACGATTCTCTGGGATCGGCGCAGCGGCGCGCCCATCTATAACGCCATCGTCTGGCAGGACCGCCGCACCGCCGATCGGTGCCGAGAATTGGCTCGCGATCATGGCGAGACGGAAATCGGCCGCAAAACCGGCCTGCGCTTCGATCCTTATTTTTCGGCGACCAAAGTCGCCTGGATTCTGGACCAAGTGCCCGGTGCGCGCGAGGCCGCGAAGGCGGGACACCTGGCATTCGGTACCGTCGACAGCTTTCTCGTATGGCGGCTGACCGGCGGCAGGCTGCACGTCACGGACGCCACCAACGCGAGCCGCACGGCTTTGTACGATATCGGCAAGAGCCGCTGGGACGAGGACCTGTGCGGCATTTTCAACGTGCCCATGAGCGTTCTGCCGGAAGTACGCGACAGCGCGGGAGAATTTGGCGTCACTGACAAGGCGGTACTGGGCCAATCATTGCGCATCTGCGGAGTCGCCGGCGACCAGCAAGCCGCGCTCGTCGGACAAGCCTGCTTTGCAGCGGGCGACGTCAAGAGCACATATGGCACCGGCGCGTTCTTGGTGCTCAATACCGCGCGGCAACTCGTGCCCTCGAAGAACCGCTTGCTCAGCACGGTCGCCTATCAGCTGAACGGCGTGGTCACCTATGCGCTGGAAGGTTCCATTCTGTCCGCGGGCGCCGCCATCCAGTGGCTGCGAGATGGCTTGGGACTCATCTCGCAGGCCTCCGACATCGAGGCGCTGGCAGCGTCGACGCCGCACAGCGGCGGAGTCTATCTGGTGCCGGCGTTCACCGGATTGGGGGCGCCTTACTGGGATCCCGATGCACGCGCCGGCATCATCGGGCTGACACGCGCGTCGACGCGCAACGAGATCGCCCGCGCAACCCTCGACAGTGTCGCCTACCAAACTTACGATCTGCTCGACGCGATGGCGGCGGACGGCCTGCGGCCCGAGACTCTGAAGGTTGATGGAGGGATGTCGCAGAACAATTTATTCATGCAGCGTTTGGCGGACGTCTTGGGGATGGCGGTGCGGCGTCCGGCAAACCCCGAGTCCACGGCGTTCGGCGCCGCCTGCTTGGCGGGACTCGGCTGCGGCATCTACCGATCGCTCGAGGACGTCGCCGCGCTGCATCGGTCCGAGACTCGTTTCGAGCCGGCATTGGACGCGGCGGAGCGACAGACTCAAATCACCGGCTGGCGCGATGCACTGCGGCGGGTAAGATCTACATGATCGGTGGTACTCGCTAACGGCTGGTATCAACCACGACGCGGCCGCGAATTCGGCCTTCAATGAGCGCGGCGGCACGTTCAATGACTTGCGAAAGACCGATTTCCTCGGTGAGGAACTCGAGCTTGTCGACGTCGAGATCTTGAGTCAGTCGGCTCCACGCCACCAAGCGATCCGCCCGCGGGCACATAACGCTATCCACCCCGACGAGCGTGACGCCGCGCAAAATGAACGGCGCCACCGTCGCCGGAAAATCGAGACCTCCGGCCAGACCGCACGCCGCAACGACTCCCCGATAACGCATGGAGGCGCAGACATTGGCCAGCGTGTGGCTGCCGACCACATCGATGGCCCCCGCCCAGCGCTCCTTGCCCAGCGGTTTACCCGGGCTCGCGAATAGCGCTCGATCCAAGACTTCTGCGGCGCCCAGGCGCTTCAGAAAATCGGCCTCCGCCGGACGGCCGGTCACGGCCGCCACCCGAAACCCCAGCTTGGCCAGCACGGCGACGGCAACGCTGCCTACTCCGCCCGCTGCTCCTGTGACCAGAATCTCCCCGCTTGCGGGCGTCACTCCATGCCGTTCGAGAGCGATGACGCACAACATCGCCGTATATCCGGCAGTCCCGATGGCCATGGCCTGTCGTGCCGTAAATACGACGGGGAGCGGCAAGAGCCACTCCCCCTTCACTCGAGCCAGCTGCGCGAGCCCGCCCCAATGCTGTTCTCCGACGCCCCAGCCATTGAGCAAAACCCGGTCTCCGTTCGCGTACGAGGAATTCTCGGATGCATGGACCGTACCGGCGAAATCGATTCCCGGCACCATCGGAAACTGCCGCACCACCGGTGCTTTGCCCGTGATGGCGAGCGCGTCCTTGTAGTTGAGCGTCGAATAGTCGACGCGCACGGTCACATCACCCGTAGGCAGCCGGCCTTCCTCGAGCGACGTGAGGGTGGCGCGATACGGGCGATCATCGCGCTCGATCAACACTGCTTTGAACATATATCACCTCGGCCTCGATGGGCGTCATGGTATCGTTTCGTCTCCATGAAGCCAAAGCGTTACCGGCGGATACTCGCCATCGACATCGGCGGAAGTCACGTGAAGATGCGCGTTTTCGGCCGCCGCGAGATGCGGCAGTTCGAATCGGGGCCGGATCTTACGCCCCGTCAGATGGTCGCACAGGTACATGAGCTGAGCGGGGACTGGATTTACGACGCGGTATCCATCGGATACCCAGGAGTGGTGCTGCACGGCAAAGTGGTTGCCGATCCGCACAATCTAGGGAAAGGCTGGGTTGGATTTGATTTTCGCAAAGCCTTTGGGCGGCCGACCCATGTCTTGAATGACGCGGCAATGCAGGCGGTCGGCAGTTACGAAGGCGGCCGCATGCTGTTTCTCGGCCTGGGAACGGGACTCGGTTCCGCGATGATCGTCGACGGCGTCGTCGCCCCGATGGAGCTCGCGCATCTGCCGTACAAGAAGGGACGATCCTACGAAGAGTACGTCGGTGCGCGGGGTCTGAAACGGCTGGGCACCAAGAAATGGTCCCGCACCGTCAACGAGGTCGTCACCCAGTTGAGTACGCTGCTGGAAGCCGACTATGTGGTCATCGGCGGGGGCAACGCGCGCAAGCTGAAGCGGCTGCCGAAAAACGCGCGCCTCGGCAGCAACGACTTCGCGTTCCTCGGGGGATTTCGCGTCTGGCATCACGCGGCCGCGACCCCGGGTAGCGCAAAGTCGCACCGGCGCAGCATCACGGTGCCTTGATCGGATACCCGCTGCCAAGCGCCCGCCCATGCCTGCCCCGAGAACCCGTTCACGGGGCATCGTGCCGGGCAATGTGACGGCGTTTGCAGATTTTCCGCCGCACCGACCCCGCAGTCTTCAAATGCACGTTGGTTTGTGCAAAATATTATTATGAGATTTAGGCTGAAGGCGTTTGGACTGCATTTGCTCGGGAGCACCGTCGTGCTATCGAGCATACTCGGCACGCTCTACCTTGGATGGTATCGCTGGCCCGGCTGGCATCTGGCCGATGTCGTGCATGTGGTCATCGTGATGGTCGGAGTCGACGTCGTAATCGGTCCCCTGCTGACCTTCGTGATCGCTCGCTCGACCAAGTCCCGGCGCGAACTCACGCGCGACATCGCGATGATCGTTACCGTCCAACTCGTCGCCCTGGTCTACGGTACGGTATCGCTCTGGAGTGGACGGCCGCTGTACTACGCGTTCTCCGAGAACGTCCTGCAACTGGTGCAAGCCTACGATATTGAGGCCCCAGAATTAGCTCTCGCCCGCCGGCAAAAGGCCGAATTTGCGCCGCATTGGTACAGCTTGCCGCGTTGGATCTGGGCGCCGCTGCCGCAGGATCCGAACGAGAGCAAGAAGATCGTAACCTCGTCGATTCTGGGGGGCGACGATGTGATTTCGATGCCGCGCTATTTCAAACCCTGGGAGCAGGGCTTGCCGACGCTTCGAACCCAACTGAAGAAAGTGGACGCGGTGGCGTACTTCTCGACCGGCGACAAAAAGTTGCTCGAAGAGCGCATGCGGGCGGCGGGGTTGCCCACAGATCAGCTCAATTCAATGCCACTGACTGGACGAGGGCACCCTCTGCTCGCGGTGTTCGACCCGGCCAGCCTGAAGATCATGGCGATCTTCAAGGCCAGATAGACGAATCTCGGTCGCACGCTCCTTTTGGGCTCCGCGTGACGCTTCGAGATGCGTATCGCGGTTCACGCGAATACCGATGGTCACGGGCCACGAGAACCGATTATTCTGGGGTCCTTGACCAAGGAGCGCCTACCGACGGATCGAACTCTCACCTCAAGAGTCCGCGCCATGGACCGATAGTTGCCTATGACCAACCCAACGCCCGGATGGAAGCGACTGCTCCCGCACCTGCCCGGATTTCGGCGCCGGAGGGGCCAAGAAGCACGCCCCCTGTTGTCAGCCATCGCCGGCGGCCTAATCGCGTGGGGAACCGCGATTGCGGGGATCGTCGTGGTCGATGTCATCGTCCGCCAGGTGCTATTGGAGGATCTTAGGACCAATCTTGCACGAACGGCGGCCGGCACCGCTGCCCTCATCGACGGGGATGCACTCCGAACATTTCACAGCCCCGATCAGGATGGTTCCCCGGAGTACAACCGTGCCTCCCGTCCTCTCCGAGTGCTGCTCGAGACGAATCCCGACATCCGATTCGCCTACGTCGGTGCCATGCAAGGAGACGTCATGCATTTCGTGCTCGACGGAACCCGGCAAGGCACCTTCGACGAAGCGGGCCGGCCCAACCATTCACCGCCCATGGAGGTGGACGAGCCGACCCCGGGAGAGCGAGAGGTCTCCAAGACCCATCGACTGACGCTGGAGCAGGAACCCACCGCCACTGCCTGGGGAAGCGGGATTCGCGCCCTTGCACCGGTGTTCGCACGAAACGGAGAGATGGTCGGTTACGTGGGCATCACGGTTCGGGCCGACCGGTACCGACAGCTGGTCCGGCGAGTCGATGAGTCGGCCGCACTCGGCGTTTTGATCGCCGGCGCCCTCGCGTTACTCAACGGCGTGGCCATCTGGCGGGTCCAAATCGCCCGCCGGCGCGCCATCACCGCCCAGGCACACACGGAAGACCAACTGAAACGCGCTCAGGCATTCGCCAATCTTGGAACGTGGTATGCGAACCTGCCGACCCGTGCCGGATCCATGTCCGACCAACTTCGGCAACTGCTGGGCGATCCCGGGGACAGCGACCGGCCGCTGGCCGCGTATCTCGCGGTCACGCATCCTGAAGACCGGTCGCTGGTCGAGGCGATGCTCGCGGATCTGGGATCCGGGGGCGGATCGCGCACGCTCGATCACCGTTTCATCATCGACGGCGCCGTCAAGCATGTGCGTGCTACGGTTGCCGCGCGTTGCGATGCCCGCGGTCAGCCGGTGGAAATACAAGGAATCGTGCTCGACCTCACCGATCTCCGGGCGGCCGCGCTCGAGACGCTGCGGGCGAAAGAGATTGCAGAATCCGCCAACCGTGCGAAGAGCGACTTTCTCGCCAACATGAGCCACGAGATTCGCACGCCCATGAACGGCGTGCTCGGGATGACGGAGCTCCTGCTCGATACTCCGCTCGACGCCTTGCAACGTGACTACGCAGAAACCATCCGCGACAGCGGTACCTCACTCCTTACCGTCATCAATGACATTCTGGACTTCTCGAAAGTGGAAGCCGGTAAGCTCGAGCTCGAGATCCTGGACGTGGACTTGCGCGATACGTTCGAAGACGTTGCGCGGCTGCTCTCCATTCAAGCCCATGCGAAGGGGCTGGAGCTCACCGCCCAGATCGATGTCAAGCTCCCCGATCTGGTCAAGGGCGACGCCGGGCGCATCCGCCAGGTTCTCCTGAATCTAGCCGGCAACGCCATCAAGTTCACAACCCAGGGCGAGGTGTCGCTCGAGATCAAGGTCCTCTGCACCGGCGAGAACGGCACCACGGTGCGCTGTGAAGTGCGCGACACGGGCATCGGGATTCCAGTTGATCGGCTGGAGTCCCTGTTTGTACCCTTTATGCAGGTGGACACATCGACGACGCGCCGATTTGGGGGCACAGGATTGGGCTTGTCGATCGTACGGCGTCTCGTCGAGCTGATGGGCGGGGAAACCGGTGTTGAAAGTGTCGAAGGCGTGGGCTCACTTTTCTGGTTTACCGCGCATTTCGCACCCGTCGTCCACAGTCTTCAGCCCGTGTATCCGGCGCCGCCCTCGATCAAAGGACAGCGTGTGCTCGTGGTGGATGACAACGCCACCAATCGCAAAGTCATCATGGGACAGCTCCTTCTATGCGGCGTCGAGCCCGTATCCGCAAGCTCCGCGGACGAGGCGCTGGCAATCATGCGTCAGGCCCGCGCCGCGGATCGCCCCTTCGATGCGGCGCTGCTGGATCATCTGATGCCCGGTCGCGACGGCGCGGATCTGGGACGGATCATCGTCCAGGATGAGGCATTGAAATCCACGCGGCTGATTCTATTGACGTCCTCCGGTCAGCGGGGTGACGGCCAATTGTTCGCCGACATCGGCTTTGCCGGCTATCTGTTGAAACCGGTCACGCAGCGCGATCTGACGGAGTGTCTGGTACTGGTCCTGGCCAACACGGCGCAGTCCTGGCATCTGCAAAGCCAACCGATGATCACGCGGCATGCGCTGCGTGCGCAGCGAGCCCAAAGCCGCAGTCGCATCCTGCTGGCCGAGGACAATCTCGTGAATCAGAAGGTCGCCCTGAAACTTCTGGAAAAACTGAACTATCGCGTGGTCGTCGTGGCGGATGGTCTGGCGGCCGTCGCCGCATGGCAGGCCGGAAAATTCGATCTCATCATAATGGACTGCCAGATGCCGCAGATGGACGGCTACGAGGCAACACGCGAAATCCGCAGGCTCGAAGCGGGCAAGGGCCACATCCCCATCGTGGCGCTCACAGCGCATGCCATGAAGGGCGATGAGGAGAAGTGCCGCGCCGCCGGCATGGATGCTTACCTCTCCAAGCCGATCGATCGCGCCAAGCTGGAGAACTGCCTGGAACATCTCCTTCCGAGCACCGGCTCGACAGGTTTGATGTCCGCGATCAAGGAGGCGCCGGTCGCTGTCGAGAGCACGCCCCAGCCAGGTCCGGTGCATCTGCCTCACCCGATCGACTGGGAAGCCCTGCTCGATTCGATCGATGGCGATCGAGAATTTGCGCGCGATCTCGCGGACGCGTTCATCGGGACCGGAGATCGGGAACTCGCGGCAATCGCGGCGGCTTTGGCCGCGGGCGATGCCGTCGTGTTGCGCGAATCCGCGCATACACTCAAGGGCGCGAGCGCGAACTTGCGCGCCTCGGCGGCAGCCGCCGCCGCCGCGCAGCTCGAGTCAGCCGCGCGCTTGGGAAAGAGCGCTCAGATTCCGGCACTCGCAGAAACCCTTACCGCGGAAGTCAGAAGGACGACGGCGTATCTCAAGTCGAAGGTGGGTTAGGAGGGACCGGATTCTTTCTCAGGTACATCGCCGGTCCGCGTGTCTGTCGCAATCCAGTTGACCTCCCAGGTCTTGCCTCCGTCATCCGAGAATGCCTGTTCGAATCGGCAAGAGTTCAGCGTAATGTCCGATATCACGAATCGAACTAAGATGGCTCGGCCATTGAGGGTTTCCTGGTCAAAAAACTCGCCGCGTCCGTTCTTGAATTCGCCGATGGTGGGCTGGCCCAGGGAACCGCCATCCGCGTTGGCAAAATTGAGGCTCCATTGATGGGTTTGGGGATTGTACAGACGCAGTGACAGAGCATCGATGTGCCCCGCCGGGCCGTCTACATTGAGTTCCAAGAGATTCGCGCGGCCCTTCAATACTTTTCGGACGGCAGTAGTACCCTGGTATTCAACCCACGACGTTGATCCGGTCAGGGGATGCTGCAGGCGGGATAGGTGTGTGGTCCAGACACCTGTCTCAAAGTCAAAATCGTGCGCTCCATCCGGCACCGCGGCGGGCGGCCGTTCAGCGCTGGGCCGTGGCGACCCCGAGCCACCCCGTGCGGATACCGAGCAGAGCGGCAAGGTGATCGCCAGGCAGCGCAATGCAAGATACATTGGCGATTGTTTGAACATGACTTCCACCCGTTACCACCGAATCAGATTATCGGGGTCATCCACGACGACAACTTCATATTTATCGAGCAAGGGCATGAGAGTCCCTTCCAGTTCCCGCTTCCAGAGATCGCCCTCATAGAACCTCGCTTTCATCGGCTCCCGCGATGCGTAATCGGGAAAGCCGCGCATGAAGAAAAGCGTGTCCGGGTCTTCGACTGACGAGAATGGCCCCAGAATTCTCATGCCTATTGCCGCGTGCTCCGGCATCGACCGAGAACGAAAAATCTCGAGAAACCGGGTGCGCAGGCCCGGCTTCGTCTTGTAAGTGCGCATTTCGACGATCATTTATAATACCCCCGGCTAAGGATAGTGGCCCGACGAGAGCACCATCCGCAAGAACGCACCTTTTGGTAACCGAGATCGTATGAGCACTGCTCCCTCAATCCAAGACGCCAAATTGTCGGACGCTCCCCAACCGGGATGCCCCATGACAGCCGCGTTAAACGCCATCGGCGGCAAATGGAGCATGATTTGTCTGTATTGGCTGGATTCCGGAACCCGTCGGTTCAACGAACTCCGCCGATTGATGCCGGACATTTCGCACAAGGTCCTGACGGCGACGCTTCGCAATTTGGAGCACGAAGGGCTCATCTGCCGAACCGAGTTGCCCGAAGTCCCGTTGCGCGTCGAGTACAAGATTTCCCCTTACGGAGAGTCGGTGCGGCCGCTGATCGAGGCCGTTCGACTGTGGGGCCGGGCGCACCTCGCCAGGAAAACAGAGTAGTACATTCGCTGGAGAGCGGTGAGATGGGTTTTCGACACAGCTCATCCCGGCCAGGATCCGCGCGGCGCACCCGACCTCATGCCCCATTCTGATAGGCTGACGCTCCATGCAACATGATGATCTCGAGGTTTTGCTCCGTTCGCGGGTGCCGTTAATCGCGATCGAGTCGCGAGATGAATCCGAGGTTCTGAAGGCGTTGACCCGGGCCTGCGCACGCATGCCCGCCAATAACTCGTTGGCCAAGGCGACACCCGGCCTCAGTCCGACTGGAGGGCTGCCCCTGTTTCAATGGACGGTGACAGACGGTCTCAAACGCCTCGACATCGACGTAGGTCCACCCCAACGTACCGTCGCCGAGCCAATGGAAATTCTCAGACATGTGCGCGCCACGCCCGTTGCGGGCGCATACGCCCTGCTGGATTTTCACCCCTATCTGCACGATCCAACGCTGGTTCGCCTATTGAAGGATATCGCCCAGGACTACGGTCGGTGCGCCCGCACAATCGTATTGGTCGGTTGCGAAATCGAGATTCCGCATGAACTCGAACACCTTGCGGCGCGCTGTGTTCTTGCCCTGCCCGATCGCAACGAGCGACGCCAATTGGTGGAGGAAGTCGCGCGGCAATGGATGCGAAACAACCCGCGTCAAGCGATCAAAATCGATAGTCATGCTCTCGCGCTGCTGGTGGAGAATATGAATGGTTTGACGGCGGCGGATACCCAAAGACTGGCGCGTAAGGCGATTTTCGACGACGGTGCGCTTCAGGCATCTGATGTGCCGTCGATGATGCGCGCCAAATACGACCTGCTCAACCATAACGGCATTCTTCGCTATGAGCACGACACGGCGCATTTTGCCGATGTCGGGGGGCTCGCAAATCTCAAAGCGTGGCTGGAGAAACGCCGCGACGCCTTTGACGGCTCCGCACCGCAACTCGATGCGCCCAAAGGCGTCATGCTGTTGGGAGTGCAAGGTTGCGGCAAAAGTCTCGCAGCTCGCGCGAGCGCCGGCATCTTCAATGTTCCCTTGCTGCGCTTGGATTGCGCAGCGCTATTCGACAAATTCGTGGGCGAATCGGAGCGCAATCTGCGCGAGTCGTTGAATACCGCCGATCTACTCGCGCCCTGCGTTCTATGGATCGATGAGATTGAAAAGGGCTTTGCCGCCGGCGATACCGATGGCGGCGCCACGCGCCGCGTGTTGGGGTCGTTCCTGACGTGGTTGGCGGAGAAAACCAGCCGGGTATTTGTCGTGGCGACGGCCAACGATATTGCGGCACTGCCTCCCGAACTCATCCGTAAGGGCCGCTTTGATGAAATTTTTTTCGTCGACTTGCCCGATCTCAACACGCGGGCGGAAATTCTCCGCATCCATGCGGCAAAACGCGGGATTGCGCTCGATCCGGTCACGCTAAGCGCGCTGGCGCAGGCCTGCGAGGGCTTTTCCGGAGCCGAGATCGAGCAAGCCGTCGTGGCGGCGCTTTACACCGCCCATGCGCAGAAGACCGTCCCCAGTGCGCGTCTACTCGGCGCCGAGATTGCCGCAACTCGCCCCCTCGAGACGGTGATGGCCGAGAAGGTCGCCGCGCTCCGCACTTGGGCGGAAGGCCGCACGGTGGCCGCTGAGTAGTCCACAACTATAGTGCGCCCGGAGAGATTATTCGCGCTGCGCGCTCACTCCTTCAAGGTCGCCCTAGAATCCGTTTATCCAGCGGTCCACGCCATCTGCCCAGGGCAATCAAGCACGGCGCGGTGAATCTCTCGGCTCGGCTGAGCGTGTCTACGGATTCGTCGACAGCACATAGGCCACGACTTTGGTCCCCGCCGGTACGACCAGAAGTCCGTCACCGGCTGCCAAACCGGACAGCGGTAATCCCGCACCCCAATGCGCCCCCGGTGCTATCGCGGCCCCCGCGCTGACCGTCCAGACCTGGGCTCCCGTCGTCGCGTCCAATGCATACACATTTCCCGACGACGATCCGACGATTACATTTTGACTGACCAAAATAGGCGAAGTCACCAAGAGACCGTCCCCTGTAAAGCTCCAGACCACCGTGTTGTTGCTGAGTGTGAGGCCCCGCAGCGTTCCTGACTGCAGAAAGTAACCCATCTGGCTGCCGATTGCAGGGGGATCATCCGCCACATAGCTACCGAGGAGGGCTCCCGTCAACGCGTTGAATGTCGAGCCGTTACGACCCAAACCCGTTGGGCGAGTACAGCACATTGTTGGCAACGACGGGCGTTCCTCCGCCGCCGCCATCGCACCCCGTATCGTTGTTGAATAGGCTGCTGCCGGTGGCCGGCTGAAACGCATAGGTCCAGCAGGGATAGGTTACGTACACGCCGCTATCTGTCACCGCCGGCGTGCTGTCATCGCCGTTCGCAACCCCTTGCGTCCACACCAGCGCGCCCGCCGCTTCATTCAGGGCGTACAGTGTTCCGCCGCTGCCGGCGCCTCCGGTATAGACCAACCCGTTGAGTGCGGTGGGTACGCAGGAAAATGCATACTGCCCAGCAAGGATAGAGGACCAGCCGAGCGCGCCGCTTGCGCCGTCATAGGATTGCATCAATGCCGCAGTGCCAATCGTACTGCTGACGACAAAAATCTTGCCGCCGTCGTAGGCGGCATTCGAATTGCCGGAAAGTACGATTGGTCCCCACACGGTGGCACCCGTTGATTGATCCAAGGCGATCAGCTGACTGCCAGTGCCGACTTGCACCGTCACGAACACCTTGCCGTCGGCGATCAACGCGTAGGACGGCGGACCGCCCACGTCCACGCTCCAGGCACTCGCCGCCGGGAAGGACAAGGAATTGAATGTGACGGCACCGGAGTGGCTCGGCGTGATCTGAAACGCGACGGCATCGGGGGCCGGAGCCTTCACCGTCAACGTGAGCGCCGCCGAGGTCCCACCCGCTCCCTGCGAGTTCAGTACCGTGATGGACGCCGTGCCCACCGCGGCAATGTCGGTGGCCGGTATCTGCGCTTGCAGCTGCGTCTGTGATACGAAGGTGGTCGGCCGGGCGGCACTGTTCCACTGAATCACCGCAGACGGCAGGAATCCCTGCCCAAGAGCGGTTAGTACAAACGTCGGCCCTGCCGACAAGGTCACGCTGGGGTATATCGAATTCAGCCCCAGCGACGGGAGCGGCTGAATCGCAAAAGCGAGCGCGTTCGATACCGTCGCACCGGCTGTTGCTTCGCTCGCGGCGGTCACCG
>Ga0137409_10000519_pt1 | contig 42417 bp, 39 predicted proteins | sample CZODoug1_16funga_FD_122059 | JGI IMG/M metagenome (GOLD analysis project Ga0137409, IMG submission 122059) | Vadose zone soil fungal communities from Angelo Coast Range Reserve, California, USA - CZODoug1_16fungal (Hybrid Assembly) | ecosystem: Environmental > Terrestrial > Soil > Vadose zone...
CCCAGGGCAGGAAGTTACCCGCGCTGCCCATCGTAGCAAGGAAACCGTCGGGCCCCCATGTCCAGTGGCCGATGATCGGATAGATGAAACCCGATACTGCCACGCTGTAGATCAAATCGCCCACAAACCCCGTACGGCCAATCATCGAGCCGGAAGTAATCGTCGAACACGTGTCGGCAAAAGCAAACTGGAAGATCCAGACCGCAAGAAACGCGACGCCAGTCGCTTCATAAGTTGCCGGGGCGTCTTTCAGGAAGAACCAGTGGTAGCCGATGAACCCGTTGCCATGGCTGAACATGAATGCGAAGCCCCAGGCGTAAAAGAGAATTCCGCAGAGGCACGTGTCTACAATGCATTCCATCAGCACGTTCACCGTTTCGCGCGACCGGCAGAATCCGGCCTCCAGCATCGTGAATCCGACCTGCATGCCGAAGACGAGGAAGGCTGCCACCAATGTCCACACCGTATTTATCGGGTTAACAATGTCATTGCCCTTCAGCGCTGGTTCGGCAGCCTGGGCCAGAGCGCCGAAGCCGAGAAGACTTGGGTTGACGAACATGATTCCCAGCAGCACCAGCGCCAATCCCGTTAATTTTCCGGCTAACAAGAGCGTTCCATAGCGGCGCCACTCAGGGTCGCGCAGGCGGTTACGCAGTCGGTGTATCTTGCCTGACAGAGACAATCTTTTCATTTAGCTCCTCCCGGTCACTCGAATATTCAGATGCAAAAAAAAAGTCCATGACCAGCCTTGCCCGGCTTCGCCATGGACAGCGTTGTCCTAAAAATGCGTGTAAAAAACAAAAGTCTTCGGGCTGTTGGGCCCGAAGACTTCGTCGTCAGCAACACAACGTTGTGCTGCACTCGCTTTGTAGCTTTTATAAGTTCCTTAGGTCAAATAAAGAAAATATAAAGACGGAGGATATTCGCTCTATCGCAGGCCGAGCCCGAGGGGTTGGCCGGTTTGCGAAAAGAATCGAAGGGTCCCGCTGGATGATTGATTTGCGGAGCCGCTGAAGAGGATGAACTGGGTGGTATACCCCCCACCGTCTGCAAAGTGCGGCATATAGAGGGCATTCGCGGCCGGCGGACTTGTTTCGTCCGAGGGCTGAACTGTAGTTATCAGGAAGTCGGCCCGCTCGTTATAGTGAGCTCGAAGTCCTACAACCGAAACCGGCGTTGGCGACGTTATTCTCAGCACGCCTTGCATTCCCAGAGTGGATTCAAGACCGCTGATCTCGTTTGCGAAAAGTGAAACTTGTGCCTGAGCCGGAATCGTCGCACGGCCCACAAGGCCGGTCGAAGCTCCGGAGAGGTTGGCCAGTTCGAACGTGACCTGTACCGCTGCAGCCGATGGGTTCACCACGGCGATACCCGTCTGTATCGAGCCGACCTGCCCGGCATTCACGTTTCCGGCCGACTCCATGAACAGGCGGAAGGCGGTACTTATCGGAGACGCCGGAACACCGGCTTCGGAAACAGTGATACCGTTGGGCCTATACGAAAAGATGAGTACGCCCGACGGGGTTCGCGTCCCGTTCTGCGGCGTCACACGCACCCACCCCTTCGCGAAAGTCTGCGAGGCACTTGCAGCGCGAAGCACTGTCGAGCTCCGGGGAGGAATGCTGTAGCTGACTTGCTGCATGCCTGGCCCCATGAACTCGGCAATCCCATTTGCCGTGTCATCGGTGGAATTCACGAGGACGATTTTGGTCGTCCAGCCCTGACCCTCAGCATAGTGTGGAAAGACGAAGGAGTTCGTCGATGTCTCGGCGACCGGCCCAACCGGCAATGTCGTAATCAGAAATTCCGCTCTTTCGTTGACATAACCCCGCAAGGAAATCACCGATACCGGGAGAGTCGCGGAAAAAGTAAACGTGCCGCTGATCGAGGATCCTCCGTTGAACGGTAATTCGTGTAGAAAACGGGCAATCTGGCCGAATGCCGGTAACGTCGTGCTTCCTTGTCCGAAGTCCTGCCCCGTGGAGTCCGTGAAGTAGAAGTTTATAACGGCCGGCTGATCATTGGGGTTCGCGATTGCCACTCCCGTGGTCGTCGTGCCATTCACTTCGGCATAGATACGGCCTGCCTGCACCAATGCCGTCGATGGGACGCTGGCTTCGCTCACAAGGACTCCGCCCTGGCGATAAGAGAAAATGGCCAGCGCCGAAGGATTGGAGCTGCCGGCTCCGGCTTGAACACTGGCATAACCGGTGGTCAGCGCGGTCGCCGCGTTTTCGGTTCTCCTGGAGATTCCAGCACGATCGGAAACCGAGAAGTTGAACGATGACACCAAAGGCGCCCGGAATCCCGAGGGGTAAGCCACGAACAGGCCTGTCCTGTCCTGCGTGACAAGGGAGTTTGTCAGGACGATTGACTCTCCTACGGCGACGGAAACAAAGCTGGTGAAGCGGCCTGATGCCGGGCTGTTTTCCGAAACCAGAGCGACCGTTGCCAGGGTTCCGTCCACTCGGCGCGCAAATACACCTGTGAATGAAGCAGTGCCCTGAAAGACGACGGTTCCGTCCTCCTGCGCCGAGTATGTCGTGATGGAAGTCAGCACGGTGTTGATTGGAAGCCGGGTTCCCAGCATGATTGCCGATTGCACCGACCCGCTCGAATAAACAAACAGGCCGGTAAAAGTATCCCGAGCTGCCTGAAAATAGATGGATTCTCCGCCCACGGCGGGCGCTCCGATGTTGCGATAGACATCGGTTGCTGCAATGCGCGTGACCTGCCCGCCGGACCACATGAAAATGCCCGTAGGACCATTGGTCACGCCTGCGGTAAACACAACGGAGCCGGCCGGCGTTAGTTGGATATTGGTAAAGCTGCTGAACGTGCCGCCCGCCGGACTTGCGGCGCCCGTTTGCAGGAGGACCTGGATGTCCGATCCGGCAAGAATCAGGGACTGCCGGTTCGACACGGTTCCCACAAAGGCGGTTTGTCGGTTGGAATTCAGCGCAATGTTGGTCAGGCCACCGGTTCCGATCGTCAGGTTGCCGACCGGCTGGTTGAACGGAAACCATTCCGTCAACACGTTGTCGAAGTATCGGTAAAGGGCTGTGAAGTTCGCCGTGCTGCTGAGATCCATGCTTGTGGCCGCGAACACCAGATCGCCGCTTGCATTCGACGTTGCCACCGTAGTTCCGGTGAACACGCGGCCCTGGGGCGTCGTCATTCCCGGCACCGCGACAGGCATGACCGCCCCGCCCGATTTCTTGAGAAGACTTGCCGGCGAGCCGGCCTGAAAATAGGTGGCGGCTGGGCTGGGACGCAAGTTGCTGTTGGATGTAACGTAGTAGTTCACAGGAAGGCTGGTGCGGCTCCAGCTTGCCCATCGCAGCGCGGTGGTCCCGCCCTGGCTTCGATACAGAGCGGATACCTGCTTGTTGGTCACGGCCAGAAAAGCAACGTCTCCGGCGGAGTTGACGGCAGCAGCGTCGAGTCTCGACAGAGTTTCCCCGCCCGCCATCGCCGCTCTCGTTAACGCGACAGGTCTAAGATTGCCGTTCGACCAGGCGTATACCCCTGTCCCCATATCGCTCAGAGTTGCCGAGAACACGATGTTTCCGCCGCCGACGCCTAGCAGGGAAGAGAGTGTTGTCGTACGTGTGGGATTGGTGCTGGCGCCGCCACGGACGATTTCTTCAAGTGTCGTGGTGGCGCGGTAGAGCGACATGGATCGGCCCTGCGGCGTCGCGAGAAAATAGAGAGCGAGATCCACAAACCGGACGGCCTGGAACGATGCGAGAGTGCCTCCGCCCGGAATCGCAGTCGTGTCCGTAACCAGCGTGCCGATTTGCGTGGGAGTCACATCGTAAATACCGCGGCGCGTTCCCGCAGTCACGATTACCGCAACGCGCCCTCCGGTTGAAACGGCAGCCCCATTGAAGGCAGTCGGAGTTCCGATAGGTAACTGATCGAATGTCCGGATCAATGGTTCAACTCCGGTTTCAGGGGAGACGCGGAATACACCGGTGTGCGTGGGATTGTTTACAGAAAGGGTTACCACCGCAAAACCGTTATCGTCAAGGCCGTCGGTGGCGAGCGTGATGTTGCCGATTGTTCCGCCAGTGACCAGAGCGTCGCCGGAGGCCAGCAACGGAAACATGTCGCTCCCTCGAAACAGCAGCAGTAAAGGGCTAATACCACCGCCCCCCACAGTTGCAATCAGAGCGACCTCACCGCGCCCGTTGATGACCGGCTGTCCAAAACCCGCAAAAAATCCTCCAAGGGGCGCCGGGTCGCCCGTGCGTGCAAGCAGGGAGAGCTGTCCCTGTGAGTCACGAATGACAGCGGTCGTGGACCCCGACAGGTTCGCAACAAGCGCCATGTCTCCTGCGGAATTGAGGTTGGATATGGAAAGAATGGATTGAATGGTGCTCCCGCCGAGAACGGGATCCGAAGACACTACCGTCTCGACCATGTAGTCCACGGGCCGCACGACACGCACGGTCAAGCGTCCTATGAAATTGGCGACCGTGGCACTGATGGAGGCTTCGCCCAGGTTGACGGCCTGCAAAAGCCCAGCCGCAACGGTGGCTACTCCGGTGTTGTCCGATGCCCACGTGAACGTGACGTTTGGAATCGGGTTGCCATTGATGTCGAGCGCGGTGGCCGCCAGCGTGGCCGAAGAATTGAGCTGAACGGACTGTGGTCCTGCGACTTGAACTCTTGAGGGATTTATGGTGAGCGTCAGTGTACCTGTGAAATTTCCCGTCCGCGCCCGGATCTGGACAGAACCCGGAAACAGAGCGGTCACGTTTCCCGAGGAGTCCACGGTGGCAACCGATGGAGTGCCGCTGGTCCACGTGAAGCTCGCGACTGGAATGACGACACCGTCCGCGTCCTTGGCCGCCGCCAGGACAGGCATGGTTTGCCCGACCACGACCACCGTCGATGCCGCCGTCACGTCTACTCGCGCGATCGTCTGGGAAAATGCAGGAACCGCGAAGAGAAAAAGCAAGAAATTCGGGGACAGACGTATAAATCCCCAATTACGCATCAACGAAACGATTAACGTAATTGGGGATTTATACGTCTGTCCCCGAATTTCGCTCCTAAAAAATCTCATCGACAGGACTATAAAGACCGTGCGAGGCATACTGAACGTACTCATAACGGCGGCCCGACGGCGTGTCCCCGATCGTTTTGGTCCAGTTGATACCGAGGGCGGAATACATCGTTGCTGTTATGTCTTCCATGCGGATCGTACGTTGCGGCGACCAACCGAAATCGATGATGCGCGCGCCGTTGGCGTCGGTTTGCCCGATGACTTTCGGTCCGCGTGCACCGCCCCCAGCCATGAGTACAGCCTGAACGTTCCGGTAATGATCGCGGCCTCCGCCTGAGTTGAGATTGCCGGGAGTCCGTCCGAAATCGCCCATTGCGATGATCAGTGTGCTGTCGAAGAGACTTCCGGTCCTTCCTGCAGGTCCAGGAGACGCCTTCAAATCGTCCATCAAAGGACCGATCCCCATATCGAACTGCCGCCCGAGGTTATAAATGTTTCCGCCGTTGTTCGGAGCGAAGAGACCGTTGTGCTGGTCCCATCCGGTCTGCATGATCGTCACAAAACGCGCGCCCAGGTCGGCCTTGATGATATTGCGGGCCACGAGGCAGGCATTGCCGAACCCGCTGTTGCCAAAGCGATCGCGCTCTGCGGTCGTGAAGCGGAACATGCTGTCCACCACATCGTTGTACATGAGAGACCGGGCTGACGCATTGAAGTTGTTGAGGTCCTGCATTTCCTTGTCGTATGGACTTGTGCGCAGACTTTGGTCGAGGTCCTGCAGCATCGAGTAGCGGCGCAGAAAACGATCGCGGCCCTGGGGATGGATTAGTGTGCCGATTCCGTTCCCGCCGGACCCCACATTGAACGGGGCGAATTCCGCGGAAAGGAACCCGGGACCAATGGGACTCGCATTGATGCCGATAAACGACGGAAGAACCTCCGAGGGACGCTTGTTCCGGCCCAGTTCATACGCGACAACAGCACCGAGACTCGGGCGCTCGCGTTGGAATGCGGGATTCTTCGCGTAAGCAGTCTGAACGTAGTATTGAGCGCGGTCGTGTGAGGCTTCCCACGCCTCGACGGACCGGAGAAGCACCAGGCTGTTCGCATGCTGCGAAAGCAGCGGAAACAGCTTGTTGGACATCGTCACGCCACCGGTGTAATTCCGAATGTCCAGGTCCGGTGGAGTCCACGAGCCCGGCTTTGCATCCCATGTTTCAAGATGAGTGGGTCCGCCGATCATCTGAATAAAGATGCAGGTCTTTGCGGTATTGCGGGGAACTACCGCTTGTTGTCCAAGCACTTCGAAGTTGGTGAACGTATCGGCCAGCGCGTACGCCGCTATGCCTTTGGTTCCGAACTCGATGAACTGCCTTCGATTCAACATGGCCTCAATAATTGAACAAAAAGTCGAGCTTGTTCAGCAATGCCCACTGAAGATCTTCAGCCCATTCGGTGCGGCTTTTGCCGCGCCGGGCGGTCGCGGCTTGCCTCTCTGCCGCAGTGGGCTTGCGCGACAGCGTTTGCATGAACAGCCGATCGAGTAACTCGTCGTCCGAAATCTGCATCTGAAGCAGGCGCGCGACGCTCGAACTGCCCTGGTTTGCAATTTTGTTCGTAACGAACGTGCTGTTCATCAGCGACAGGCTGCCGAGGACAGAGCTGTCGGAGGAACGCAGCGTATCGAAGCGGTTTCCGCGGCCAAACACAGTCATGAAGCTGAGGGCATCATTGCTGCGGCGTGGTTCGTTCGTATCGGGAAGTTGCATCGCCCATGATACGGGCTGGTCGAATCCGTCGATGAAGTACAGGTTCTGGATGCCCGCAGCTTGCAGGACCGAGTCGTGAATTTCTTCGGCTTCCAGTGGACGTACCAGTTTGCGTGCGAATAGCTTGCGATAACTTTCTTTCCATGTGCCGGGATAATGAACGGAGAGCTGGTAGGTGGTTGAAGTGACGATCGTCCGAATCAGGCGGCGGAGATTGTAACCGTTTTGCATGAAATCCGAAGCCAGAGCATTGAGAAGCTCAGGATGCGAGGCCTGGGTGTCATAGCGCTCGAGATCGAATCCATCGACGGGGTCGACAATGCCCGTGCCCATCAAATGGGCCCACACGCGGTTTGCGATAGCCCGGCCGAACTGAATATCGGAGGTCATCATGCGCGCCAGTTCCGCCCGGTAATCGCTGCTGGCCGGCCGTTCTCCGGTCCACATATAGACCGGGGTGTAAGGTCCGCCGCTTCGCAGCGGCCGCTGGCCCACATTTCCTCGCGTGTTCACGGTGTAAGCGCCGGCCGGCCTGTCAGAGACTTCAATCGCCGTGTTGCCGACCGCATCGATCTGGACACGGTTGAAGATTACGGGCGCCACAAATGCCGATTGCGCCCAGAACTCACGTCGCTTGCGATGCGACAGATAGGTGTTCACCGGTTCCAGATGCCGTGCTCCGTCATGGCAGGAAACGCACAACGACGGAACACCAAGGAATACATTCGAAATGTTGGCAGTGTAATCATCCCAGGAATCTTGAACGGGATCGCCCTGCGAATAACTGCGAACAACGAAGTTGACAGGGCCGTTGGTCCGGCTGCTGCCGCTGGCGCGGATCAGGTCGGAGGCAATTGTGTTGAATGGGACGTTATTCTGCATTGCATCGTGGAAATATTGATGCAAGGCGTTGCGGCCTGGAACCGAGACATTCCCACTTGCCGTCGTGTTGCGCACCAGCTCGCCAAGCCAGAAAGTCCAGCGATCGACGAAATCGTCGCTGTTCAACAGGCTATCGATCAAACGCTCCCGCTTGTTTGAACTCTGATCCGCAAGGAACGACAGCAACTGATCGACGTCCGGCGGGCGCCCCGTCAAATCGATCGTGATCCTGCGCATGAATTCCTCGTCGCTGGCAAGACCGGCAGGCTGGACCCCCTCTGCATCGAGCCGGTTGAAAATATAGTCATCAACGAAATTCTGGCGCGTCAATGCTGCGGTGAAACCTTTGTCCGGAACGGCGCTGGCGAGCTTCAACGTCATTATTCCCATGGAGCGCGCCTGATTTTCGAGGTTCTCAGGATTAAACGACCACTTCGATGCCGGATAGGCGGGACAATCCTGGTCGCCTCCCTGGAGAAGGAATCCGCTCGATAAGATCAATAGGCTAACGAAAAGGGGAATGCGCATAGACAGCGGGATCTTCCCGCGTTGACATCCCTTTGTCAAAGTGAAATTGAATAAAAAAAAGGACTTCAGACTTTTGAGTAAGGTTTAGGGAAGAAGAGGATATTCCCAACACGCTCGACGAATGGCCATCGCGGCCGTTCTTTCCGACCATCAATCGTCATCCTTAATTTCTTCAGCGCAAGACAAATCTGTTGAGTGACGTATTGCGGAGACAGTCCCAAACGAACGCCGGCCTGACGAGCGGAGAGCCCGCCGAAGTATGTCCTCTGCCGATTGCCGGTCTTGAACGATGCGGAGGATGAGACTGAAAACAGAAACCGAAGTCTCGTCGTACAGGGCGGCCAACGCGCTCATGTCACGGGCGCCGGCCCGCCGGAGCCGGTCTGCCCATTTGCTCTCTTCGATGACCTGGAACATAAAATCGGATTCCTCCGCGCTTCAAAAATGCGGTGATCATACCGATGAGTTCTTCCCAAAACCTTCCCCAAAATCGATCGTTCAGAATGTCACTTCGATTTCGAAGAAAGGCCAAGCCGGCGAATCAACTGTTGAAATCTCGTGTTTTGTCTCAGGCAGTCAAAGACGGGTTCGACATTGAGGTAGATCATACGGTCATAGCGTTGTAGGAAGGCGTGTTCCAGACAGTTGACGGCTTCGCTTCGTTCCTCGAGTCCCGCCAGGATCATTGCCTGACAGTAGTCCGACGCATATCGCGCCTGGGGAATTGCGCTGAGGCGATCGATCATTTGGCGCGCTTGAGCTTTCTGCCCGGAAACCGCGTAAACATATCCGAGTGCTCCATACGCAAGTACCAGCGGGTCTTCACCGCAAAGCCCCATAGCCCTTTGAATACTGCTGACCGCCTCGGTCAAACGCGCCTTCTGGGCGTAGGCGAGTCCCAGCATCAGATGAGCTACGGCAAAATTCGAATCGAGATCGAGCGTGCGCTGCAGCTGCTCGATGGCTTGATCGTAGGATCGCGCGTAATAGAGGCCCCAGCCGACGTCCGTATTGATGATCAACGAGAGCGGATCGAGTTCCTCGGCTCGCCGGATTTCGTCCAGCTGTTCCTCTAAGCGGCCCATTGCGGCGAGATACTCGTGGTACCAGTGATGGGCCGTCGCATAGTTGGGGTTGAGTTCCAGCGCATGTTGAAACTCCCGCTCCGCGGCGGACCAGCTCCAGTCGTAGTAAAGGTAGGTGTAGGCCAGTGAGGTATGCGCTTCAGCCAGCGACTCGTCGAGCTGAAGAGCTTTTCGAGCGGCCGCCTTTGCCCTGGGCATTGCCTTGTCCGGCGGCAGGACGCTATAGAGGCTGAGCAGGTTGTAACAGTCCGCGAGTCCCGAATAGGCCAGGCCATACTGTGGATCCTTTTGTATGGCTTTTTCGAAGTAGTCGATTCCTTTTTTCAGACCCTCGCCCGTTCGCTTGTTCCAGTGGAATCGCCCTTTCAGATATAGCGTGTAGGCCTCCGGGCTCCTGGTATACCGCTTGGCGATCAGGTTCCGCTCCTCGAGCGTCATTCGCAACCTGAGCTTCTTTGATATCTGCCTGGAAATTTCCCGCTGGGTGGCGAGAACGCCTGCGCGCTGCGGCCGATACTGTTCTCCCCAGAGCCTGGATCCGTCCGCCGTATCGACGAGTTCCGTTGTGATTACCAGCATTTCATCAAGCCTGGACAATCGCCCGGTAACCAGCGCCTTGACGGCTAAATCCACGCCGAGCTGTTTCGGATTCGGGCGGCGCCCCTTGTAGTGGGAAACGGTACTGTATGCAAGGAGCCGCAGTCGAGGGACCTGCGACAAGTTCTTGATCAAGCTGTCGGCGATTCCGGCACACAAATAGTCGAGGCTCGGGTCGCCCGAATCATTCACAAAAGGTAGTACAGCAATCGTATCGAGCGACGCCGCGGTGGAGTCTGCGTCAACTGGGCAGGGCAGTGGCCCGATCTCTCTGGCCACGATCTTTCGATAAAGCTGCTGCGTTTCTTCTTCGGGTTCCGTTTCCAGATCGCTTCTAACGGCTTCACAACATCGCTGAAACTGCCTTAGAGCTTCGGAACGCCGGCCCGCAAGGGCATAGAGTCGCATCAGCTCCCGGTGCGCTTCTTCATTCGAGGTTTCGATGGTGAGCAGCTTTTCAAACTGCATCATCGCGAGCCGCTGTTGACCGTGCCTCGCGTACAGGCTGGCAAGTCTCATCATCAATTCCCGGTGCAATGCGCGAAGCTGGTCGCGCCTTCGGCTGCACCAGTCGGCGTAGAGGTCCTCACTGAGCAGGTCGCCACTATACAGAGTGAGCGCCGCTTCGCAATCCGATACAAGATCCGAAGGCATAGCTCTATTCGCGCTCGCCTCAAATTGCTCCAGGTCGATCCACAAACCACTCGGCGCGCTCAACTCTACCTGCTGGCCGTGAGTCAGTATGAATCGGGAATCCACAGCCGATGTCAGCTTCGGCTCGAGCGCCCGTCGAGCCATATGGATCATCTTATGAAGGTTTGCGGCGCCGGATTCGACATCCAGGTCCGGCCAGATGGCGTCAATGAGTTGCTGGCGATGCAGTTGGTGTTTCGGGTCGAGGGCCAGGAGCTTTAGTAATAATTTGGCCTGCTTTCGAGGCCAGTGTGATTCCTGTACGGGCTTTCCCTGAACCGCCACGCGAAATAGTCCCAACAGGTGAATAGCCAGTGAGGTCTCTCGGGTGCCTTTCATAACAACCAGGGAAACGTCGATAAAGTCCCTAATTCCATTTCACAACCGGAGCTTCCGTTCTTCAAGTAACTTCTGCGTGGACATTAATATTCGTTCTACCTGAACATTCATGCTAAAGCTGGAATGTAATGGTGTTGGAATTCGCCGTCAATTCTGATCTCGAACCGGAGCTGCGCAGTTACTGTGACGAGGTCAGGAACATCAATCACGCGGCCGAAGAGTTGGTTCGCAATCTGAGCGAGGCTGAGTTGTTATGGAAACCCGGGCCCGGCATATGGTCAATCGCTCAATGTCTGGACCACCTGGTGTCCGCCGATCGAACAGAGTTCAAGCTGATCGTCGCTCACGAGCAGCGACACATCTTGCAGGCGCAGCGGATCAAACATCGGCTGCCCCACATCACCGTCCCGTAAAATTTGGGGGACGCTTTTCGAGGAAAGCGCGAACTCCTTCCTTCATGTCCTGCGTAGCGAAAGAGAGTCCGGCGAGGCTCGCTTCCAATGCCAATCCCGCTTCCTGGGTCATTTCGAGACCGCGGTTCACGGCTTCGAGAGTGTAACGAATGGCAAGTGGAGCGTTTGGAATAATTTTCCTGGCTAGAGCAACGGCGGCGTCCATGAGCTGAGCCGGCGGGACAACCTGATTCACAAGCCCGATCCGGAATGCTTCCTGAGCCGGAATCAAGTCCCCTGTCAGCAGGAGTTGAAGAGCGCGGCCTTTGCCGATGAGGCGCGGCAGGCGCTGCGTGCCGCCATTGCCGGCGATGATGCCAAGTTTCACTTCGGGCTGGCCAAGCATCGCAGTTTCCGACGCAATGCGCAGCGTACACGCCATGGCGAGCTCGCAGCCGCCGCCAAGCGTGTAACCGTTGAGTGCTGCAATCACGGGTTTTCCAAGATTTTCGATGAAGCTGAGAAGATTCTGCCCGCCCGCGGCGTGTTGCGCACCCGTGATCGGCGTGTGTTTGGCGAGCACATTGATGTCCGCCCCTGCAATGAAGGCCTTATCGCCGGCGCCGGTCAGAATCGCGACGCGGACTTCATCGTCGGTTTTTACCTGTTCGAAGGCCGTTCGCAGTTCATGCATCGTCTCGTCATTCAAGGCATTCCGGACAGAAGGGCGGTTGACGGTGATAAACGCTATGCCCTCTTTCTTTTCAAACAGGAGATTCTCAAACATTGTCGACTCCCGCTGTAGCGGCGGTCTATGACCGCCGAGTATTTCGCAACTGTGACATCGCCGGCGGTCATAGACCGCCGCTACAGTTCGATTACGTCATCATGAGCCGGCGTCATGTACAAGCGTTCGACGTCCGTCGTGCGCCGGGCGAGGACTGCTCGTTGATTGATGTAACCTTTGTCCGTAATTTCGCCGGCATCGATCGAAGGCGGTTCCTCGAGAAAAAGAGCACGCCGGGCAAAGCTCGAGGTTCCGCCGCCATCGGCCTGAAGCCTGGCGAGGCCTTCACGCACGCGCGCGCGAACCCGTTCATCCGAAATAAGTGTCGGAATCGGCGCATCGGCCAGATCCGGGCATAGCGTCCTGCAACCCGCAAGGCTCGGAATAATCAGGAAGCCGATTTCGTTCCGGTGGTGTCCGGCGACGACGATGTCCTGCGCAACCGGCGCCATGGCCGAAAGCGATCGCACTTTCAAAGGACCGACGTGAACCCACGTTCCGGTATTCAGCTTGAAATCCTCAGCGATTCTGCCGGCGAACTCGATGCCTTTCGCCGGATCGTCCGGATCGACGAAACGGCCGGCATCGCCGATCTTGTAGAAGCCCTCGTCATCGAATGCCTCCGCGGTAAGGTCGGAGCGTTTCCAGTAGCCGGGCGTTACGTTAGGCCCGCGGACGCGCAACTCGTATTTGCCGGCCTCGTCAGAGGGAACCAGCTTGAGCTCGGTGCCGGGTGCGGGAAGGCCAAGCGCACTGAACTTCGCCGGCGCAAAATGCAAGAGCGTCGCCTGCGGGGCAGTCTCGGTGGAGCCCCAACCGGTATAGATGGGAATGCGGTGTCCTCTCTCTTTGATGGCGAGCTGCTCCAATCGATCCCAGAGAGCTGCCGGCAGCGGAGCGCCTGCATACACGATGACTTTCAGCCGCGCAAAGAAAGTCCGCCGCAAAACCGCATCCTCCTCCAGGCGGGGCACGAGCATGTCGTAACCGCGCGGGACGTTGTAATAAATCGTGGAAGAAATTTCGCGCAGGTTCCGGATCGTCGTTTCGATCAGTCCCGGTGCAGGTTTTCCTTCATCGATGTATAACGATCCACCGTGAGCCATCACCAATCCGAAATCATTATTGCCGCCGAAGGTATGGTTCCATGGAAGCCAGTCCACAAGCACCGGCGGCTCATCGTCGATGAATGGCCATGCCTGAGTTCCGGCCTGGCGATTGGAACAGATCATCCGTTGCGTATTGATGACGGCCTTGGGCTCGCCGGTAGAGCCCGACGTGAGCAGAAATTTCGCGATCGTATCCGGACCCACCGAAGCGAAGGCACGGTCAACGGCGTTTTTGTCCTCGCGTTCGAGCAGCGTGCTGAACATCGTGGCCGGCCGCAGCAGTTTGCCGGCGTTCCGCGCGACGACAAGTTCAAAATCCCGGTCCCCGAGGGATGCAATGGCCGGGGCGTATCGCTCGGCATCGTCGACAAACACCATCCGAGGCTCGAGCAATGCGAAGACGTTTCTGAGCTTCCTGAAGTCCTTGGACATCAGCGAATACGAGGGCGATATCGGAGCGACGGTAATGCCCACGTACAGCGATGCAATCGTCAGCAGCGCGTGTTCGATCGAGTTGTCGGAAAGGACCACGAGCGGTCTTTCCGGTGACAGACCGCGTTCGAGAAGAGCAGTTCCGATGCGTCGTACTTGTTTGCGTACTTCGCTCCAGGTCAACGTGCGCCATCCGTCATCCGCTCGCTGCGCCAGGTAGATCGCGGACGGGCGTTCGGTCGCCCAGCGTTCCAGGAAATCTCCCATACTCCGCGCATAGGCCCGCAGCGGCTCACCGCAGCCGAGAAGAATTGTTCCATCCGCGCGGCGCTCCAGCGTAGGTTTGGGTGGAAGCATTTTCAGCGGAGCGGCATCCATAAACTATTGTTCCAGAGACAGGACTCGTTTTGCGTTCTCGAGCATGATCTTTCTTACAACGTTCTGGGGGAAGTTGTATTCGGCGAATTCCTTCTGCCAACGCTCGGGCGTCAGCATGGGCCAGTCGCTGCCGAACAACATCTTGTCCTGGAGAAGCGTCCGGGCGTACTGAACGAAAGCCGCCGGAAAATATTTGGGCGCCCAGCCGGACATGTCCACAAAGACGTTCGCTTTGTGCATTGCGACGGCGAGCACTTCTTCCGACCACGGCCATCCCGGGTGAGCTGCGATGATCGTCAAATTGGGAAAGTCCGCTGCCACGTCATCGATATGAATCGGGCGGCCGTACTTCAGACGCAGTCCCAGGCCGCCCGGAGCACCTGCTGCAATTCCCGTCGTGCCCGTGTGAAAGAGCACTACCAGGCCGAGTTCTTGCGCGGCTTCGTAAATCGGATAAAACTCGCGATCGTCTGGGAAAAACCTCTGCTGGATGGGATGAAACTTCAATCCGCGCAAACCGAGTTCGGCGATTCGCCGGACTTCCGGAACTGCCGCCGTTCCCATGTGTGGGTCTACTGCTCCGAAACCGATGAAAGCGTCGGGAAAGTCTCGCATCGCCTGTGCGATGGAATCGTTGGGAATAGGCGGCAGTCCGGTCACTGTGTGTTCGTCCTTTCCCAGGAGAACACACATCATTTTCCTGCTGCGGTACATCTCCGCCATTTCAGCGTACGAGACAACGTCCGGCACGCCGGTCTTGAAGTATTTCCTGGCCCACTCCACGTATTCGCCATCCGAGATCCGGGCTTCGGCGGTGTTCGGATGAACATGCGAGTCGATGGCGGTGATGTCTTTCGGGATTCGTAGTGTTACCACCGCGATATTGTATCGCGGTGGTAAATCCAGGCCGGCCGTCGTAATTCGGGGACAGACGTATAAATCACCTAATTAGCTTCAAGTTCCTTTTTACTGCTAATTAGGTGATTTATACGTCTGTCCCCGAATTACCGAATTACGACGGGCGCCTAGGCCGCGTCCCGTTGGTGTTTGAAATACCCGACTACCGTATCGACGGCGGATTTCGGGGGTTCGAAGCGGCGGAGGCTGCCGAGGGCCTCGAGCCACTTCACGTCCGACCGGCAATCAGGGCAGGAGTCCACGTGCTGGAGTCCGGCGTCGTCCAGCAGTTTTTTGTTCGTGACGTGATCGGCGAGTTCGCTGAGCGGTAAATGTTGCGCCGTCATTTCTTGTTTCGTGTTGCGAGATCATATACAAGTCCCGCGATGCCACCCGAAAGCGCTCCAACACCGGCTCCCTTTCCTCCACCAGCGAGCGCTCCAATAGCCGCACCCCCTCCTGCTCCTCCTCCAATGATCAGGGCTTCCTTCTCCCATGACCGCTTTTTGTGCGGAGTGGTGACCGGGCGGCGCTCGACGACTCGCGGTTGCGATTGAACGAAGTCCTGCCGCGCGAGTTTCGTATCCGAAAGCTCCAGCGGAGTAATGGCAATGCCGTCGCGCATGAAGACCTGGTGTTGGCTGTCGATAGGCTGATGTGGAATGATCAACTGCACTTTTCGTCCATCTTCCAGGGTTGTCGGGACGATTGTGGCTTTAATCTTTCCGTCTTCGGTTGTGATGTCGTCCACATAAGCGCCCGTCAGGCCGTACTTTGTCTCGATTGCTGTCGGTTCGTAGTCAGCGCTGACTTTTGAACACGCTGGTAACATGACCACAGCCGCCATCATGATGGCGAGAATCGCTTTCATTCGTTTACCCTCCCTCTATACGTTCTTGAAGCTGGAGCAACAACGTTACCGTTTGCAATGGGTGTGCAAGTAACGGATTTGTAGGGATTTGGTAAGGGGCAAGTGGTAAATGATGACCACTTCTGATGGCCGCCGCCCCGGGAAGTTCTCCCGCCGGCGGCCCTGTTTACCGCCGCCGTAATTCGGGGCGGGCCTCGACGTTCTGGAGCGTCTCTCCCCGATGGACGAATCGAATGCCGGTAGTCAGCAAAAGGTCGTTGTTCTTTACGCTTGGGGTCGGGCTGCTCGTGTACCGGTTGCTGGCAGTTACGTGCCACGCCAGCCACTTGTTAAGTTGCGTGATAATAGAGGAGTCGAAGGTCACGCGATATTGGCCGAGCGACGAAAGGTTCGGGTAGACGATGAGGCTTTCCGTGACCGATGTCGTGGACGTCAACTGCCGAGTCAGATCATTGCCCGCCACGAATTCACGCGACATGCGTTTCACTCCGTTGTTGAAATTCTCATGATTTGCCGAACCGCCGGAGAAAACCTGAAATGATGTCTTCCTGGTCTTGATGAGATTCATGCCCAGGCCGCCGCCGCCAACCAGGCGCGAGTTCAGTCCCTGAAGCTGATCGTGCTCCAGGTCCGAGAAGCCAAAAGTGAAAAGGCGGCGGCTGAAGTTGATTTCATATCGATAACCGCCGCGAAACGATTCAGCAAAGCTTGTAGGCTGGTTCGCGACCGAAGTTTGCGAGAAAAGCGAGAGGAAATACACGCGCGTGCTATTGCTAGGAGTGATTCGAGCCGCTCTCAGGCCCACGTTGAGCGTCTTCACATCGGAGTTTCCGCGCGCGATACTGATCGCCGTGTCCACGGAGCCGCCCCAGAGGTCGAATAACCCTGGCTCTTTTTTCGCTGCCGTTGCCGGGGGCCGGCTAACGAAGGCGCGTTGTTCTTCTTCGGAACGGATGGCGCGCACCTCGTCCCGGGGATATCTCCGGGAGTCCTGGTCTCGGGCTCGTATCTCGAGCCGGCCATCGCGCATGGAAACGGATCCCTTCAGTGTCTGGTTATCGCCAACTGAAACATAAAGCGGTGCGTCCGAGTCGATCTTGACGATGACATTCGAGGGAATCGTAACTTTACCCAGGAGATCGGTTTCCAGCTCCAGACTGGTCTTGTCCATCCGGATGATCTTGCCGGTGAGCCGGTCACCATTCTTCAACACCACCTCTCCAGCCCAGGCTTGAACACAAAACAGCAGCATGTAAAGGAACCAAATTGCTTTTCGCATATCGAGTCCTTTGGGGTCTTTTTGTGTCGGGAACGTGATCGCGGCCAATTGTATCGTAGAATTCGGCTGTATGATTACGGTGCATTTGGAAAGCAAACGTGTTGAGGTTCGCAAGGCCCGCCGTCCGCAACGGCCGGAGGGTTTCGCAGTGATCCGATTGCTGCGCGGGGGGATCTGCAACACCGACCTTGAGCTTCAACGTGGTTACTACGGCTTCTCCGGAACGCCGGGGCATGAATTCATCGGCGAAGTCGTGGAGTCGGATAATGCGGACCTTCTGGCGCGTCGAGTGGTAGGGGAAATCAACCTGGCGTGCCGTAAGTGCGACTGGTGCCGGAAGGGGCTTGGAAGACATTGTCCAAAGCGCTCGGTACTCGGTATTGTTCGACATCCCGGAGCGTTCCGGGAGTTTCTGACGCTGCCTGAAGCCAACCTGCATGTGGTTCCCAATTCGATTTCCGATGAGGCCGCCGTGTTTGTCGAGCCACTCGCTGCGGCGTGCGAGATTCTGGATCAGGCCAACATTCGCCGGGGCTCCGAGGTGGCTGTTTTGGGCGATGGAAAGCTCGGCTTGTTGATCGCGCAGGTGTTGAGAGCACAGGAGATGGAGGTTCACCTCTATGGACGGCACCGCCAAAAGATGCGAATCGCCGAACGCGCCGGCGTCGAGACGATTCTTGCGGGAAAAAAGACTCCGTCGTCGGCTTATGACTGGGTTATCGAGGCGACGGGGTCTTCAGAGGGTCTTCGTGAAGCGATCCGGATGGCGCGGCCGCGGGGCACGGTTTTCATGAAGTCGACGGTTCACCGACCGGTCGCGATCGACGCCGCACCGGTCATTGTCAACGAAATCACGCTTGTCGGCTCGCGTTGCGGACGATTCGAGCCTGCGCTTAACCTTCTTCAATTCCGCAAGGTCAACGTTACCGACATGATTTCGGAAACATTACCGCTTTCTCAGGCACGGCGGGCTTTCGCGCTCGCCGCCAAACGCGGGGTGCTGAAAGTACTATTGGCGGGTGAATCGTAACTGTAGCGGCGGTCTATGACCGCCGGCCATCTGGAATTTGTGAAATCGCCGGCGGTAATAGAACGCCGCTACAGTTTCGCCATTGCAAATAGCCTCTCCCAATCGCTATATTGTCCCCGCTTTGTAGCGAAAAATTTACAGCGCAGGAGTTGAGTTGTGGCGCAAGCAGCGGCTTCTTCCAAGCGTGGCTTTGGTCAGACCGAACGGCGCGATTTGTGGTGGGTAGAACCCCTCGCGATCGCGATCGGCCTGTCCGGCTTTGTCATTTATGCGACCTGGGCGGCTTTTCAGGGGAACAACTATCACTACGGCCCATATCTCTCCCCATTCTATTCCCCTGAGATTTTCGGAGATTCACCGCACAGTTGGTTTGGTCCCCTTCCCGCCTGGTGGCCTTTATGGCTGCCATTTTCCCCGGCCCTCCTGATTCTATGGGCTCCGGGAGGTTTCCGGTTCACCTGTTACTACTATCGCGGAAGTTATTACAAAGCGCTGTGGGCCGACCCGCCGGCGTGCGGAGTGGGTGAGCCTCGGGCTCACTATCGCGGCGAGCGCAAATTCCCCCTCATCGTTCAAAACATCCATCGTTATTTCATGTACGTCGCCGTTCTTTTCCTGTTCATTCTTGGCTACGACGTCTGGAAGGCCCTGTGGTTCACGAATCCAGCGACAGGGGCAGTGCAGTTTGGAATGGGTGTAGGCACGCTCGTTCTCGCCGTGAATGTCTCATTGCTTGGCGGATACACTCTTAGCTGCCATTCGATGCGGCATCTGCTTGGAGGACGTCACGACGAAGTGAACAAAGCGCTGTTCGGACGCGGCTGTTACAACTGCATCAGCGGCCTCAATCGCCACCACATGAAGTGGGCATGGTTCAGTCTGTTCTGGGTCGCTTTTTCCGATGTCTATGTTCGGCTGTGCTCGATGGGGATCTGGAGCGACAGGAGATTTTTTTGATGGCGGAGTATCAAAAATTCGAGCATGACGTCTTGATCATCGGTGCGGGCGGCGCAGGCCTTCGCGCTGCAATTGAAGCCTCCGCGGAGGGCGTCAAAGTTGGATTAGTGTGCAAGTCCCTTCTCGGCAAGGCTCATACCGTGATGGCGGAGGGTGGCATCGCTGCCGCGCTCGCAACCGTGAACGCGGCCGACAACTGGAAAGTTCACTTTGCCGATACCATGCGCGGCGGCCAATACATCAATGTCTGGCGTATGGCCGAAATCCACGCGAAGGAAGCGCCTACCTGCGTTCGCGAGCTGGAAGCCTGGGGCGCGGTCTTCGATCGCACCAAGCAGGGAGATATCCTTCAACGGAATTTCGGCGGTCACCGGTATCCGCGCCTGGCGCACGTCGGTGACCGGACCGGGCTGGAGATGATCCGTACGCTCCAGGATCACGGCATACATCAAGGAATCGACGTGCACATGGAATGCACGGTGATCTCACTCCTTAAAGAGGGAAATCGGGTTGTCGGGGCATTTGGATACGACCGCCAGCGCGGCCGATTCCTGTTGTTCCAGGCCCGGGCCATCGTAGTGGCCACCGGAGGAGTGGGGCGCGCCTACAAGATCACGAGCAATAGCTGGGAATACACCGGCGATGGACACGCGCTCGCTTACAACGCCGGCGCTGACCTCATGGACATGGAGTTCGTCCAATTCCATCCCACAGGAATGATCTGGCCGCTAAGCGTCGCGGGCATTCTTGTAACCGAGGGCGTGCGCGGAGAAGGCGGAGTCCTCCGAAACAAGGAGGGCCGCCGCTTCATGTTTGATGACATCCCGGAATCGTATCGCCACCAGACCGCGGACAACGAAGAAGAGGGCTGGCGTTATTGCCAGGGCGATAAGAACGCGCGGCGCCCGCCCGAGCTGCTTACACGGGACCACGTGGCGCGCTGCATCGTCCGTGAAGTCAAGGAGGGGCGGGGAAGTCCTCATGGCGGCGTGTTTCTCGACATCTCGTGGATCAAAGAGAGAATTTCGAACGCCCCCGATCACATTCGCAAGAAGCTGCCCAGCATGTATCACCAGTTCAAGCAGCTTGCCGATCTCGACATTACCACGACGCCGATGGAAGTGGGTCCGACCACGCACTACATCATGGGCGGCGTGCGAGTCGATGCAGAAACACAGATGTCGTCGGTACCCGGACTGTTCGCAGCCGGCGAGTGCGCCGCAGGACTCCATGGAGCCAACCGTCTGGGCGGAAATTCGCTTTCGGACCTGTTGGTTTTCGGCAAGCGCGCGGGAAAATTCGCAGCGGCGTTTGCAAAAGAGCATTCGTTCGGATCGATCAACTCGGACCAGGTGGAGAGTTTGGCACGCTGGGCCCTGGAGCCCTTCGACAGGGGAGCCGGTTCTCAGCCCGACGGTCATGGTCCGTACCAGATCCAATACGAGCTTCAGGAGAAGATGCAGGACCTGGTTGGAATCGTGCGAACCGAGCAGGACATGCAGCGCGCGTTGCACGAAATCGAAAGTCTGACGCAGCGGGCGAAGAAAGCCGGCGTACAGGGAAATCGGGAATACAACTCGGGATGGCACACCGCGCTGGACCTGGCAAATCTTCTAACCGTTTCGGAGGCAATTACCCGGGCCGCGATCGAACGCAAGGAGAGCCGCGGTGGACATTTCCGCGAGGATTTTCAGGGTAAAGACAAGGCGTTTGGTGAACTGAATATTATCGTGCGCCGCGGACCAGGCGGCGAAATGCAGATTGTGCGGGAACGGATTCCGCCAATGCCGGCGGAGTTGAAGCAAATCATAGAGGAGCAGCAACAATAATGGCGTCGGCAACATTTTCGATATGGCGAGGCCAGGCCGGTCAGGGAAAGCATAACAAGTACACGACCGAATTTTCCGAAGGCATGGTCGTTCTGGATGTGATCCACAAGATACAGGCCGAGCAGGCCAACGATATGGCTGTTCGCTGGAACTGCAAGGCCGGCAAGTGCGGATCATGCTCGGCGGAAATCAACGGAATGCCGAAGCTGATGTGCATGACGCGGATGAATCAGCTCGATCTCAGCAAGCCGGTCACGATCGAACCAATGAAGGCCTTTCCTTCGATCAAGGACCTCGTGACGGATGTGTCCTGGAATTTCCGCGTCAAGAAGCAGATCAAGAAATTCAAACCGCGGCCGCCCGATGCGCCGGATGGAAGCTGGCGGATGTCGCAGGAAGATGTGGACCGCGTGCAGGAATTCCGGAAGTGCATCGAATGCTTTCTGTGTCAGGACGTCTGCCACGTCCTGCGCGAACATCAGCTGCACGACGAATTCGTCGGCCCACGGTTCTTCGTATACATTGCGGCCCTGGAGATGCATCCGCTCGATACCGAAGATCGAATCAGCGAGCTTGCCAAAGCCAAGGGCATCGGCTACTGCAACATTACGAAGTGTTGCACCACAGTGTGTCCGGAGAGTATTACGATTACGGACAACGCCATCATTCCATTGAAGGAACGCGTCGTCGATGAATTCTACGACCCGTTGAAAAGGCTGTTTCGGATGTTCAGGCGTTAGCGAACGCGGGCTAAAGCCCGCGACTACATTTTGCAGAAGCGTCGGCTTGAATGTAGTCGCGGGCTTTAGCCCGCGTTCAGAGGATAAATTCATGCAGTTCGAACTCAAGATACTGTCCACGGCGGCCATACCGGCTGCGCTCGAGCGTGCGGAGAGATATCGACTGCTGAATGAACCGGCGCAGGCGGAGAGCATCTGCCTCGATATACTCGCGGCCGATCCCGAAAATCGACAGGCGATTGTTCTCCTACTGCTGTCACTTTCCGACCAGTTTTCCGAAAACATTCCGGACAATCTCGATCGCGCATGGTCGTTACTTCCCCGTCTGCGCGACGAGTATCTGCAGGCCTACTATCAGGGCATCCTCTTCGAACGCCAGGCCCGCGTTTACATGAGGCGCGCCGCGCCCGGTTCCGGTTTTTCCGCCTATGATCTGTTGTGCGAAGCCATGCGGCTTTATGAGAAGGCCGAACGCCTACGGCCACCCGGCAACGACGAAGCGCTGCTGCGCTGGAACACCTGCGCTCGAACGATTATGGCAAACCGCCTTGAACCGCGGCCGCTGGATGATTTCCGTCCAATGCTGGAATAGCCGGGGCGAAATTTCCCGCGGCTTGCCACTTATGGCACGTCCCTTCCGCTGACGCTTCAAACGTGGGCGCCGTAGGGCACCCAGAGCACACCTTGCTCGAAAGCGTAATTGTCAACAATCCTCAAAGTTCAACTGACCAGTGGAACCCTCCTTCACACGCTGATCTGACGCAGATGACACACGGCAAATCGGTCCGCTATGTGCAGTGTCCTCCGGTGAACTTGAGATCCAAGGACCAATAGCGGAGGAAAAACGAAATGCCTAGTTTGATGCGCCAGATGACGGGCACCGCAATGATGTTGGCTCTGATTTGCGTTGCAGTAACAGCGGTGGCTAATGCTCAAACAATAGAGAAGAAGACACGCATTACCACGAACATTCCGATCGAAGTACCGGGAAAAGTCGTTCTGATTCCCGGTACCTACGTGCTCAAGACCTACAATGCCGACTCCGGCCGGCACACGGTTCAGTTTTTCAACAGCACCGAAACGGAACTGTACACAACGGCAGTCGCCATTCCGACGTACCAGTTGGACCCGCCGAATGAAGACACCATCACTTTATTCGAGCCCAATCCGGGACATGTGAGGGCACTGCAAAAGTGGCTCTACGCGGGAAGCAATTACGGACTCGAGTTCGTTTACCCGACAGGGACCGTACCTCAGTTGACGAGCGCACCGGCTGAGGCCGAGATAGCTGCGAACGAACCGCCGCCTCCTCCGGCAGTCCCCGAAGAGGTCGCGCCAGCGCCTGAGCCGGCACCGGCACCGGCGCCAGAACCTGAAGTAGCTGCTGCGGAACCGGCGCCGGCGCCAGAGCCCGCACCAGCGCCTGAGCCGGCACCGCAGGAAGAACTCCCGAAAACGGCCGGCGATCTGCCGCTACTCCTCCTTGCCGGCGTGCTTTCTCTGGCCGCCGGTTTGTCGCTGAAACGGATTGTGTAGGCAAGCCAAACGTTTTAGCCGCAGATTGCGCGGATTACGCGGACGGGCCGCGCAGACCATAGCGTCTAACATGCGCAGCGACCGCAAGCGGCCCATCCGCGTAATCCGCGCAATCTGCGGCTAAAAAACTTGTCGCAAAGCCATTAAGCGATGCGCTGCTCCCTTTGGCGCATCGCGGGTTCGCCTTCGGCGAACTGTTCGATCATTTTCTTATTGAATGCGCGAATGTCATCAGGCATCCGGCTGGTAACGAGGCCATTGTCGGTGACGACTTCCTGATCCACCCAGGTTCCACCAGCATTGCGGATATCTGTACGAAGCGAGGGCCAGGAGGTTAGCGTGCGGCCTTTAACGACGTCCGCTTCAACCAGCGTCCATGGCGCGTGGCAGATTGCAGCCACCGGCTTGCCTGCGTCGAAGAAATGCTTCACAAATTCCACCGCTTTGGGATTGATGCGAAGCTTGTCCGGATTCATCACGCCGCCCGGCAGCAGCAACGCATCGAAGGTTGAGGGATCCGCCGATTCCAGCGGAACGTCGATGGCTACAAACTTTCCCCATCTCTTCATGTTCCAGCCGCGGACCTGTCCTTGCTCCGTCTGAGGGGAAACGACTTGCGTTTCCGCGCCGGCTTTGTCCAGTGCTTTCCTAGGTTTGACCAGCTCGACCTGCTCGAACCCTTCATCGACGAGGATCGCTATTCTCTTTCCTGTCAAATCCTTAGCCATGAAACCCTCCTTAAGTGTCTACTATCTTGGACGGATCAATCGCTGGCGTATGAGCGACCGATTTCGGCGAACACTTCCGAGGGTTTAACCTGCGTGCATGAGAGAGACCAAACCGATGGAGACCAAAATTAAAATAAGGGACGCCGCTGACCCGGCGTCCCTCTTTTGGGGAGGCGGAAGGGGGACCCTAACTCTTCGAAGACTTTGAACCGGCCTTGGCGGGCTTTGCGGCCGACTTCTGGCTGACTTCCCGAACAGACGTAGCGGTCTTCTGCTGGTTGTCTTCGCGATACTGCACACTGACGCGATTGCCAACCGCCAGATTGCCCGTACGCTGGGTATCGGGGCTCAGCGTGAAAGTAGACTGCTGCGGCTTACCACGGCCTTTCCGGCTCAGCACCAGCTGGTTCGAATCGATCGAAGCGATCGTACCCTGGGTGAAATGCGAGGCAGGGTGGGCTGTTTTCGCCTGTAGAGCGGCGGACGAGTTTGTTTTCGCTTTGGAGTTCTGGCTGGCCACGCCTGTAACGCAAAGGGCCAAGGTCAGACCACCAATCCAAGCGAGTTTCTTAAAACGTTTCATTCATTCTCCTCCGGTGGTTTCCCACCGTAATTAAATGAATTAAACGTGAGCGGGATTAAGACGGGATTAAACGGAGATTAATTAGAGTTAATGTTTGGAAACTGCACCGTTACATGCGTTCCGTGCCCGGGAGTGCTGTCGACTTGAACTGAGCCGCGATGCTGGTCGATGGCCCATTTCACAAGGCTCAGGCCGAGGCCGGCGCCATCAGCCCGGTTCGAGCGCGAGGGGTCTGCGCGATAGAAGCGTTCGAAGATATGGGAAAGAGCTTCGGACGGGATACCGATTCCATCGTCCTGGACTTCCAGAGCGGTATTTCTCGTGTCGCGGGAGACGCGAACCTTTACATTTCCGCCGGATGGAGTGAACTTGATCGCGTTGTCCACCAGGTTCAAGACGATTCGCTCGATCCAGCTTGCATCACCTCGGACCATGGCTCCTTTTTCACAATTCCACGTCAGCGATACATCCTTCGATGCGGCCACGGGTTGGAGCTGTTCGGCCAGCGACTCGGTCATCGCCGAAAGGTCCACAGAGTCCTGCGCAATTTCGACCTCTCCTGATTCGGCCCGGGCGAGCGTCAGCAACTGGTTGATCATACGCGTGAGTTTTTCGAATTCTTCGAGCTGGCTTCCGAGGACACGCCGATACTGCTCGGTCGTGTCGGCCTGCATCAGAGCGATCTCGGCTTCGCCACGCAGAACGGCCAGCGGCGTCCGGAGCTCGTGAGAGATACTCGCGGTGAATTGTTTCATTTCTCCCACGGCTTTCTCGAGCTGGGCGAGCGTTTCATTGAATTCTCGTGCGAGGTGATCCAATTCGTCGTCCGTCCCTCGCACAGGCAATCGGCGATCGAGACGCGATAGCCCGATTCCACGAGCGGCCCCGGCAAGTGCTGCTACCGGCTGCAGGGCTTTACCTGCCATCCACCACGAGGCGATCGCGGCCAGAAGGACGCCGGTCGGGATCAGCCACGCCAGCGATCGAAGGAACGCACGAAGGGCATCCTCCATCGGCTTTACGGCGGCGCCCACCAGGAAAAGGTACGTGCCGCCGAAGGCATCCACGATAACTTCGTTGCGGAAGCGGAGCGTCCCTTGATCGGTATGAAGATCGGTAAAGGAAGGTGGTTCTTCGGCGAAATGAGTCACATCTTCCAGCGAGTACTGCACGCCGAGCGCTTCCACTTCCGGCGATTGCGTCAAAAGCATGCCGCTTGTGACTTCGTACACCTGGAAGTAGCGCGTTGCTGTCCGAACGAAGGACATTTCTTCAGGATCCCCTTCGTCGAAAATAAAGACCGGCATCCCCTCTTCGAAACGCAAATAGCCGCGAAGGCCGGTCGCCCGCTCGCTTAATTCGTCGGAAAGCGCCTGGTCGAGACCGACACTGAGCACACGGTAGTAAAGCAACGCAAATCCCGTCAGGAGCAGGCTCACGGTGATCGAATAGAACAGTGTCAGCTTCGTTCGGAGGGTCAGCGGTGTCATTTTCAGCTACTCCGTGCGGTGCACGCGGCCACGGTCGGTCAACATGTAACCCACGCCTCGCACGGTTTGGATGAGCAATGGGGCGAAACCCTTGTCGATCTTGTTTCGCAGCGAATTGATGTGAACATCGACGACATTGCTGACGTTGTCGAAATGAATATCCCAGACGTGCTCGACGATCATTGTGCGTGTGACGGGACGGTTGGCGTGCCGAAGGAGAAACTCCAGCAGAGCATATTCCTTCTGCTTGAGGTCGATGGCATGGCCGGCACGGCGCACCTGATGGGCCGCCGTGTCCATTTCAAGATCGGCCAACCTGAGCCTGGTATTCTGCTGAGAACCGCGGCGAAGCAATGCTCGAATGCGCGCCGAAAGTTCGGCAAACGCAAAAGGCTTGGCAAGATAGTCGTCGGCCCCTGCGTCGAGTCCGATGATCCTGTCCTCGAGAGCGCCCTTGGCTGTAAGCACGAGCACCGGAAGCCTTGGCCTCTGCTGCCGGATCTCGCGTAATACGTCCAGACCCGACCGGCCGGGTAACATCAAATCGAGTACGACGAGGTCGTAACCGAAGGAGATGGCGGTATGGACGGCCTCGTCGCCATCGTGTACGACATCAGTGGCGTAACCCTCCTGTTGGAGGCCCTTCTTAATGAAGCTGGCGACCTTCCTTTCGTCTTCAACAACCAGGACACGCATTGCAGTCCATTATAGGACTACGCCGCAATTCGATAGTCCCCACTCGGTTCCACGGTAATGACGGATTGCCTTGCTTCGGTCACTCTGGCGAGTGCATAGGCTCCGATTCCAAGGAGAATGTCTCTCACCGCAATGTCGTAGTATGTACCCATCGAAATCAGGTTTGCAGCGATCGCGAAGAGCCACAACATGGCGATGTAACCAAACGATCGGGTAGCGCCGAACAGGATCGCAAGACCTACAGCGATCTCCACGACACCAACGAAGTGCATGAATGTCGTCGCGCTCACAGGCAGCATCCGCTCTGCTGCGGGGCTCAGATATTTCTGCCAGTTCACCAGGATATTTGTGAATTTATCAAGACCAGCGATCAGCGATCCGAAACCAAAAGCAACACGCAAGGCCCAGAACGCTGCGTTGAGTTCTTTGGAAACCAACATCGATTGATCCCTCCTACAAAGTAAGACGGCCGATGGATACAGTAGGTTTTCTCTAAGTCGTCTTCCCTAAGGCAAAAAAACTGTATCAACGGCAGGGCTGGATCCCTCGTGCTTTGTTGGGCTAAGAAACTTGGTTGAACAACGGCCCAAAGAGGTTGGAAGTCACGTTCCTCGCTCCCGTAAAGCACCAAGTCAGAAGGGTAAAATTGCCCTCCCCGCTTTGGCAACTGGGGTGCGTAGAGGTCCGCGGCGTTCACAGGAGGTTTACTCGGATGAGAACTTTGGTAATCGGCATGGTCATAGCACTCGTATTTTTAGCGGCACACTTCGTTACTAATATCGAAAGGATTTGGTAAAGCCCCTGAAGGGGGCACCGCCGCCCCTAACCCGCCTTATCCTTCGCTAAAAGCATCGGAATCCAAATTGCGTTTGCCATCTGGCAGGTGGACTGCACTTTCTTTTAACGAATCTCTAGGAAAGGAATTCATATGCATTTGCTTTGGATGATTGTCGTTGGTTTGATCGTTGGTGCAATCGCGAAGCTCCTGATGCCCGGCCGTGATCCAGGAGGCATCATCGTAACCATGCTGCTTGGTATTGGAGGCTCGGTGGTGGCAGGCTTCCTCGGCCGTGCGCTCGGCTTGTACCAGCAGGGCGAGCCTGTTGGCTTCATTGCTTCGGTAATTGGAGCCATTATCATTCTCGCAATCTACCGCGTGCTGGTCGGTAGGAGTTCGGGCAGCGGCGATTTCCGGCGCGCCGCATGATCGGCTGACGGCACAAAGACCCAAAAAGAATTAGCCGCGAATTACGCGGATTACGCGAATGGGGCGCATCAAGAACTTTTTTGCGCCCCATTCGCGTAATCCGCGTAATTCGCGGCTAATTCTTTTTGGGTCTTTGTGGTTTTCCGTTTCGCTCTTGAAATGCATCGGAGCGCGGTGATAACGTCTCACCAATTTTATGAGTCGCCAAAGCAAGACGCTCGTTCTGTGCGTACTCTTCACAGCAGCGGGCGTGTTGTATGCGCAGAAGTCGATCAAGATCGACGTCGATCTGGTGATGGTGAACGTCACTGTGACCGATGGCGGCAACAAGCTAATCACCGATCTCCCGCGTGAAAACTTCCAGCTCTTCGAAGACAAGATCGAGCAGGAGATTCGATACTTCTCGAGCGAAGCCGCTCCCCTGAGCCTCGGCATCGTCTTCGATATCAGTCACAGCATGCAGAATAAAATCCAGCTCGCGCGTGAAGCCGCCGCGCGTTTCCTGGAGACAGGGACTCCCGAAGACGAGTACTTACTGGTGGAGTTTGCGAACCGGGCGGAACTGACTGAGAATTTTACGACCGACATCAACAAGCTTCGCGATCGCCTTGCGCTCAGACCTGCGAAAGGCGCGACGGCGCTCTACGACGCCGTTTATCTCGGACTGGCTAAAGTGAGGGCAGGGCAGAACCCGAAGAAAGCGCTGCTCTTGATCACGGACGGTGAGGACAATCACAGCCGGTACAGCCTTGGGGACATTCGTGAATTCGTGCGGGAATCCGACGTCCAGATTTACATCATCGATCTCGGAAGATCTTTTGTCAGTGAGCTTGCAGAAATGACGGGAGGGCACTCCTATCGCGGTTCCGTCGACGACCTGGAGGACATCTGCACGAAAATTGCTCTCGAGTTGAAGAGCCAGTACGTTCTGGGTTACGCATCCACCAACACCGTCAAGGACGGCAAGTTTCGGAAGCTCCGAGTCCGGGTAACACCCCCAACCGGAATGCTTAAATTGAACGTCCGCACTCGCGACGGGTATTTCGCCGCGAAGAACTAGGGAAAATCGGGTCAGACTGGTGAATTCCCTTTTTCCAATTCAAAGAATCCGTGGTCGGAAAAAGGGAATTCACCAGTCTGACCCCGATTTTCCCCTAGTTCCCCGGGCGATTTGCCGGCGGCTGAGGTCTCGGCAACGGTTTCCGCGGCAGCTTCTCATCGCGGTTCGCGGCCTGGTATGCAAAAGTCGCGACGATTACCGCGTTCTTCATCATGTCTGAGGCTTGAATCCGCTCGTACACATCCATGTTCGAATGGTGCGTCCGGCTGTTGTACTCCACGGGATCCTGAATGAACTGGAATCCCGGCAGCCCCACGGCATCGAACGAGAGATGATCCGTTCCGCCCGTGTTTCGAATGCTGAGCGTGGTCATTCCGAGATTCCTGAATGGTTGCATCCACGCCTGAAATATGGGCGATACGGTTTCGTTGCCCTGCAGGTATACACCTCGAATGGTACCGGTACCGTTGTCCACATTGAAATAAGCGGCGAATTTCGCGTGGTCGGGTTTCAATTTCATATCCTGGCGATCGGCAAAATGCTGCGTGACGTAAGCGCGCGAGCCGAGAAGGCCTTCCTCTTCACCAGTCCAGAGGCCCAATCGAACCGTCCGGCGCATTTTGAGGCCGGTCGCCTTCAGGATGCGAAGTGCTTCCATCATCACGGCAGATCCGGCGGCATTGTCTGTTGCGCCTGTTCCCGTGTGCCAGGAGTCGAAGTGCGCCCCGATCATCACGAGTTCGTCCGCCTTATCCGTCCCCGGAATTTCGGCTACGATGTTGAACGAGTTCAAGTCCTGGTCGTAGAACTTGTTCTCGATGTTCATTTCAAGACGGACCGGGACTTTCTTTTCGATCATCCGCCAGATGCGTCCGTAGTGCTCTATCGCCATGACAATCTGTGACGGGACCGGCGGATCACTGGCATTCCTGCTGCCACCGGCCTGTACAAAAACAGTGCCGCCGCTGCCCTGGCCGGCTTCAATCGTGGCCACAACACCTTCACTCAGGAAAAACCTGAGCCGTCTGTCATTGAAGTTGGGGTTGTTATTGCCACCGCCGCCCCGCTGGCCGCGACCGCCGCCCCGCGGAGGCTGGACCGGCTGCGCCGACATCGCGACAAGTTCTTCCTCCGTGAACCGGTGGCCGGGAGCTTCGAAAAGAGCGGGGACATCGCGCATCGGGGTCACCATGACGTACTTTCCGCGAAGCTGGCCGCGAAACGTATCGAAGTCCTGGTCGTTATTGATGATCGCCACAACGACGTCGGCCGTCACAGGACCGTTGGTGCCGGGCGTCCATGCTTTCGGATAAGCGATGAGCGGGAAACTGCTGGTGGAAATCACACGAGCAGAGAAATTCTCGTTCGACCAGCCCCGGCCAAAAGGTCCCCATGTTTCCAGGTTCACATTGACGAGTTCCCATTCCATTAATTTTTTCTTTGTCCACTCCGCTGCCGCCTTGATTTGCGGCGAACCAGTCAAACGCCCGCCGTAAACGTCGGTGAGGTAACTGAGGATGTCCATGACCTGGGATCGATTGAGTCCTTCGTCTTTGATCCTGTAGGTCGCGTCGAGATCGACCTTCTCCTGGATTTGCGCAGCAGTCGGGATCCCGAACAACAACGCAAGGATTACGGCGCTCAGTTTCACGGCTCTCATCGGATGTGCTCCCTGCCCGAGAATTTCGGTAGTGCTCTACTTCGGGCCTAATTCGGGGACAGACGTATAAATCACCTAATTAGCAGAAAACGGAACTTGAAAGCTAATTAGGTGATTTATACGTCTGTCCCCGAATTAGGCCCGAAGTAGAGCACTACCGAATTTCGGCGATTATACAAGAGTCAGAAGTTTACCGGCCGCCTTCTTCGCGCAAGCGTCTCGGTAGAAATGTTTTTGGGCGACAGGGTAACATGAAGACCTCGATACCCATGAGAGACATCGCAGGCAAAATCATCATCATTACCGGGGCCTCGAGCGGTATTGGGCGAGCTACGGCGCTTGCCCTGGCGCGGGAACCGGCGCAGCTTGTCCTGGTGGCTCGGCGCCACGACCGGCTGGCGGCACTGGAAGAAGAAATTCGAAAAGCGGGAGGTATCGCCACGTCGATGGTCCTGGATCTGAGGCAGAGAGACCAGGTCGAAACGATGATCCGTTCCACCCACGATCGTTTCGGACGCGTCGACGTCCTCATCAACAATGCGGGTTTTGGTTTCCTGGGGAGCGTCGAAAAGACACCGGCGCCCGTAGTTCGCGAAATCTTCGATCTGAATTTTGAGGCGCCGCTGTTGGCCTCGCAGCTTGTGATTCCGATCATGCAGGCCCAGGGCGGCGGGCACATTATCAACGTGTCGTCCGTGGTGGGGAAACGCGGCCTTCCCCTGTCCGGTATTTACTGCGCCACCAAGTTCGCGCTGCAGGGAATCAGCGAAAGCCTGCGGCTTGAAGTTAAAGACTCCGGCATCGACGTGAGTATCGTCAGTCCAGCCGCGACCAGGTCCGAATTCGGCGATCACGTCAGGCATGGCGATGTGAGGCATAAATTCCAGCCTACCGGGCATGTTCAGTCCGCAGAGGAAGTTGCCGCCGCTATAGTTGCCTGCATCAAAAAGCCGAAACTCGAGGTGTACCCGAGCCGCCTCAGCCGCCTGCTGGTCTGGGGAAATGCTCTCGCGCCAAGCCTGGTCGACAAGATCATCAGCAGGTACTTTCGCGATAGAATTCGCGCCGCCAAGCAGCACTCGTGAAACGTGTGGCGATCATTGGCGGCGGTCTGGCGGGTTTGACCTGCGCCTGGGCGCTAAAACAGCGCGGCATTGAGGCCGTGGTTTTCGAGGCTTCGTCAGCGCCAGGCGGACGTTCCATTGCCGGCACGGACTTTCTGCTCAGTCCGGAGTTATTCCGGAACACCTTCAAGGTGATCAGCGATCTTGGTCTGTCCGGCGAGATTCTCTCGATCGAGCCTCACGCGGGGCAGGTGTACAAAGGCCGGGTCTATCCGCATCGCGTAGCGTCGGCAACAGGTCTGCTGAAGTTCAAGGGATTGAATCTCGCGGATAAGGCGCTCCTGGCGCGCATGGCGTATTTGCTGGCCCGTTACAACCCTCATCTGGATCTTCATCACCCCGAACGCGGTCTTCATCTGGACGACGAAACCGTCGCGGCATTCGTGAAGCGAGAACTCTCGCAGAATGTGCTCAACTACGTCGCAGGCCCGCTGATCTCGACGTTGTTCTTCTACGGTTCCGAGGAAACTTCAAAGCTGCTTTACCTGATGCTCGCGAAGCACATGTACAACACCCGCCTGAGCACGCTCCGGGGAGGCATCGGCCACATCGCGCGGCGGCTGTCGGAGGGCGTAACCGTCCTTTCAGGACAGCCTGTAGAGAACCTTTCCACTCTGGGCCGGGATTTTTCCGACCTCGTGATCGCGGTTCCTGGCGACAGGGTGCTGCAAATTGAAGGTGTCGGCGAGCAGCTTGGCGAAGAGGACAAGGAATTCTTTCGGGAATGCCGTTATCAGCGAGTTGTAACGCTCGTCGTGAGTACGGAGCGTCCCGTGGATGGGAAATGCTACGGGGTCTCGATTCCAAGAGTCGAGAACTTCACGGCTGCCACGATCTCATTTCACGACTACATCGATCCGTCACGCGCTCCGAAAGGACAGGGTTTACTGGCGGTCACTGGCGGTGGGGAGAATGTATCGGCGGAGCGGCTGACGGACGACCTGCAGAGGCTCTATCCCGTGAAGCCGCTATCCACAAAGATTTTCGAATGGTCCTCCGGCACACCGAAATTTCCACCCGGAAGGTTCAGCCAGATTGTCGCCTTTGAAAAACGATCGCGGAGGCCGGGCCTGTACTTTTGCGGGGACTACCTGATGGGACCGTTCATCGAAGGCGCAATCACAAGCGGCTTGAATGTGGCGGAGAAATTCGGGGACAGACGTATAAATCACCTAAATTCGATCAAGGATTCTTGAATTGAATTTAGGTGATTTATACGTCTGTCCCCGAATTTCTCACTGCCGGTCCTGCCACTCCTCGTACCACGCCATCTGGATGGCTTCCAGCTTCTTTTCGTTGGAGTTTTTCGGATCGTCTCTGAAGCCTTCGAGGGCCGTAACCCACTTGTGCAGGTCGGTGAAACGCACGGTGAGCGGGTCGGTATCCGGAAACTTGTCGGCGAGGGCGATGGCGATATCTTCGGTTGCGGTCCAGGTCAATTCTTTGTTCATTGAATTTCCCTCACGCGCTTGTCTTTGAGCGCTTTGGAAATGGCCGAATTCATGATGAGCTCGGCCAGCTTCATGGTGGCCTGGCTGAGCCGTTCGATGCCTTCGCGAATGGCCTGGTGGTTGTCACTTCTCATGACTTGGCGCAGATGCTGCGCCGCCGCTGAAATCTCGGCCCTTTCTTCAGCGGATAGCTCCCCATAATGCTCGTCGGCGGTGCCCTTCGCAGTTGCGTTCAGAACGGTTTCGGCTTCATTCCGCGATTCGATGACCAGACGCGCTTCGATATCCGCTTCGGCATATTCGAACGACTCCAGGATCATGTGCTCGACCTGTTCGTCGGTAAGTCCGTAGGTCGGTTTGACCTCGATGGACTGGTACTTTCCGGTCCGCTGTTCCTGCGCGGCCACGCTGAGAATGCCGTCCGCATCGATCAGGAATTTGACCTCGATGCGCGGCATGCCGGCCGGCATCGGAGGAATGTCCTTCAAGTCGAATTGCGCCAGGCTGCGGGAGTCTTTCACCAATTCGCGCTCGCCCTGGAGGACATGGATCTTCACATTCGTCTGGCCCTCGATAAAGGTTGTGAACATTTCAGTGGCGCTGGCCGGAATAGTCGAATTGCGCGGAATGATTTTGGACATTACGCCGCCCATGGTTTCGATACCCAATGAGAGTGGCGTCACATCCAGTAACAGCATGTCCCGTTTACCGCCGGCGAGGATATCGGCCTGTACAGCCGCGCCAAGAGCAACGACTTCATCCGGGTTCAGTTCGGTGTGCGGCACGCGTCCAAAGAGTTCCTGCACGCGCTGGCGGACAAGAGGAATTCGTGTCGAGCCGCCCACCATCACGACTTCGTCGATGTCCGAGGTCCTGAGTCCGGCATCCTTCAGCGCCTGGCGGCACGGCCTCAGTGTTCGCTCAATGGTCGGATCGATCAGTTTTTCGAATTCCGCACGGGTAATCGAACGGCGATACTGAAGCTGTTCGACGACGATTTCCGCCTCGTCTCCTGACGACAGATCCTCTTTCGTCTTATTCACGGCCTTGCGGATCGCCGGGATTGTGTGGACATCGGGTGTCCGGCCGAGGTCTCCGAGCACGAGCCGGATCAACTGCTCATCGATGTCGTCCCCGCCAAGATGCGTGTCGCCGGCAGTAGAAAGGACTTCGAAGATTCCGTCGCTCAGTTTCAGGATGGAGATGTCGAAAGTGCCGCCGCCGAAGTCATAGACGGCAATGGTTCCCTGGTTTTTCTTGTCGAGGCCGTAGGCCAGGGAAGCCGCAGTCGGTTCATTGACGATCCGCAGCACGTCGAGCCCTGCAATTCGGCCGGCGTCTTTTGTGGCCTGGCGCTGTGCGTCATTGAAATACGCAGGGACAGTGATGACTGCGTTTTTGATTTCTTCGCCGAGCGCCGCTTCGGCATTGCGCTTCAGCTCGCGGAGGATGAATGCCGAAAGCTCGGGCGGCGTGTAGTCGCGGCCGAAGATTTTGAGCCGGATAATGTGCTCGCTGTCGGGAGAGACGTCGAACGGAAGTAATGGAAGATCTTCACGGACATCTTCGATGCCTTTGCCCATGAATCGCTTGATCGAGAAGATCGTGTTCGTGGGCTTCTCGACCATTTTGGCCTTGGCGTCATTCCCGACCAGCACATTTCCGCCCTCATCAAAATAGATCACCGAAGGCACGAGCATGTTTCCATCGGCGCCGGGGATGACACGCGGGGTGCCGTCTTCCACGATCGCGACAAGGCTGTTTGTGGTTCCCAGGTCGATTCCCACAATTTTCGGCATTAGTCGAATTCCTTTGAAGGCGGGGGAGATTTTGAAATTGGACGAGTCCTGCATCTCAAATCCGAAATCCGAAATCTCCAATTGGACCCGGTCCAATCTGATATTTCGGATTTCGGATTTGAGATGCAGGATTCGTCCAATTTCAAAATCTCCTTAGCCCTCCAACTCTCGTTCGAGGTTCCTTATGTATGACGACTCCGAAAGAATCTCCGTCAGTTTCGCTAACTGTTCCTTCCGCTTCGCCTCCGGCGCGCCGCTCTTCAGGAGTTCGTCCCATTCCTGCGAGGCTGCCTGCAATTCTGTATCGAACTTGTCGCGCTTTTGGTGAATCAGGGCGCGCAGGGAGTCGATTTCCTCCACGGAAGCGTTGCCGGTCTTCACTTCCTCCAGCTTTTCGTTGATTTCGAACACTTCCATCAAGAGCGATTTCGGCACTTTGCTGCCGTCGGGCTTGAATCCTTCGAGACTGACCAGGTATTCGACCCTGCGGACAGGATGCCGAAGCGTGCGGTACGCATCGTTCAAAAGCGCTGTCATGCGCAGGGCCTGTGCCTGCTCGGCCTCGGACGCAGTTGTGAAGTAATCCGGATGATACTTCCGGCTCAGATCGTGAAAAGCTCTTTCGAGCGTTGCGGACTCGATGCCCAACACTCGGGGCAGACCGAACACTTCGAAGTAATCCATGGATTAAAGGGCAGGGACGTATTAAGTCGAAAATGAGCTGCCGCAGCCGCAGCTTTTCTTGGCATTGGGATTCATGAAGACGAATCCCTTGCCCATGAGGCCGCTGTCGTAGTCGAGCACGGTGCCGTTCAGATAGATATAGCTTTTCAGATCGCAGAACAGCTTGACGTCCTCGCGCTCGAAAACCTTATCGCCGGTGCGGGCCTGGCTTTCGAACGTGAGGTTGTAGGAAAGGCCGGAGCAGCCTCCACCCTTGACGCCAACGCGCAATCCAGCGGCATCAATGCCTTCCTTCTGCTTCATCCGCCGTACTTCGTCGACGGCTTTTTCGGTAATCTCAATCGCCATTCTTACTTTCCGTTATCGTCGTGCTTCTTCTTCCAGTCGGTGATTGCGGCCTTGATCGCGTCCTCGGCCAGAACAGAGCAGTGGATCTTCACCGGCGGAAGGCTTAGCTCTTTCACGATGTCTGTATTCTTGATCGAGAGCGCTTCAGCCAGGGTTTTGCCTTTGACCCACTCGGTGGCAAGACTGGAACTGGCGATCGCGCTGCCGCAGCCGAACGTCTTGAACTTCGCGTCCTCTATAACCTGGGTCTGCTCATTGACCTTGATCTGGAGCTTCATGACGTCGCCGCACTCCGGCGCTCCGACAAGACCGGTACCCACAGTCGGGTCTTCCTTGGAGAGAGCGCCTACGTTACGCGGGTTGTTATAGTGGTCAATCACCTTCTCCGAATATGCCATTTCGAGTCTCCTTGAAATTCTGCCCGGGCCGGCTAAAGCCGGCCCCTGCTTCTTTACCCTTCGGTCGCCCAATGGACGGACTTCAGGTCGATACCTTCTTTTGCCATTTCGTATAACGGTGACAAATCCCGCAGCCGGCGGACAACTTCGATCACGCGGCCGGCTACGTAATCCACTTCTTCTTCAGTATTGAACCTGCCGATTCCGAAGCGGATCGAGGTGTGTGCCAGATCCTCGCCGACACCCAGGGCCTTCAGCACATACGAAGGCTCGAGACTTGCTGATGTGCAGGCTGAGCCGGATGACACCGCAATGTCGTTGATTCCCATCAAGAGCGATTCGCCTTCGACATAGGCGAAGCTCATATTCAGATTTCCCGGCAGTCTTTTCAGGAGATCGCCGTTGATGTAAACCTCGTCCAGTTCCCGCTCGAGTGTGGTGCGAAGTTTCTCGCGAAGTCTGAAAAGCTCTGCGGATTCCTTCTGCAATTCTTCGCGCGCGATCTGGGCTGCTTTGCCGAGTCCCACAATTCCTGGAACGTTCAGCGTTCCGGACCGCATTCCGCGCTCGTGGCCGCCGCCGTCGATGATCGGCGTGAGCAGCACGCGCGGGTTCCTGCGGCGCACGTAGAGAGCGCCGACGCCCTTCGGACCATAGAATTTATGTGCCGACAGGGAAGCGATGTCGACATTCATTTCGTTGACGTTGAACGGAATCTTGCCGGCGGCCTGAACCGCGTCGGTATGGAACAACACGCCGCGCTCCCGCGCAATCTTGCCGATTTCCTTGATGTCTTGAACCACGCCGACTTCATTGTTGGCGGTCATGATCGAGATCAGGATCGTTTTGTCCGTAATGGCTTTGCGGAGATCGTCAAGATCAACGAGGCCTTTGTTGTCGACCGGCAGGAATGTGATGCGGTAACCGTCCTTCTCGAGGTGCTTACACGTGTCGAGAATCGCCTTATGCTCAGTGACGCAGGTGATGATGTGATCGCCCTTTTCGCGATACATCCAAGCCACGCCTTTGACCGCCAGATTGTCCGATTCCGTTGCGCCGCTGGTGATGACGATTTCACGCGGATCCGCCCCGATCAAATCTGCGATCTGCTTTCGGCCCTGTTCGACCGCTTGCTCGGCTTCCCAGCCGAACTGGTGATTCCGGCTCGCCGCGTTGCCGAACTGGTTCGTGAGATACGGCATCATCGCATCGAGCACCCGGGGATCTACCGGTGTCGTTGCGTGATTGTCCATGTAAATAGGCAGCTTAACCATTTTCTTCGCCTCTTAATGCGTCGCCAGCTCGTAAATCGAGGTATCCCCAAGAACCTGAACAACCTTTGCCTTGATCTGGAACAAGGGATCTCGAACCGAGCAGGTCTGTAACGTCTGGCATTCCTCACCGCGTTCGCAGGGCGTAATTGAAATCGGACCCTCCAGTGCCTCGACCACCTGTACGATGGAGATCAAAGCCGGGTCCCTCGCCAGAACGTACCCTCCGTTCATGCCTTGCTGCGAAACCAGCAATCCCTTGCGCGCTAACCGCTGCAACACTTTGGCTAACAATTCGGCAGGAATGTGGTATTGAGCGGCTATTTGCCGGGCACTGGCCGATTCGTCGGCATGTTGAGCCAAGTGCTTCAAAGCAATCAATCCATAGTCCGATCTCTTCGATAGCCGAAACATCCGCTAACCCACCTGCCTAACCCCGACCATTTCGGTCGGACTTATAATGTACGGCCTGAAAGCTCGAAAATCAAGGGGGATTTAGGGGAATTTACAGGAAAGACAGCACTTCTTTCAGCGAGGAAATCCGCGGTACCTCGACCGCGGCGTACCGGCCGGATCGATCCATCAAAACGGCTCCAAGACCGGCCCGCGCGCCTGCTTCCACGTCGTCGCGCAGGCTGTCGCCAACCAGCAGGATGCTGGACGCAGGTACGCCGAGGGCGCGGACCGCCGCCTCGAAGATTTGACGATCGGGTTTGCAGAAGCCGGTCTCGCTGGAGATTGTGATGCTATCGAAATAGGAGAGAATGCCGAGGCTGCGCATCACCGAGTAGATGCGATCGTCGAAGTTTGAGATCACGCCGATTTTCAGGCCGCGCCGCTTGAGTTCCTCGAGGACCTCCCGGGTTTCGGGAAACAGGATCCAGCCCTGCGAGTCGCGAAACCTGTCGTAGACCCTGTTGAAGAACTCGTCGAAGTTCTCCACCATGCCGACTTCGCTGAAGACGCGAAATACGACATCCCTCCACCACTGTTTCTGATTTTCGATTGAGATTGGTCCTGCGCCCCGGAAGTGCCGGACGAACGCAGCCTGAATGACCTCGGGTGCCGCCTGCGAACCGTATTCGCGGGCGATGCTACCATAGATTTCTCCAACCGAGCCTCGGGTGGTAAATAACGTCTCGGCAGCATCGAAGAGAACGGCTCGAAACTTCATTGGAAGGATCATAACAAATGGAACCCATCACAACTCAGCCGGTCGAAGAGTACATGTACGGTCTCCTGCCTCAGCGTGATGCGATACTCGCGGAGATGGAGCGCGTTGCGAAGAAGAACGACGTGGCCATTGTTGGGCCGGCCGTGGGCCGGCTTCTGTATCAGCTTGCCCGGTTTGTGAATGCCGGACGCGTTTTTGAAATGGGATCCGCGATCGGGTATTCCACGATCTGGTGGGCTCGCGCCATCAAGCCCGGCGGCAAGGTGTATTACACGGATGGGAGCAAGACGAACGCCGCACAGGCGGAGGATTATACGAAGAGAGCCGGTGTGCGCGACCGGATCGAAATACTCGTCGGCAATTCACTCGACTTGATCGATCAGGTGGAGGGCGACTTCGACGTGGTCTTCAATGACGTCGACAAGCACTATTACCCTGAAGTGTTTCGAAAAGCGGCAGGCCGGGTTCGAGTAGGCGGTTTGCTGGTTACCGATAACGTGCTGTGGTCCGGCCGTGTCGCAGACAAATCCATCAAGGACCGCGACACGGAAGGAGTGCGGTCGTTCAACAAAATGCTTTACGCTGACGAGCGGTACTATACGACGATCATTCCGCTCCGCGACGGAGTTGCGATTGGACTACGAGTCCAGTGAGATCCACGATCGAGTGCCCATGCAGATCTTCAGCCCAGGGAATCCGGACGACGAGCGTTTCTCTAACCGCAACCAGCTCCGTGTCGCGAGACTCGGAATCCCACTCGCTGGTGATATGGGTACGGAATCCTTCCCTCTGGAAGAACAGGCGAAGCGTCGGCACGGCGTCCTGATAAGCCCCATCCCAGTTCTTTCCGAAATCGTTTCCCTCCAGGAAGATTTCCAACCTTTTAATCCATTCGTTTTTCATCTCACCCTCGGTAAAGTCCCGAAATCTTACCGCGGGGGAACTCGTCAAGGCAAGGTGGGACCCTTGAACTGTAGCGGCGGTCTATGACCGCCGGCGGTCATAGACCGCCGCTACAGTTTGTTTTCAGAGCTTTGCCAGCAAACCTTTCATTTCCTCCACGGTGAACGCCCGCATGCTCAAAGTTCGGACGTTTCCGGCGGCGCCGCTGGCAAGCATAAAGGCCGTAAGGCTTTCTTCATCCTTGGCATCCGCAATGGCGACGCAGTCGTAAGGTCCCAGGGTGTAGAAAAAATTCACAAGCTTGATCCCCATCTTTTCGCCCTGTGCCTTGGCGGTCTCGTAGCGCTTCGTCGTTTCCTTTACGTTTCGAATCCCCTGATCTGTGAAATTGAACAAACCGATAAACATTGGCATGACCGGCTCCTTTCAGGTTCTGACCACTTCAACCCATGTTCCCTGGCGCGCAGATTCCCGTGCGGCGTCAAGAATGATCTGACTCTTCGCACCATCGTCGAAATTCGGTGACGGCGAAGGAAGGCGATTGTCGATGGCATGGATCATCCGGTTCACAAGCACACGGAATGGCGCCCGCAGCGGTTGCTCCTCGGGAGCCAGCCGATATTTTTCCGGAATGGGAATCGTGGCGGTCACGCGGTCTCCGCGTTTGCCTCCGCGCAGTTCCGTAGCCATGAGGTTGGGAATGAAGAGTTCGCCATCGCTGCCGTAGATTCCGAAATGCGAGCCGTTGATACCCGCGGCGCTCGACATCTGAACAACGGCCCGCGCGCCGGATTCGAACTCGATGAGAAGCGTGTAGCTGTCGTCGCTGGTAACCGGCTTGCCGCTTCGTTCAGGCACGAACGTTGCGAGATCGCAGAATATGCGGCGCGGAGTTCCCAGGATCAGCCAGAGGCTGTCCGCCGCATGCGATCCCAATGCGCCGAGTGCGCCGCCGCCTTTCGATGCGTCGGACCACCAGTTCCACTCGGCATCTTCGGGCTTCGATCGCCATCCGAACTGTGTGATGAAGTGCGCCATTCGAATTTCACCTAAATAGTTCTGACGCAACAGGTCCTCAGCATACGCCCGCCCCGGTAGAAAACGGAATTCGAAGTCGACCATGGCCACGACGGGAGTGTCATCGGCGACCGCTTTCATTTGTTTCGCTTCGTCGATGTTCATGGCGAAAGGTTTCTCGCAGAGCGTGTGAATTCTGCGGTTCAGCGCAGCCATCGTCATGGGAAAATGTTGTTCAGGCGGTGTGACGATGCTGACCAGGTCCGGCTTCTCGTTATCGAGCATCTCTTCGAAGTTCGTGTAGTGCGCGGGTATGCCGTGTTCCTTCGCGATTTTCTCAGCCCGCTCCGCGCGGCCGCTCGCTACCGCTATGACCTGTGTTCTGGGGTGACTTTGAAAAACCGGGATCTGTACGTTCCCGGCGAACGACGTTCCGGCAACGGCTACTCTTAATTTAGGAAATTTTATGGCCAATGTTTATCCCTTCCGCAGTTTGAGATACGCGCCGAACAAAGTGCCCCTCGAGAAAGTTGTCACGCAACCGTACGACAAGATCTCGAAGGACATGCAAGAACGGTATTATGCCCTGCATCCCAACAACATTATTCGAATTGTTCTGGGGAAAACCGGCCCGGAGGATTCAGCCACGAACAACGTCTATACGCGGGCAGCAGCATATTTGAAAGAGTGGCGCGCAAGCGGGATCCTGGAGCAGATACCGGAACCGGCATTCTTCGCCTATTTCCAGCGATTCGCCGTGCCGGGGACCACGGAGATTCGCACCCGCAAGGGATTCGTTGGCCTCGGCCGGCTCGAGGATTATGCGAACAAAGTGGTCTTTCCACACGAGCGCACACTGACGGGCCCAAAGAAAGATCGCCTGGAGCTCCTGCGCCACACGCGGACCCATTTCGAACAGATTTTCATGTTGTATGAGGATCCGGTCCGGAAGATCGATGGTCTTCTGGACGAGATTTCCGTCCGGGTCCCGGACATCCAGCTCGACGACGAATACGGCGTCCAGCACACGATGTGGAGTATTGCCGATCCGCAGAGCGCGACGCTCATCCAAAGAGAAATGGCCGACAAGAAACTGATCATAGCGGACGGGCATCACCGTTACGAAACGGGGCTGGCCTACCGAAACGAGACCGATGGGCAACAGGGAAGCAATCGATTGCCGATGACATTCTTCAACATGAGTAGTCCGGGACTCACGATTCTGCCCACGCACCGGGTCGTTTCGAATCTGCCTGGCTTCGATTCCAGGACTCTTCTGGAGCGTGCCGCTGCGTTTTTTGATCCGGGCAAGGGTGACCTGACGATCGAAGTTTTTGTCGATGGAAAGAGCTCCTTCATTCACCTCAAGTCTTCGTTGGATCTCGGTCAGTTGATGCCGGACTTGTCTCCGAGACAACGCGGTTTGGACGTTGTCGTTCTCCACCGCCTGATTCTCGAGAAGTGTCTTGGTATCACCGAGGATGCCGTGAAGAAGGAAAGCCACATCACGTATGTGCGCGAACGCGACTCGGCGCTCACCGCCGTCCGGCAAGGCAAAGCCCAGGCTGCTTTTCTCCTGAATCCCACGCGCCTCGATCAAATGCGGGACATTGCCTATGAAGGCAACGTCATGCCCCAGAAATCGACGGATTTCTATCCCAAGGTTTTGTCGGGGTTGAC
>Ga0137409_10000520_pt1 | contig 42345 bp, 37 predicted proteins | sample CZODoug1_16funga_FD_122059 | JGI IMG/M metagenome (GOLD analysis project Ga0137409, IMG submission 122059) | Vadose zone soil fungal communities from Angelo Coast Range Reserve, California, USA - CZODoug1_16fungal (Hybrid Assembly) | ecosystem: Environmental > Terrestrial > Soil > Vadose zone...
TCGCAGCGAATCAGGACAGCAACCAAATCGCTCCGGATCAAGTGACGACACCGATCGCGATCGCGCCATCGCGGGCAGCTTCTGTTCCAGCATCCGCACAGGCTCGAACCCCAATACAAGTCAAGACGGAGCCGCAACGGTCCCCGGCGACTCCGCAACCGGCGGCCCCGGAAACTGCCGAAGCTCCGGCCATCGCCACCTTGGGCGCCAGTGCCAAGCCCGATGCCTTGAACACGATTGCTCACGCCACGACTGCTCTACCGGCTGCGCCCTCGACACAGCGGATTTCGCAGGGCGTTTCCGACGGCTTGCTGCTCAAGCGGGTGCAGCCGATCTATCCTCAACAAGCGATGCAGATGCATACGCAGGGTAAGGTTGCACTACAAGCGACCATTGCCAAGGACGGCTCGGTGCGCAACGTGAAGGTGGTGAGCGGGCCGGCGATTCTAGCGCGCTCGGCCACCGACGCGGTGCGGCAATGGAAGTACAAGCCCTACCTGCTGAACGGCGAGCCGATTGAAGTGCAGACGGATATTAATATTAACTTTGTGCCGCCGCAGTAGAACCGGGAATGTCTTCGGTGTGGCCACGGCGGTGCGGGTGAATTGACACAGGCCTCGGGCGCGGGTATAGTCTGCGCGTCTCCCGAGGCGCGGCGGAAGCGGCAGTCTGAGCGTGCGCTCATCGGAAGCTTCCCTTCGCGGCGTGCAGCACTTGATCCATGGGCGGGTTCGGGCGTTCCTGTACATCGCAGTCGGGTTGTGCGCGTTGGGGTTGAGTTGGCCCGCGGCCGGGGCGCCGCCGCGGAAGGTAGTAGCTAATTCGATCCGCTCGAGCCCGCTAACGGCGGCCCAACAGAAGTGGCTGCCCGCGGAATGGAAGCCGTTCTTCGCATATACGCGCGTTTTTTCGATCCGGAATTCGAAACATGCGAGCATAGTGCTGCTGGTCTCGCCGAACGCTCCGCGCTACTACAGGGCGCAACCCGGCAACAGCGTGGCGCAAGTGCAACTGCCACACGCGTTGCTATTCACGCCCGAGGGCGAAGCCATAGGATCGTTGCCATCAGCTTTTCCGGACGATCCGCCGGCGGAGTTGCGTGTGACGTTTACGGATTGGAAAGCGGATTTTCCCCAGCGTATCGAGCTGTTTGAGACGGATCCGCGCGCGTCAGGGAACCGCGCTCTGCCGGATCTGGTTTGGGACGCAAGCCGAAAGATATTTGTGACGAACCAGGAGGGACACCATGGGTGATCCTGCCGCAGCGGTGGCCCAGTTGAAAGCCGCGTGCGATCGCGCGTACGACAACAATCTGCACTCGTGCAGCAACGCCGTCTATGACTTGATCAAGGAATTGGTGAATCCGGGTGAAACCTACCGGCAAGCGAACGAGTTCATTGACTATTGGGACGAAAACTGGAAGAGCGTGAGCCTGGAAGAAGGTTTCGGGCTGGCAAACCGGGGTATCGTGGTCGTGGGTGGCTTAAAGGTCCTCGGCGGGCACGGGCATGTCATCGCCATCTACCCCGGCACCAAGATCCCGAACGGTGGATATCAGTACTTTTACAAACCAGCCAACAAGTATCTGACCTTGAAGCCGACGGGGACGTATCCGCGTGCCCTATCCACTTCGATCAGCACGACATGGCCTGGCACGATGAGTAAGGGCGATAAGACGGTTTGGGATCCCTGGGCTAAAGATGAGGCCTTCTCGAATGTCGAATTCTGGGCGCCTCCGGCTTCCTTCTAGGACAGGGAGGCAGCTATCGGGTTGGCGTGATTGGCGTGAGCGATTTTAGGTTACAAAGAGGTCGGCGTCGTTGGGCGAGGGATTGGAACGCCTTCGAGAAGAGCACACTAGCGCGCCTTAACTCGGTTCTGCTTGAGCCAATCGAGGAACATTTGCTCGTTGGATTTGCCGTTGGCGCGGAGGACGTGGCGCAGGGTGTGACCGCTAACGAAGTGGCAGACTTCTTCCGCGCAGTTTTTGGCGTGGTCACCAGCACGCTCCAGAGATTGGGCCATGAAGAGCACCTGGATGGAATCGCGGGTGGGTTGGCCCTCTGGGTTTTCCACGTGGCGAACGAACATGAGATTGCGGAGACGGTCGATTTCGGAATCGGCGCGGAGTACGGAGATGGCGCGGTCGAGATCACGGGTGGAGAAAGCCTGGCGAACGTCCGCGAGCATACGTTCCAAAATCGAGGCGATGCGGATTAGGTCCTTGACGTCCTGAGGCTCGAGGCGGGCGCCGAGCGAGCGAGCGCCGATGGCGAAGGTGGAGACGAGGTCGCCGATGCGTTCCAGATCGGTCATGAACTTCATGCAGCAGAGAAGTTCGCGGCGTTCGGTATCCGGGCCGATACCGAGGGCATGCGTGAGGCGCTCGTCGAGTTCGCGGTCGAGAGCGTCGAGTTCCTTTTCGCATTCGTCGACGGCGAGGAAGAGCGAGGGGCCGTTGGACGCGATGCCGTCGGCGGCGTGCGCGACGGCGGTACGGGCCACCTCGCAGGCCTGGAGAGTGAGGTCTACGAGGTAGCGGCGTTCCGCTTCGGGATCAACGCCTGGATTCTCCGCGCGCGCCGCCATAGGTTTTCCCCGTGCGCGTGAGCCGGATTGTGGGAATTGGACACACGTCGCTAGATACAAGTTTTAGAGGGCGAAGATCAATATTGCGTGAACAACTTGTCAATAGTGCGTGAACGGCCGGCTATGCTTCCCCGCTAGTCTCGTTCGAGGGTTTCGTCGATGGAAAGCTTCCCGTTCTTTTCCACGGTGATGACGCGGTGGAGGGGCTTGTAGCCAGAGGCGGTAATGTCGACAACGTAGTTGCCGGGATTGAGGAGGAACTCGGCAGGCGAGAGGTGGTCGAGGACACGCTGGTTAATGCTGATCTGGGCGCCCTTTGGGGTGGTGTGGATGGCAACAGAGCCCATTCCGGCGACCCCATCTTTGCCGCCGAAGAGCTTCTTCACTTTGTTGACGGAGCGGATTTCGTCGGTGCTGCCAAGCTGGCGGAGGTGCGGGGCAAAGCCGATGGTTTGGCCGGGTTGGACGTCGGCGGTCATGGTTTCGTCGAGGTAGCCGGGCTTACGGACGAGGACGCTGTGGGAGCCCTTTTCGAGAGCGAGGGAGGAGGGGGTCAGTTTGCCGGAGTCGCGGCCATCAATGAAGACGGATGCGCCCGAGGGGTCGCTGGTTACGGAGATAGCGGCGGCTAAGGCATTGAGGTGGGCGGAGACAGTATTCTTGCTGCCAGCGGCTATGGTAAGGGATTTCGTTTCAGTGGCATAGCCAGATTTCGAGATGACCAGGGTGTGGGGGCCAGGGGCTAGTTGAGTCACGGTAAAGGGCGTTACCCAGCTGGAATCGGCTCGGCCGTCCAGTTGGATCTGGGCACCTTGGGGTGAGGAGTCTAGCGCTACCAAGCCGGGGAGGACGGCGGCTAGGGGAGCGCGGGAGACTGCTTCTCTTCCCCTTCTCGCTTTCGGCTCGGGCTTGGGCCTAACGGGCTCGGCGGCGGCGGAGACTTCTGAAGCGGGTGTGGGCTCTGGAACTGATTGGGCTTGCTGGGTGCTGGGGACGGCTGTTGGCGCCCCTGGGGATGTTTCCGAGGACTTTGCCGTAGCGGCCGGAAGCGGCGCACCTTCGTCGTCGGAAGTGTGAACGTGGACGTAAAAGGCGATTGCTCCGACGGCCAGAAGGATGATGGCAAGGCCGCCGAGGAGGCCGTGGATGAGCAGCTTGGTCTCGATCTGCGGCAACTCGAATTTCTTCTTTTCGGGCGGGGCGGAGGTGAAGAGCGTGGAACCCGGCAGAGTGGGCGGCTCCAGCGCGGATGGCTGGGGCGGTGGCGGAGGTGGCGCAAATTGGTCGGGCGCGGGCGCGGCCAGAGGGGGCAGTTCGCTGTCGGCGAAGCTGCGCGACGGAGCAGCGGCTTCGGCCATTCCCGACATCATGGGATCGACTTTGAACTTTGGCGCGGATGGTGCGGGCGCCGGTGCCGCTGAAGAGCGTATGGAAGGCTGAGCCCCGGCGGCAGCGGCGGAGACCTTCAGGGGCGCGGGTTTTGCCACGGCAGTGTTCCCGGCAGCGTCGAGAAGTATATCGTCGTCAGAGCTGTCGTCGGAGGTCTCTCCGTTGGATGGCCTCTCCAGTTTGGCGGCGAAGGGAGACGATTTTGCGAGCGTCGCAGGCGCTGGCGCAACCGGGGCGTGGATTGGCTTGCTGGTGGCGGGTACCTGACGCGCCTGGAGAGTGGCGGCCTGCTTAGGAGCCTCCTTGCAGCTTTCAAGAACACCGAGCAGTTCACGGCCCGTGGCAAAGCGATCGGAAGGAACCTTTGAGATTGCCTTGAGAATCAGGGCGCTCAAGTTGGGTGTAATTTTGGGATTCATTTCGATCGGCGGAATCGGTTGCCCTTCGCAAATTTGCTTGCGAACTTCATCGACGTCCGCGCCATTGAAGGGTTTGGTGCCGGTCGCCATCTCATAAAGAATGGCGCCCCAACTGAAGAGATTGGAACGGGTGTGCAGCGACTGGCCGCGGACTTGTTCGGGCGACGCGTAGTACGAGGCCGCGGAGAGCACGCCGGGGCTGTCTTCTTCCGACCACATTCCGGCGATGCCAAAACCTAGAATCTTGACCGTGCCGTCCCACTGAATGAGGACGTTGGCGGGCTGGAGACGGCGGTGAACCACGCCGTGGTTATGGGCGTGATCGAGGCCGTTGCAGACCTGGCGGCTGATGTCGATCATGTCCCAGACGGTAAAACGCTCGCCTTTGGCCAGATTTCCGGCGATGCTGAAGCCCTCGACGTATTCGGTAGCGACGCAGAAACGGCCATCGATTTCGCCGGCGCCGTAGAGTAGAACGATGTTTTGATGACTGAGGTTGCGCGTGCTTTCCGCCTCCGAGATGAGGCGCTTAACGAGGTTAGGGCGATCTTCGCCGGCGAGGTCGAGGTTGAAAGCTTTGAGGGCGACGGGACGATTGGTAGCGGTATCCGTGGCGCGGTAGACCGAGGATTGCTCGGAGTGCGCAACTTCACTCAGAATTTCGAAACGCCCGATTTTGCTGGCCGACATGCCGGTCCTCGTACCTCAAACGGGGCGCTTTCTCTGCAGGAAAGACGCCTGGCGGCTGGGGGTGCCCTCGATGATGATAGCTGGAGTCTAAGGAGGTTCCGAGTTACGGAGGTCACTGGAACCGGGACTAAGGAGCTGGCGCCGGAACGGCCCCGAGCGCCTTATTGCCTGCGGTTCCATCAAAGTAGCTTTGAGCTCTTGTCCAGACCTCTGCCGCAACCAAGCGGCCCAGCTTGCGTCCGGCAAGGTCGGCGGGGCGGAAGTGAATGCCGCCGTACCGACGGGAGACGCCTGCTTCGTCAGTGGCGGCTCTGAAGGTGTCCCAGTGAAGGTTTACCGGATGGACGGGGGTGATTCCTGGTTCGATCTTCGAGGTGCCCGGCGCGAGAACTACCGAATGGCCAAATCGGTCGCTCCCCGTCCAGAGTTCCAGAATCTTCGCTGCTGCGGCGCTATAGGTACTGTGGCCGGAGACGTACTCAGGGAATGGCGGCGTTGGGGACGTGGCTAATTGATACGGAGTCCACTGTGATCCGTCGATCTCGACAGTTCCTTTCCCGGGACCGCCCCATGCTTGAACCTTCTTGTCCTTGAAGAGCAGCGGTATGGCCGTGATTGGGCGGACGGAATCGTAAGCGCGTTTCATGTCCCACGCCGCGATGCCAGCATCGAAGATGGTGTTCGACAAGACGAAGAACATCTTCACGTCATCGTCAAGCGTGTGGTGGTCCCTGGCCGATACGAGCTGCGCGAATAGTGCCCAGTGTCCCGGAGGCTGCTCCGAATTTGGGCCATCGGACCAGTACTCGGCGATCATCTTCTGCTGGTCGGTGAGGCCGGCGCTGAGGGTGATCAGTTCTTCCGCTTGCTCTTGATACTCTTTCGACCCGAACCTCGCTGGTGGCGGTAGCGACCCGCGCAACTGGTCGCCCTTGGAGAGCGCGAAGGGCGTGACTTCGCTCCACTGAGCTCCGACGAAACGCTGGCTCATCAGGTCGCCTGTGGAATTGATGTAGGTGAGTGGCTGCCAGCGGTTCGGGTCCGAGGGCGGAGCTTTCGCCGGAATCGGGCTGGGCTTGTTGGCGGGAGTGTAGCCGGTCCAGTCGGTGTATGGCCCCTGGGCGAGATCGCCTAGCTGGTTGGATTTGTCGTGACGGCGGAATTCCAGAACGGCGGCACAGGCAACGTTGCCGATACCACTGGGAGTCTCGATGTCGCTGGAAACGTCGGTCGGATCATAGCCCAGGCGCTTCATGAGCGGAACATAAATGGAGTTCGTGTCGGCGGGAAGCACATCGACGAGCGCGCGGTAGGCGGCGTAGCTGATCGCTTGTTCTTTGTTGGCGAGTGTTTGTTCGGCGGCGGGGCGACGCAGCGCGCCGTGCAGTTGCGTTCCGACAGCACGATCATCATAGGCGGCCCAGGCGTCGTACATGCATGTGTGGACGATAGCTAGGGCGCGAGCGACGACGGGCGCGCCAAGTTTGGCGTCGCGGATGCCTTGCAGGGTGGCGCTGTTCCAGCGGATGACCCCATTAAGTTCCGGCTTGACGGGCGCATTGGCAGCGTGCGCCTGAGTCAGAAGAATCGTCAAAAAACCGAGGATCAGGAAGAGCTTCATAATATCGAGCTGAGCTAGAAGCCGTCCGTGAACCGCAGCTATGGAGTCACGGTGACCATGATCTTATTCGATTTCACCACGCCATCAGCGGGGTTATCGGAGACGACCCTCGAGACCTGTATCGTGTACACGCCGGGCCGATTCAAACCGTAGAGCCTCGTAATGCTGTTGTTGCCGCTCGACCCAGATTCGCCCGGCTTGCAGCTATGTATATCCGGCCCCCTGGTGTACGGTAACGGACTCTCAATCCGATGCCTCGCGACCGGGTTTCCACTGCTGTCGCGGACGTCGTACTGGTACTTTTCGTCCAGATCGCTCAGGTTGCTCCAGGCGCCAGAGCAGTCGATTTCGTGCGTGGACATATTCCGCATTTCAATATTAATGCCGACGTTCTCCCCAACCTTCGCAACCACACCCTCCTCGGTTGTGCCGGGCCTGCCGTTGGCGTACCCGCCGATCCTAAGCATAAACGGCCGCGCTTCGGTTACGGTGACCATTACGATGTTTGATTCGATTACTTCGGCATTAGGATCGGTGGAAACTGGCTTCCTCATCTGCACGGAGTACACCCCGGGGCGCGTCAGATCGAACCCAGCACTCAGATCGGTTAGGCCAGCAGAGCTCTCGCCCGGTTTCAGCATGATGACTACGACGCTTCCCTGGGCCGGTGTCTCGACTTTCTTCTGTCCAAGTAACCTGCCGCCGCTGTCGCGAACTTCGTAGCGATAGGCCAGGTCTAATTCGCCTAATTCATGCGAGACATTCATAGGGTGATTCGAGGTGTTTGTGAGCAGTGTCTTGACTCTCAACGGAAAGCCTGCCATCACCTGAGAATTCTCAGGGCTGATGGCGATCGTGAAAAGTGGCGTGGCAGCTTTAGCGAAAGTGGAGATCACGAAGCTGGCGACCAAGAGCAGCAACGACAATATTTTCACGACTCCTCTCCTCCCCTCTTCCTCCGAGTTCAGTATGAAACGCTGGTCCATGTCGGATATCCATATTGTAAAGTGTTTTGACCCACGGAACTCTGTGATGCGCTACTCACAGTGAAACCACCGACGAGTCCTGCGCTTTGGGTTGTGGCAGTCCAATTGCTCGCGGATCCGCAAGACGTCGTGCAGGACGCCGTAGCCGAAAACCCCCAAGTTTGATATCCCAATGGAACTAGAATCGAATTTGAGGTGCTCGACTTCCACATCAAAAACATGGTCGCCTGAAAATCCCGGGTCAGCGTTCTGTAGGTGGACGCAAGGTAGATATGGGGGTTGTCATTAGTCGGAAGTGTACCAGGGCCATACGGCCAGCTCGAGTCCAACCCGGGGCCGTATGTTGTTCCACCTCCAGTTAGAGTCTCGTGACTTACCAATTGCCCGACTAGGAAACTTCCCCCCGACGAGTTTGAGTAGCCAGTCGGACTGTTAAAGTTGATGCCGACTGCAGTGACGACCAACGAGCAGTGACTTCCGGTCGCACCGGCCGCATACATCAAATAAGGGCCGGCAGGAAAGGATCCACAGCCCGACAAAGTGGCAATGGAGAGTCTACTTTGGGCAATGGAACTCATGTTCCCGCCGGTTGGCCCTGTAATGTTGAAAGTAGCGGTCGAGACTGGGCTAGAGACGCTGCCACCGCCGCCGGACATCGTGTATCGATAGGTGGCAGTCACACCATTGGTCGGATAAACCCAATAGAACGTGTAGGTCGAGCTTGTGTTGGGCGGGAGAGGCGTCACTGAGCCGGAAGAAGAGGATGCCGTGTAGCCTCCTACGGGAGTGCCAGCAGTCGCCGACTGCGAAGGTGTCCATTGTTGGCTCGAAATGCTCATACAGGCTGGCAACGAAACAGAAGAGCTGAGCGCAATCTGCTGTCCCACTACGACCGACTGCGTTCCGCTGATCCCATTCCCTCCGAGCTTAATCGTGGGTGCTGGTGCCGAGGGCAGATTTACGTTCTCAATCCACGTAGCTCCAGATACACCTCCGTCGGATGACTCCCCAATTTTCAGGGTTTGGTTCCCCAGCAGAGCGCCACAGGTCACTTGGTAGGACACCGTCATCGTAGCTCCATCGGGCGTGATGTTGGGGGTTCCTGTTGTGATCCCGCTGTTAGTACCGAACGTCGCGATTGGCGAAGTTATCGATAGAAAATTACTTCCGGATATTGTCAAAGTTCCGCTCGCGCCTAACACAAGAGGGTTGGGAGTAACATTGTTAACCTGGAACGTCCCCCCACCCCCCGTGCCGCCGCCACCCTGGGCGATTGGACAACTCATATTAGCGCTATAGCACTGGTAGGGTGTGTAGTCCGCGATATAGTGATCGCTCGCGCTAAAAGTAACGCTCCCTGCACTTACCCCGTGCCCCAGCCCGGCCTGTACGGTCGCTACGCTGGAGTTGCTGCTACTCCAGGTCATCTGACTGGTGTAGTCATACTGCCCCCCGCTGCTCCACTGCGCGTAAAAGGTTTGTTGCCGCTGGCCGCCTACGGCAAGCGCAAAGGGACTGGCCACCATCGAATATCCCGTAGCGCCGTCGCAACTCATGCAAATGTTGTAGCACGTCGCCTTCCGGACATTGTAAACGCCAGCATCCACGGCCACCAGGATGGGTTCGTTATCCGCATGCCCGCCCAGTATTTTAGCGCTGCCCACCTGCGCCGTGGGCGGAACGATGCTGCCTTCTGAATCAGGAATCTGATTCTGAGTAATTTCGGAGATGTTAAAGGTCCCGAGGAGCGAACCGACATATTTTCGGCTCCTTGTTTTCTGTGTTTAGAATGCGGTTTCGGGAACATAGTCCTAGCGGCGCAGCAAGTCAAACAAAAACGGAACATTTTCACGAGAAATTCAATCTACGGCAGCGTAATCTCTCCACCGAAACGGTTCGCAACGCGCTAAGGTATTCGCCTTACTTCAACTCCGTGTTCAAGACCTCCGCGAGGCGTGCGCCTGCGAGGGCGACGCGTTTGTTGGCTACGGCCAGGGCTCCGCGCTCGTAGGTAGAGCCGGGAACGATCGTATAGGGTCCGTCGGCGGATGCAATGGGGGTCTTGTAGACGGCCGTGCGCGAGTAGTTGAAGCTTTCGGAGATCCACTTGGCGGCGTCGCTGATGTGACTGGCCTTGGCTGTGGCCGGCTTCAAAGATTTTCCCAGGACGATGGCGCGGTCGACGCAGTGGGCTTTGTTGTTGCAGAAATTGCAGTCGGCGCCGGGGAGGTCGTCCCAGTAGGAGTGGAGGTTGGAGGCGGCGTCTCCCTTGAGCTTGACGGTGTTGCCGCCGGCATCGCCTTTGGCTTCCGCTGCTGAAACACGGGTCGAGGCATGCAGCGGCTGGTGGATATCTCCGATTAGACGGAGAAGCCAGACTAGATCGTAGGACTTGAGGTCGTCAGGCTGAGTTGAGGACAGCACGGTACGGAAGGCAGCAATTTGGGTTTGAGCGTTGGGCGTGGGAACGGTATAGCCACTGGTGCCGTCAATATAGTAGGGCGTATCGATGAAGTGCCAGTAACGGTGGCGGAACATGTCGGTATAGCCGATGTTTTGCGAGGACGTTGCGCCGTCGGGAGTGTTGGGGTCGGGGCCGTCGTCGGAGTATTTGGAGTCGCCCTTGATGTCGTCGGCCCAGGTGGCGGCGATCATGAAGATCATCTGGTCGTGTTCGTCGGCTGTGGCGCCCGCTGGGACTTGCTTCTCCCATGCAGCATAGTCTGGGTTGAGCTTGAGCAGGTCGCGGACGCGGGCTTTGGTGGCGGGAGTGAGCTTTTGATAGGCCACATATGCGACCGTCATGTGGCCGATGGAGCCCCAGCCCAAGAAGACCGTGGGCACGAGGAGGCAACAGACCAGAAGGCTGGCGCGGAGAACGTGCGCACGCGCTTTGCGGCAATACAGAAAGTGGAACAGCGTTGAATCTACCGTGGTGAGGTGTGCGGTGGGCTCTAGAATCTCGCGCCTCCTGGGGGTTATTTGTTCAAGAGAAACTCCTGGGGCCCGGGCCGTGGGGCGGCCCTCTATATAATGGAAGGTTCGCACGGCGATTCTAATCCATGCCCACCCCTGACTTCAAAGAATTTTCCCGGCTGGCGCGCGACTACACCTTAGTTCCGGTGTCGAAAGTCGTGCGCGCGGATATGCTGACGCCGGTGTCGGCGTTCCTGGCGATTGCCACCGATCCGAAATCGGGCAAAGAAGAGCCTGAGGCTTTCCTGCTGGAGTCGGTAGAAGGTGGCGAAAAGATTGGGCGGTATACGTTCCTGGGCGTGCGGCCGCATAAGAAATTGACGGCCAGGGGATCTGAGATTCGCGTACAGACAGGGAAGCGCTCGGTTACCCATACCGGCGGCGTGTTCGAGACGGTGAAGGCATTGTTACGCGAGCATCGAACCGCGCCGATTCCGGGGTTGCCGCCGTTCACTTCGGGAGCGGTTGGCTTTTTCTCTTATGACGTCGTTCGGCAATTGGAAAAGATTGGCGACCGGACCAAGGATGATCTCAATATTCCCGACTGCGTACTAATGTTCTTTGACCGGTTGCTGGCCTTTGATCATGTGCGCCATCAGATTCACATTCTGGCAGCGGCGGATGTTCGGGCCGAAAGCGCGCGCAAGGCTTACGACCGGGCAGTTGCGGATATCGCAAAGATTGAGCGCAAACTCGCGGCGGGACCGCGTGGCGTTCCCTGGGTGCCGAAGCGGCGCGGCAAGGCCGCGAAGCTGAAGGTTCACAGTTCCATCACGCCGGCGAAACACATGGACGCCGTGAGGAAAGCCAAGGAGTACATTGCCGCCGGGGATATTTTCCAGGTTGTGCTCTCGCGGCGGGTGGATTTTGCGCCTGAGGTCCCGCCGTTCGATCTTTACCGGGCTTTGCGGACGGTGAATCCTTCGCCGTATATGTATTTCCTGAAGACGGGCGACCTGCACATTCTAGGGTCGTCGCCGGAGATGCTGGTGCGGGTGACGGGGCGGAAGCTGGAGTACCGTCCCATTGCTGGAACCAACCCGCGGGGCAAGGACGAGGCTGAGGACCAACGCCTGGCGCAGGCTATGAGCGCGGACGAAAAAGAACGGGCTGAACATGTGATGCTGGTCGATCTGGGACGCAATGACATTGGGCGGGTGAGCGAATATGGGTCTGTGCGCGTTAGCGATCTGATGCACATTGAGCGTTACTCGCACGTGATGCATCTGGTTTCGAATGTTGAGGGCAAGCTGCGCGAAGGGTTGGATGCGCTGGATGCTTTCGCGGCTTGTTTTCCTGCCGGAACACTGAGCGGCGCGCCGAAGGTTCGGGCCATGCAGATTATTGAGGAACTCGAGCCTCTTCGCCGGGGGGTCTATGGCGGGTCGATTTTGTATGCGGATTTTGCTGGGAATCTTGATTCGTGCATCGCCATCCGGACGATGCTGCTGAAGAACAAGCTGGCTTATCTTCAGTCGGGCGGCGGAATTGTGGCAGATTCCGATCCGCAGAAGGAATATCAGGAATCGGTCAATAAGGCGCAAGCGCTGCTGCGCGCCGTGGAAAAAGCTCGCCGGGGAGATGCATGATGATCTTCGTCCTCGACAACTACGACTCGTTTACCTACAACCTGGTGCAGTATCTGGGGGAGATGGGAGCGGAGGTCGAAGTCCGGCGCAACGATCAGGTGACCGTTGACGAAGTAGAACAGATGCGGCCGGAGCGGATTTTGATTTCGCCCGGGCCGTGCACGCCGCGGGAAGCTGGTATTAGCATTGAGCTGATCCGGCGCATGGCCGGACGGGCGCCGATTTTGGGCGTTTGCCTGGGGCATCAGGCTATCGGCGAGGCTTTCGGCGGGAATGTTGTGCGCGCGCGGAAACTGATGCATGGGAAGACCAGCGAAATCGAGCATGACGGGCGGACCATTTTTCAGGGGGTGCCGTCGCCTATGACTGCCACCCGTTATCATTCGCTGATCGTTGCTGAAGAGGGTCTGCCTGCGGAATTGGAGGTCAGCGCCTTTACCGGGCCTGGCAACCAGTCCGCCGGCCTGTCCGGCGACAAGCCCACCGATAAAATAGACCCGCGCGTGATCATGGGGCTGCGGCACCGCAAGTATCCGGTCGAGGGCGTGCAGTTTCATCCCGAGAGCGTTTTGACTACGAGCGGCAAGCAATTGATCCGCAACTTTCTCGGCCTGTAGCACTGCCCCGCCGACTGGCTGGGTCTTCGCTAGTAAACTGGCGCTAGTAACTAGCGCTACTCACTTGCGTTACTGACTTGACAGCGAGGCCTCGCCAAGCGATATTTACACAGCTTTTACTTGCATGTCCTGTACTTGCATATTCTGCACGGAGGTCGTGGATGGCCGAGCCACAACCCGAACGCCGCTCCAGCCGACGCTTCGCCCTGCGCCTGCCGCTGACCGTTACCTATCCGGACGGACCTAAAGATGGGATCGAGTCCGAAAGCCGCGACGTGAGCGCGCGCGGCATTTGCTTTTACTTTGAATCTGCTCCGGCCACCGGCACCGACATTGAGTTCACTCTCGTTCTGCCTCCTGAAATCACTGCTACCGATAGCATTCACGTGCACTGCAAGGGCCGCGTGGTACGAGTCGACAGGGGAGTGCCTAGCGGGCGGTTGGAAGTTGCTGCCGTGATTAACGAGTACGAATTCCTGCCGGAAGCATGAGATCCTCCTAGCTTCAAATTGACGAGCTTCCGAAGCCAGCGCCTCAACTGAGCCTCGCTTTCGCGGCGTAGAATAGGACTGACTGTGGAGGCTCCACCATGGAAAAATCGAACGCGGACTCCAGTTCTCCAAACACCAGCTCTCCAAGCGACGCGCCCAACGCCGATGCGCCCAACGTCGATGCTCCGAACCTCGCGGATGCGGTCCAGCATGTTGCCGGCGCGCATGAGCAGTTAAAGACCTTGCGGGACAGGCTCGGCATCTTGAATCGGCATCCGGAGTTGGAAGAGGCACTGACGAAGCTGGAGATGGCGCTGAGTGCTCTCTCCGTGAGCACCGGCGGGATGTGGTAGAGCCTGACGTTTCCCGGTTCCCTTTCTGAGCGCTAAACCTACACGCCCCGTTACAAGCATAAAGAGTACCCCACCCCCTCCCCCCCCCATCTTTTTGAATCAACAAGATACGTGGCGAAGAAGTCAAAATCTTTGACTTTAAAGGACTTACACGGAAAATCCGGAAAACAAAGGAGATAGGAATCTACAGCCTGATCCTTTTCTGGTACAGCCCTTATAGATATGGTGTGGCCAGTTGGTTCTTAAGTCAACGGCTAATTTGGAAAGTTTGGAACGGGTTCTGAAAGCGGAAGGGAAGGGCGATGACGGTATTTGGGCACAGCTTTGGTTCTGGTTCGCGAAAGCCGGTGAACGTCCCGCCTGCCCCCGGGTTGTTCCTGGGCAAGATATATTCTGTTATGTCCTATGAACCCGGTGTTTCTCTTAGGAGCCTAAGTGCAGGAAGTCGCGCTTTACGACCCGAATCGCAAGCCGGCCGGCTGGAGGGGCGTGATCCTGCCCTCGCAGTATGCCGTCTTTCTCAGTGACGTTGAGACCGAAACGGAGCTGACGAGCGATGGGAGCTACCTCGGCCCGGGGATGCCAAGTAGCTGCCTGATCTTTGATTTGCTGGAGGAGACAGAGCGGTACTGCCGCCGTAGAGTTGAGGACATTCCCAGACTGCGCTGCGACGTTTTTGATAGCCAGGGCAAAGCGCAGCCGCCCCTCGCCACGTTCGTGAACCAGCGCCACCAAGACAAGCTGGAATCTCCAGCCAAGGCGGCGCGCTTAATGCGCTGGTCCCTCCTGCCCATGGCGGCGGCGCTCCCCTTCTTCTGCTCCCGCTGTTTTTTGCGTTCACCGGGTTGCGGACGAACCTTCGCATCTTGAATGGAGGCACGTTCTGGTTCTATTGCGCACTGATCGTTGTCGTGCCGTTCTTGGGAAGCTGCTCGGCTGTGCCGTCGCGGGACGAGTCAGTGGAATGAGTTGGCACAACGCCCTCTCGGTTGGCGTACTGATGAACACGCGAGGGGCTTGGTGGAATTGGTGATCTTAAACGTGGGGCTTGACCTGGGCGTGATCTCGCCCACCGTGTTTTCCATGATGGTGATCATGGCCCTGGTGACGACCTTCATTGACGACGCCGATATTGGATTTGTTGACGTAAGGAAGGCCCCGGACCGATTCCATGCTAACCTCATGCTGGAAAATTAAGCTGATCATACCGTTTGCGCAATTTATATTTATGATGTAATATAATTAACTAGAATTATTGGTGGCAATTATCTTTTGTTTTTATTGATATTTAGCCCAAATATATTTGGAAAGTTGAAAATAAAGAATTTCACTAATTTACAATTTTATATGAGTGAAAATAAGTTTCTACAATCTCTTCGGGAAGGCTTGGAGTCTGGCGCCATTCTTCCTCCCGGAGTGCAAGCCAGAATTGTCACGATGCAACCCTCCTTCGAAGTAGCAGATCGCCACGTCCAAGTTGACGCTATCGTCGACTTCATCGTAAAAGACCTGCCTGACAAACCCATCAAAGCCGTTATCGAGATGAAATCGCGTCTAACCCCCCTTGTCCTTGAAGGCGTCATTCATCAAGTGCTGGGATACCGAAACGAACTTCAGAAATCTGGCACTTTCACAGACCTCTATCCTATGGTGGCCGCTCCATACATCTCCGATTCGGTACAGCGGCGATGCAAAGAGCTGGGGGTCGGCTATATCGATTTGAACGGAACCTTCGCATTGATCTGCGATGGCGTTTATGTGGATGTCGTGCGTCCCGCAACGGAGTTCAAGAATCCTCAAGGCGTCAAGAACATCTTTTCCAGCCGGTCCCGTCGAATCATTCGCGTGCTGTTAGCAAATCCCTATAAGCCATACAGGCTCGAAGAACTCGCCTCAGAAGCTCAATTGAGCACCGGTCAGGTATTCCAGGTAACGAGACGACTCCAGGAGGACGGATTTCTGGACCGAACTCATGAAGGGCGCGCGCTTACGAAACCGAGGAAACTGCTTAGGCTTTTCGCACAAGAACTCAAGAGCGATTATGCCCATAACCGGAGCGTGTTCAATGCGTTTTCTGAAACACTACCGGGACAATTCGCGCAATCTCTTGGTTACGCTTGCGAGCGCAAAGGTATCCGCTGCGCTTTCACGCTTGCGAGCGGACTGGAACCCAGCGAGCGCAATGTGAGAGAGGATATCACCGCTGCGTACGTTAATGTGCCACCAGGCACCTTGAGGAACGACCTTAAGCTAGAAGCAGTTGGAAAAGGAGCGAATGTGATGTTGATGATGCCTCCTGAATCCGACAATACGGACACTGGAGGCGTCTTCTACCGTCCCCGAAAGCTCACTAACGGGCTCACGAGCGTAAACCCAGTCCAACTCTACGTGGACTTCACTTTGCATGGCAGTAGAGGCGAAGAGCAGGCAGAATTTTTGATCGAGCATGCGTTAGGTTTTCGAGAATAGATGGCAAACGCAATCGAGGTCACAAAGGATTTTCCCGCTTCGCGCGAAAGAGCCGTTCTTCTTGAACTGCTGAACGTCATGAAAACGCTGAAGCGGGAACAAATCGAAGCCGTTATCTGCGGAGGTTGGGTGCCGTTCTTGAAAGAGCTCGCCCGCCGCTCCCAAACAGACCATAACATGAGCTTGGATATAGATCTTCTGCTGCGAGCCGGAGCGCGTAAGCGCGCAACCATCGATCGAATCAGGAGCCTTCTATCTGGGCCACTCGATTTTGAACGAAGCAATGCTGCCTCATTTCGCTATGAAAAAACTGTTGATGGCAACGTTGTGCAACTTGATCTGCTGGCGGATCTGTCTCGCACCCAAGACAACGAACCCATCCTCAAGGTTTACGGTATGACGACAAGTCTCGACTTGTGCCTGGTTGACGGCGCAGAAAACCTGAATGATCACGTCGAAGCGATCCAAATCAACTGCCGCGAAGGCGAGAACGTGGAAAGCTTTGAAATTGCCGTTCCCGACGCAACGGGTTTTCTCATGCTAAAGACAGCAGTCTGTAGCTACCGCGAGAAACCCAAGGACGCCTACGACATCTACTACTACTGCCGCTATTCAGAGGAATCTGCTGCCATACGACGGATGCTGGCAAGCTCAATACGTGAACCCGCCGTGGCCCGAACTGTGGAAGCCCTCAAGCAAATGTTTACGCATCAGGATTCTAAGTGGGTTGACATGGTTCTTGATCACATGAATATCACCGGCGATGATCGTGATCGCGAAGCACAGTTCGTGATCCGTTCTATCGGCCGGGTGATCCAGGGCTTGTAACTTTCAATTGAGTTCTCGAAATAGTTTGTAGCAGCCGGACCTGTAAGCCGAATTTTGTCCGCCATTGCTGGCGGGACGGCCATTCCTCTGGGCCCAGCATTACTGCTGGGCTCTAGCGGCCTACCCGGAGGTTGGGCGCGCCGAGCCGGCACGCGACGCTGGCGAACCAGCGGCTTCCTCCCTATTTGGCCTTGCTCCGTGTGGGGTTTGCCCTGCCCGACGCATTACTGCGGCGGCGGTGCGCTCTTACCGCACCTTTTCACCCTTACCCTGGCGTTGCCGCCGGGGCGGTATATTTTCTGTGGTACTGGCCGTCACACTGGGCTTGAACCCAGGCGCCCGGACGTTATCCGGCACACTGCTCTGCGGAGTTCGGACTTTCCTCCCTCGGCTTTCATGTTGCGGCTGAGAGCGGCCGTCCGGTCCGGCTGCTTACTGGGTCATTATAGGGGAGTGGGGCGGGTTTGAGGGTGGGAACTTGCCAACGGACAGGAGTGTCCGTGCCACACGGGCTTGGGCTGCTAGACTGAACGTTTCGGGTGCTGTTCCCGTACTTATAACGTCGAATACTCATGACTCTCCTGGAAGCCATCCGGATTGCGCTGCAGTCGCTTTGGGGCAGCAAGTTGCGCTCGGCGCTCACTCTGTTGGGCGTTGTGATTAGCGTGGCTGCTGTCATCACCGTGGTGACCTTTGTGGCGGGGATTCAGGATTACGTACGGGAGAAAATTTTCAATCTTGGGGCGGACATTTTTGTGATCAGCAAGGTCACTCCGGTGATTACCAACATCGACGAGTTCCTGGAGGGGCAGAAGCGGAAAGACATTACGATGGAGGACTACGATGCCATCAAGGAATCGTGCCAGCGCTGCACTTTGCTGGGAGCTTCGACCTTCAACGGCTCGGGCCACGTGAAATACGAAGAGCAGGCGGGGAGCGACGTGTGGGTACGCGGTATGACGCCAGGGATGATTGCGATTTTCGATTTGGACTTGAACGAAGGGCGGATGCTGACGGAGGGCGATGTTGACCGGCGCGCGAACATCGCGATCATTGGGATGGATGTGGTCGAAAACCTGATGCCGGGCGTGGATCCGATTGGCAAGGAGATTCGCGTGGAGGGCCAGCCTTATCAGGTGGTGGGCGTTGCCAAGCGGCAAGGCAAGACGCTAGGACAGAGCCGCGACAACTGGGTGGGGATTCCGATTACCGCGTATTTGAAACAGTATGGCTCGCACACGAGCATTCGTATTTCGGGTAAGGCGAATGGCGTGGGGGCGGATTTGGACCGGGCGATGGATGAGGTGCGGTCGGTGCTACGGGCGCGGCGGCACGATCTGCCGGGGGCGCCGGATAGCTTCGCGGCCGAAACGAATGCCAGCTTCTTGAGTTTGTGGACGAATTTGAGTGGGACATTTTTTATCGCAATGATCGGGATTGCGGCGATTGCTCTGGTGGTGAGCGGGATCGTCATCATGAACATTATGTTAGTGACGGTAACGGAGCGAACGCGGGAAATTGGGATTCGCAAGGCGCTGGGCGCGCGGCGGGGCGATGTGCTGCTGCAGTTCTTGATTGAATCGTGCACCATGGCCTTGATTGGCGGGGCGCTGGGAGTGACGATGGGAATCGTGCTGGCGAAGGTGATTTCCGCGCTGATTGGAATGCCGGCGCCGGTGAAGTTGTGGGCGATTTTTGCGGGCTTGATGGTGGCGACGAGTACGGGGTTGTTTTTTGGGGTGTATCCGGCGCGGAAGGCTGCGATCCTCGATCCGATTGCGGCGTTGCGACACGAGATGTAGGCTGTTCTCCTGTTCTTTGGGCAGAAATTGTGAGAGCAAAATCATGATTCGCGAAGGCGAGTATCGAGAGATTTTTCGCATGGCGTTCGACACGCTCCGCGGCAACAAGATGCGGTCTGGGTTGACCGTGCTGGGGATTGTCATCGGCGTGTCGGTGGTGATTGGGATCTCGTCCATCGTGCGTGGATTGAACGACAACGTCAGCAACATGGTGAGCAGTCTCGGGTCGAATATTGTCTTTGCATTTCACCTGGAGCCGTTTGGATTCGGAAGGCCCTCGGAGGAAGTACGAACGCGGAAAGAGCTGACGTTCGAGGACTCCGAGGCGATGAAGCTGTTGCCGCATGCCAAGGCGGTCAGCGCCGGTATCCGCTACTTCATGCCGGAGTTTGGCGCCGGAACGTACGTGGTCAAATACGGAGACAAAAGAGCCAAGGGCACGATTCTGGAAGGCGACACGGCGGCGGTGAAGGATGTTTTTGACATTGCCGTCGGCGAGGGGCGCTGGTTCAGCGAAGTGGACGATGAACGGCATAGTCCGGTCATCATCGTCGGCAGCGATACCAAGGACGAATTGTTTCCCGGCGAAGAAGCTTTGGGCAAGGAGATCAACATTGAGGGCCAGCTCTTTCAGGTGGTTGGCGTCGCGGCGAAGCGGAAGGCCGTGTTTGGTGGGGGCAAGAACCCCGATGACAATATCGTGTATTTTCCGTTGAGCACTTTCCGGAAAATGCACCCTGAGCTGAAGCAGCACTGGATTAGCGTCAAGGCTACATCGCAGGCCGATATGCCGGCGCTCCAGGATGAAATGCGGGAGCTGTTACGGCGGCGACGGCATGTGCCCTTCGAAAAAGCCGATAACTTTGCCGTGTTCACGCAGGACGCACTGACCGATGTTTGGAAGCAGCTCACGGGCGGGGTGTTCGTTTTTATGCTGGCGGTGTCGGCAGTGGCCTTGATTGTGGGAGGCGTGGGTGTGATGAACATCATGCTCGTTTCTGTGACGGAACGGACCCGCGAGATTGGCGTGCGCAAGGCAATCGGCGCACGCAAGCGGGACATTCTGCTGCAATTCACGCTGGAGGCGATCGCTCTCACGGCTATGGGTGGGGTGTTGGGCGTGGCGTTTGGGGCGTTGGTTACCGCGATTATTCCCATTGTGTTTCCCTCGCTGCCGGCCAGCATGTCGGTATTCTGGGCCGTATTCGGCTTCACCGCCGCCGCAGCTGAGGGATTAGTTTTTGGAATTTACCCGGCGTGGAAAGCGGCGCATCTCGATCCCATCGAGGCCCTGCGGTATGAGTAATCAGTTGTCAGCGGCCAGCCGCCGGTTTCCAGCATACGCATGAAATCTGCCTTTTGGCTGATCGAAGCGCTCTTTATCTTGCTGCCGTTATGCGCGTGTGGTTACTACTTGCTTTGCCTATGGGGTGCGCGCCAATTTCTGCGGCGTCCCGTCAATTCGGATTTCAGTTTCACCCCACCGATTTCGATTTTGAAACCACTCAAGGGCATGGACCCGGAGATCTATGCCAGTCTGCGCAGTCATTGCCTGCAGGAATATCCGGAATACGAAATCATTTTTGGCGTTAGCGACGCGAACGACCCAGCCATCGCGTGGGTGGAGTTGTTGCAGCGCGAGTTTCCCGAACACTCCATCCAGCTTATAGTCTGTCCGGAAATTCTGGGCGGGAACATCAAGGTCAGCAACCTGGTGCAGATGGCGCCGCACGCACGATACGGCCATTGGCTCGTGAACGATAGCGATATTCGCGTTGAGGCGGACTACCTGCGCCGCGTGATCGCACCTCTTCGCGACGCCAAGGTGGGGCTCGTGACCTGCTTGTACCGCGGAGTAGACGGTGGAACGCTAGGATCGCACCTGGAAGTGCTGGGCATCAGCACGGATTTCTGCGGCGGGGCGCTGGCTGCCGTGCAAATGGAAGGTGGCGTTCACTTTGGGTTGGGATCGACGCTGGTGTTTCGGCGGCCTGATTTGCAGTCTGTTGGCGGCTTCGCGGCTCTAGTAGATTATTTGGCCGATGACTATCAATTAGCACAACGTCTTTCGCAGAATGGGATGGAGGTGTATCTCTCGGAAGTTGTGGTGGAAACGTTCTTGCCGCCGTATTCGTGGCGCGAGTTTTTCGATCACCAGTTGCGCTGGGTGCGCAACGTGCGTGATTTGCGGGGCTGGGGTTACTTGGGCGCGGGCATTACGTTTGGGGTCCCATGGGCGCTGATCGGGCTGGCAGTTGCGGAGGGGGGTTGGCGGGCGTGGAGTGTTTTTGGTTTGACGCTGGCGATGCGAGTGCTTATGGCGTGGATCGTGGGGACGCGGGTGTTGAAAGACCGGGAGGCCTTGCGGCACTTTTGGCTGATTCCGTTGCGAGATTGCGTGGCGTTGCTGGTTTGGCTTGGTGGTTTTGTGGGGAGCACTGTGGTGTGGCGGGGTAATCGGTTCCGGTTGAGTCAGGGGAAGCTCAAGCCCGTGTAGGTCCAGGCGCCCATGCCTGGCCGGATAGCGATGTTCAGGCTTAGCTCAAAAGCCGAGGTTGGGCAGGCGAAGGCGCCTGCCCCTACATGATTTCGGGCGGATGAGGGTGCGAACGCCTTGTTCGCGGGCAGGAGTGCCCGCGCCACACGAGCTTCGGCTCCATCAGCTAGCGGTTGGAGTAGATGAACTTGCCGCCGGAGCGGGCTAGTTCGTGGACGTCCAGGCCGGCCAGCGCGGGGGGCTTTTCCTCTTCCGTCCACAGGAAGACGCGGCCTGGGGCTTTCCACAAATCTGTGAAGGAGGACTGCGTCTCCCACACACGCGGTGCGTCGGGGAATTGCGCGCCATACCACATGTTGCCGCCGGGTTCGTGGAGCGAACGCAGGGGAACGTGCAGGTAGAAGTTGATGGTGGATGCGTCTTCGTACTTCCCGAGCACCACAATGGTGTCGCCGGGCTGGTACAGCTTGCCGATTGCCATTGCGAGGGACTTGGAGGAAAGAATCGGCGAAAACGTTACGAAGGACGCATGCACGCAAGTAAACAGGCCGACCATCATGAGGGTGAGCGCCCAGTTGGCGCGGCGCGCGTCGTTGCGGCGGCGGAGGAACCAGTTCAGACCCGTCCCGAGCAGGACGCAAAGCGAGGCGCCGAGCAGCGGACCGCGGAAGGCTCCTAGAGCTTGCGGCGTGAGATCGAAGAAGTGGCCGAAGGATAGGGCGTAGTCTTCGGGGTGTTTCAATAGAAGGTCGGCAAGATCGGTCCCCGGCGGCGGCGCTTTAGAAGCCGACAGCAGGAACATTCCTGCTGCAAACCCGATCACTCCAATGGTGAAGAGAACGAGGGAGGACCGAATCGCGCTGCGTCTCTCGGAACTGCCAGGGGCGCTGGACTCCTCGCGATCGAGCCACGCTCCCACCAGCAGGGCGAGCGCAGGGATGGCGGGAATGGTGTAGTACTCCTGGCGGGTGGAGAAGCTGAAGAACACCAGGATCACAACGGCCCAGACGAGAACCAAGAATTCGGTTCGCTGCGACAGTGACATGCGCGAGCGCCAGATGCTCCAGCGCATTGGAACCTCCCCCAAGGCGCGCGCAAAGAATGCGATCCAGGGAAAGAGCCAAAGCAAGAGCAAGACCCAAAACAACACGAGCGGGACTTTATCGTAGTCGTGAGGTACGCGCGTGCCGATATATCGGCGGTAGTGTTCGTTCACAAAATAGAACCAGAGAAAACCCTTTACCGAACCTTGAGCGGGATTGCGCAGCGCGGCCATCACATGCCAGGGGACCGAGACGAGCAGGAACACAAGCGTACTGGAGAAGACACGCATCCGCCACGCGTGCCTTACGTTGCCCGTCAGAATGAGGTAGGCCCCAATCACGCCGACAGGAAAGACCAGGCCGATCAAACCCTTGGTCAAAACATTGAGCGCGGTGACTGCGGCCAGTCCCCAACAAGCCCAACGCGGCGGCGTATCGTCCTCCAGTGTTCGCAGGAAGAAGAGAAACGTGAGCGTGAGCCACAGGCCGACGAGTACGTCAGGAATCAGAAAACGCGTGAACAGGTACGGCCCTAGGGCGGTGGCCATGACAAGGCCGGAGTAAAAGCCACCGCGTTCTCCGAAATAGCGGGCGCCGAACCCGTAGGTCGTCAGGATAAGCGCGAGCATGCCGAGTACGAGCGGGAGGCGGGTCGACCATTCGTTCGGGCCGAACAGTTCGTAACTGGTTGCGACGCCCCAGTACAAAAGAGGAGCTTTCTCCAGGTAGCGAATACCGTTGGCGTAGAGCGTGACCCAGTCGTGGCGGAGGACCATTTCGCGGGCGGCTTCGGCGTGGACTGTGTCTACGTCGTCGAGGAGGGCAGGAGAGAAAATGGCAGCGAAGTAGATGGCCAGCCACAGCGCGAAGAGAATGAGTAGGGATTTGGGGCGCACAGTTGCCATTCGGTGGAATCGCCGGAGGTCACACGGTAAGCAGTGAGGCCTATAGCGAACCCCAGATTATACGGGATGGGAGAACTCAACCTTACCTCGGCGGCTAAAGCCGCATTTCGTTGGCGGCTGAATGCAGAGCTGAAGCGCTACCCACCCAAAAACGCAACTGCGGATCCCTCCCGCTGGTCGGGATGATATCCCCTCTTCTTGATTCGCAGGTACTCACGTACTCTCTGAAGCGCTGCTCCACCCAAAAGCCCGCCTCCTAAAACCTCCGGGCGAACGCGCGAGAACGGCCGTGCCTCCATTGATCCTTAGGATTTCAAGATGCCGAATTGGTGGCGTGGCGGGCCGCTAGTTTGGCGATGGGTTCTTCCGTGGCCAACTTAGCGGCGGTGGCGCGAGGCATGTAGAGCTTGAACGTTGTGCCATAGCCGGATTCGCTGTAAGCCCAGATGTAGCCGCCGCTTTGCTTCACGATTCCGTAGACTGAGGCCAGGCCGAGTCCGGTGCCTTTGCCGCGTTCCTTGGTGGTGAAGAATGGTTCAAATATGCGCGGGAGTATGTGACGCGGGATTCCGAGGCCCGTATCGCTGACTGCTAGAAGGACGTAATCGCCGGGCGGCATGGCGGCATGTTTGTCTTCGATGGTGACGTTGGTCGTTTCGAGAAGGAGCTTGCCACCGTGGGGCATGGCGTCGCGGGCGTTGGCGGCGAGGTTGATCAGCACCTGCTCGAGTTGCGCCGTGTCGGCCTCAATGGGCCACAGATCCGCCGGGAGCTGCACCCAGATCGTGATCTCCTTCCCGACCAACCGGGAGAGCATGGGAACGGCGCTGTCAATTGCACCGTTCAAGTTGGTGGGCTTCAATTGCAGGGGCTGTCTGCGGCTGAAGGCGAGAAGTTCGCGCGTTAGGTCTCCTGCCCGGCACGAAGCCGTCCGAATCTCCTCGGCGTGGTGGCGGGCGGTAGAGGAAAGATCGCTTTCTTCCAGCAGCATTTCGGCATAGCTGCGGATCACGAGCAGCAGGTTGTTGAAATCATGTGCGATACCTCCGGCGAGTTCGCCGACGGCCTCCATTTTCTGCAGTTGCAGAAGGCGCTGTTGAAAGCGCGCGGCTTGTTCGATAGCGTTTTCACCGTCGGGCTCATTGGATGCCGTGCGCCATGTGTTCCACATCAGGGCCGCACATCGGACGCTGTCCGTCAATGGCATGGCGAAGGCAATTGTTTGTGCAACCTCGGCGCCGCCCGCATGCAGAGCGTGAGCGGAGTAGCTCCCGTCGGGCGAACGGCCAAAGCGGATGGTGGGAACGGGGAGGGAGGCTGTCTTCCGGGGCGTCGCGTCGTTCACCCGCGTTTCGTTCACCAGCCTGTCGTTCACCAGCCCTTCGTTCACCAGCCCTTCGTTCACGAGTCCGTCGTTCACGAGGATGAGGTCAGCTAAAGGCGCTTCAGATAGTTCGACCGAACAATCTTGTAATGCGTCAGAGAGGAGTTGCCCCAATTCGGCGGCGCGCGCGGGTTCTGGCTCAATGAGGGCGATCCTAAGGGCTGGGCGGGGCAAGGTGCATCCTTACTCCGGCGTTTGAGGAGCTTCACCGGACAATCCGGTAATCGGCAGGAGTCGACTGGGTCTTTACGAGGCAGCAGCCGGGAAAGATGGCCTTTGGGTAGCGGCGGAGCGCAATTCGCTCAAGCTTTGTGGGATTCTGGCCGATGAGAGCGTTTGATCTCCAGAACGAGGGCGCTCAGGCGGGGTTTCGCAGGCATACAGCTCGTAGTGTGGAGTCGAGACGGTTGAGTCTGGTCACCGGTGGTAGTCCGGAGCGGTGGAGCTGATGTTTGCCGCGGCCCCGTGATGCTCTTCCCTGCTATTGCACGGGAACAGCGCGCCGTTACTAGCTCTTCCGGGCTATTGCACGGAAAGCCGGGAAGCGAGACAATTTTAGTAACTGCCAGCCCCGTTCCCGTCTTCTCCCATGGAGGTGTTGTTTGTCCCGCAAGTATGGCCAAAAGGGCTATCAGGATTCCGCCGAGAAAAAAGTATTTACGCCGTCACAGCCCGCGCCTCGTTCCAAAGACTTAACATTCGGACCGCGGCCGATTCAAATGCCGGGATCGCACAACGTTTCCCGCTGCGCGATGTGCGGAACAGTGTTGCAGTCTTCCGTGGATGTGCGGGGGCAGTGTCCCAAATGCTCCGCGGAACTGCACTCCTGCCGTCAATGCAATTTCTTCGATCCGGGCGGACGGTTTGAATGCGCTCAGCCGGTGACGGCCCGCATCGAGAGCAAGACTGCCAAAAATGAATGCCAGTTTTTCGCGCTGCGCAGCAATCTGGAAAAAGAAACAACGGCCGGGCCGCCCAAAGTTAACTCGGCGCGGGCGGCGTTTGACGCGCTGTTCAAGAAATAGTACCCGGAAGACTTAGTCTCCGCTTCGTCGCCGCGTTCGCGACCTCAGTTCAAGTCGTTGAGCATCACGTTCTGTTGCGGGAAAGGTGTTCCGGTCGGGTTGCTGAGCAGGACAAAGGTTCGCACCTGGCCTGCCTTAAACAACACTGTCTGCGAGTCCCAGCCAGGGATCACAGTATTGTCGGGATCCGTGTTTCCCGCGGGAACGGCGCGGATTTGCAGGTTACCATCCGTCGGCACCGCAAGGGAGACCCACGACGGCGTCGACTGGAAAACCACGTTTGAGAAGTCAGGGCTGGTCAAGTTGAGGTGGGCTCCAGGTGCGCGAATGTACGCATCCACCGCGCCCGAATCGCCTGGGTTTGTGTGATAGAGCGGATCAAGTTGCAGCACTCGAATTTTCACGTCGTTCGCCGCGGGCGAGGTGTGATCGTCCTCTGTTTGCAGGATTGTGAACGTGGACGGTGCGGCGGCGCTCAAGCCGACAGCCGCGATGGTGTAGTAGACCTTATCGACAAAGCCAATCTTAGTGTCGAGGAGGATCGCTGTTGGATCGCTCGACTTCGTAATCTTCAGACTGATGTTGGTGCCGGGCCCTTCAGTAAAGTAGTTCGAGCCCGTGCCATAGGCCATGGCCGTCAGAATCGTGTTGCCATTGATGGTGACGTCGATGGTGCCCGCGTCCGGCGCCGCGTTCACAATGCGCACAAAGGAGCGCCTGCCGCTGCCACCGCACGATGCCAGAAGCAAGAACGCCGAACCCACCATTAGAGCCGTTAAAACTTTTCTCACGCGCCAACACCTCATGGGGATTGAACTGGGCCGAACCCTGAGCAAGGGGTTTAGATGCAGAGGAAGCCGCCTGCGGGTTGCCGAGCCATCTGGATTTCCAAGAATTAATGCCTGCCTAGAATACCAGCGTCGGGGCCGGATCGTGGCTGCGGCCTGAAAATACCTGGAAATTCGTGGGGATTCGCAGACCTTACTGGTGACCCGCCAGAATCTTCGGCAGCATGAACAGCGGCGTGCGCACTTCGCGCTGGAGCGGGGATTGTTCGGTCATTTCGTCGACGAACTCGAGGCCGTGGCGCAATCCGTCCTGGTGGCGCACGACGGAACGGCGGCGGATGGAGTGAGCGGCGAAGGGTAGCAGGAACTCCACGATGGCACCCTCGCCGCTCTGGAGCTTTGCCGCCAGGATCAAACCCATGCCCTTTTCACAGACGTCCCACGTACGGCCGGGGATTTCCTCGGGCACACCGGAACGCAGTGTCGTTACCGAGATGGGTACGCCGATGGGGGTACGCAGCCAGCGGCGTGGCTTGGGAAGGGATTCGGCACGGACAGCGGTATGGAGCGTCTCGTGTTTGTGCGTCTCGTGGTCGAGCGTTTCTTGACCCGGGGTTTCCTGCTTGACCAAGGACGGCAGAATCGCCTCCATCATTGCGCCGATACGCTTGAGTGCGCTTGCATCGCGATCTTGAAACGCGTGATGCTGCATGGAAAGAATTTGAAATAGGCCCGCGACCTTGCCACCAGCGTGAAGCGGCATGACCATGAGGGACGCAATCCCCAATTGGCGGCAGCTCTCGGCGTCGACGCGTGTGTCCGATTCGACACTATCGCAGCGCAGCAACTGATCGCGGCGGACCGATTCGCCTGAGAAACTCGACGCCAATTCCACATGGGAGCCCAGCGGCGGGGCGGTAATTCCGGCGGTGGCGCAGCAGACCATCTGCGGCCCGCTTTGTACGGCAACGGCAGCCCCAGTCGCGCCCGTTATGTATTGGGCGTTTTCGGCGAGAATCTGGAGGGTGGCCCCTGGGCGTAAGTCCATCTGTCGGCAAACCTTACCGGTGATATCGGCCAGATATCCAGACTAGTGGGGAGCCTGGGAATCGCCAACGTTACGGCAGTTCACCCCAGTTGGACTTCGGTGCGCTTTGACGATGTGCTGGACAAATCGCCGCTCACGAATCACCGGCGGATGCGTCCATTACCTCGTCGATAAACTGCAGAACAGATTAGGCTTCCCCGTCGGGCATGGCAAGCGCATCTAAGAGGAAAGCAAAGCAGTTTCTTGGGAACTTTTGCTTCCTGTGGTTCGTAACAGAATGAAGAGTTTGGCTCCTGGAGGTATGCCGATGAGTTTGCACGCCGCGACACTTCGTAGTCCAATACCAAGCGATCCCAGTCATTTTTCCGCCCGTCCGACCGCTAGCGCCCCTGTGCACGACGTGCTACGGCAAGCCCAGGACGAGCTGCACGGGTTACTACAGCAACGGGCTGACCTGATGAAGCGGATCGGTACCGTGAAACAGACGATTTCCGGTCTGGCTAGTCTGTTTGGCGACGAGATCCTAAGCGACGAATTGCTACACCTGGTGGATCGCAAGCCTTCCGGACGCCAGCCGGGCTTTACGCATGCCTGCCGGGTTCTGCTCATGGAAGCAGGACGTCCGCTGACGGTGCGCGAGGTGTGTGCGCGAATGGGCGAGCGTATGCCGGCCGTCCTTGAGCGCCACAAGGACCCGCTGGCTTCCTTGACCACGGTGCTCAACCGGCTCGTGGATTATGGGGAGGCGCAAAGCTTGCTCGATGACCACGGACGGCGGAGTTGGTCCTGGATCGCAGAGAGTAAGGAAGAGGCTGCGAAGTAGAGTTCTTAACGAAACTTCAGATCCCTACCGTTATCGGGATGACAAGCCTCGAATTGCGCACGGGCGGGGCGCCCGTGCCTCCATTGGGCGCCTCTAGGCTGCGATCGGCAGTAGCATTCCCTTTTCCAGGTGCCGAATCAGGTGAGCGTACGATGCGGCGTGGGGATCGTGCGTCACCATCACTACCGTCTTGTTGAAGCTTTCGTTGAGTCGCCGCAGGATTTCCAGCACGTCTGTCGCTGAGTTGCTGTCCAGATCGCCCGTGGGTTCGTCGGCGATGATGAGCGTTGGGTCGGTTACGATGGCGCGGGCGATGGCTACTCGCTGTTCCTGACCACCTGAAAGTTGCTTCGGTAGATGATGCATGCGCTCGCCCAGCCCCACCAGGCGCAGAGCCGTCGTCACATGATCACGGCGCTGCTTTTGCGACAGGTTGGTGAGGAGCAACGGCAGTTCGACGTTTTCGAAGGCGGTCAGCACCGGCATCAGGTTGAAGGTTTGGAAAATGTAGCCGACGTGCTCGTTGCGCCAGTGGGCTGTCTGGTCATCGTTGAGTTTGAAGACATCCTGACCCAAGACCAGGAGTTGCCCTGAAGTTGGCCGGTCGATTCCCGCAATCATGTTCAGCAGAGTTGTTTTTCCGGATCCGGAAGGACCCATCAACGCCACGAACTCGCCCGCCGCGATATCGAGGGATACGTTGTCCAGGGCCGTGACTTCAAACGCGTCGCGGCGGAAAACCTTGCTGACGCCACGTGCTTGCACGACGACGTTGGCGTTGCCGTTGGCACTGACGTTGCCGGGGGTCGTGACGCTCATTTCTGGCCTTTAATCTTTACTGGGTTGCCGTCCTTGAGGGTGGCGGGAGCTGTCGTGACCAGCGTGTCGCCCTCCTTGACTCCCTCGACGGCAAAGCCACCGCTGCGAGGTCCGACGACCGAGATGTCGCGCCGGTCGACGCGGCTTCCCGTAACGACGAAAACATACTTTTTCGCTCCGTCGCTGCGCACGGCAGCGGTTGGCACGAATACGCCCGAGCCGCGGGCTTCGCCTTCCTTGGGCAGGAATCGTACCGAGGCATTCATTTCCGGGCGCAAGAATTCATCCGGATTCAGAATCTGCACTTTCACCTGCACGGTTGCCTTCTGGCGATTGGCCTCTGGAGAGATTTCCGCGATCACGCCCTGATATTTGCGATCGGGGAATGCATCGACCGAAACAATCCCTTTTTGTTTCGCACCCAGGCGGGCAAAGTCGTCCTGGCTGATGTCGAGTTCCACCTGGAGGTCGTTCAGGTCGGCCAGTGCTACTACTGAACCAACTGGGCCACCTTCCGCGGCGCTGGCAAATTGCGCCGTGATCAGCTCGCCTTTTTCCGCCGTGCGTTCCAGGATCGTACCATTGACAGGGGCGCGAATCAGCGTTGCTTCGAGTTGCGATTGCGCATAAGCTAGCTGGCCTTTCGCTTGCGTCAGGCTGCCGCGTGCCTGCTCGATCTGTTCAGCCCGAGGACCGATTTTCGACATGCGAAAACTTTGTTCCAGCGAGTTTACGCGCTGTTGGCTGGACTCGTATTTGGCGATGGCATCATCGAGCGCCTGCTTGGAACTCACGCCCTGGGTGAACAAGTCTTTGTTCCGGTCGAGCGAAATCTTGTCATTCGCTGCCGTCGCGCGGGCCTCCGAGAGATTGTGCTCGGCCTGCTGTACTTCCTCCGGGCGCGAGCCATTCTGCAGTTCGGCCAAACGGCCTGCCGCCGTTTGAACGTAGCCGCGCGCTTGTTCTTCCTGGGCGCGAAATTCCTGGCTTTCCAAGCGCACCAAGACCTGCCCTTCTTTCACTTTGTCGCCCTTTTCCACGCCAATGGATTCGACGCGCCCCGTCACTTTGGAGTTCACGTTAATCTTGTGGTGCGCCACGATGTAGCCGCTGGCGGAGAGTACGGTGTTCGTTTCGCCGCTCGCGCGGGAGGTTTCCACCTCCACGGAGTTACCGGCTAGAACCGCCGACACGCCGCGGACCACGATCAGCAGCAGGACGATGGCCACGCCAATCTGGATATACCGCCGCGCCCAGAGTGGCGCCTTCACGTCCGCACTCTGCGAACGGTCAATCCGAAGACTTTCCAAATCACTTTGCCGATTATCGAGAGCCATACACCTTCCCAGATAGAGTGTTCGAAGTTAGCTAGATAAAAAGACACGAAGTAAATGCGCGGCTAAAACCGGCATTGAAAGAAGCCGACCCCTCACCCCGGGGGCTGAAGCCCCATTCAGCAGGCGCCTAACGCCGGCCTGAAGGCCGGCTCTACCGGCCTGTTTCTCCCCAATTCCCGACACCTGATCGATTCAGCATTTCTCTCTTCGTTTTCCGCAAACTGCAAAATCGGGACCTAGTCCCAAATCTGTTCAGAGGACGAGTTCTATCCCCGAAGTGCCGCTAAAATTTCGAGCCGAGCTGCGCGCCATGCTGGCAACAAGCCGCCGAAAAAGCCCACCAATACGCCGATGACAATCGCCCACATGGCCACGGCCGGCGTGATCCGCAAGGAGAAGACGACTTCGCTGAAAGTGACCTGGTTCGAGGTTCCCGTTTGAACGCCGTTGAACGGCAGCATCAGCACAATTCCGCACAGCGCGCCCAGCAACGATACCAGCATCGACTCCAGAACAAAGCTGACGAGGATGCTGGGGCGCGAAAATCCCAAGATGCGCAACGTGGCGATTTCCCTCGCCCGGTAGGCTACCGTCGCGTACATCATGTTCATCGCGGCGAACAGCGATCCGATCGCCATGATGAACCCGACTACGTAGCCGACAACCTTGATCGTGTTCCCGGACCGCGTTTGCTTGGCGTAATAATCGGTTTCAATGACGCCATCCAGTTTTAGCCGCTGGTCGTCGCTTACTTGCTTGGCCAGCGCCGTCGCCGTTCCGGTATCTTCTGCACGCAGGTACGCGGAAGATACGCCCCCGGTGCGATCAAAGTCAGTTGCCATCTGGTTCACGTCGCCCCAAATCTCCGAATCGTAGGCCGAACCGCCCGAGTCAAACACGCCCACTACCGTCCAGAAGCCTTTTCCGAAACGCATCGTGTCGCCCACATTGGACTGGGCAAAGCGCGCGTGAATCGACTTGCTGACCACCACTTCCCGCTGCCCGGGCTGGAACCAGCGGCCCTCGGAGAGCTTGATATTGGGACGCAAGGCAATGCCAATCGCTTTGGTACCGCGCACGGTCACGTTCACTTCGCCCGTGCCATCGCGTCGTGGCAGCACAATAATCGTGACGAGTTCCCCGGACGCCAGCGGTTCCCCCTTGGCGTTTCTGGCCACGCCAGCGAGGCTGCGTAGCGTTTGCAGCGTGTCCAGCGGGAACCCGCCCGTGAGTTCCGCGTCGGAACCCTTTCGCAGCACAACTACGTTATGTGAATCTCCCGTGGTGGCAAACGCCCGGTCCAGGCCCGCCACCAGCGACATCAGAAACACCGCCGTGGCTACCGTCAAGGCGATCCCCAACGCGGTCATGAGGGTCAGACCCTTGCGCAGGCGCAGATTCCGGACGTTGTAGCTGATGGGAATGGCCATAGTTTTATCTGCAAGACGGCGATTCTAGAAATAGAAATAGTCGGCTACCCGAAATATCCGGCTACCCAATGTGCCGCAAACCATCCACGATGTCCATCTGCGAGGCATGATACGAAGGAACAAACGCGCTCAAGAAGCCCACAAGACAAGCCACCACCATCGCCACCGCCATGGTGGGTCCGTTCACTTGCAGACTTGCGAACATGCCACCCATGCTGGAAATCAGGCTCACCAAGCCCGTCGCCCCCATCGAGCCCAGCAGGCCTCCGATGATGGCCAATGCCACCGCCTCTCCCACGAAAAGTCCCAGAATTGCCTTGCGCGTGAAGCCCAGCGTTTTCAGCACGGCCACTTCACGCGTTCGCTCGCGAATCGACATGGCCATGGTGTTCGCCGACACCAACAGAATCGCGAACACCACGGCTCCGCAAATGAAGAGGATGAACGCCTTCACGTTGCCCAACATGCTGATAAAGCCGAGCAGGAAAGCTTTCTCGCTTTCCGTCTTCGTCGGCACGGGAGAGTTGCGGAAGGTATCGTCGACCGCGCTCGCGACCGTGCTCACATGTTGCGGTGAGTCCGCCAGGATAACGAAGGTTCCGGCTCGGCCCTTAAACCAAGGCACCGCCTCCTCCACATACGCGGAGTTGAAGAACAACGTGTCGTTGATTGTTACCGGCTTAAAGAGGCCACGAATCGTCAATTCCAGATTCACGGGATAGATCGTGCCGTTGATGGTGATCTTGTCCCCGACTTTCCACCCCAACTTCTTTGCCAGATGCTCGTCCGCGATGGCTCCGGCACGGTCGCGAACCCAGTTATTCGCTTCCTCGGGAGTGAGTTTGTAATCCTGATAAATCTTCAGGAACTCAGCGGGATCGGTGCCAAACTGGGCGAAGAAATTCTCAGGCTTTTCGTCTTTGTACTTCCCGCCGAACCAGCTGTACGGCACTACATGGACTACGCCCGGCACGGAGCGAATCCGCTCGCGGTAGAACCCCGGCAAGAAGTTGGCCAAGGAAACCTTGTGCCGCGTCAGGAGCCGTTGCGCGGATTCATCGCTGCCCTTGTCGAGGTAGAAGCTCCGCCAGACGGTCATCATCAGCGTCAGCAGGAGTAGGGAGAACGCGACGCTCAAGATTGTCAGCCCGCTGCGCAGGCGGTTGCGAAAGGCGTTTTTCGTGACAAAGAGGCTCAGCGTCATCGGCGAAACCCAGCGGCTAAAATCCAGCGCAGGCCGAAGCCTCCGCTTTGGTGCACGAACTAGTGTACGAAAATTCTGGCGACCCGGTTCCAGGACGCACCCAGGCCATTCCCGGCGACTCCGTGAGCTATCGTTGCGCATCCGCTATACTTGCTTCGCGGTCGCTCGATCATCTATTATCTCGATGATAAGATAATTAGATTATCTAACTATTATCGCGGAGCAGAAACTTTGTCAAGCAAAACCTCCGGACGGCTGGAATTGGAGCGCGCCGTCACGGATCAGCTCGGGCGTCAACTCGGGGGGCGCGCTCTTCTATTTCATCAGGCCGTGGCGGAGCGACTCGGCTTGAACGCCACGGACTTGAAGTGTCTGGACCTGGCACGGGGCGAGAAGGACATTACAGCCGGGCGCATCGCGGAGGTGACCGGACTGACGACGGCGGCCCTGACAAGCGTGATCGACCGGCTGGAAGCGAGGGGCATCGTTCGCCGCGAAAGAGACATCGGTGATCGGCGTAAAGTCTTTGTCCGTCCGATTCCGGAACGTATGACGGAAATCGGAAGGCTGTTCGAGTCGCTGGATCGTGCCATGCGGCAGCTCTATGCCGACTACACCGTGGCCGACCTGACGTTCCTCCGCGACTTCGCGGTTGAAGCCGACAAAGTGATGCTGGCGGAGACCAAGAAACTTCGCGAGCGCGATTGATGTAGCATCCTCTCCCATGTACGCGTTCCTGTACGCAACGGATCCGCAACTCACGGCCAGCGAAGTTCTGCGCGTATTTCATCACGACGAGCCCTACCTGTTCCTTGGGATCGCTTTTACCACTACAGGACTTCTAGCCGCTGCCTTCGCACTCCTGCGAAGGAAGATCGACCCCCTGTTGATCTACTTCGCTTTGTTTGCCTTTCTCTATGGGCAGCGTTTGGTGATGCAAATCGGACTGCTACAACTCCTGATACCGCACTCGGAACTCTTCACACGGCTGCGCGTGGCGAGTAACTATGTCGTTCCAATTCCAGCATTCTTGTTTTTTGATGCCGCCGGACTTTTGCACCGCGGCGGCAAGATGATTGGTTACGTAGTGGGCGTCATTCTCGGTACGTTGACAGTTTTGACTTTGGCATTTGGCCCCTCAAACGTTTATGAGCTCATCAACCGCACCGTGGTGTTGGCCGTGCTCGTTGTTCTGGTGGTTCAACATGTGCTGGTGGTTTTGGCGGAAAAGACTGGTCGGGTTGGCGCCAGTTCCGTCACTCGGGATTTCACCATTGTTCGTCGGGGGCTGTTCATTTTCGCGGGCCTCGCTTTTTGGGACAATCTCTCCGGACCATTGCACCTTCCGCTTCATAGAGTCGAACCCTTCGGGTTTGTGGCTTTTCTCGGCGCGTTGGGCTATGTGGCGGCGAGGCAGACCCTGGAGCGCGACCAGCAACTCGGCGAGATTCAAAAAGAGCTGGAGGTTGCACGGCGTATTCAGCTCTCGATTTTGCCCGTGGAGTTCCCTGTTTCGCGAAATTTCCGGGTGGCAGCGCGTTACGTTCCGATGACTTCTGTGGCTGGGGATTTCTACGATTTTCTTACGGCGAGTGACACCCAGGCGGGGCTGCTTATCGCCGACGTTTCGGGACATGGTGTTCCGGCGGCGTTGATTGCGTCTATGGTTAAGCTCGCGGCCACCTCGCAGCGTGTTCACGCCGCTGATCCTGCCTTGCTGCTTTCCGGCATGAATGCGGCGCTTTGCGGCAACACGCAGAACCAGTTCGTTACGGCTGCCTACGTCCATCTCGATTCGGAGGCCGGGGAGCTACGGTATTCCGCCGCGGGACATCCGCCCATGCTACTCCTGCGGAACCAAAAGACGAGCCGAATTGAAGAAAACGGCTTGATGCTGGCAGCCTTCGACTTCGCCGCCTACACTAACGCGGCACAGCCTCTGAGCCGGGGCGACCGTCTTTTGCTCTATACCGATGGAATCGTGGAAGCCGCCAACGCCGCCGGGGACTTCTTTGGTACAGAGGCGCTGATGGCGGAAATGCAGAAGACGGCCCGGCTTTCGCCGGGCGAGGCCGCGGATGCCATTGTGGCTTCAATTCGACGGTGGTCAGCGACCCAGGATGACGATTGGACGGTTTTGGTTTGCGACTATGCCGGCGACGCCCGCTGAAATTCGGGCTCTCCTCAATTTTGCCCTGATTACTAAAGGAACCCGCGAATTCATTGACCCTTCCCCGTGTGCCATTAGAAGATAGGAGGACTCTTGGCCGGGGGATGCATGCTGGTTCGATTCTGGGGTGTGCGCGGATCCACGCCCACGCCGCAGGCGGAAAATTTGCGCTATGGGGGCAACACGTCGTGCGTGGAGGTGCGCGCCGGCGGCGGTCGCTATATTTTCGATTGCGGAACGGGGCTTCGAGCGCTCGGGCAGCAACTGGTGCAGGAAGCGAATGGCACGCCTTCGCAAGCGCATGTGTTTGTTTCGCATTTCCATTGGGACCATATTCAGGGGATTCCGTTCTTTGGACCGCTTTACGAAAACCCCAATTACAGCTTCGCCTTTCACGCCTCAGAGCGCAATCATAATTTGGAACGGGTGCTGGAGCAGCAGATGTCGGCTCCGTACTTTCCCGTGGGCGTAAATGAGATGAAGGCGCGGCGGGAATTCTTCGCGATTGACGAAGGGCGGGTGCGAATTGACGACAACGTTACGGTGGAAACGAAGTGGCTGAACCATCCTCAGGGATGTTTGGGCTATCGGATTGAGAGTTCCGAAGGCGTGGTCGTCTATGCCACCGACAATGAGCCCGGGGACGCGGCTTTCGACAAGAACGTGCGGCAGCTCGCAGCCGGGGCGGACATTCTCATCTATGACGCGCAATACCTTCCCGAACAGTATGAGGCCAAAAAGCGCGGCTGGGGTCATAGTCACTGGCGCGAGGCGGTGAATGTGGTCATGGAGAGCGGCGCGAAAGAACTAGTGCTGTTCCACCACGATCCCGACCATACCGACGCTTGCATCGACAACGTGGTGAGGGAAGCGCGCAATTACTACCCCGGAGTGCGGGCTGCGGCGGAAGGGATGGAGATGGGGCTGGGGGGGAAGCGCGCGGGGCGGGCTGGCCGATAGGGTTTTGCGCCCTTCGCAGGCACGTGGCGGTGATCCCTCTGTGCGTTCCGTATATATAATCGGGAGATGTTGAAACGCACTCCTTCTGCACGTCGAACCGTCGTACTACTTACGGCGACGCTGTCGCTAGCCACGTCAACCGTACCCAACTCCTCCGCGCAGGCCGCTGCACCTACTGCTGATTCGCAACTGCCCAGCACTCCTCGCATCGTTTCGCGAACGAACCTGGTTCTGATTCCAACCGTGGTTACGGACAAGAGCGGCGCGCATATCGATGGCTTGACCAAAGACGAGTTTTACGTGCGCGAGAACGGAACTGCGCAGAAAATCTCGGTTTTTGAGGAGGTTACGACGCATCCCGGCGTGATCCGGCGCGTCGACCCGAACGATACGGGCTTTACGAACGCAGTCACGCCCGAAACAAGATCGCAGCGCGTAACCATGATCGTGCTGGACACGCTCAATACCCGCTTCGAAGATCAGGTACGGGCACGGCGGGAGATTCTGAAGTTCGTCGAGGAGTCGTTGCAGCCGGATGAACCGGTTTCCCTGATGACGATCGGTTCCGGGGGCCTGAATGTGCTCAACGACTTCACGACGGACCCCAAGGTTCTGGCCGAGGCTGTGAGGAAGGTTCGAGGGCACCTTGCGACGGCCGAGAAGAGCGAAGGCGAGAGAGCTGATCTCGAGGAAGTGCTGCAAAACCAGCGACAGTCGGGTCGTGCACCGGTTAGCCAGGGCCAGATTAGCGACGAGCTGTACGGTTTTGAAGGCGGCATATTCGATCGCTTTGAGCAGCAGGAACAGGCGACGGGCGTTGAATTGACGCTGCGGGCTCTGCGTCAGATTGCGGAATCGTTTGCAGGAGTTCCGGGCAGGAAATCTCTAATTTGGGCTACCGGTGGACTGCCGTTTATCGCTGACGACCCGGATTCGTTTAACTTTCGCAATGCCAATTTAGTGCCCTTGTACGAATCCGCCTGGAACGCCTTGAACGAGTCGCAGATTTCTGTCTATCCGCTGGATATGGGTGGATTGTTTAATTCCGGTTTCGTGTCGCCAAGATTCAGGAGACCAACACGTTCTCGCCGGGCCATCGATTCTGTATCCAACCTGGAGACTCTGGCAAAGATGACCGGAGGGAAGCTGTGCGAATTCAAGATGAATCTGAGCGGCTGTTACAACGATACACAGAAAGATGCGAACCACTACTACCTGATTGGCTATTACACGGACCTGAGTAAAGGCAAAACGGGTTGGAGAAAGCTGGAAGTGGTGGTGCCGCGTCCTCATGTGGAGGTGCGTGCCCGCTCGGGGTACTACGTCCGCTCTAAAGAGCCTGATCCGAAAAGAGCCGAACACGAAGATATGGACACCGCCATCACCTCACCTACCGACTTTACGGCTGTGCCTATGCTGGTCAGGTGGACAGGGCGTGCACAAGATGGCGCCAAGGTACGGCTGAATTTTCAATTCAACGTGGCGGGACCAGGCGTGACGATTGACGAAGACAAGAACAACTTGATCAGTCTGGCGTTTGGAGCGTTCGCGAAAACGGCCAATGGAGGCATCGCCGGGGACTTCGTTAAGGACTTGGAGGGTCAGCTTCCGGCTGCAATGGTTGAGAAGGTCGTCGCGCATGGCGTGGTGTATGACGGAGCGATTTCGGTGCCGCCGGGAAAGTTCACGGTGCGTTTCATCGTGCGCGACAATCTGAGCGGGCGCTTGGGGACGGTGAGTGTACCCGTGGATGCGGAGCCTTCGGCGTCGAAGTAAGCTTGGGACACCGGCATGCCGCCGTATACTTTCGTGGATATGGCGAGTCTCCATTGCCTACCCGCGAGTGACAGGTCGCTGTTGGTTTCCTTCGGTGGGGAGATCACGCGGCAATGTCATGACCATGTCAAAAGACTACTTCGCCTTCTTGAATCGGAGCCCATAACTGGCGTTCGTAATCTTCATCCTGCGTACTCATCGTTGTTGATCACCTTCGACCCTCTGAGAATGAGGCATGACGATCTGGAAACCGCGCTTCGCGAGCGCTTCAAACTTGCAGAAGAGTTGCGCCTCTCCGAACCGAGGAAGGTGGAAATCCCTGTGTCCTATGGCGGCGAGTCCGGACCGGATTTGAATGATGTGGCAACTTTGCGCGGACTTACGACAGAGAGAATCATCGAGCTGCACAGCTCAGCGGAATACGTCGTGTACTTTCTGGGATTCGTACCGGGCTTTGCCTATCTCGGAGAAGTGCCGGACGAGTTGGTTACGCCGCGTTTGGCAACACCGCGACGGAGTGTACCCCCGGGAAGCGTTGGGATTGCGGGAAGGCAGACTGGGGTGTATCCGTTGCCAACACCGGGCGGATGGAGGTTGATCGGCAGGACGCCGCTCGCGATGTTCCGGCCGGATAGCGGGAGTCGGTTGGCGATTGGAGACCGGGTGCACTTTGTGCCGATTTCCGGTGAGGAGTACGCGGCGCTCGAGAAAGAGCAGGCAAAGGCTTGAGCGCGATTGAGGTATTGGCGCCAGGCCTGCTCACCACGGTGCAGGATCTGGGGCGCGAAGGTTTTGGGCCGATGGGGGTTTCAGCTTCCGGGGCGGCGGATGCAATTGCCTTGCGGCTGGGGAACCGGCTGGTTGGGAATCCCGAGCGCGCGGCCGGGCTGGAGATGACGTTGCTGGGCGGGACATTTCTGCTTCCGGAAGGCGGCGTAATTGCGCTGACTGGGTCGGACTTCGGGGCGACCTTGGATGACAATCCGGTAGAGTTGTTCGCTTCTATAGAGGTTCGCGCGGGGCAGAAGCTGCGGTTGGGGCCCACGAAATCCGGGGCACGGTGCTATTTGTGCGTTCAGGGTGGGATTGCAGTGAAATCTTTTCTGGGGAGTGCGTCGACGCATTTGTTGAGCGGGCTGGGTGGATTCGAGGGACGGGCATTGCGCAGGGGAGATGTACTCAACGTCGGGGGGGAGGAACGCTCTTTCCGGAAACGGGTGGTAGCCGCAGACACACTACAGCGATTGTCGCCCGGCAAGGTGCTACGGGTTACAGCCGGCATCCAGGCCGATTGGTTTCCGGATTCATCTCAGCAATTGTTTTACAGCAGCGTCTGTCGTGTGCGAGAGGATTCGAACCGGATGGGGCTTCGAATGGAAGGCGCAAGTTTAAAAAGATCGCCGGTTCCGGCGCGGGTAACCGGAGAGATGGTGACGGAAGGCATTTCCCTCGGCGCGGTGCAGGTTCCGGAGTCCGGGCAGCCGATAATCTCTTTTGTGGAACAGCAGACCACGGGGGGCTACCCGGTGATTGCGAACGTGATCTCGGCGGACTTCTCTTCCATCGGGCAACTGCGCCCGCGCGATGAAGTACGATTCGAGCGAGTTGGGATGGATGAGGCGCGGGCATTGTTGAGCGAGCAGGAACGACTATTGGCGTCGGAGGGCTTAATTCAAGAATGAAGTCGATCGACCTCAATTGCGATATGGGCGAATCGCCCGAAGCAACTATGGATGGCACGCAGCAGTTATTGATGCCACTCTTCACCTCGGTGAATGTCGCGTGCGGTGGGCATGCGGGAGATAACAAGACGATGCACGTCACAATTCGGCAAGCGGCCGATCGCGATGTCGCGGTCGGGGCGCATCCCGGGTATCCGGATCGAGCCAACTTTGGGCGTGTCGAAATGGACTTGCCCTCGGACGTTGTCTCCCATTGGGTTTTTCATCAGGTGTCAGCGCTTGCTGCGACCGCCGCGGGTTTCGGAGTAACCTTGCGGCACGTGAAGCCGCACGGTGCGCTCTACAACCAGGCGGTCAACAATCGCACGCTGGCAGCAGCGATTGCGAAGGGTGTCGCTCGGTGGAGCCGGGAGGTGGTGCTCGTTGGGCTGGCGGGTTCGCCGATGATCGAGATTTTTCGCGAGGCAGGCTTTGCCGTGGCTGCTGAGGCTTTTGCCGACCGGCGCTACGAGGCGGGCGGGACGCTGCGCCCGCGCAAGTTCGCCGATGCGTTGATTCGCGATCCCGAGGAGGCCGCGCGGCAGGCGGTGAGTATCGCCAAAAACGGAATCGTGATCGCGAACGACGGGTCGGAGGTTGCGGTGAACGCACAAACAATTTGTATTCACAGCGACACGCCGGGGGCCATCGAGATCGCCATGGCCGTAGCTGGCGGGCTGCAAGAGGCAGGAGTCGTGCTGCGTGCTCTCGGGCAATGACGCAAGCCGGCGGAGTATAGGGTTGGTCTCCGTGTGGAGACTTTGCGCTAGTTTTGTTTGATTTCTTCCGGGCCAGCGCCGCCGCACAGGCTAGTCCGCGCCGGAATTGATTGACGACTCCCGGCCTGCGCAGAGGCAGCATTGGAACCATTCGGCAAGAACTAGCTTTGCTCTGGATCACGCGCCTCGATGGCGGACCTCTTGGTCCTTAGCGAAGACTTTGCCATTTTGATATGCCTTGCGATCGCCAGTCGCAGAACGAAAGCCAGTTTTCTGAGTTCCATTTCGGCTCTTGTGGTCAATTCACCCCGGGAGATTTCCCGGATCCTGGCGCAAACCTCTTCGATTTCGTTTTCGGTTACTGCGGGCATCGCAAGATTTTAGCCCGAGGCTGGGGTCCAGGTTAATACAGTGCGTTCTGTATCTTTTTCCAGATGGCTCGCGTGGCACTGGCACAGGACTAATCCCCCAACCGGCTACTTGATCTTAGCCTGAGGCTAGCCTGAACACTATTCGGTTCCCCGTGACGGCGCACCCTAATAGGCCCGAGACCGGCGTCTGGAGGGTCTCAGGAGTCCTCACAGAAAGGCTGGAGCGTCGCCAGTTGATGTAAACAGGCCTCGGACAGTGTGCACTTACTCAGGGGCTAGTTGGCTTGCCCGCTTTCTTCCGGAGCGCGTTCAATCTGTATCTCACGGGGCAGTCCCCAACTTTTCCTTTGCCTGCCGTATGCCGTAGTCGAGCCAGCCGGATTCGATACGGTTTTGTGTGTGCTGACGCAAGAATTCCATCGCCTTGATTCGGGCATTCAGCGCTGCAACGTTTTTCACATCCACCGCGAGAACAACGTCGGTCAAGTGCAGGGCTTCGACCGCTTTGCCATCTCCTATCTTGTCTAGAGCTAGCCGCGCCAATGGTTCAGGCCCCCCGGCAAGCCGGACTAGATCCGGATAAACGGAAGAAGATGGCGTTTCATACATGGACGTAGGATTCCCGTCATACCAACCGGCGTATCCTTCGTAGATTCCACGTACCGACCAGCCGACTTTTCCAAATATCTCCGTCAAGTCATACTTCGGCGGCAGTTTGATCTCTTGCATCAGCGCAAACACATCCTTGCCTGCGTTCATGCCTTTTACTGTTTCATCGTGGACGTACTGGATCGCATCGCGATAGCGAGTGAGACGGCGTGTGATCTCAGCATTACCAACAATCGGCTCACCATGGCCGTTCAGCACGATTTCGGGCTTGAGCGCCAGAACAGTATCCAGTGATTTGACCCAGTCCAGGGCCCAGCGCGGCTTCGTCCCGCGAATCGCATAAAGGTTGGGAAATGAGTTCGGCTCGGGAGTGGTAATGCCGAAATAATTGTCGCCAATGAAAGCCGCTTTGTATGCAGGGATCCAAACCGTTAAGTGGTCCGGAGTTTCTCCCGGAGTGCTGAAGAGCTGAAACTCGATGCCCCCTAACGTGAACTTATAGCTTTCGTCGAACAGGATGGTGGGTTCGACTTTTCCGCCAAAGTTTCCGGCCCAGGTCCCCGCAGGTTGCGCCGTGCGGTTGAATGCCGCGGCATTCCGCGGAGCAAAGAACCCTTCCAGCCGGGCGACGTAGTGCACGAACTCCACATAATTCCTCTGCGCGATGATCTGTGTGCCCGGCTCTTTCCAAAGCGCAATTCCGCCGATATGATCCGCGTGCGCGTGCGTCAGAATGATGTACTTGATTGGCCCGTGTGGTTCGCTGTCCAGGATCTTCCTTACTTCGCCTGCGATCTCTGCCATGGCGGTGTCGATCACCACATCTCCGTCTGGAGTTTTCACCAAATACACATTGCCGGTCGCTGGAACCATCGAAATGGCGTCATTGATCTTGAC
>Ga0137409_10000522_pt1 | contig 42233 bp, 38 predicted proteins | sample CZODoug1_16funga_FD_122059 | JGI IMG/M metagenome (GOLD analysis project Ga0137409, IMG submission 122059) | Vadose zone soil fungal communities from Angelo Coast Range Reserve, California, USA - CZODoug1_16fungal (Hybrid Assembly) | ecosystem: Environmental > Terrestrial > Soil > Vadose zone...
TGCTGGTGCAGCGCTATAAGCCACTGACCGAGGCGCATGCCGTCAGTCAGCGGGACTACGACAATGCCGTTGCCGCGCAGGATCAGGCCGCAGCGGATGTCGCCTCGGCCAAGGCGGCGGTCGATACCGCGCACATCAATCTGGCTTACACGCGCGTGTTGTCGCCGATTTCCGGACGGACCGGCCGTTCTTCGGTAACCGAAGGCGCCCTGGTGGATGCCAACCAGCGCACGGCGTTGATGGTGGTGCAGCAGCTCGATCCGATCTACGTCGATGTAACCCAACCCAGCACCATCTTATTGCGCTTGCAGCGTGAATTTGCCAGTGGCCAGCTGAAGAAGGTCGGTGAAGCCCAAGCACAAGCCAAGTTGATACTGGAGGACGACACCCCCTACGAGCCGACCGGCAAGTTACAGTTCGCCGAAGTCGCGGTGGACTCCGGCACCGGTTCCGTGACGCTGCGAGCGGTATTTCCCAATCCGCAGCACATTCTGCTGCCCGGCATGTTCGTACATGAGCAGCTCGAGGAAGGCGTCAACGAACAGGGTCTGCTGGTCTCGCAGCGCGCAATCTCGCACAACTCGCTTGGCGACGCGACCACGATGGTAGTGGGCGCCGATAACACAGTCAGCACACGCGTGATAAAGACCGAGCGGGCCATCGGCGACCAATGGCTGGTGAGCGGTGGCGTCGCCGCCGGCGACAGGGTGATCGTCGTCGGACTGCAGCGGCTCGGCTCCGGCGTTGTTAAGGTCAGCCCCAGGGAAGTGTCGCCGGACCAGCTCAACAGCAAGCAGGTTGCCGCCACTAATCCAGCCGGCAACACGGGACCGGCCAACTCCGGTCATCGCTGAAGCAATAGCCAGGAGCCGTCGTGTCGAAGTTCTTCATCGAACGCCCGATCTTCGCCTGGGTGATCGCCATCGTCCTGATGATGGCGGGTGCCCTCGCCGTCGTTACCTTGCCGGTCGCGCAGTACCCGAGCATCGCGCCGCCCGCCGTCCAGATCACCGTGACCTTTCCGGGGGCCTCGGCCGACACCGTACAAAGCACGGTGGTACAGGTGATCGAACAGCAACTATCCGGCATCGATCATCTGCTGTACTTCTCGTCCGAAAGCGATAAGGACGGGAGTATGACCATCACGCTCAACTTCGAGCAGGGCACCAATCCCGATACTGCCCAGGTTCAGGTGCAGAACAAGCTGCAGTTGGCCACACCGCGGTTGCCGCCGGAAGTGCAACAACAAGGAATTAGCGTGACCAAGGCGTTCAAAACCTTCTTGGTGGTCATCGGTTTCGTTTCCGACGACGGCAGTATGAGCTTCGCCGACATCGCCGACTATCTTGCGAGCAACGTGCAGGATCCGGTGAGCCGCACGCCGGGCGTCGGCAACTTTCTATTGTTCGGCGCGCAATACGCGATGCGCATCTGGCTCGACCCGGCCAAGCTGAATAACTACGGGTTGACGCCGGTCGACGTGAGCAATGCGATCCAGGCGCAGAACGTACAGATCGCCTCCGGCGAACTCGGCGGCCTGCCGTCAGTGAAGGACCAGCAGCTGAATGCCACCATCATCGGTCCGACTCGCCTGCACACCCCCGCGCAGTTCGGCGCCATCCTGCTGAAGGTCAATGCCAACGGCTCGCAGGTGCGCCTGCGCGATGTCGCCCGGATCGGCCTCGGCAGCGAGACCTACGCCTTCGACGTGCACTATAACGGCAAGCCTGCGGGCGGCATTGCCGTGCAGCTGGCGAACGGCGCCAATGCACTGGATACCGCGAAAGCGGTACGGGCCACCATCGACAAGCTGAAGCCGGGGTTCCCGCACGGCCTGAGAGTGGTCTACCCTTTCGATACCACGCCGTTCGTACGCGCCTCGATCGAAGAGGTGGTGAAGACATTGTTCGAAGCCATCGGCCTGGTGTTCCTGGTCATGCTGCTGTTCCTACAGAGCATCCGCGCCACCTTCATCCCGACCATTGCGGTGCCGGTGGTGCTGCTCGGCACGTTTGGGATCCTGCAGGCCTTCGGCTATTCGATCAATACACTGACCATGTTCGGCATGGTGCTGGCGATCGGTCTGCTGGTCGATGATGCCATCGTGGTGGTCGAGAATGTCGAGCGGGTCATGCAGGAAGAAGGTCTGTCGCCGCACGACGCGACGCGCAAGTCGATGGAGCAGATCAGCGGTGCCTTGGTGGGTATCGGCCTGGTGCTGTCGGCCGTATTCCTGCCCATGGCGTTCTTCGGCGGGTCCACCGGCGTGATCTATCGGCAGTTCTCCCTCACCATGGTGTCGGCCATGACGCTGTCGGTGCTGGTCGCGTTGATCTTCACTCCGGCGCTGTGCGCCACCCTCCTCAAGCCTCCCGAGAAGGGGCACCACGAGAAACGCGGCTTCTTCGGCTGGTTCAACCGCCACTTCGATCGCGGCAATCGGACGTACGAGCGCGGCGTGGTACGCGCGGTCAACCACACCCGACGCTACCTGATCGTATTTGTCGTCATCATCGGCTTGATGGCTCTGTTGTTCACGCACATTCCGAAGTCGTTTCTACCCGACGAGGATCAGGGCATCCTGTTTGCGCAGGTCATTACGCCCCCGGGCGCGACCAAGGAGCGCGCCGAGAAAGCGTTGGCGGAAGTGACTGACTATCTTCTCAACGACGAAAAGCAGGCGGTCGACGGCGCATTCACCGTCTCTGGTTACAGCTTCGCCGGTCGCGGCCAAACGTCTGGTGTGTTATTCGTGCGACTGAAGCCCTGGGCTGACCGGCCCGGCGCGCGCAATCGCGTGCAGGCAGTCGCCGCTCGCGCGAACGAGCGCTTCCAGAAAATCGCCGATGCTCAGGCGATTGCGTTCGCACCCCCTCCGGTACTGGAACTCGGCAACGCCAGCGGCTTCGACCTTGAACTGCTCGACCGCGCCAACCAGGGTCACGACAAGCTGCTGCAAGCGCGTGACCAATTGCTCGACTTGGCGCGCAAGGATGCGCGCCTTGCGCAGGTCCGAGCCAACGGGCTCGACGACGAGCCGCAATACCAGTTCAACGTCGACTGGGAAAGGGCCAGCGTCTTGGGGCTGACCATCACCGACATCAATAACACGCTGTCGGCGGCCTGGGGGTCGCAATTCGTCGACGACTTTATCGACCGGGGTCGCGTCAAGCGCGTGTTCATCCAGGGCGATGCGCCATCGCGCATGTTGCCGCAGGATCTGACTGATTGGTATGTGCGTAATTCAGCCGGGCAGATGGTGCCGTTTTCGGCGTTTGCTGATGCGAAGTGGGGCCATGGTTCGCCCAAGCTGGAGCGCTACAACGGCGTGCCCTCGGTCGAAATCCTCGGTGAGCCGGTCCCCGGCGTCAGCACAGGCGAGGCGCTCGATGCCATGCAGGGCTATGTGAAACAGTTGCCGCCAGGCTTCGATCTCGAATGGACAGGTCTGTCGTATGAAGAACGCCTGTCAGGTTCGCAGGCGCCGGCCCTGTACGCCCTTTCGCTGATCGTGGTGTTCCTGTGCTTGGCCGCACTATACGAGAGCTGGTCGATCCCGGTGGCAGTGATGCTGGTGGTACCGCTCGGCGTGATCGGCGCAATCATCTCGACGCTATTGCGGGGCTTCGCCAACGACGTGTTCTTTCAGGTCGGTCTGCTGACGACGGTCGGCCTGTCGGCGAAGAATGCGATCCTGATCGTCGAATTCGCCAAAGAGAATCACGATAAAGGGATGGAACTGATCGAGGCGACCGTTCACGCGGCCCGTCAACGTCTGCGGCCGATTCTGATGACCTCGCTGGCCTTCATGTTCGGCGTGCTACCGCTGGCGATTTCAAATGGTGCCGGCTCCGGTGGCCAGAACGCAATCGGCACCGGCGTCATTGGCGGCATGCTGTCGGCGACGGTGTTGGCCATTTTCTTCGTGCCGGTGTTCTTCGTCGCGACGGTCAAGCTGTTCGGCGACAAAAAAACTGCGCAGCACGATTCGCCGTTGCCACAGCACAGCGGGGGCGAAGTGGAGGACCCTATATGAGTCACGCCAGGTTCGCGTTTGACAAGCCGCACACCCTGCTGGCTGCCCTGGTCGTGGCCGTAATCGCCCTGCCGACCGGCATGGGCAGCTGCACGATGGAACCGGGTTACCGACGCCCCGATGCGCCGGTGACTGAAGTCTGGCCCGATGGTACGTCCGTGGGGGCCTCGGGCGTCATTGCCGGTAATGGCACGGCACCGGCGGCAGCCGACATCGGTTGGCGTGACTTCTTCACCGACGCGCGTCTGCGGACACTGATCGAACTGGCCCTGCAACACAACCCGGACGCGCGAATCGCGGCGCTCAACATCGCCGCGGCACGCGCCCAATATCGGATCCAGCGCGCCGATTTGTTCCCGTCGATCGCCGCAACCGGGCTGGAGCAAGTGGAGAAATATCCACCTTCCGTCTTGGGCATCGCCGCGGCCTCCAGCGGCAGCATCGCGGGCAGCAACAGCAGTTACGGCACCTTTCGCTACTTCGACGCCGGCATCGGTTTCACTTCTTATGAGATCGATCTGTTCGGTCGCCTCCGCAGTCTCAATCACCAGCGCCTGCAACAGTATTTCAGCTTTGTCGAAACCCGCCGCAGCACCCAGATCACTTTGGTTGCGGAAGTGGCGAACACCTATCTTACCCTGCTCGCGGATCAGGAACTGCTGCGCATCACGGCAGACACGCTGGGCAGCCAGCAGGACTCGTACCGCCTCACCCAGCGGAGTTACGAGGGAGGAATCGCCACCGCACTCGACCTGCGCCAAGCGGAGACCTCGGTCGATACCGCGCGCGCCAATCTCGCCCAGTACGCGCGCCAGGTCGCCCAGGATCAGAATGCCCTGGTGCTGCTCCTCGGCACGCCGCTGCCGGCCGATCTGCCGCCGGGCGCCGGACTCGACGAACAGCAGTTGCTGGCCGACCTGCCAGCCGGACTGCCCTCGGATCTCCTGGTCCGGCGTCCCGACGTACTCGCCGCCGAGCACAATCTGAGGGCGGCGAACGCCAGCATCGGTGCCGCGCGTGCGGCGTTCTTCCCAAGCGTCACGCTGACTGGCAATTACGGCACCGCCAGCACGCAACTGTCGGGACTCTTCGATCACGGGTCGACGGCCTGGACATTTTCGCCGCAGATCAGCCTGCCGATTTTCGCGGCCGGAGCCCATGTCGCTTCGCTCGATCTGGCGAAGGTGCAGAAGAACATCACCATCGTGCAGTATGAGCAGACGATCCAGACCGCCTTTCGCGAAGTCGCCGATGCCCTCGCCGGCCGCAGCACGCTCGACAGCCAGATCGCGGCCGATCAGGCGCTCGTCGAGGCGACCAGCGAGAGCTATCGATTGTCGGACATGCGCTTCCGCGACGGTGTCGACAACTATCTCGGTGTGCTCGATTCGCAACGCTCACTGTATACGGCGCAGCAGACTCTGGTGGGCGTGAAGCTGTCACGGCTGCAGAATCTGGTGACCTTGTACAAGGCATTGGGCGGGGGCTGGAATGAGTACAGTCCTTCGCATGGTGGAGCGGCGGCCAGGACCAACCCCTTCCCCGCTAATGCACGATGATAAGCGGTATCGCGATCCCGCGCTGAATCGGAGAACTTGAGCGACTCGTTTTGGAGCCGGCATGTAAACCAGCTCGTTCGAGCTTTCGATCAGAGGTAGGTGTTGAACGACAAAAGAAAGTTCAGGTCGTGTCCCTGGCCTGGGGCCGCAACAAAACTCGGGTGAAGACAGGGCCGTCCTTACTGAGAATCTCGGGAAGCCCCTGAGCCAGATTTGCGAATCCGTGCTCGCGACTGCTTAGCGACTGGAATCATCGGCAACATATCCCTGTACATAGCCACGCCGAAGCCGAGCATCACTCAACAGCACGTCGACGCATTCGCACGAAATGCTCATTATGTCGGCGATGTCCCGCCGCGAGTACCCACCGACGTAGACAAGGTGAAGCAGCGCCCTCTCCTCGACAGGCAGTTTGAGAAGCGATTCATCCAGGCGCGAGGATTCTTCCAAAGTCGTAGCCCGCGGACTGTCTTGTTCCGTATGGATCGCAGAGGGCTGCGAATGCAGTCGCGGGGCCCCGACTTTGGCAACACGCTTCTGTCCATTCGAATAGGCCAAACCCATGATCGACACCGCGACTGAAGCATTCGCTCCAATTGACGCACCCCTGCGCCACACCTCAACCATCGTGTCGTTGATGAGTTCTTCGACGAGATCGGCGTGCGCAGTCAGATGCAGAAAGAAATTCGCCAGACTCGCAAAGTACAAAACGTAAAGCCTATCCATTGCGGAGCGATCGCCAGTGGAAATGAACGCGAGGAGTGCGCGCTCTGCTTCCTCCCTAGGCTGCTTGCCCGCAGCATTACTGACCAGCTGAGTAGCATCCGTCACGGAAAGCTGTTTGGTAGTGGATTTACCGATACCGAAGTTTGAAATTCCCCCGCTTCGTCTCTATGCTGCAGGCCGGAGCAAACGCTTCCGAAGAAAAAACAGCGTATGCACTGCTCCATGGGTGATTAGAACTCGCTCGTGCGGGTAGATGTTGCTTGTCCGAAGACTAATACCGAGGCCGCTAGCTGAATAGATCATATTTCTCGATAGCATCTATCGCCGGCGACGATATGTAGCCGGGATCTATAGGGCTCAACGTCAAAACGCGACATCCCGGAACCTGAGGGTTAAGCCCTAATTTTACTGAGCGCAAGATTCGTGGCGTCGAGATCAAAGCGTTTGGGATCGAAATGACCACCAACGCATGTCAGATATCGATCATGTTCCTCATGGTCTGGATCAGCTATTACCTCGAGGAACTCGGTATAGCCGTCGGTACCGCCAACATCCTCAGGTGGGCAGGAGTTCGCGCCGTCGCTGCAGTGAACCAGGGACCGCGCGACGTCGGGATACGCGCGACTCCGAGCGTGGTCGTGCGGAAAATATTCCCACGCATCGCCACCCGGCGAATAATCCTCGCGAACCGTGCCCCATTGCCGTTCGGACACGTACGGACCCCAATGCCGCCAGTTTTCTTTAGCGGTTCTGTCGTCCGCCATGCGCTGTCTCTCGGCGGCATTGGCAGTCCCATTTTTGATTGCCGGACATGATGCAACGCTCCTGGCGGTGGATGGGGGCAGCGATGCGGTCATCTCTGCTCACGCCACGCGCTTTTCTATCGCCTGGTAATCTCTTTTGGTGGGTCCGGTGTACAGCTGGCGCGGCCGGCCGATTCTCATGTGCGGATCGGAGACCATCTCCTGCCAATGGGCAACCCAGCCGGCGGTGCGCGCAATCGCGAACATGACCGTGAACATGGAACGTGGAATTCCGAGGGCGCTGTAGATGATGCCTGAGTAGAAATCGACATTCGGATACAACCTTCGTGACACGAAGTAGTCATCCTTGAGAGCGACTTCCTCGAGCTTCAGCGCAAGCTCGAACAGCGGGCTATTGCCCTTACCCAGGCTTTCAAGCACGCGATAGCACATGCTACGAATGATCTTGGCGCGCGGATCGACGTTTTTGTAAACACGATGGCCGAAGCCCATCAACCGTACGTTGTCCGATTTATCTTTCACGCGCGCCAGGAATTGGCCAATGTTGGCCGCCGATCCAATGCCGTCCAGCATATCGAGTACGGCTTCGTTCGCTCCGCCATGCGCGGGACCCCAGAGTGCAGAAATCCCTGCGGAAATCGCCGCATAGGGATTGACACCGGTACTTCCCGCCAGGCGCACCGTCGACGTGCTGGCATTTTGCTCATGGTCGGCATGCAGAATGAACAAGAGATCCAGCGCTTCCACGGCGACCGGATCGATCGAGTACGCCTCGCAGGGAACCGCAAAAAACATGTTGAGTATATTGGCGCAATACCTCAAATCATTGCGCGGATAGATGAAAGGTTGACCGAGCGTATGTTTGTAGGCCGCAGCGGCAATCGTCGGTAGTTTGGCAATGATGCGATGTGCGAAAATTTCGCGGTGACGCGGGTCGTTGATGTCGGTCGTGTCGTGATAAAAGGCGGCCATCGAGGCCACCACCGCAGAAACCATGGCCATGGGATGTGCGTCGTGATGGAATCCCTGAAAAAATCGCAGCAATGGCTCGTTGACCATGGTGTGCCGCGTGATGGAATTGCGAAATGCATCGAGCTGTGCCTTCGTCGGCAACGAGCCGTTGATCAGCAGATTGGCGACTTCCAGATAGCTGGAGCTCTCCGCCAGTTGCTCGACGGGATAGCCGCGGTACAAGAGCAGCCCCGCGTCGCCGTCGATATAGGTGATTTTGCTTTCGGTGCTGGCCGTGGCCGTGAATCCGGGGTCATACGTGAATACCCCTAGATCTCGGGCGAGATGCGAAATATCGAGCACGTCGGGTCCGAGAGTGCCGGACATGATGTTCAATTGAGCCGCTCTGCTGGTGGCGGGATCCTTGAGTTCGTATTTCGCGGCGGCGCCCATCTCGCGTGCACCGCCGGAGAAGATTGCCCCCCCATTGCTCCGCCGACTCAAGACCTTTCTGCTTACTTTCGGTGTGGCGCCGCTGTCTGACATCGGTCCTCCAAGGGATGGAATGAACGTATATCTGAGGCTAGAGGGTCAGCATCTGACTTAGAAGCCTCTATCTCTAGATGGGAGATATCGTCGATGACGATATATGATCAATCTCGCCGAGGAAGCGACTGTTCTGGACTGCGCACAGAGAGATGACCGCGTCACTGCTCCCATCCGCCGCCAAGAGCGTTGTATAGCTGGACGAGCGCGAGCCGCTCATTGAGCTGTGCCTGGGCAAGATTGAGCTGCGCCGAGAAGTCGTTGTTTTCACTCGTCAGCACCTGGAGGTAACTCGCTCCACCATGCCGGTAAAGTATCTTCGAGAGACGGTCTGTATCGTGCGCCGCCGTCGTCAACAACTCCTGCTGCTCGCGGAACTCGCGGTTCTTCTGGTATGCGACGAGGGAGTTAGAAACCTCCTGGAAGGCATTCCTGATCGTTTGCCCATAGGCGATCAACATTTCTTGTTTCTGCGCTTCGGCAAGCCGCATTCCCGAGCGCAGAGCTCCCGCGGCAAATATGGGTTGGGTCAGCGAACCCGCGCCGTTCCACATTCTCTGCGAGTGGGTAAAGAGGTTGTTCAACGCAAAGCTTTCGTATCCAGCTGTGCCAGTGAGTGAAATGCTGGGAAAGAGCGCAGCCTTCGCGACTCCAATCTCGGCGTTCGCCGCCACCAGGGCTGCTTCGGCTTCCCGGATGTCCGGACGGCGCTCCAGCAACTCGGAAGGAAGACCGACCGGAATGATGGGCGGATTGGGCTGCTCGGTGAGTGAGAGGCCCCGCGGAACGGGCCCCGGATTGTCGCCGAGCAGAATACTCAGCGAGTTCTCCTGCTGTGTGATCTGGCGCTCGAGATCGGGAATGGTCTCTGCTGCCGTATACACCAGCTGCTCCGATTGCCGTACATCGAGGGCCGATGCCGAGCCATTCTTGGCGAGCACGGTGGTAAGTTGCAGCGAATCTCGTCGCGCGGCCAGCGTCCTTCTCGACAGGTCCAGCGCCAAATCGAGCTCGCGAAGGGTGAAATAGGCGGTTGCCACGCTCGAGACGACGGAGGTGAGAACCGCCCGCTGGCCCCATTGCGACGCGAGTAAGTTGGCGCGCGCCGCTTCAGTCTGTCGCCGGTATTTTCCCCAGAAGTCGAGATTCCAAACAACGGACAAATCCACCTCTCCCGCGTTGGCCTCATAGGACGGAAATGCGCTCGATATCTTGGGATTACGTTCGCTGAACGCTTGGGCGCCTGCGTTCACCGTCGGGAATTGACTGGCACGCGTAATACCGAGCTGCGCCTGCGCTTGAAGAACGCGGCTTGCTGCAATTAGCACGTCGTAGTTCTGCCGTAACGCTGTGCGAATCAATTGCTGCAACGCGGGGTCGTCGAACAGTTCCCACCATTTTTCATCGCCCAGCGATTCCGATGAGGCGATGGGAGACGGGCTGTCGCCGCGATAGACTCCGGGTGCGTCGATCGCGGGCCGTTTGTAATTCGGCCCGAGCATGCACCCGGAGAGTAGCAGTCCGAATGTCAGGAGTGCGAAAGCCCTCACTTCAATTGCTCTCGGCAGGCGCGCCGACCGCAGAGGGGGCTGTGTCCGGCCGCGTCGTGCCCGCGAGTTTCTCCACAAAATAGAAAATTGCGGGAATGAAGAAGATACCGATCGCGCTCGCGGCCAGCATGCCGCCGATCACCGTGGTCCCCATGATTCGCCGGGCGACCGAGCCCGCACCCGATGCAAACCAGAGTGGCACGCAGCCGAATACGAACGCCAATGAGGTCATCAAGATGGGCCGCAGACGCAGCTTCGCACCGGCGAGCGCGGCATCGGCCAGCGGTCTGCCCTTCTCATACTCGTCCTTGGCGAACTCGACGATCAGAATTGCGTTCTTCGCCGCCAGACCGATCAACATCACCAGACCGATTTGCGAGTACACGTCGTTTTCCATATCGACCATATACGCCGGGTAAAAGGCCTGGATGAATAGACGCCGCAACAGCAGCACTCCGAAGGCACCGAATACTGCCACGGGCGTGCTCAGCAATACGCTGAAAGGCAGCGCCCAGCTTTCATAGAGAGCCGCCAGAATCAAGAAAACAAATAGCAGGGATATCCCGAAAATCGTCGTGGACGATACGCCCTGCTCCGCCAACTTCTGCTGAAACGACATGCCCAAGTAGTCATAGCCCATGTCCTGGGGCATGGTTTGCGCAAACACTTGCTCGAGAGCGGCCATGGCTTGATCGGAGCTGTAGCCGGGTGCGGCGCTGCCGTTCATCTGGGCCGAAGGATACTCGTTGTAGTGCATGACGTATTCGGGGCCGAAACGCGGCTCGAATGTAGTCAAAGCCGCCAGCGGGACCATTGTGCCGGTGCTGTTGCGAACATAGAATTCCCCGATGTCTTGCGCGGCGGCCCGATAGTTGTCGTCGGCCTGCACATAGACCTGCCATTGGCGACCGAACTGATTGAAGTAGTTGACGAAGATACCCCCCATATACGCTTGCAAGGTGGTGTAGACGTCGGAGATCGCCACGCCTTGTTTGAGCGCCTTGTCGCGATCGACTACGACAAACTCCTGCGGAACGCTCGGCAGGAAGGACGTATTGATCCCGGCAATTTCCGGGCGCTTGCGGGCAGCGGCTAAAAACTTATCGACGTTCGCTGCCAGATAAGGAATGTCGTTGCCGCCCCGATCCTCGAGCACGAAGGTGAAACCACCGGAAGTGCCGACACCGGGAATGGCCGGGGGCGAGAAGCTGAAGGCAGCTCCCTGCGGAAGCTTGGTCAGCTGCTGATTCAGTCGCTGTTTGATGGCCTGGAGTTGCTCGGCGTTGTCCTTGCGGTCCGACCACGGTTTGAGGGTCACAAAAAAGAATGCGTTGTAGCTCGTCTGGATATAGCTGAGCAGGCTAAAACCAATAATGCTCGTGGTGTACCGAACGCCGGGCATTTCGGCGAGGATATCCTCTATCGCATGCGCGGCTTTCTCCGTGCGCTCCAGAGAGGCGGAATTCGGCAGCTGAAGATTGATGTAGACATATCCCTGATCCTCGTCCGGCAAGAAGCCGGAAGGCAACTTCGCGCCGAAAAAGACGGCTACGACACCGAAAATCAGCAGGGCAATGACCGCCAGCCCGCTCTTGCGAATCAGCGTCCTGCTAACGTTCACGTAGCCGTTGGTCGCGCGCCCAAAGACATGATTGAACCAGTTGAAGAACTTTCGCAGTGGCCCCGAGCTGGGCTTCTTGGGTCGAAGCAGCAGCGCCGCCAGAGCCGGACTCAAACTCAGCGCGTTGAATGCCGAAATGATCACCGAAATCGCGATGGTGACCGCGAATTGCTGGTACATCCGTCCGGTGATGCCCGGTATGAACGCTGTGGGTATGAATACCGCGGAGAGCACGAGAGCAATACCGATGACGGGCCCGGAAATCTCCTGCATGGCGATTAGGGCGGCATCTTTCGGCGCCATGCCTTCCTCAATGTGACGCTCGACTGCCTCGACCACCACGATGGCGTCGTCGACGACCAGGCCAATGGCGAGCACCAATCCGAACATCGATAACGTATTGATGGAAAAGCCGAATAGCGGGAAGAATGCGAACGTGCCGACCAGCGACACCGGAACGGCGAGCAGCGGTATCAGCGTCGCGCGCCAGCCCTGGAGGAAGAGGTAGACCACGATGATCACGAGCACGAGCGCAATGCCGAGCGTCAGCACGATCTCCCGCATACCTTCGGTGACGGCCTTCGTTTGGTCGAGCGCGATGACATAGTCGATGTCGGACGGAAAGCTCTTTTTCAACTGCGCCATCAGCGCCTGGACCGCCTGGGAGTCGTTGACCGCATTGGAGCCGGGCAGCTGATAGACCGCGAGGAGAGCGGCCGGCTTTCCGTTCAAGCGACCCATCAGCGTATAGCTTTGCGCACCGAGCTCAATGCGCGCCACGTCCTTCACCCGCACGGCGCCCCCACTAGGATTCTCGCGGATGATGATGTCGCCGAACTGTTCTGGTGTAATCAGACGGCCCTGCGCCCGCACCGAGTACGTGAACTCCTGGCCCTTGGGGGCCGGCTCCCCGCCCATTTGTCCCGCAGGATTGACGGTGTTTTGCGATTGAACGGCATTCACAACGTCGGATGCGGTAACGCCGAGGTTGGTGAGCTGGTCCGGTTTGAGCCAGATCCGCATCGCGTACTGTCCGGCGCCGAAAACCTGCACGCTGGCAATTCCCGGAACGCGGGTAACGGGATCGTTGATGTTGATGTATTCATAGTTGGCGAGGAATTTCGCATCGTGCGTGCCGTGGGGTGAATAGAGCGCCACGATCATCAGCGGTGCACTCGTCGACTTTTGTACGGTCACGCCGTACTGCGTGACGCTCGGCGGCAGTTGGGACGCCGCCTGGGTCTCCCGAATCTGGGACAGAATGAGGTCGGTGTTGGGATCCGTCTGAACGCCGAAATCCACAATCATGGTCATCTGGCCGTTGGCCGTCGCATTCACCGAATACATGTAGTTCATGTTGTCCACGCCGCTCATTTGTTCCTCGATGGGCGTGGCCACCGATTGTGCGAGCGTCTCCGCATCCGAACCGACGAACGTCGCTTGCAGCTTGGTTTCGGGGGGAACGATATTGGGAAATTGCGAGATGGGCAGCCCCAGAATCGTGATTGCGCCGACGATGACCGTCAGGATCGCAATCACCATGGCGACGATCGGGCGATTGATGAAAAACTTGGACATTCTCTAGTTACCGGCGGACAAAGTATTGAACGGAACAGGTGTCACGGTGCTGCCGTCTTTCACCTTCTGAGTGCCTTCCGCGACGACCCGATCTCCAGCCACCAGGCCGCTGCTAATGACCCACATCGTGTCGACGCGCTCGCCGGTTTGAACGGCGCGAATGGTGATCTTGTTATCAGGTCCCACCACTGCGACTTGAGCTGATCCTTGCAGTTGCGATACGGCGCGCTGCGGTACCAGCAATGCGTTCTTGAGGATCTGCGTTACGGCGCGCACTTTGGCGTATTGCCCGGGGCGCAGAATGTTGCCGGGGTTCGAGAATGCCCCGGCTATTCTGATCGTTCCGGTCTGTTGATCGACTTGCCGATCGGCGAAGAGAATGCTGCCGCTGTGGGCGTAAGGGCTGCCGTTCGAGAGTATCAGCTGCAGCGGTATGGGCGAGGCGCTGGAGAGCAGATTCACGGTCTCAGGGTGAATCTTATCGGCAATCCGCAGGTAGTCTTCCCCACTGACCGGAAAGTAAGTCTTGATGGGATCCACCTGGGAGACTCCCGTAAGCACGGTCGATGGGGTCACGAGGTTACCGACTTGGACCTGCGTAATACCGGCGATTCCGCTGATGAGCGAGCGCACCTTGGTGAAACTCAAATTCAGCGCCGCCTGCTCGACAGCGGCACGGGCGGCCTCGACAGTCGCTTTGGCGGCCAGTTGCATCTGCGTGTCGCCCTCGAGCTGGCTTTGCGCAATGGCATTCGCCTCGGCTTCCGGGATATCCCGTTTGACGTTGAGCGCCGCGTTGTCAAGCTGCGCCTTCGCCTGTGCCAGTTGGGCTTTCGCCTGATCCAGCGCAGCCTGAAACGGACGGGGATCGATCTCGAAGAGCACGTCGTTTTTGTGAACGAGGGAACCTTCCCGATAATCCTGTTTGATCAGATACCCGGTGACTTGCGGTTGGATTTGTGCATTCACATATCCATCCAGCGTTGCCACCCACTCGCCATAGATGTTGACATCCCTTTCGACTACCCGGGTGATTTGTGCGCGCGGGGGCTCCGGCGGTGACGATTTCTTCTGAGCGCATCCGGCGCATAGGAGTGAACCTAAGAGGCTGAATAGGAGAGCAGTCCCTAACCGCAATACAATTTCCGACCCGTTCACGCCGTTCCTCTCATTGCCTGGATCTCACTTTGATGCAGTGGTATTGATTGCGAAATAACGCCAAAGCAAAACCTCGCTCGCATTGCGTAAAGCGTCATTCGATGCGTCGATTCAGAAAATTGCTTTACTTGATGGCGGCTACTTTTGACGCCCTGCGCATTCGTGCAGTCCCCAGCGTAGATTTCGATGGGGATAGGTTGTTTGCTGCAACAATGTGCGCAGAGACCTTCCAGAGGCGCTTTGCGAGGTTACTATCAGTCAGCAGTGGATTCCCTTCCGCAATTCGGCAGTCCGACCAGTATTCACCGGTGATGCCGGTGACCAGAGGACTTGCTGCGAGCAACGTCTGCGTGGCCGCTCCCTGGCTTGCCGATTTCATGAACAGCTGCATGGGCGATAGCACGACACGCAAGGGAAGCCCTACGTTCTTGCGCAGACCCGTACCCCTCGTCGCACCGGGATGCAACGAATTGACGGCAATGCCACGTCCACGCAGTCGACGCGACAGTTCCTTGGCATACAAGGCTACCGCGAACTTGGATTGTCCGTAAAACGTCATTGGATCGTAAAATCGATCACCGTCAAGATTGTCGAACATGATTCCTTCCCGAGGGGCGTGCATGACGCTCGCGCTGCTGCTTACCATGACGATGCGTCCGGTGCCGTCACGCACGAGATCGGTCAGCTGATTCACCAAGGAAAAGTGGCCGATGTGGTTCACCAGAAACTGCAGTTCGACTCCATATCGAGTTTGCAGTGTCGATGGGTTGCCAATCCCCGCATTGGCAATGATTGCATCCAATGGAACCTGAAGCTCCCTTATCGCCTTGGCCGCCGCGGCAACCGAGTCGAGATCGGCTAGGTCGCACGCGATGGGAATTGTGCGAGGGCCAACCTCGGCACACGCATCCTTTGCGCGGGCCCACGATCTTGCAAGCCCAATAACGCGGGCGCCGTTTGCGGCCAGCGCATTCATCGTCTCGAATCCGATTCCGCTATTGCATCCCGTGACTAAGATGCATTGTCCCGTGAGGTCGATACCCGCAAGGACCTGATTGGCGGTCGAGCGGACTCCGCAAGCGATCGAGTTAGCCATGAGAAATACTCCTTACTCTATCGGCCACTCTTGGCTCGAAGCGTCCGCCCCACCGTGCACCGCATGTTGCATCTGGAAAGAGTAGTGCTGAGGCATCTGACTTGGTAGCCTATATCACTCGATACGATGTATCGCTGGAGCAGATGTATGCTGGATGGTGTTTCGCTCGATCAACTCCGCATTTTCATCGTTGCTGCGGATGAAGGAAGTTTCTCGGCAGCGGGCCGCCGCCTGAGTCGCGCGCAGTCCGTGGTCAGCCAGACCCTGGCGAATCTGGAGGGACAACTCGGGGTGAAGCTGTTCGATCGCAGCGCCCGCTTTCCGGTGCTGACGGATCAGGGTCGAGCGCTGCTCGCCGACGCGCGTAAAGTCGCGGGCGACGTGGCTGCCTTCAAGGCGCAGGCGAAGAGCTTGGCTGGTGGCCTCGAACCGGAACTGAGCGTGGCCGTCGACGTCATGTTCCCGGAGGTGACGTTCACCCGTGTTGTCACCGCCTTCCAGAATGAATTTCCCGCGACCCTACTGAGGTTTGACGTGGAGTCGAGCGCCGTTGTCGATCCCGTACTCAACAGGCGCTGCGCCGTCGGTGTAGTGGGGTCATGGTCACTCGTGTCGCCGCAACTCACCCACGAAAGGCTGCTGACGGTGAGGATACCCATAGTCGTTTCGCCTAAGCACCCGCTGTCGACCCGCCGCGGGCCGATTCCGACAACCGTTCTCGACGAGTACGTCCATCTCACACACATCGATCCTGCGGATCTCTCTCGAACGCTGGTGTCCAGACCTCCGTATGCGAGGACTTGGCGCCTTTCCCATCTCGGGGCGAAACTCGCCTTCCTGCGTGCCGGTCTCGGGTTTGGCGGAATGCCGCTGCACTTGGTCGAGGCGGACCTCGCCAGCGGCACTCTCGTTGAGATCGCAACGGAAGGGGTGCCGCCCGGAGGCCACGTGATCACCATGTCGGCGATTTATCGGACTGACAGTCCGCCGGGCCCCGCGGGACGTTGGTTCATCGAGCACCTCAAACAAGAAGACGTACGACAGGCAAAAGAGATGACGGCCCGATCCTCGGCCTCGAGGGCGTCGGCCGCGAAGCGCCGGCAAGCGTCTAGTCGTCGTACCCTCGCAAGGAAACCACGCCATTGACGGCAATCCTCGCTCGGCGTGCGAGACAACGCGTATTCAGGTAGCGCTCAAGGCGATACATCCGAACGGTTGGGCAATCGCCGACGCTCGGAGGACGCTCTGATTGTAGCCGCCGGCAGAGCCGCCTTCAGTTGCGGCGGCTGCACGTCTTCTTGTTTGAGGCGCTCGATTTGTTTGAGGTGCTCGATGAACCAACGCGCCGCCGGGCCCGGCGGACTGTCGGTTCGATAGGCGGCCGACATGGTGATCATGTGGCCTCCCGGTGGCGCATCCTCCGTAGCGATCTGAACGAGCTCACCGCTGGCGAGGTCCGCCTCGACCAAATGCAGCGGCATAGTGCCAAACCCGAGCCCGGCACGCAGGAAGGCAAGCTTCGCCCCGAGATGGGATAGCCGCCAAACTCTCGGCGACAACACGCCGAATGCGCCTCGCAAAAAAATCGCTAGGTCGGCGTGAACCAGCTGGATGTGATCGGCGAAGACGGTTGTCGGAACCGTCGCGCCATATCGTGCCAGCGGATGCTGCGGCGACGCAACCATGGACGTCCGGACGGTCAGCAGCCGCTCGTGGGTGAGCTGCGGGGGCACGATCGACCAAGGGCCTATACCCCAAACACCGATGGCGCAGCGACCGTCGAGTACGGGCTCGACCACGGCGCTCGACTCAATGTCGAATTTCAGCAGAGTTGCCGGGAATTCCCTTTGGAAAGCAGCCACAGCCGAGGTGAACGGCGCAAGCGGAAACATCACGTCGACCGCCACGCTCAATTCCGGTTCGAGCCCGCCGGCCAATCGTTTCGCCCGGGCCTTGAAGAGGTCGACATCGCCCGCAACTGCACGTGCATTGGCTAGAAGTGCGCGGCCTTGATTCGTCAGCACTGGGACACGAGCGCTGCGATCGAAGAGCTTCACGCCAAGTTGCCCTTCCAGATTCGCCAGAACCTGGCTCACCACAGACTGAGCACGCCGCAAGCGACGGCCGGCCGCCGAGAAGCTGCCTTCGTCCGCGGCCGCTATGAAAGTGCGCAGTTGATCCAGTGAAACGCCGTCCAGCATGTATCTGCTCCAATCGACAGTGCGCGCCGGGTTCGATTAAATCTCGCACATTCCCAGCATCAATCGCATTCTATACCCACATTGGTGATTATATCACTTGATATCATTAGTCGACAAGCCAACGCGGACATGAGCCGTTCTTCGTGAATTAGGGGAATGGACGACGGAGAGCTCGAATCAACAATCGCAATGCTCTTCGTCAAACGGCGCATGGTCGTGACGCGGCACCAATATAGATTGCATCTGCTCGAGTAGTTCCGTCAGGTGCGCGAGTTTTGCCAATTCCATGCCGGCCAGCAATTCTCGACGAACGGCTGCGGCTTCGTCCTTCAATACCGCGTAGAGACGATGGCCGGCGTCGGTGATCACAATACGATTGACCCTCCTGTCGGATATGGATGGCTCGCGCATGGCAAGACCATCCTTGACCAAACGATCGACCATGTGCACCATGGACGCGCCCGACACCGAGAGCATGTCGGCAAGCTCGGACTGAGACAACGGCGAGCGAACTTGCGATGCCGCTGAAATCGCCATCCAACCGGCCATGCTAATGCCCAAATATTTGAGGCGGCGATCCACCGCCTGCCGCCAACTTCTCGCGATGTTGTACAACGCGTTTTCAAATCGCTCGGCAAGGTCGGTCGCATTGCCCGGACCCTCGATCAGGGCAACTGTCCGAGGGTCGCAAGACGGTTGCGAGCGCGTGCCCACGGCTATGGGGCGTCCGGTCGACTCGACGCGACCGCCGCAGGCGCGCTCGGACTCGTGCCGCCCAGTGCCAGGAAGAGTTGCACGGTATCCACATAGCGCTGCACCACCGCCCTGACATATCCGAGGCGTGCCTGCTGGTACGAGCGCTCGGCGTCCAAGACCAGGAGGACCCCTGCGTTGCCTTCGCTGTAGCTCGCCCGCGCAAGGTCGAGACTGCTCTGCGCGGCCTGTTGTGCCTGAGCTTGTGCGTCGAGTTGCTGAGCGTCGTGATCCAGCGCCTCGAGCAGGTCGGCCACTTGCGCAAACGCTTCGAGCACTGTCTGCTCATAGCTGGCGGCGCTTGCGTGCATGGCATCCACCGCCGCGCGCTTCTCGGCGCGCAGCGTGCCGCCGTCGAAGATCGGTGCCGTCAATCCCGAGATGATGCTCCATGCATTGCTCGCCCGGTCGAACAACTGGTCCGCCTTGAGTGATTGTTGGCCCGCCGTCGCGCTCAGTTGAATCTTCGGATAGAGGTTGGATTGCGCGACCCCCACGGCGCTGGTCGCCGCATGCAGTCGCGCCTCCGCGGCGAGAATGTCGGGCCGGCGATGGGCAAGCTCTGAGGGCAAACTCACCGGCACCTCGAGCGGCAGCGTGATTTGGGCCAAATCGACATCGGGAGGAAGCTCACTGGCCGGTACTCGGCCGAGCACCACCGACAGCGCATGGCGCGCCCTTGCAAGGTCCTGGCGCAGTGACGGCAGCAAGGTCATGTCGTTGGCAATCTGGCTCTGCGCGCTCACGACATCTTCGCGCGCCACCGATCCATTGTCGAACGCGGTCTGCACGAGCCGCAGGTTATCCCGGTCCTGGACTAGGATGGTTTCGACGGTCGCGATCTGTGCGCGGGCTGAGGCGATCGCGAGCGTTTGCAAGACCGCCTGGCCGGTGACCGTCAGATACGCCGCATCGAGCTGGTGCCGCTCCACCTCGGCCAGCGCGTACTGCTCCTCCACGCTGCGCGCGACACCCCCGGTATAGTCGAGCGTGTAGCTGACCGTGGGTCCGACGGCGAAGTAGGTAAACGGCGCCGCATTCGGAAAGTTGCCCACTAATTCCCTGCCGTACTGCTGACGGCCCACACCGGCGGTGAGGTCTACTTGCGGGTACCGTGAGCCCGCCTGCGCCAGCGCAAGTTCTTGGGCCTGTGCGAGCGTCGCCTTTGACGCCGCTAGGCTGCGGTTGTGTTCCACCGCCTGTTTGACGAGCTGGTCGATGGCATCGGAACGGAATAGAGCCCACCAATTGCCCTCAATCACTCGGCCGAGGGCGATGTGTTGAGCAGTGTCGCTCGCGCTAGCGTCTTCGCCGCGCGGCATATCGCCCGTATATCGGGCCGCCGGCGGAGCCGTGGGTCGCGTGAAGTTCGGGCCCACGGCGCAGCCGCCTAAACCCAAGATACAGGCCAGCACGATTGCCCGCGCCATCGGTGCACAAGCCCTGCGGAAGCACCCTGAATCAGCGGCAACACCCTGCATCATCATCACTCGATGTGGACCGGCTCAGCACTGCCCCTGGCCTTGCGCAGCAGGAAGACCAAAGGGATCGCAGCCAGACTCAACACCATCATCAATTTGAAATCGTTGTTGTAGGCGATCATGGACTCCTGCTCCGTGACGGTTGCGTTCAAGCCCGCCAGGGTGTGCGAGCTCGGTGGACCGTCCCCCAACTGCGCGCGCAGAGCGGGGCTGTAGCGGGTCACATGCTCGCCGAGCGTCGCGTGCATGATCTGCGTGTTGCGCGTCAACAGGGTGTTCACCACCGAAATGCCGATGCTGCTGCCGAGGTTGCGGGTGAGGCTGAAGATCGCCGTGCCTTCGTTACGCAGTGCCGGCGTCAGCGTCGCGAAAGCGGCAGCCGCGAGCGGCACGTAGACGAAACCGGTCCCCAATCCCTGCGAGAGACCGGACCACACGACCATGGCCGAGTCCATCTGCAGATCGAATCCGGTCATCTGCCACGAGGAAACAGCGGTCAACGCAAAGCCGGTGCCGATGATCAAGCGGGTGTCGACCTTGCCCATCATCCGTCCGACGATGAACATCGCGACCAGGGTGCCAACCCCGCGCGGTGCCGTCACCAGACCCGTGGTCACGACGGGATAATTGAGCAGATCCTGCAACAATGGGGGCAGTAGCGCCAGCGTCGCGAACAGAACGGCACCGACGATGAAAATGAACACGTTGCCGGTGAGGAAGTTCCGGTCCTTGAAAAGGGCCGGACTCACGAAGCGCTGCCGGGTCGTCGTCAGCATGTGAATGACGAATAAGTAGAAGGCCACCGCCGAGACGGTGGCCTCGATCCAGATTTCCGTTGAGCTAAACCAGTCTTTCAATTGGCCGCGATCAAGCATGATCTGAAAGGCGGCTACGCCTACACTTAGCGCAGTAAAGCCGAAGAAGTCGAAACGCGACTTGCGGATCGTCGCCTCGGCAAGAAAACTCAAAATGCCGAGGAATGCGAGGATCCCGAAGGGCACGTTGATGTAGAACACCCAGCGCCAATTGTAGTTCTCGGTCAACCAGCCCCCGAGGGCGGGACCAATGATGGGACCCAAGGTCACGCCCATCACCCACACGGCCATCGCGCGGGCATGACGCGCCGGCGGGTTGATGTCGAGCAGCACCGCCTGCGACAGCGGGACCAACGCGGCTCCGCACAGCCCTTGCACCAGCCGCGCCAAGACGATCTGGGGCAGGGATTGCGCGACGCCGCAGAGCATGGACGCCACCGTGAATCCGACGACGGAATACAGAAACACCCGCTTGCGGCCGATCTGACCGGCAAGCCAGCCGCTCAACGGCGTCATGATCGCGGCGGCGACGATGTACGAGGTCAGGACCCACGCCATCTGATCCTGGGTTGCAGAGACCGAGCCTTGAATGCGCGGCAGAGCGACGTTGGCGATCGTGGTGTCGAGCGACGACATGATCGATGCCAGCATGACCGAGACCGTGATGAGCGCCCGGCGCCGTCCATCGATCTCGGCAGTCTGCGAAGCGGCGCTGCTCAACGCGACACCGCGACTGCGGAGGTGGGGCCGGTCGCAGCGGCAAGCTTGGGGTCGTGCGAGTGCGTGTCGACGGTCACATTGGCACTCAGTCCCGCCTGCAATAGAAACCCGGCATCGACCTGGGTCAGCTGGAGGCGCACGGGCACGCGCTGGACGACCTTCACCCAGTTGCCGGTGGCGTTCTCCGGAGGCAGCATGGAAAATTGCGAACCGGTGCTCGGGCTCACGCTCGTGACTTCTGCCGAGAATCGCCTGTCCGGGTATCGATCGATCTCGACGGTCGCTGTCTGGCCCGGGCGCATGCGGGCGAGCTGAACCTCCTTGAAGTTTGCCTCGATCCAGACATCGCGAGTCGACACCAAGGCGAACACCGGTGCGGATGCTGCAATGGTGTCCCCGACTTGCAGCTGCTCTACTTTGGCCACGACGCCATCCGTCGGGGCGCTGATCACCGTATAGGATAAGTTGAGCTGTGCACGATCAAGTGCGGCCTGCGCCTGCGCGACCAGAGGATGCCGTTCGGGTGCAATGTTTGGGTCACCTCCTAAGTTAGCGAGTGCCACGCCGATCTGCTGCTGAACGTTGGCGACTTGTTGCCGCGCCGCATCGAGCCCATGGGCAGCCTGATCGAACTGTGCCTGCGACGCGATGCCGGACGCGAGGAGCCGGGTCTGCCGATCGAATTGCTGCTGCGCGTACCTCTGGGTATCCCGCGCAGCGCGTAGCTCGACCAGCCGCTGCCGATAGGTCGACTTGAGCGACTCGATTTGCAGCCGCGTGTCAGCCAGGTGCGCCGTCGCGTCGCTGACGGCAATGCGAAACGGTGCGTCGTCCAATTTGAACAGCGTCGCGCCGCGTTGCACGAGCTCATTGTCCCTCACCTCGATCTCGCTGACGCGTCCGCCCACGTTGGCGCTGATCGACACGGTGGCTGCCTGTGCATATGCGTCGTCGGTGCTCTGATACCGGCTGCCCTTGATATAGAAATATGCCCCACCGCCGAGTACCGCAATGGCCGCGAGCGACATGAGAGGCCAGCGCAGGCGTTGCAGGCGCGTCTTGCGGACCGTCACGGTCTCTGTCAGGGGTGCGTTCTCATCGAGCAGCACGGAATCTTGCGCGCTCATGGCCGCGAAGCCGTCTGCTCGCGCCGACTCCGCGCTCCGCCGGCGCGCCCGCTTTGAAGGGCCGCCACCGCAGGCGCTGGCTGCAGCGGTTCCAGCGCGACTAAGTTACTTTGGATTTTCTCGAGCAATTCAATCATGAGATCGGCGTGCTTCTTAGGAATGCCCGCAAACGCCTCCCGGCGCGTCAAGGCCACCAAGTGCCAGATGTCATCCACGAGCGGTTTGCCCTTGGGCTTGAGATACAGGCGGCGGGCCCGGCGATCAGCCGGATCGCTGCGTCGTTCCAGCCACCCGTGGGATTCCAGGCAGTCAAGGGTTCGCACGAGAGTCATCGGCTCGAGATCCGTCAGCTCCGCCAGCTGTACCTGGCTGATTCCTTCGTGATCGGCCAGATAGATGAGCACTCTGCATTGCGGCAGCGTCAGGCCGAGCGCACCGGCTCTCTGCTCGAATCGCTCCACGTACAGCCGGTTCGTGTCCTTGAGAAGGAAACCAAAAGCGCGCAGTGGGTTCACAACTAGATCTCGTAGATTGCCTGACAATAAGCCCATTATATATTACCGCACGTGATGATATCAAATGTTACTATTTAGACCGCTCAGATTGAGAGCGATCACCCGATTGGAGTCGACGAAGAGGACGTGGATCGTTCCTCGTCCACGTACCCGCGTCCTGTCTCCGCGTCCGCTTCGTGGGGCACTCCAAAAATACTTTCGGAGAATATTTCATGCGCTATGAGCAGAAGTCCGACGAGCAAAATAATCCCGACGCCGAAGGCCCAGGCACATAGAACGAGCAACCGCATTACCGCATCCCTCAGTAGATGTTGCGTGCCGGAAGCGTAGTGCCGGGGTCTCTAGCTGGATAGCTCATATTTCTCGATAGCACCTATCGCCGGCAACGATAGGTAGCCGAGGTCCCCCCGGCCCGATTCGCCTCGATCATTACAGCGGCAGGTCGCCTGGACAATTCCGCATCCGGCACGGCAATGAAGCTGCATGCATCTAGTGCGCCAATACATTCTATCGAGAGATATGGGCTATACAAATTGGAAGCAGGAGTACTAGTGTTCGAGCATCCATCCGCGGCAACGCCTTTGGAAGGCGAGCGTCGAGCGGCATGTGCGGATCGCCTCGTATGCGCGGCGCGCTTGCCATCGGCGCGCCGGGTATTCTGAACTACCGAGGATTGCGTATGACCGATCGCCCTCTGTCTCCTTCCCGTTGGTGCATTGTGGTGGCGGACGCAGCGGGCCCGGAGTGGCTCGTCCCTGACGACTCCCATGCGCAATGGGCGCCGGTTCAGTATTGCGGTTTCGGGGAGCCGACGACAATGCTGCAGAAGGCGCTGCACCGTGCCGGTCGTATATCTCACGCGACACGCGTAGTAGTGACGGTCGCCGAGGCCCATCGGTCGCGCTGGCAGCAGGCGCTCTGGTTCACGCGGCCTGAGCATCGCTTCGTCAGCGAGTTCTCGGGCTGGTCTTCCCTCACGACTGCCGCCGCGGTTCTTTCAATAGCCGCGCGGGCGCCTGACGCATTGGTGACGATACTTCCTGCTCGCTGCTATGTAGCGGACGAGTGGACCCTGACGGTCGCGCTTCACAGAGCCCTATCGGAACGGACTTTCCCCGTTGACAGCATCGTGACGCTCGGGATGGTCGGCGTGGATACTGATGTCGACGAGAACTATCTGCTGCTGGGCGCGTCCCATGGGCGGCCAACCGTTGAAGTGTCGGGCGTCGCGCGACGGCCCATGGAATGGGTTGCCCGGTACCTTGTCCGACAGGGAGCGCTCGTCGCCTCCGACATCTATATCGGCCGCGCGAGCACGCTTGCCTTGCTGCTTTCCAAATACTGGCCGGCAGTGACTCATAAGCTCTTGCAACATATTACGAGATCGATCACGCCCGGGGTCGAAAACCACATCCCGCCCAGCCTGGCGCGAGAGGCGTTGCACGTGGCGCGACGAATGTCCCAGGACCGTCCGCCGTCGATTCCCCTACGTGCCCTGCGTGTGGCGCATTGCGGGTGGAGCGGCCTTCATTCGCCGCGCGCCATCGAACGACTCGCTACCTTGCAACCGAACCCCTCGCATGCGTGCCTTCTCACCCATGCATACAGATCTTCAGCGATTGAACACGGGCATGCCACTTAAGCCGCGGAGCCCCGCTCTCGCGGGGTCGACACAACAGGCCCGGTCATAACGAGGATTGAGTTCGACACCCGCGTGCGCGATCGGGTGCTGACGCATCGTGCGATCTGCTATCGACTCACCGCGGGGAATCCGTTACTGGACAACGGACGGATCATTGCCAGCGAACGGCTGGGCGATCGCTCCTGTTTGGTGGTCGCGGCCGCGGATGGCGGCGCCTTCTCTTTCAGCCACCGTGCGTCTTCTTGTTTGAGGCGGTCGATGAACCAACGCCCGGCCGGCCCCGGAGGGCTATCAGTCCGATACACGGCCGACATGGCGACGACATAACCCTCGGGCGGTGCGGACTCCGCCGTGATCTGAACGAGCGCCCCGGTTGCCAGATCCGCCCCGATCATGTGAAGCGGCATGATGCCGAACCCAAGCCCTGCACGCAGGAAGGCAAGCTTGGCCCCGAGATGGGAAAGCCGCCACACTCGCGGGGACAGCAACCCGAATCCACCGGCTCGCGACAGATCCGAAGGATCGGCGTGTACGAGTTGGATGTGGTCGGCGAGCACGGTCATTGGAATCGGTGCGCGGTGGGCGGCGAGCGGGTGCTGCGGCGAGACGAGAACGGGGCTCGTCACCGCCCCCAGCCGTTCGCGCGTGAGCTGCGGGGGCGCGGCCCGCAAGGACGCTATGACGCCGAGTGTGCAGCGGCCGTCGAGCACAGGCTCGATCACGGCACTCGACTCGACATCGAACCTCAGCAGGGTTGCGGGGAATTCCTTCTGGAAGGCCGCCACGGTAGCGGTGAACGGCGCCAGCGGATATACAACGTCGACGGCGACGCTCAGTTCCGGTTCAAGCCCACCGGCCAGGCTCTTCGCCCGCGCCTTGAAGAGGTCTACGTCGCCCGCCACCGCGCGTGCATCGGCGAGCAGCGCGCGGCCCTGATCGGTCAACACCGGAATACGAGCGCTGCGATCGAAGAGCTTCACACCGAGCTGCCCTTCCAGATTCGCGAGGGTCTGGCTCACTACGGACTGGGCACGCCTCAGGCGGCGCCCGGCCGCCGAGAAGCTGCCTTCATCCGCCGCGGCGATGAAGGTGCGGAGCTGGTCGAGTGAAACGCCGTCAAACATGGATCTTCTCCTGCCTCATGACGGCGCCAAGTGACTGTTTTATTTGACTCGGCGCCACCACGGGAGTACCCCACACATGTGAGTGACCGGTAAGTAACATACTCATGGTAGTAATCCGTAGTGTGGGTGTCAACCCACAACACACATCTGCTCTGACGATACGTGCCATCGAGAGATACAGGCTACCCAGGCAATAGCCTCGGCTCTAGAGACGGCTTCCCCCGAACTATTGAACGGAAATACCGTTGTCCAAATCCAAAACGCGATCGATGCAGTGGATAGGCAATTGCCGACGAGAAACGTGCGGAGTCCGCCTCCGCGGATTCGCGTCGACTAGTCTCGTCCGCAGCGTCCGCGAGCGTATGAGCCGGTAACCTCACGGTACATGGCAAACTACGCGGCCGCGTTGCCCGCATGGCCGAACAGTCCCCTGCGCTTGATGGCGTCCGCAACCGGGATGGGAACCATCTTTTCCCACAAGAGATCGTTGTCCTTGATCTTCTTCAGCACATCCCGCGAAAAAATGTGGAGGATGTTCGTATCGAACCCGACTATGGATTCGATGTAGTGGTTATCGAGAAGGTGGGCGTAGAGGTTCGAAAGATGATCGGCAATCCGCACGTTTTTCGCCGTGATGAGGACGTTCGACGCGAACGATAGGACTGACGTACCGGTCCCGCTGGAGTCCACGATATACCTTGCGTAGGCTTCCTCCCTCATCGGGTAGATGTACAACTTGACCGCGTTGCGGAAAAGACGTCCGAAGGACTCCAGGATGCCCCCCTCCAGGTTGTCGTAGTATTTTTCGTTGAATATTTCCAGCAAGTTGTTGATACCCATGGCGACGCCGATCATCTCCTTGGTGTACCGCCGGAAATAGGACGTGAGTCGGTAGTACTCCGAATAGTTGGAGATGAGGACCGTAAAGCCAATGTCGGCCAAGAGGTCGACACGCGAGAGAAAATCCTGGGCGTCGAGCGCGCCCCCTGAAAGCAGGTTGTTCATCGTGATCTCCATGAGGACGACCACCTCCCTGCCCTTGACCAGCGGCTCCTGCACGAAGTGCGCCGTTGCGCTGTTGATCATGTCGACGTTGACATGGGTCACGGGCCGGAAACTTCCCCGTTCGACGAGGATCGCTTTCTTGTGCAGCACCTCGGACGGCTGCAGCACCTCACCCTGCTGCCCGAACATGACCGCGTTCGTGAGCTTGAACTCCACCAAGTAAAGCGACATCAGACGGTTGTCGATCTTCTCGAAGCAGTGCCCCGAAAACCGCAGCATGTCGATCTCTATTCTCTCGATACCAAGGTTGTCCTGGAGTGATTCAATCAATCTCCTCGGATCGGTGCGGTAATACAGGGCCGCGTAAACTAGGTTGACCCCGACGATGCCCAGTGCCTGTTGCTGCAGGAGCGCATCCTTGTCCCACATCCGCACATGCAGCACGATCTCGCTGGGCTCGCCCAAGGGCTCGGTCTGAAATCGAATTCCCAGCCAGCCGTGGGCTTCGTTCGTGCCCTTGAAGTTTATGGTCGCAACCGTGTCCGCGAAGACGAAGAATTTCGTCTTGTCGCCGCGGCTCGCCGAAAGGCGCTCGAGCAATAGGTCGTATTCGTGATCCAGCATCAGCTTCAGGCGCTCGCGGGACACATACCTTGGCGCCTTCCCATAGATCGCATCGCTGAATACCATGTCGTAGGCTGAAATCGACTTGGCGATGGTCCCCGAGGCCCCGCCCGCATGGAAGAACTCGCGTGCGACTTCCTGCCCGGCGCCGATCTCCGCGAAGGTACCGTAAAGGGGTCCGTCGAAGTTGATGGTGCGTGCCTTCTGCGTCGTCGTGAGCAGTTCCTTACTTTCATTCATGCTGGTCACCTCACCTCGCCGCCTTCACGCGGGGCGCTCTGCTTGATTAGAAATCTCTACTTACGGGTCCGGTGGACAGCTATTGCGGACGGACGTTCCATTTTGCCTATTCAAAGGCCTGCGGGAAATAGCTCGGAGATTCACCCGCCGCCCTCCACGGCCGCCCGTTGCAACGCTCGGAGCTGTTGATTTGCAGACCACAGTGGAGTATCAGTCGTTGGCGCGCGAAGGCGCGAGGAAACCCATATGCAACGATCACTTTTTCCACCGCTGCCGTTGTCGCGGCGACGGTTTCTGTCAGGGGTAAGCGGGCTTGGTTTGACGGGGCTGCTCGGCGCCTCGGCATGGGACGCCGTGGCCGCGGACCTCGTCGAGTTTCCCTTCGTCAACGGCCGGCGCGAGCTGGCCACGAACTTTCCGCAGAAGGGAGCCATGATCTTGCAGCGCACTCGCCCGCCGTTGCTCGAAACACCGTTCGAAGTCTTCGATCAGGGCGTGTTCACACCCAATGATCGCTTCTACGTGCGCTGGCACCTGGCGAACATCCCCACGGAGGTCGATCCGGCCACGTTCCGGCTCAACATACGCGGACATGTGGATCAGCCAATTCAGCTGACGCTGGATGACCTGGTCCGCGGCTTCAAGCCGTTCGAAATTGCCGCCGTCAATCAGTGCTCCGGCAATTCACGCGGCTTTTTCAGTCCGCGGGTACCGGGAGGGGAATGGGCGAACGGCGCCATGGGTAATGCCCGCTGGACCGGGGTGCGCTTGAAGGACGTGCTCGATCGTGCGGGTGTCAAGGCGGGGGCGCTGCAAGCGCGCTTCAATGGGCTCGATACCGGAGTGGTCCCGCAAACGCCCGACTTCATGAAATCGCTCGCCATTGATCACGCGCGCGACGGCGAAGTCATGATCGCCTATGCGATGAACGGAGAGCCTCTGCCGCTCTTGAACGGCTTCCCACTGCGATTGGTGGTGCCCGGCTGGTATGCGACCTACTGGGTGAAGATGCTCGACGACATCGAGGTGCTGGACAAACCGGATGACAACTTCTGGATGACGAAGGCGTACCTGATTCCGGACACGCCGTTCGCCAACATCGTGCCGGGTCAGAAGGACGTGAAGATGGTCCCCATCAATCGGATGCTGCCGCGCTCGTTCTTCACCAACGTCAAAGACGGCGCCGTCCTGAAGGTTGGACAGACCACGACCGTGCGGGGCATCGCGTTCGGCGGCGACACCGCACTGGCGAAAGTGCTGTTCTCCGCCGATTCCGGCAGCCGCTGGCAGGAAGCGCGGCTCGGCTCGGATCATGGCAAATACAGTTTTCGACGGTGGGAAGTGCCGTTGCGCCTTTCATCCCCAGGTTCGCACCAGTTGATGATCAAGGCGGTTAACGCGGCAGGCAGCGTCCAGCCCGATCGCGCCAACTGGAACGGCGCGGGCTTCATGCGCAACGTGATCGAGTCGGTATCCGTGCAGGCAGCCTAGTTATCTTGAGGAATATATGGAAATGAGCCCACGCGGCATTGTTCTGGTCTCGGCGATCCCCATCTTGCTGGGAATCGCGCTTGCAGCCGGCCTGACCTGGCCGGGCACCGTTGATTCCGCACCCGCGGCGAAAGAGGCGGCCAATGGACCGGTCAAAAAGTGGACCAAGGTCAGTGTTGAACTGCCCGCGAGCCAAACCGCTTTCCCGCCCGGCGACGGCGCGGTCATCGCCAATGCTCAATGCCTGATCTGTCACTCGGCAGGCATGGTGTTGCGTCAGCCACCGCTCACGCAGGATGAATGGGTAGGCGAAATCAACAAGATGCGCAACGCCTACGGCGCAGCGCTGCCGGCCGATCAAGTCGACGCCTTAGCTAAGTATCTGCACAGCATCAACGACGGTCAGTCCCCAAGGGGCTCGTCTACCGTGGATGGACAAGGCGGTTGATCGCGTCGGCCGCTGCTATTCCATCTCGCATTTCCGTTTCTTGTCGATGTTCAATCGATCTGCTCGATGAGCTTCAGACTCGCGTTGTTGACTCGACAGCGCATGCCCCTAAACCCTATGTAGCATGTGCTAGAGTCCCCTTGGGAATACGGATATTGCTTCAGGGAGAACATGATGAACGCGACGGTCGCCTCGGCAGAAGGCCTACGGCCCGATGGTCGGTATTTCTATGTGTGGATGGCCGGCGCTTTTGCGTTGGTCGCGTTCGGCGGGTTCATCCCCACCTTTTGGGCGAAGGTTGCCGCCGGTACCTTCCGTGCTCCACCCGTGGTCTACATTCATGGCACGATCCTCTTCGCCTGGACATGTTTCTACTTCATTCAAACCTCGCTGGTAGCGGCGCGGCGTACGATGGACCACCGCGCTTGGGGATTGGCGGGCATCGCGCTGTTCAGCGTCATGATGTGCACGATTTTGATAGCGGAGATGGCTGTTCTCAAGCGGGACGAGGCTCTTGGCATGGGCGACGCGGCGCGCCGATTCGCGGCCGTTACGCTCTGTGCGTGGCCAGTGATGGCCGGCATATTCACCATGGCCATTGTCAACATCCGCAGGCCGCCCGTGCACAAGCGCTTCATGATGCTGCTGATGATCGGCATGATGACGCCGGCGATAGCGCGGGTGTTCCTGACGCTGATCGCCCCGCCGGGGGCCGGCGCCGACGGACCGCCGCCGCCGTTCGTATCGATACCGCCGGCGCTGGTCGCGGATCTCTTTCTCATCGTGGCGATGGTTCATGATTGGCGCGCGCGCGGCCGGCCTCATCCTGTCTATGTGTACGGCGGCTTGGTTCTGGTTGCCCAGCAGCTGTTGACGGTTCCGTTCGCTGCTACGGCAACCTGGATGAGCATTGCGAAGGGATTCCAGAGCCTGGCCGGATAGCGCGCGATCCCGCAGGCTCTCGACCCGCGTCGCAAAACCGCGCACGCACGCGCCCGATGCCAGGAACCGTTCGGCCACGCGCCGGCCGGAATATCCGCAACCGATGATCGATACCGGCTGCATGGACGGATCAAGCCGAGGTTCGATCAGCGCGCTTAGGCGTGTTGACGGACACCTTGCCGGCGCCGGCATCCGGCGCGGCGCCGATCGCACCCTTGGCAATGACCGGCCCGGTCGGCTGCCCGGTTGGCGAACCGCCGACCGGTTCGACCGAGACGGCGAGCGCGGCGGTGGGGCCGAGTCTCGCCAACAGCGCTGCATCGAGAGCCAGCGTAGTAGGCTTGTCGGGTGCGATCATGCCCACCGCGATCGGATTGGCGCCCGCCGGAATCAGCCAGAGCTCCGGTGCACGTCCCTGCGCGAATGCCACCGGCGTCCCCGGCACCACGATCATACGGGCGTTCCGCAGATCCATGGTCGCGGTCCAACCCGTGGAGCCGTTGTCCTGCTGGAGGGTCGAGGCCATGTACCCGGCGTTGGCCACCGTCGGTGTGAGTGCCGGGCGGGGCACGAACACCGCCACCAGCAGCGCGGCGGCCAGTGCGCCGGCGCCGATTCCGAGCCGGCGCCACAGTTGCAGGTTGTCCCACAATCCCTTGCGCGGCTGCAGCCGGTCAGGTGCATCCAACTGCAGGCTGTCGCGAATACGCGCCCACACGTAGGGCGCAGGGGCAACCTCATCGATCGGATCGGCCAGCGGCGTCAGCCGACGTTGCCACAGCGCCACCGCGACCGCAGCCTCGGATGTGGTCGCGACCTCATGAGCCACCGCGGCGCGTGCATCGGCGTCGAGCACGCCCAGCACGTATTCGGCGTAGCGCAGATTGTCGTTACCGTCGTCGGCTGGCGTGTTCATTGATCGAGGCACTGGCGAAGTTGTATCAGGCTGCGGCGGATCCAGCTTTTCATGGTTCCGAGCGGCACCTTGCAGCGTGCCGCCAATTCGTTATACGTAGCTCCGCTGAAAAAGGCTTCACGAACCGAACTCTGCTGCTGTGGCTCGAGTTCATCCAGGCACTGCTGCAGCCGCCGATATTCCTGGCTGGACTCCGCGTCCGCCGCCGGGGTGGGCTGTTGGTCGACGGCCCCATCCAGATTCTGCGGGTCATCCAGCAGTTCCTCGCGATGCTGCCGCAGGCGATCGATCGCCTTATTGCGCGACAGCGCCACGAGCCATGTGATCGCGCTCGCCCGGGTTGCGTCGAAGGTCGCCGCGCGTCGCCATACCGTGGTGTAGGTTTCCTGCAGCACTTCCTCGGCTGCGCCGCGGTCGCGCAGCATCCGCAGACATACCCCGAACAGCTTCGGCGAGGTGCGTTTGTAGAGCTCGGCAAAAGCCGTCTGGTCGTTGCGACCTGTGCTCTGCAGCAGCCGGTTCAGTTCGTCACCCCCGCCGGGGCCGGTGACATTCATGCGCAAATCATCCGCGTAGTCCTGAGATACCAGATCGCAACCATACAGCATTCCACGGCGAAGGGATGCCTGCGACAGTCAGGGCGCGGTGATTGAGCAAAGGGAGGCGGTCAACCTGCCCATAACCCGCCGAAAGGCGATGAGAAGTTATCCATGTAGAATTCTAATTTCACTGGCGCGGAGGGCTATGAGTTGAGGATCGCCACCTACAACGTAAATAGCGTCAATGCTCGCCTTCCGGTTCTGTTGCGCTGGTTGAGTGAGACGCAGCCCGACATTGCCTGTCTCCAGGAGCTCAAGGCGCCGCAGGACAACTTTCCGGAAAAGGCGATTCGCGACGCGGGTTACGGCGTGATCTGGCACGGACAAAAGAGCTATAACGGCGTGGCTATCCTTGCGCGAGGACGCGATCCAGTCGAAACGCAGCGGGGATTGCCCGGCGACCCGAATGACCTCCACAGCCGCTACATTGAAGCGAGCGTTGGACCTCTCGTTGTCGGATGTCTCTATCTACCCAACGGCAATCCCGCGCCCGGCCCCAAGTTCGATTACAAGCTGGGATGGTTCGAGCGCCTGGCGATCCGGGCCTCCGATCTGGTCGGTCGAGATTCCCCGGCGGTTCTCGCCGGCGATTACAATGTGATCCCCACCGAGATCGACGTGTACAAACCCGAACGTTGGGTGGACGACGCGTTGTTCCGGCCTGAGACACGAGCGGCCTATCATCGGCTGCTCGAGCTGGGTTGGACAGACGCGGTTCGAGCGCTCCATCCGGGCGAACGAATCTATACTTTCTGGGATTATTTCCGTAATGCGTATGGTCGCGACGCGGGTTTGCGCATCGATCACTTACTCCTCAATCCCTTCATTGCCCGGCACCTGCGACGGGCGGGAGTTGACCGGCACGTGCGTGGCTGGGAGAAAACGAGCGACCACGCCCCCACATGGATTGAACTTGAAGGCTCGCCTTAGTGGCAGCCCGGCGCATCATTCTGTATTCGGCACGTTACATTGAGTACAATACGCTTCGGCTGGCTGCCGCGTTTTCGAATCCAAATCGGACAAGCGGTACTGCCGATATCTCGAGATCCGGCGACGCTTGCCAACGACCAACGTAACCAATTGAAATAGGTGACCAGCAACTGCATGAGCAATTCGAACTCGTCTTCCCCCACACCATCACGTGTCACACTCAAGTTAAAGCTGGGCGTGCGAAAGTCGGCCAGAGAAAGCAAGACCCCCTCTCTTCCGCAACCGCAAAGCAAAGCTAACCTAAAACCCGGCGCTCACTGGTCAGACGAATACAAGGAGCGCATGCAGGCGGACATGGACGCACTGATCCGGCCTCGATCGCGGTAATTCGTCCACGGGATTCGCCGTGGAATAACCCGTAAAATCGCCCAACCACCTGGGTTAGGGTGATCGCAGCCTCGATGACCTCGTGCTCGATATCAACGCGCCGCTGTCGGACCCGCGCTCAGTTCATCAGTCGCTGCATCCAGGTTCGGTTGAGACCTGACATTGGCCGAAGAGCCAAACGCTCATTGAGCAGCGCACGAGTCAGTTGGATCTGTCCCGCCTTCTCTGCGGCCGACAACAATGTCTGCGTCATCACATCGCGTTGTGCATGGGAGCCGCCGGCACGGACCGCAAGAGTCCGGACAGGCCCCAATAGAGTCACCGCTTCCGTATAGCGGTTTTCCGCATACGCAAGCAAGGCTTGGGAAACCGGCAGACCAATCGCGCGCGTAACCGCGCCATTCTCGGTGTGCGTAGCCGCGGTGCGCTCTAGAACACCGATCAGCCGCCGTCCGAGATCGAAACGCCCCGCTCCGGCGAACGCCATCATCGCATGCATGTCGTTGAAGGCATACCACGCCTCCCCAATTCGAGGTTCCCACGCGTCGGCCAGGCTCTGCCATCGATTGCCGACGTCGGCGCCATACACCTTGAGCCGCCACAAGAGCGCACTCGCATCCAACAATTCCATGACCACGGTAGAGGCGGGACGTCTTATACGAGTGTCGTATAGTTCGAGCACTTGATCCCAGCGCTGCCGGTCGCAATAGTAGAGAGCCAGGTGCCACGCGATATGCACCGCCAAGTTGCTGCCGACCCAGTCGCCCACGCGCGTCAGCAGCCACTGCTCGCCCTCGTCGACTCGATTCGTCATTTCGAGTACGTGAGCTACCGCATGAATCGCCCACGCGTCGCCCTTCTCCCGTTCCACCGCGCGGCGTCCGACATCGAGCGCCCCGGCATAGTCGCCCATTTCCTCGAGACCAAAGGCATACATGCCCCAGTAAAAGCCCTCCACCGCGGATCCCTTCTCGATATCGGGTAACCGCCGCGCCACCCGGTCACGGAGTTCGCTCAGCTGTCCAAGCAAGAAATCTCCTTGGTGTGCCGCGAACATCGCAATGGCATCGCTCGGATGCTCGACCAGGATGTCCTCCCATACAGTGCCGGCCTCGGTGAAATGTCCACGAAGCCATGCCTCGACGGCCGCCACATGCTTTGTCTCCCAGGAAGAGGCACTTACCGCATTCTGCTTGGCAAACGAGAGCGTCGATTGCGCCTCGGCCACCAGAGGCTTCTCCGTGCTCAGCCCGAGTATCAGCGCTTTGAGCACATACGCCATCAAGAAACCGGGGTCCGTCGCGATCGCACGATCGAGGTCGGCCAAAGGATCGCCGTGAAAGCTGAGCATCTTCCGTACAGCGGAATCAAAATGACCGACCGCTGATCGATCGGACCCAGTCAACTGAAGGCTAGTCGGGTCAAGCAAGCCCATGATCACCCTCTGCGCCGGCAATCTGCGCTGACGTCGGCCATTCTATTCGCTCACCCGGTCCCCGCACACAAATGATTTCACCGGTGTCTCTGCCGAGCGACATGCCGATGACGATATATTTATTTTCCGCATTCCTCGCTGCCTTTGGCTAGACTAAGACTCGTTTCATTTTTTGGACAATCGTCATGAAACGATCGACACACTTTCCCAAATCATTTTGGGGACAATCGACCAGCGAAGCATTCTGCACCGCCGTCGTCGACTTCGTGCAAAGACAGGGTGCCGTGAGCGGCATCGTGAAACGCATGGAACAGTTGGGACTTGGCGCGGTCGCTAGCTCTTGGCTGGCCAGCGACGTGCATGTCCCGATCTTCAGCGAACAGCTCCATGCGCTGTTCGGCACGAGTGCGCTGCGTGCGTTCGCCGCACGGTTGGGCTTGCAGCCGCGCGATCTCGTTCGCCGTCTCTCGCAAACGCTGCCCCAAATACTGAATCGCCTCGCGTCTTCACAAGGTCTAACCCCCTTCGCAGCAATGTACTGAAGCAAGTGGATCGACGCCGGTCCCCTTTCCGACGCCCTGTAGCGCCGAATACCGTTACCTCGATTCGCGTCGCACTTAGAACTTGTAGCGGACGCCGACGGTGGGGTTGATATTGGTCGTATTCAAGTAGCCGCTGGCCACGCCGTCATGCACGCCGCTGTACATGGCCCCCAAATAAGCGTCGAAGTGCTTGTTGAATCTATAGTCGGCGTCGAAGGAAAAGGCCTCGAAGCTGCCGCTGCAAACGCTGGACGCGGACGTCGTGCAGCCCGCCTGCTTTCCGGTGCCGTAGGCGTTCTGGTGATAGCCATAGTAGGCCGCGGTCAGGTCGAGGTGGGGAATGACGGTGTAGCGAACGCCGGTCCAATACACCTGCACAGTCTTGGAAGCCTTGTAGGCATTGTTCGTGACGAAAGCCAGAACGTAACCCCCGATATCGTTGAACCCGGCGCCCAGCGGCATTGCCGGGTTGGCATATTTGATGTGCTCGTAGCCGGCAAAGAATTTCAACGGGTCGAACCGGTACAACGCCATGAGGGCATACGCCGTATTGTCCGAGATGGTCGCCGCCAGAGAATTCGATGCCGAATACCCCAATGCCGGAAGCTGTGCGACTTGAGCGGCGGTCAAGGAAGTCACCGTGATGGCGCTGTTGACCTTCGAGTAGTACGCATCGACCGATGCGCCCGCGTATTCGCCGCCTATATCCGCCTGGAAGGCGGTGTTGGCCGATCCGTTGGATCCGTTGAACTTGTAAAGAGCTCCTAGGTGCACCCGATCGTTGAAGCCTACAGAGTACTTCACCGTCGAATCGAGCCGGTTATCTTCCTGGCTGCCGCCGCCGGAATACGTGTTTGACGCGCCGAGCAGGCCGAACGCCGAAGCGTTGTAGTTGGGGTCGTACTTGATGATGCCTTCCAAGAGAAGCGTCATCTGACGACCAAAGGTGATGGTACCGAACCGCGCCGATTTGAGCCCGACGTATGCGGTCTGGAAGGCCTGACCCGCCGAACTTCCATCGACGCCGACCGTTTGGGTGGCCAAAGTTCGACCATTGTTCACTGTCAACGACTTCAGAGAATCAGCGATTTCGCCGGACTGGGGGTTGAAATATGTCTCCACCTGAAATACGGCTGACCAATCATCATTCAGGGGCTCGATGCCCTGCAGGCCGACCCTCGACTGGCCCATGTTGCTCGGCGTGAGACCGGTCGCCGACTCGCGGCTATTCGAGCGCACGATGTTCCCGCTGGCGGCCGGACGGTAGGGGGTGAACGGCGCACTATGCGTATCGTATTGAAGACCAATATCGACCACACCGTACAGCGTAATGCCATGCCATGTCAGGCTGTCATCGCCCATGATCCCCGGTCCCGTCTTTTGCTGCGCGATGACGGGAATCGAGGAGGTCATGGCGCTCACCAAAAGTACGGTCAGCGTCAATACGAATCTGAAATGAAAATGCCGTACCGGCATCCCATGTGTGTCATTCATCGTTGTTCATTCACCCAATCTCACCCGCGGACTTGGGCGGGAGAGGCCAAGGTACCGAACGAAAAGGCACCTCGGAACTACTCTTCTGTCATCTGCATATGCGATTCAATTATCGAGCGCGAGAGATGGATCTGGCCCTGACAGAATGATCAAGGTGCGTATTGGGTAAAGATAAAGTCGCGAGTCTTGACGGGCACGTGACAGGTAAAGCACGTGTTATGCAGCGCCTCATCGGCGGGTTTACCGTCTTTAAATTGGGCGAACCCCCAGCCGCCCGTCGAGGCGTATTTTTTGGAGTCTTTGACCATAAACTGAACGTTCGTGGCGGGCCCGGCCACGAAAGATTGGGCACGGCCAAAGACTTTGTTGTTCTCCTCCGACGGGACATAGCTCCAGGCGAGCCGGGCAATGATTGTGCCGTCCGGGAACGGAAGCTTCCCTTCCCGGTAGGCCTTGATTGCGACGTCGTTGCCCAAAATGGCACGCAAATCGTTGAGTTTGCCTTCCTCGTGGGCCACGGAGATCAACCTCCAGTCGCGGTATCCCGAGGGGATCTTGATTCCGAAGATCGGGGCGGCCTCTCCATCGGCCTGCCCAGATGCGGGGGCAATGTAGGCGGCCGCGCCGGCCAGCGCCATAACTGCAATCAGCACGAAAACAATCCGGCTCATGCAATGTCTCCTTCCAATAGGCGTAATTGATCCTTGCGAACAATTAACTAACGTCAATCCTACTTAATAAGTCTAATTTATTGATTATACAATCAATCTGAACAGACGGCCTTGACGCCATCGAACCACTCGCATGGACGCACCGGTATCCTTCGGCGCCGCAAGGGACTTGCCAGGAACGGCGTCGCGCGGCTAATCTGAATGCTTGACCTGTCCTCTAAATCCAATTGAAGAAGCCGAGCGCGCAGGTTTCACCATAATTTATATTGCTCATGTGTAATAAGAGCGTCGGCGCTCGCCTGGCGTGATCTGAAAAATGGGGTAATCGATGCTGCCGCAGATCGTCTACGTGGCCGTTCGCTGCAAGTTCTGTCAGCGGGCAAGCGCCGTATCTCTCAACCGCGAAGAGCTCGCAAAAAAGCTAGCAGATCGGGAGCCAATCGAGCTGTTCTGTGCATACGACGAGCAACGTTGGGCCGCAAGTACGCGCGAGCTGATCGGCATCATCGAGCTCCTGCATGACACGAACTACGAAATTTGACGCCATCAAATAGAACGTAACGTTGTGGCCCGAGTACGGTCCGCATCCATACAAGTGGAGTGTTCGAACGTAGGTGCCGCGTGATCTCGCTCGACGATCTGACGCGCACTGATCGAGGCAACCTAGGGCTCTGGTCATGCGCCGGACACGATCCGAACATCTCGTACGGCGCCCCCCTCCAATGCCGCGAGAGCTGCCTGATAACCCGGGCTGTCATGCACGGCGATTGCATGCTCGACAGAATCAAATTCAATCAATACAGTACGCTCCGACTGCCCAGCCTCATAGGCTTTCACGGCCGTGCCACGCGCTAAAAAGCGCCCTCCGCCCGCCTCGATGGACGGACCCGCGAGCTTTGCGTAGGCAGCAAGTTTAGCGGGGTCTGAAATCGCACGATAACAGGTGATCCAGTACGCCTTGGCCATAAAGCTTCCTCCTCGCATTGTGTGAAGTACCTAAATCCTATCAAGAGATCGGGGCCGGCGCCCGGCATCGTTCACAGCAGCACCCGCCTTGAGCTTCCAGTATTTTCGTATCTTGGCCGCGGCCAGGAGCTTTGCCGCGGCCAGTGCGTCCTGCGCCGGAAATCATAGAAAGGACAGGGGCTTCAAACGAGATAATGCGCTTCGAGGAATGACACGATTGCGCGACCGACCTCTGTAGAATGCGTTCTGTGCACGGAATGCCTTCCGCCCGCGATCACCAATCCTGACGCATTCGGGATCCTGTCGGCCAGGTAGTCCTTGGCAGCAAGGAAGCGTCGATCCTCACTACCCACGATAACGAGGGCGGGTACGCGGATGGACCTCAGTCCATCGATGACCGTTGCGTCGCTATGGACGCCAAGCTGCCGGGCAGCTGGGTGGGCATCGGCACCTAAGTCCATCGAGAGTGCATACCGATTCCAATGTTCGCGGGCTGTCCGTGCACGACGCATGACTGAGCACAGCTGACCACGGATTGCGCCTGCGAACCGTCGTGCGTACCCAGGCCGACAACCCCGAGCGTCGAGGCAATCGCCTGAGTTAGGGTGCGGCGCTGCCACACATTGGACTCTTCCATCAGGTTCTCCTTGCAGACACTCGACGAGGCGTCGAATTCAGTACGGCATCGGCGCCGACCAACGCCGCCAATGAGCTCTCGGTCTTTCCTTAGACGGAATCGTTCTATATACGAGACAGCAGTCTCCGCCGAGCAGGGCGAATCGGGTACGCTAGCGATCAGCGCCGAGATATAGAGTGGTGACACATGCAGTCCCGACGATCACCGCGCCGCGCATGGACCGCCGTCGCGCTCGTGTTTCTGTTCATGGTGATCAATTTCGCCGATAAAGCCGTCATCGGCCTATCCAGCGGTCAAATCATGCGCGAGTTGCGTTTGACACACACGCAGTTCGGAATGCTGGGCAGCGCGTTCTTTCTCTTATTCTCCCTCTCGGGTGTCGCAGTCGGATTCCTGGCCAACCGAATCCGCACCAAGACGCTCATGCTGCTGATGAGCGTCGTCTGGTCAGCCGCTTTGCTGCCGATAATTCGCGTCTCGGGCTTCGCTACGCTGGTCGGCAGCCGAGTGATCCTCGGCGCGGCGGAAGGACCCGCCTTTCCGGTGGCCATGCACGCGGTCTACAAATGGTTTGACAACCGCCGGCGCGCCCTACCCTCGAGCGTCGTGGCCAGCGGCGCCGCATTCGGCGCCGGAATCGTCGCACCGCTCGTCACATGGATCATCGAACGCTACGGCTGGCATTCGGCGTTCGGCGTCCTGAGTTTGGCAGGTCTGGCGTGGGCGATTCTATGGATGGTTGTCGGTAGAGAAGGTCCCGACGATACGGCAGCGGACGGTGAACCCGCCTCTCTGCCCGATGGTCTCCACAAAGTCCCCTATCAGCGGTTGATCTTCAGTCGGACGGCGGCGGGCGTTTATGTTGCCGGTTTCGCCGCCTATTGGATCATTTCACTCAATCTCGTGTGGCTCGCCAATTACCTGATAAAAGCGGTTCAGATGTCGCCAGCGAACGCCGCTTGGGTCATCGCTCTGCCATCCGCGATGCAAATGATGCTTGCGCCGAGTCTTGCCTACGTGTCACAACGTCTGTCGCAGGCAGGCGTTTCGAGTCGGGTTTCGCGCGGAATTCTCGGCACCCTTTGCGTCATGACAGGAGGCGTTTCGATGGCATGCATGCCGTTCGTTCCCTTGGGCGCCGTCAAGATTTTCCTACTGGGACTGAGCTTTTCCGTCGGCAGCGTCATCTTTACACTGGGATCGACTCTCATCGGCGAGATATCACCCACCCCTCAGCGGGGCGCAATGCTCGGTATCACCAACTCCCTGCACACTCTCGCCGGTCTGTGTGCGCCATTTGCGATGGGCCGCATCGTGGACATCACGTTGGATCCTGCTGAGGGGTTCCGCACAGGTTTTGTCTATGCGGGGTCCTTTGTTGCCGCACTCGGACTATTGGCGGCATTGTTGATCAACCCCGAAAAGGATTTGCAGCGGTTTCGCGACTCCCAGGAGATTCCCTGATGCAACCTCTTTACATCACTTATCTCAACGGCCCGGACATCGAAGGTCTGGGACTAACCGATGCGGACATTCTCCACGCCGTCGAAGGCTCACTCGATGCACAGGGCAGGAAGGCCACGGTCATCGAACCGAGAGTGCATTTGGTGCCTCAGAGTTCATCGCTTGGGCACTTCAATGTGCTACGGGGCGTCGTGCATCCCCTGGGCCTTGCAGGCGTCAAGGTGGTCGGCGATTTCGTGAACAACCATAAAGTCGGGCTGCCTTCGGAGCTGGCACTATTGAATCTCTTCGATCCGGCCACCGGCGCTCCCAAGGCGATTCTCGATGCCACTTCTCTCACCAGCATGCGCACGGGCGCCATGACGGCGCTCGGCGGCAAATATCTGGCGAGGAAGAGCAGCAAGGTGCTTGGGCATATCGGCGCACGAGGAACTGCCTATTGGAATGTCCGTCTGCTGAACTACCTATTTGATTTCGATGAAATTCGCGTACATTCCAAGCGCGAGGAAAGTCGGCAGGCATTTGCGCAGCGCCTCTCGAGCGACTTGGGCAAGCCGGTGCGTGCCGTGGCCAGCTGGGAGGAGTGTGTGCATGGCGCCGACATTCTGGTCGAGGCATCCCGGTTGACGGAGCCGCAGCCGCTCCTCAAGACCAAGTGGATCAAGCCCGGTGCGCTGGTCATTCCCTTCGGAACCATGAGCGCCGTGGAGCTCTCACTCACCGATATCATGAGTAAGGTCGTCGTCGATGACTGGGGCCAGTGCCGCAAAGGGCTGCCTTTTGGGGCGTTGCGGAAGCACGTCGATCTCGACAAGATCACCGAACAGAACCTTCATGCGGAACTTGGGCAAATCGTCGCTAAGTTACGGCCCGGGCGCGAAAACGATCAAGAAACCATTCTGTTCTGGCATCGGGGCCTGAGCATAAGCGACATCGCGCTAGGTCATGCGATGCTCGAGAGGGCGAAGGTTTTGCAAATCGGCCAAACGCTGCGGTTCGCCTGAGCTCAGGCAGTTCCCGCGGAAATGACGCTGAGATGGGCCGTGCTGGCACAAAAGTGGCCACAGTGAAACCATCGTGCTAGAACACTAGCGGCACGTATATGTCTGAAATTACAGGTAAAAACCGGTGCGCAAAGAGGATTCAAATAAGCGCACTAAGCATTTGTAATAGCAGTGTTTTTTTGGCATTGCAATTTAGCGTGCCCCCAGATATGCCCCCACCAGTGGCATGCTGGGAGAGGGCCGATGTTGGCACTGCGAACAATGCCTTCATCCTTCAGCGACTGATCGATCGCATTGCGCAGATTCAAGCGCTTCAGTACCGTCATGAATTTGATGTTAACAACTTCGCCTGCTGCCGTTCCCGCATTCTTTGGGTCGCTCATAGTCCCTCCGGTTTATAGGCCAGCGCGTTCGCTACCTTGCCGCGAAGCATCGTCTTCCACAGCCGCTCTTGCTGTTTGGTTGATAGGGATGT
>Ga0137409_10000523_pt1 | contig 42230 bp, 45 predicted proteins | sample CZODoug1_16funga_FD_122059 | JGI IMG/M metagenome (GOLD analysis project Ga0137409, IMG submission 122059) | Vadose zone soil fungal communities from Angelo Coast Range Reserve, California, USA - CZODoug1_16fungal (Hybrid Assembly) | ecosystem: Environmental > Terrestrial > Soil > Vadose zone...
TGCGTGAGAGTGCCGGGCAGCGACTCGGCGCCGTTGTAGACCGGAATGACCAGCGAGAGTCGGATGTCGCTCTGCATTGCAGGGTGCCTGTGGGTCCCGTAATGGAACCTTCGACAGGAGCAAACAGTGACAGCCGTGTAGCGACTTGCTACGTCTTCCTTTCCCGCTCCCCTGAGCAAATCGTAAGGGGCCGGAGCGCGTCCGAGTAGCCGGGGAAGTCGTGAACTGAAACGCGACCGCCTTGCGGGTCCATGAACGGCAATTCATCATTCGCCAGAATCCCACGGGAGCGCTTCGATGCGTCGACCGGACGTGGTTCCCCTCACTTGGCTGGCCTTTTGCTGCGGCCTGTTCGCAGCCTGCGGCGACAGCACCTCTCCCCCCGAGCCGCACCCAACCATCGCGGCCGACGCACAAGCGGCCAACGCCACCACCAGCTGGGTCAATAAGGGCGGTACCAACTGCCTGATGGTCACCTCGCAGGACAGCACGACCTTCACTGTCGACTTCTCCGGGCAAACCGGTTGGTGGTTCTGTCCCAATCAGTCGTCCGGGTTCGTCTCCCCCGACGGGTTCGCCAGCCTGTACCTCGCCAGAGACCCGCTCAATCCGGGCTCCCCACTGACGCTGGAAACCATTTCGGTTGTTCGCGGGCCCGACGTGCCGACCACCTACAACTCAGACGGCAGCGTCGCGACGTTCACGCGTAGCGACTCGCTGACCTGTGATAACGGTGGCAGCATCGCCCCAATCTGGACGGGAACGGCCACGCAGAACTTCGCACGCAGCACGTACCGCTGCTGCTCGCGCTACGTCTGTCGCACGTGCACGAGGATCACCAATATGGGCGGCACGGGGATGCTCACGGCGAATCAACCCGCGCCACCCCCCCCGCCGCCACCACCGCCTCCGGCAACGGCGGCGTCGGTGGCCGTGAGCCCGGAATCGGCGAGCGTGATGGAACAGCAGGTGGTATGGCTCACGGCGACCCCGCTCGATTCCGCCGGGAACCACACCGACCAACCGGTGACGTGGGCCACGAGCGACACGACGGTGGCCACGGTATCCCAGGAGGGCATGGTGACGGGAGTCGCCGTGGGGCAAGTGACGATCACCGCGACGAGCCAGGGCCAAAGCGGCGCGGCGAGCGTCACGGTGACGCCTGAAGCAGATCGGCCCGAGGGTGTCAGGGCGGCGGTCTCGACAACTATTCCGAAATCGACTTCGACCAGGCAGAACGTCGAGCGTTAGACGCTTGCGCCCTTTAGGGCGATTGATGGCGCGCCAGCTTGGCCAGCTGCTGCCGCGCCATGCCGAGGCTGGCGCGCTCACGGTCGAGTACGAGATGCACGAACACCTCCTGCCCGGGTCCGAGGAAACGGATCACGTGATACTGCTTCCCCAGTGTGAGCATGATGTCCTCGACGCGGTCGTCGAGCTGCAACGCCGCCTGCACCAGCTCCTCGGCGATCTGCGCGGGCCGCTCCATCTTGAGCCCGCGCCCTACCGCGACCTCACCGAGGACCGCTCCGCTCCCCGTCCGCACGATTGCGGCACCAAGCGCGCCGTCGATTTTGAGGACTTCCTCCAGGATGCTGTCCGCGGCAAAGTCCTCTGCCCGATCCGGCTGGACGACGCTTTGCTCCACACCTCCCGATCGCGCCGATTCGTCGAGCAGCCGGGCGGCCTCCATCAGTACGTGTTGTAGCGACTCCCGCACCGTTCGCTCCCGCGCCCGTCGCTTGTAAAAGATCTCCACGGCGGGGTCGGGCCAGCCCAGGATTTCGTACGCCGCCTCGAGACCGTTGAGATGGCGGGTGTGCGCGTGCACCAAGGTGCCCTCATCGAAATACAAGCGGCCTTCACGCTGCGATGCTTCCACCACGACGAGACCGCTCTTGCGCTCCACCTCGAGCAGCTGCAGCAGTCCGAACAGGGTGACCCCCGTGATGCGGCCGACGGTCTTGGGGTCGAGCACCCGCTGCAGCTCGTCGGCCAGCGACACGACGTCGACGGGCTTCGAGAAGACCGCCGCGATTCCGTAGGCCTGGAGCCGATGCCGCAGCTCCCCATGGATCAGCTGGCCGGTCATCACGGCGATCGGTAGCCGCACGCCCTGCTCGAAGAGTTGAGCCAACAGCGTGAGGCCATCCATCACCGGCATCTGGAGATCGGTGAGGATCGCGTCCACGCGCTCCGTGCGGAGCAGCTCGAGCGCGTGCCGCCCGTGCTCGGCGGGGATGACGGTAAATCCTCCCGTGCGATTGAGCGCCCGGCTCAACGCGCCGCGCACAAAATCATCGTCATCTACGAGGAGAAGGTTCGTCATGGGCTACAAGATGGCGGACGCGCGACCCGCCCGGTACTCGGAGGCCGCGCTGCGGATCGCTAGGGAGGTAAGGTGACCGTCGCCGTGGAGTCTGCCTGCTGGAGCAAGTGCGCGAAATCCCGAAGCTCCGCCACGCCAAGGTCGGAGACCACCCAGTACGTGTAGTCCGGCGACGTCCAGTGCAGCAGGTGATAACCCTGGTGGTCGCGGGTCTTGGGCCCCCCTTTCCCCCCGCCACTCGGGCCGCTCGCCACGGGCCAAACGAACACGTTGATGACATGCTGACGCCGGCCATACACGAGGACCGCCACCGGCCGTCCATCCACGTAATCGAGGCGGCCGCCCACCAGCGGATACCCGCGCCCCGCGAAGTCGTACACAGAGGGCGAGAAGTCGAGCCGGCCGTTGAACCACGGCTTCACCGTGTGCTGATCCGACGAGAGGACGTCGGTCAGGTGGCCCGGCATCAGCGAGCGGATGTGACTCGCGAGCACGTCGCCCGCCAGCGCTTCGCCGGCGGAGCGTTGCAGCGCGAGCGTCCAGCTGCCGAGCGCGACAACGGCGAGTGACGCCGCGAGGGCCAGCGGCCGCCACAGGTTCCGCACGCTGAAGCGACGCCGAGCACGTGAGCGCGCTGCCGCGCGGACGCTGTCCTGCAGACTGGCTGGTGCCAGGAATTTCGGAATGCCCGCCACGATGGCCGAGCGCAGCGCGAGCCGTTCGTCGCGGAATCGCGTGCACTCCGGGCACTGGGCAAGGTGTTCCTCGAGGTCGCGCGCATCGACCGCCGCCAGCTCGCCATCGAGATAGGCGTCGACCTGGGCTTCAAAGCTCGGATGGGTCACGTCAACGCCTCCTGGAGGCGTGCGCGCGCGCGCGACAGTCGCGACATCACGGTGCCCACCGGCACGCCGGTGACGTCGCTGATCTCTTTGTAGGAGAGCCCCTCGAGCTCGCGCAGCACGATCACCTCCCGGAATTCCGGCGCCAAACGTTCCAGCGCGCGACCGATCGATTCCCTGGCGTCAGCGCGCAGCAGCGCTGCCTCCGGATGGTCATCCGCGACCGCGCCGCTGTGCTGCGTCTCATCGAACTCCGTTGCGTCCTGCCCGCGTTGGCCGCGCCGCGCGCTGTAAGCGGTGTTGCGCACGATCGTGAGCAGCCAGGCGCGTGCGCTCGTTCCCTCCTCGCCGCGGAAACTCTCGAAATACTTGAGCGCGCGCAGGCAGGCGTCCTGCACCACGTCTTCGGCGGCGTGCACGTTCCGCGTGAGATAGCGCGCCAGCGTATACGCAGCGTCCAGGTGCGGCAACACGACCGATTCGAATCGCGCCAGCTCGCTTGACTCCAAACCACTCCTCACGATGTCGCCGATCCTTCGGGAAAAGACTCCACGAGCGGCGGGTTTATTCCCGGCGGAATAATCCTGCGCGGCGCGGAGTCTCCGGCATTGACCACAGAGCCGTCACCACTTCGTGCGGAGGAACATCGCGTATGCGTTTCATGCACGCTATTTCATCTCGGAACGTCGCAGCGCTCCTGTTCGCAGTCCTGCCGTTCGGCGGAATGTCCCACCCGGCCGCGGTGTCCGCCAAGCTCTCAGAATGGAAGGTCGAGCTGTCGCACGGCACCATCGCGGCGGGCAGCGTGACCTTCACCGTCACGAACGCCGGCAGCATTCCACACGCCTTCGAGGTCGAGGGGCAGGGAATCGAGCAGGAGACCGACCTCATTCAGCCAGGCTCGAGCGCCACGCTGACGCTTACGCTCAAGCCCGGGACCTACGAGGTCTACTGCCCGGTGGGCGCGGACTCGCACAAGAAGCTGGGCATGGAAACTCACTTGAAAGTCGTCGGCGCACAGGGCGCGGGCGCGTCGGGCTACGAAAGTCACGAGATGAGCGAGTCGTCACCAAGCATCCAGGCAATCCGGGTGACGGGTGGGGGGCCCGTCATCCAGATCCTCCCCGGTCCGTTCCCGTTTCCCGACAGCGCGGCTCCGATTCTCCAGGAGTTCGGCGATGAGCGGGAAGGCCTCGAGTCACAGGTGAAGAATGGGCCGTACTCGAACAACGTGACTCGGGTGGCGGGGACTTTCAGCTTCACGGCCTGGGACAAGGGCGCGACGCGTGACTCGGTGGATGGCGTCGCCGAGTTTGTGACGGAGGATGGCGCCCGCTGGAAGCTCGTGCTGGACCGGGTCCAGACCAAGGATGTCCCCCACCATCCCCGATTCGGGGGCGTGATTCTCGGACTCTACTACCACGGCAACACCGCCGTGCACACACCGCTCGTGCCGACGATCAATAGCGCGGTGGCACTGTGGGCATTCGGCCACCTCTACAAGAACGCCGCCCTGGTGACCGACAACGCCATGGTGCACGTGATGTTGTTGTCGCGCACGCGACGCGACGGTGATTTCGCGATCGCCTGCTGGGACTGCTCGAAGAACAAGATCGATGAGCTCCAGCTGCAGATCCTTCCCGGACCGGGCGAGCCGAAGTTCGCTGCGCCGGGGGGATTTTTGTTCGTGAATTGGGAGCAATCCAGCTCGCGCAAGCCGGCGAGCGGGGGAGAATGAGCCAATGCGCTTCTCCACAGCAATCCTCGGCGTCATCGGGCTCGCGTCGCTCGCAGGCTGCAGTAGTGCGAGCGGTCCCTATGGGGGTGGTACGGGCGGGGGACAAGGTGGTGGTGGTCCCGCGGGCACGGTGACTCTCGGCCCCGGCATCCAATTCGTCAGTGCCCATAACGGCAGCCAGAATCCAGCCGTGGACACGATCCCGGTCCGCGGCTCCATCACCTGGACCTGGACCGGCTCGCTGCCACATAGCGTGCAGTCGACGGGCTCGACGAGCTTCACCAGTAGCGGCACCAAGACCGGGAGCGGGACGTATGCAGTCACATTCACGGCACCGGGCACGTATCACTACGACTGCGCCGTGCATGGTAGCGCGATGACGGGCACCATCGTTGTGCACTAGCGCGCCGTTCTCGTGACGTGAATCACATTCCGTCGGCCCGCACGACGGCGGGTGTTACGACGGACCCGTGTCGCTGGTCCATAGGTATAGAGTTCCAAGATCAGCGATCCGTCGAAACCTCCGGAGGTGTCATGCTCGCAACACGGTCTATCATGCTCTTTGCCCCAGCGGCGCTGCTGCTCAGCGCCTGCAATTCAACCGGCCCGCAAGCGGCGCAACGCATCAACGTCTCCGCGATGATCGCGTCCGGACCTTCCGCACAGCCGGGCCCTGCGCGCGACGTCATCGTCAGCGGCAGCGGCGGCTCGGTGCGCATCACCTCCGCGCAGATCGTGCTGTCGCACATCAAGCTGGCGAACGACGCGGCATGCTCCAGCTCGACCGACGACGATGCCAACGACGTCAGCGATGCGAACGATGCTACGGAAGGACCCGAGGCCAACGAACCGGACGACGCCAACAACGACGAGCATGACTGCGAGCCCGTCCGCGTTGATCCCGTCCAGGTCAACCTCCCCCTCGATGGCACGACCAAGGTGATCCTCGACGCCCTGGTCCCGGCGGGCAGCTACACCGGCCTGCGCGCGAAGCTCGACAGCGTGAAGGTAGTTGGGGTATTCACCGACGCGGGCGGCACGGACCACCCGTTCACCTTTACGTCAGATGCCGAAGCGGAAGTGTCGGTCGACTTTGCCGCGCCCGTGACGGTCGATGCCACCACGACGAACCTCACGATCGACGTGAACGTCGGGAGCTGGTTCACCGACGGGTCCGGCGCCGTGATCGACCCCACGAACTCGGCCAATCAGGAAGCGATCGAGCACGCCATTCGCGCATCACTGCGCGCGTTCGAGGACAACGACCGCGACGGCGACGACGATCACGAGGAGGCGGGCGGCCACTAGCCGTTCCTCACTCACAACGCAAACGGCGAGCCGAAAATGGGCTCGCCGTTTGTATTTGCTACCCATTGATCCAGTACGATTACTGCGAGAACACCACCGTCTGAATCGAGTGTGGCCGGGAGCTGATCTGCACGGACGTGGAGCCGACGACGAGGTTGTAGTCGCCTGCCTTTGACGTCGGGTTCATGACGACCACGGCGACGCTGCCGTCCGGGTTCACGTAGGCGGTGGTCAGCAACATGCTGCGGCTGGGCGCCGCCAGAACCCGTCGCGCGCCGGGACGGATGAACTTCGAGAAGTGGCCGATATAGTAGTACGAATTGGTGTAAATGAGATTGCCGGTCCGGGTATCGGCATGGATCGGGGCAAAGCAGAAGTTGCCGACATGGTTGGGCCCGCCCCGTTCATCGAGCAGAATATTCCAGTCGGTCCATCCCTCGGCCCCCGAATTGAAATCGTGAATCATCGAGCGCCCGTACGCTTCCCCCAGGCTCCAGCGTCCGTACCCGGTCGAGTCGAAGTTTGCCGGCGTGCCCTCGGTGAAGACGAGGTGCTTGTTGGGGTAGAGCCGGTTCACCAGCGATACGTTGTCGTACATCTGCGTCCCGCCCGACCAGTCTTCGTACCAGTGGAAGCCCATTCCCCAGGCGTATTTCGCGGCCGCGGAATCGTCGAAGATCGCCAGCGCCCGCTCGATGATGAGGTCGCGGTTATGGTCCCACACCATGATGTTGACGTCGCGCAGTCCCCGCCGCCACATCGTCGGGCCGAGGTGGTTCTTGAGGAAGTCCCGCTCGTCCGCCGCCTGATACACGCACGATTCCCACGTCTGGGTCGCCATCGGCTCGTTCTGAATCGTGACGCCCCACACCGGTACCCCTTCCTTCTTGTAGCTCTCGATGAACTTCGCGAAGTAGAGAGCCCAGGCGTCGAAGTACTCGGGGCGCAGGTGCCCGCCGTGCAACATGTCATTGTTGTCCTTCATGTACGCCGGCGGACTCCACGGACTGGCAAACAGCTTGAGCCTGTTGCCGCTCGCGCTCATCGCGCGTTTGATGAGCGGGATCTTGAACTGCAGATCGTGCGCGACGGAGAACGACCGCAGCTCCTTATCGCCCTCCGTCACGTAGGTGTAGCTCGCGCTCGAGAAGTCGCAGCTGTTGATGTTGGTCCGGCCCAGCGTGTACCCGATGCCGCGGTCGCTGCGGTAATACGCCGCGATCACTTCGTCCTGCCGCGCCGCGGGCAGCTTCGCGAACGTCTCGGCGGCGGCATCGGTCAGCGCCCCGCCGATGCCAATCATCGGCTGGAACGTTTTCCGCGGATCGACGAAGACGTAGACCTTCCCCTCGGAAGTCGGCTCCGACTGTCTGAACACCAGCGTGTCGGTGGGCGTCAGCCGGAAGCTGGTGCTCTCGGCGGTGGTATACACGACGGCGCGCCTCTGAGCATCGGGATGCTGAGCGAGGACGAATAGGGTAAGAAGCAGCACGTTAAGCCTCGATTTTTGAGAACCGCCACGCCCCGAACACCACGAACAGGACCCCAACGGCCAGCAGCACGGCAACGTCCAACACGATGCCGAAATGCGTCCTCCCGGTCAGCAGGCCGCGCACCCCGTCGACGCCGTAGGTGAGCGGATCGACTCGCGTGAGCGCCCCCAGGACCCGGGGGAGTCCTTCGAGGGGGTAGATCGCTCCCGAGAGAAAGAAGAGCGGCATCACGAGGAAGTTCATCACCATCTGGAAGCCCTGCATCTCCTTGATGCTCGACCCGATCGCCGTGGCGAGCGCCGAGAAGATCACGGCGATCAGCGCGACGACCAGAAACGCGAGCGGCACCGCGAAGAGACTCGCTGGGCGGAACCCCGCGATCAGCGTCACGGCGAAAATCAGCGTGCCCTGCAACACCGCCACCGTGGCGCCGCCGAGCGTGCGGCCGATCATGATCAGCAGGCGCGGCACTGGCGCGACCAGCGTCTCCTTCAGGAATCCGAACTGGCGGTCCCACAGCATGGCGATCCCCGAGAACATGGCGGTGAACAACACCGTCATGCCGATCACGCCCGGCGCCATGAACTGGAGATACTTGCCCTCGCCGGCGCGCTGAAATACGGGGCCCAGACCGAACCCGAGCACGCCCAGGTACATGAGCGGCGAGCCGAGGGACGCGACGATCTGGACGCGCGATCGGACGTACTTCTTCACTTCGCGCAGCCACAGGATGTAGATGACGCTCATGCGCCTATCGCCTCCAGACTCGAGATACCTGGCGCATCTGATCCGCGGCGGTGGCGCTCTCATCGCGAATCGACGTCCCGGTGAGCTTGAGGAAAGCCGCCTCGAGCGAATCGGTGCCCGTTTGTTGCTTGAGCTCCGCCGACGAACCGATGGCGACGATGCGCCCGTGATCGATCACGGCGATGCGGTCAGCCACCCGGTCCGCCTCGTCCATGTAATGCGTCGTGAGGAACACCGTGACCCCTTCGGCCTTGTTGAGGTTCTGCACCAGGGTCCACATCTGATTGCGGCTCTGCGGATCGAGCCCGAGCGTCGGCTCGTCCAGAAACAGCACTTTAGGGGTGTGCAGCAGCCCACGCGCGATCTCGAGGCGGCGTTTCATCCCGCCCGAGAACGTCTTCACCAAATCATCGCGCCGCTCCCACAGCTCGAACATGCGGAGCAGGGTCTCGGACCGCTCCCGCCGGATCGGGCGCGGCACGTGGTACAGGACGCCGTGGATGTCCATGTTCTCCCACGCGGTGAGTTCGCTGTCCAGGCTCGGATCCTGGAACACGACGCCGAACCGGCGCCGCACCTCCGTCCGATCCGTGGTGGGATCGAGCCCGTCGAGCTCGAGCGCTCCGCTCGTGGGGCGGAGCAGGGTCGTGAGCATCTTGATGGTGGTGGTTTTGCCGGCGCCGTTGGGACCGAGAAACGCGAAGATCTCGCCGGCTCGTACGTCGAACGAGACGTCGTTGACCGCCGTGACTTTCCCGAACGACTTCACGACATGCTGGACACGAATGATCGTCATGCGCCGCCCATTTTATCCGCCCCCGACGATGCCGCTAGCCCTGCTCAGAACGTTATAGCGCGACGGTCACATGCGGACCCTCTTCTACTCCAAACAGGAGGGAAAGACATGCGCAAGGCGATTGTGATCGCGGGTGCCGCGCTGGTCATGGTGGCGAGAAGCGCGACGGCCCAATGTGGCGGGGTCGAGCGCTGGGCGGTCAAGATGGCCGCCGATCAGGGGGCAGCGCTGATCGACGTCACGCCAGTGTCTACGGCATTCGTCGATCTGATTCACATCACCAGGCCAACGCTGCCGAGCGACGACATCACCCGAGCGCCCGCGGAGCGAACGGTCCGAGTGGTGGACGGCCGTCTCGTCCAGTTCAAGCTGGAGTCCGGGAAGACGGGCGATGCCGATTACCATCTGGTGATCTCCGATGACACCCAGCTGTTCTCGGCCGGTGGTCCCGGTGCGGCGTCACCGCACAGCGTGATCGCCGAAATTGTCGATCCCGACTGCGTCGCGGGTCGCGCCGGCTCGGTCACCGGCCCAAGCCGTTTTGCCACGCAACTGACCGCGGTGCGCGCGAAGTTCCTGCAGCAGTTCCCGTCCGTTCACTCGGCGTGGAACCAGGCCGGTGGCATACCGGTTCGCGTGACCGGCGTGGTCTTTTTCGATCGTCCACACGGCCAGGTTGGCCGCGCCCTCAATGGGCTCGAGCTGCATCCGGTGCTCGATATTCAGTTCAACCCGTCCCCCGGTGCTCCTCCACCTGGCGCTCCCCCTGCTGTTACGACGACCACTGTTGCCCTTGCAAACCCCGGTTTCGAGCAGGGGTCGGTTGGTTGGACCGCGACGCCCGACGTCATTCACACCGGGAATGACGAGCAACCGCACTCTGGCGACCGGCTGGCATGGCTGGGGGGCTATGGCTCTGCCCATGTCGACAAACTCTCTCAGGAGGTTGCCCTCCCTGGATCGGCCAGTGCGATCGCGTTGTCCTTCTACTTGCATGTCAGCACCGAAGAGCCGACGACCGGCATTGCCGATCGGTTGCACGTGCGCGCGCGCGACCACAGCGGCGCTCTGCTCTCCACCCTGGGAGTTTTTTCGAATCTCGATGCAGCGGACGGTTTCCAGCTTCGTACCTTCGATCTGACACCGTATCGGGGGAGAACGGTTCGCATCTCGCTCGAAGCGGTGGAGAACAGCTCGAATGTGACCTCGTTCATCGTGGATGACTTTTCGTTGGTCATCCAGCCATAACGGGAGGGGGTTATTGCCGGTCTATGCCCTCGGCGCCGCCGGCTTGGCCGCGTAGATGAAGTTGTAGTACTCGCGCATCGTCAGATCCGCGGCTGCCTCCTCGTCCACGATCACGATGGCGTCGCGGTGCAGCTGCAACGCGCTCGCCGTTACCATACTGGTCACCGGCCCTTCGACCGCTTGCACGATCGCTTTTGCCTTGGCTGTCCCGCTCGCCACCAGCAGCAGCTGCCGCGCATTAAGGATCGTGCCCACGCCCATCGTGATGGCATAGACCGGCACGTCCTCGCGGCGGTCGAAGAAGCGCGCGTTGTCATCGATCGTCTGCTGGGACAGCGTCTTGAGCCGCGTGCGTGAGCTCAACGAGCTGGTCGGCTCGTTGAACGCGATGTGACCGTCGGTGCCGATGCCGAGGATCTGCAGGTCTATCCCGCCGCATTCCCCGATGCGCCGCTCATACCATTCGCAAAAGGCCGCGTAGTTGCTCGTCGTGCCGGACGGGATGTTGATGTTGTGCGGCGGGATGTTGACGTGCCGAAAAAAGTGCTCGTGCATGAAGTAGTGATAGCTCTGCGGGTGATTCACGGGCAGGCCGACGTATTCGTCGAGATTGAACGTCGTCACGCGCGAGAAATCGAGCTGCTCCTTCTTGTGCAGCCGCACCAGCTCCTGATACAGGCCGAGCGGCGTCGAGCCCGTCGCCATGCCGAGCACCGCGTTCGGCTTGGTGTTGAGCAGTTCCGCGACGATGTGCGCCGCGACCCGGCTCATCTCGTCGTAGTCCCGTTGAACGATGACTTCCATGGATCCTCACCCCCTGACCCCCTCTCCGTTCCGGAGAGGGGGAACGTGGGGTTGGATTCGGTCTACATGCGACGCTGCGCCGTGGGCGGCAGGACGCCGTTGAGCCGCAGGTAATTCGCTTCCTGGCTGTAGTGATCCGACCAGTCGGCCACCGTGATGAGGACCGCCGTCGCTCGCGTCATGTTCATGCCGAACATCGAGATCGGGTCGGCCAGTTTCGAGTCGTCCATTCGTGCAAAAGCCTGCTCACAGAACTGGAACGTCTCTTTGAGCCGTGCGACGAGCTGCTCTTTGGTCGCGGTGCTGTCGACCGTCGCGCGCTGCGGTACCGCGAGGCCGGCGGTGTTGCCACACAGGACGTCGTTTCCCTCGTTCGCGAGGTGCACCTGGATCTGTGCGAAAGTCATCTGACCCGGCGTGGGGCGATAGTTGTACTTGTCGGCGGGCATCGCCTCGGCGGCGGCGATCAGAATGCTCGAGAACCGCTGGTGCATGCCGCGCAGCCCATCCGCGACGGGGCTGGTTGAGCGGACGGGAGCGGCGGCGGGGGCAGCAGGCTTCGTACCAGCCGCCGCTTGTGCCGCGAGCGCCTGCGGCGCCATGGCGATGGCGATCATCAGAATACAGGCTCGGGATTGCATGGTCAGCTCCGGTAAGAGGAGGCGTGGATCTTGTCCCAAATGCGTGGAACGCGCTAGTCGTTCCATCCCCGGACGCGGACAGGAAGGCCGAGGAGCTCGCCGAATCGCCGCGCCGCGCGCGCGCACCACGTCCATGGCCCTGGTGAATGCCGGCGAACGAGATGGGTGGTGTGGAGTCGCCGTCGGGCGACCGTCCTGATACCTTGCTCCGCATGGTGACGCGCACCACGACGCGCATGATGACACGCAGGTCCACGACGGCGGTGTCCGGCCCGGGGCATACCGCCAAGTCCGTGGCATTGCTCAGGGTCTACAGCTCGGAGAGCGGGCGAACGTATCAGTTGCATCAGCTCGTCGGCAAGGGAGGGTTCGGGGAGGTGTATCTCGCCACGCCGAACCGGCGGGACGGGCTGCCGCCACAGATTTGCGTCAAGATCACCGACCGTCTCACGCCGTGGCTGCGGGAGTCATACTTCGCCGAGCTGCTCGACCGCGAACCGCGCGCGCTGCGGGTGCTCGACCGGTTCGTCATTGCCGACGGTGCGCGCACGCGCTACTGCCTGGCGATGGAATACGCGGTGCACGGCGACCTGGGCGCCTGGCTCAAGCTCAAAGGGCCGCAGCCGGAGCGCTTTGTGCGGCGCGAGATCGCGGGGATCCTGGCGGTGCTCGACGCGCTGCATCGCGGCCAGGCGTTGCACCGCGACCTGACGCCGTTCAATGTCTTCGTGTGCGACGACGAGCAGCTCAAGCTGGGCGATTTTGGCATCGCCACGCACCAGCTCAACCGCCGCGGCGTCACCGCCGACGCATTCAACCTGTTCAACGTTCCGAACGAGATCGCGTGGGGACGGGTGCGGCGCTGGCAGCAGCGCGACGATATCTACCAGGTCGCGCTGATTGCCGTCATGCTGCTGCGCGGCGACATCGCCCGCCCCATCCTGAGCCTCGACGTGCGCCGGCTGCCGTGCAGTGATCACCTCAAAGAAGTGATTCACCGCTGCCTGGGGGTGCGTGGCAAACGGTACGAAGCCGCCGGCGAGCTGATCGACGCACTCCGGGTGCCGCGTAAGGAACCGGGATTCGGTCGCGTGCGCAGTCTCGCGGACAAGCGCGTCTCGTTCACCGGCTTCCTGAGCCGCCCGCGCAGCGACGCCATTAAAGCCGCCAAGCGGGCAGGGGCGATCGTGCAGTCGAAGCCAGGCAGGACGACGGACGTGCTGGTGCGGGGCCGCCCCAACGTGCTGCAGATTGCCGGTGCGGTCGGCGGGTCGAAGCTGATCGAGGTCCGGCGCCTCGCCGAGAAGGGGCACGCCGTGACGGTCATCGGAGACCGGCAGTTCTGGAAGCTCGTTGGTAAGAGGACCAAGACTCGGCGTTGAGCTATATTCCCGGCAACTCACTCTGGCGGAGCATCTGTGTTAGCGGACTTGAGTATCTGGCACATCCTGATCCTGGTCGCCGTCATCACGCTGCTGTTCGGTACCAAGCGGATACCAGAGATCGGCAAATCGATCGGGAAGGGAATTCAGGAGTTCAAGCGCGGCTTGCAGGATGTGACCAACACGGACGAAGCATCAGCGCCACCTGCGAGTCCACCCGAGCAGCGGTTGTTGCCACCGACGGGCGCGGCGCCGAAACGGCTCAGCGAGTAGCGGCCGTCAGGCCTCTCGCTTGCGCCGTGTCTTCTTCTCTTTCTCCAGGGGGCGCGGCTCGCTCGTCCCGGCCACCACGACCTGGTTCCGGCCGGAGCTCTTCGCCTTGTACATCGCACCATCGGCGGTGGCAATCAGCTCCTCGGGCGTATCGCCGCCGTCCGGATACTCGGCCACACCGATGCTCAGGGTGAGGTGCCCCTCGCCCACATCCTGCTCGGCGACACGGGCGCGAATGCGCTCCGCGACGAGCGTGGCCGTCGCCAGGTTTGCCTCGAGCAGCATCACCACGAACTCCTCGCCGCCGTAGCGCGCAACGCAGTCCACTTGCCGCGTCGTCTTGCGGAAGACTTCGGCGATCTTCACGAGCGCCGCGTCACCCGCGAGATGCCCGTGGGTGTCGTTGTACTGCTTGAAGCGGTCGACATCCGCGAGCAGCACCGAGAACGCGCGACGCAAGCGTCGCGAGCGCTGCACCTCGCTGGCGAGCGTCCCCATGAGGTGGCGGCGGTTGTAGAGACCGGTCAGGGAGTCGGTGAGCGACAGCTTCTCCAGCTCACCTTGACTCTCTTTCTCGCGCAGGCGCGACACGAGGGTGTTGAACGCCCGTGTCAGGTACCCGACCTCGCCGCTGCCGCCGGGGGGAAGCTCGACCGATAAATCACCAGCGGCCACGCGCGCCGCGCCTTCGCTGAGGCGCTCGAGCGGCCCGGTGACGAACGACCCCACGATGAACGCCAGCAGTCCGACGCCGATAAGCAGCGCGATCATGAGCAGCACCGTACGGAACCGCAGCACTCCGGCTTCGCGCACCGCTTCGGCGCGCGGCGTTTCGGCGACGGCTGCCCAGCGCAGCTGCGGGATGCGCCGCAGCACCGCCAGGACCTCACGTCCCTGCGGACGCGATTGGGCGACGGTCTGGCCTTCGCGCTCGATGAGCTCCCTGGTGGTCGCTTCGGGCAATGTCGTCTTCATCGCCTCGGCGGAGTTGCCCGCCGAGGTGGCGACAACGCGCCCCTGCTCGGTGATCAGGTAGAGGTTTCGCGATTGGTTCGCCGACAGTTCGTCCAGCACGTTCCGGAGACTGTCCAGGTTGATCTTGGCCCCCAGCGCGCCCAGAAATACGCCGTCATCCTGACGAATCGGCACGACCACGACCAGCGCGGCCTTGCCGATGCTCGCATCCCAGAACGGCTCGCCCACCAGCGCGTCCCGGGTTCGCAGCTCGCTCATGCGATCCGGCGTCAGGCGGAAGCCGGTCCGGCTGCCGCTGCTGGTCAGGACTTGTCCGTCCCGCCCGATGATGACGAGTCCCTCGTGCGCCCGGAGGTTCTGCCGGACGGTGTTGAGGTAGTCGCGGAGCCGGGTGAGGGACTGGGCTCCGGTGCGACCGGTGGCTCGGGCCAGATTGTCTGACACGACGTAGGGGCTTGCCCGCAGGCGCAGGTCGTAGACCCGCTGGTCGAGCCAGACATCCGCCTCGCGGGCCACGTCCGAGCTCAGGCCGCGGAGCTCCTGCCCGACGCGGTCGCTCAACGAGCGCCGATTGCGTCCGTACAGCATCACCGTCATGGCAAGGGTCGTGAACAGCGTCGCCAACACGGCGAACGCGACAAACTTGCCCCTCATGGTGTCGAGGCGCAGCGTGCGCAGCGAGCGAATGATTTTATCCCAGATGGTCACGGAGCCAACATTCACTTTCGGGGCGCAGAAGCAAGTCAGCCCATGGAAACCCCTGGCCACAGCGTGCTGCGAATCACGGAATTACGGGCGTAAGCAAACACTGACTGGCGCTCCTTACGTCGCCTCTTCCCACCGTTTCGCCCGCTCGAGCGCCTTCTTCCACCCACTCTCGAGCTTCTTGCGCTCGCCTGACTTCATCACGGGTGAGAAGCGCCGATCCACCTGCCACTGCGCCGCGATCTGCTTCTGGTCCTTCCAATAGCCGACCGCGAGTCCCGCCAGGTACGCGGCGCCGAGCGCGGTGGTCTCGGTGACTTTGGGCCGCACCACGGGAACGCCGAGCAGGTTCGATTGGAATTGCATCAACAGATTGTTCGCCGACGCGCCGCCGTCCACGCACAGCTCCTTCAACTTGATCTTCGCGTCGGCCTCCATCGCGCTCAGCACGTCGGCCACCTGAAAGGCGATCCCCTCGAGCGCCGCGCGCGCGATGTGTGCCGCGGTCGTGCCACGGGTGACGCCAGCGATCAACCCTCGGGCGTATTGATCCCAGTGCGGCGCGCCAAGGCCGGCGAAGGCGGGGACGAGGTACACGCCCTCGGGGTCGGCCACCTGCGCCGCCAATGCCTCGACTTCGGATGACGCCTTGATGATGCCGAGTCCATCGCGCAGCCATTGCACCACCGCCCCCGCGATGAAGATGCTCCCCTCCAGCGCGTACTCGGTCCGCTTCCCGATGCGCCACGCCACCGTCGTCAGCAAGTTGTTCTTCGACGCGATCGGCTTCGTGCCGGTGTTCATCAGCATGAAACACCCGGTACCGTAGGTGTTCTTCACCATGCCCGGCGCGGTGCATGCCTGGCCGAACAGCGCCGCCTGCTGGTCGCCCGCGATGCCCGCAATCGGGACTCTGCCGCCGAACAGCGTCGTCTCGCCGTACACTTCGCTCGACGAGCGAACCTCGGGCAATACCGACCTCGGCACGCCAAACAGCTTGAGCAGCTCGTCGTCCCAGTCTCCGGTCCGCACATTGAACAGCATCGTGCGCGACGCGTTGCTCGGATCGGTCACATGGACTCGGCCGCTCGTCAGGTTCCACACCAGCCAGGAATCCACAGTGCCGAACGCCAGCTTGCCGGCTTTTGCTTTGGCGCGCGCGCCTGGCGCGTTTTTGAGGATCCACTCGAGTTTGGTGCCGGAGAAGTAGGCGTCGACCACGAGGCCGGTCTTGCGCTTGATCATCGGCTCGAGCTTGCGCGCCTTCAGCCGGTCGCACGCGGCGGCGGTGCGGCGGTCCTGCCAGACGATGGCATGATGGATGGGCTCGCCGGTGTCGCGATCCCAGACCACGGTGGTCTCGCGCTGGTTCGTGATCCCGATGGCGGCGATGTCGGCAGCCGTGAGTCTGGCTTTGCCGATCGCCTCCGACGCCGTGTGCAGCTGTGTGGCCCAGATCTCTTTCGCGTCGTGCTCGACCCAGCCTGGTTTGGGGAAGATCTGGCGGAACTCCCGCTGCGCCGAAGCCACGACATTGCCGCCGTGGTCGAAGACGATGGCGCGTGAGCTGGTCGTGCCCTGGTCGAGGGCGAGGATGTAGGTCACGCGGGCCACCACGTCTTATAAAGGAAGGCGGCGATCAAGCCGCCGATGATCGGGCCGAGGATCGGGATCCATGCGTAGCCCCAGTCGGAGCTTCCCTTGCCGGGGATGGGCAGGATCGCGTGGGCGATTCGGGGCCCCAGGTCGCGGGCCGGATTGATCGCATAACCGGTCGGCCCGCCCAACGACAGCCCGATAGCCCAGACGATCACGCCGACGAGCGCCGGCCCGAATCCCACGTTCCACCCGTACGCGGGGTTGAGATTCTTGGGCGTCAGGATGGCGAGGACTCCGAGCACCAGGACGAACGTGCCGATGACTTCCGTCAGCAGATTCGCGATCGGGTTGCGGATAGCGGGGGCGGTGCAGAAGACCGCGAGCTTCGACGCCTGACTTTCGGTGACCGCCCAGTGCGGCCAGTACGCAAGCCAGACGATGGTGGCGCCGAGCAGCGCGCCGAGCAGCTGCGCCGCGATGTAGACGGGCACGAGGCCCCACGCGAGCTTGCCGATGGCGGCAAGCCCGAGCGTCACGGCGGGGTTGAGGTGCGCGCCGCTGAACGTGCCGACGGCGTACACCGCGACCGTCACCGCGAATGCCCAGCCGGCGGTGATGACGATCCAGCCCGAGTTCTGGCCTTTGGTCCGGTTGAGGACGACGTTGGCGACCACGCCATCACCCAGGATGATGAGCAGCATGGTGCCGAGCAATTCCGCGAGGAAGGGGGACATAGGGCGGCGAAACTACGTGTGGGCCAGACCCTTGTCTACATCAACGCCACACCGACGCCTTCTTCGCCCACGTGCTGTCCTGATACCGCTCGGCAAACGCGCGCCCCGTCGCCTTGAGCGACGCAGGATTCCCCGTTGCCTTATACGGCGCGACACCCGCCCAGTACAGCGCTTCGGGCGCTGCATCGGTCTGCGGGAATTGCTCCACGATTTCGCGGAACCGCCGCTCGGCCTCGGCCCACTGCTGCTGCCCGAAAGCCAACTTCGCTCGACCGAGCATCAGTTGCGCGAGCAAGTCATCAGCGGGAAGGAAACCTTCAATGCGGTGCTGCTCGACGCCGTCAGGATCGAGCAACAGAATCGTCGGCGTCCACGGCGCCCGGAACCGCTCGCTGAAGCGCTGGAAGGCCTGTCCGTCGTCCTTCACGTGCACGCGGGCGGGAAGAAAACTCTCGTTGACGAAGCGGACTACGCGCTCATCCGGCCACACCTCGGCATCCAGCCGAGCACAGCCACTTCACATCGGCGCGGCGCTGAAGTCGAGGAGAACGGGCTTGCGTTGCGCCTTTGCGTCCTCGAGGACCTGATCTACGTCGTGGCGGAAATTGATTGGCATAAATGCCTCCTTTTTAGATCGTCACGCTGCCGGAAGACCCCGCAACACCAGCCGCCGAAACAGGGTATCGACGTCGGCGGGCGGGAGTCTTGCGCCGCGGTCGAGCCACCAGGTCAACACCGCCATGAACGCGCCGGCGATGTAGTGTACCGCGAGGTCGCGCTGCTCCGTCGAGCCTTTGAACGCGAGCTGTTTCAGATCCACCGCCGCGAGATCAGCGACCATGCGCTGAATCCGCTGCATGGCAAACGCGCCACTCTCGCGGCCGGCGATCGCGCCCCACAACGGGACATTGAGGCGCGCGTGCTCGAGCATCACGAGGCTGAACCCCAATCGTCCCGGCGTGTGTTTTTGCTGCTCCCCGATGAACATGCGCAGATCTTCCAGGCGGCTATGGAACAGCGTGTCTTTATCGGCGAAATGGGCGTAGAACGTCGCCCGGCCCACGTTGGCGCGGTCCACGATATCCTGCACGGTCGTGGCATCGTAGCCCTTCTCGACGATCATCGAGACGAGCGCGTCCTGCAGTAGCTGGCGGGTGCGCTGAATCCGCCGGTCGGGTGCCTTCTCGGGCATGGAACCTCATTGTCCAGAACTGAACAAAACTGCGGTCGGCGTCTCGAATGCTGTTGCCGGATGCCAACAAGTGGATACAGTGTTCTCTATTGAGCAGGCTGTCAACTTTGGAACGCAGCGTTCACAAACACCGGAGCCCGCGTGACGCCCCTGAAAGCCTATCTGGTGACGACCGGCATCCTGTTCGCTGTGATCACGGTTGCCCACATCCTCGAGATCGTCGATCGATCGCGCCTGTTCACCAGCGACGTCGTGATCGTGGCCATCAGCGCAGGATTGTCGGTGTGGGCATTCCAGCTGGCGCGAAAGTCATGGGCGGCTTCGCACTAGCCCCGATGCTGTCGGTGCGGCAGGGCGCACGGGCGGTAGAGTTCTACAAGTCGGCATTCGGCGCGATCGAGGTGTTTCGGATCGAGGCTCCTGACGGTGCAGTCGTATCACGCCTATCCGTCGAAGGGGCGGAATTCTGGGTGAGCGATGAGTCGCCGGAACACAAGAACTTCAGTCCCGAATCTCTGGGTGGCGGCACCGTACGGATGGTCCTCACGGTGCCGGATCCCGATGCGATGTTCGCACAGGCCGTCGGCGCCGGCGCGCGTGTGGTCGTACCCGTCGAAGAGAACTACGGCTGGCGCCTTGGCCGGGTCGTCGATCCATTCGGCCATCACTGGGAAATCGGCCGTCCCCTCGAGTCGTAGAGGCTCGAGCGTCCGCCAATGCCGCAATTCTGACCCCTCATGCCGCAAAAACGCCCTACCACGTCGCAGCGCCCCGATTGTATCTTGGCGCGGCGATGGTGCCAGAGCGAGCGCATGAGTGCGAGGTCTTACGGCAGGCCGGGGTCGCTTTGCACGGCCGCGTCGTGACGCTGTGGGAAATCTCCCCCTCCGCAGACGCCGTTCCCCTATTTAGCAGTACTCCCGAGCCCGCGGCAAAGGCCATCGAGCTGGACTTGGAAACCACTCTGCGCCGTTGGGGCGCGCCCATCGTTCAAAGGAGCCGCTGGGTCGGCTGCCGAGTGGCCGATGACGGGCCGTGGGTCGTGGCACCCGTGCGCTCGCGTCCAGCCGCGCCGCCGCCGACTGGAACTGAACGGCGCAGCCGGGAACGGCTCATCCTGGAACTTGCCGGCCTCTCCCTGGGTGCGATCGCTGCGAGTGCGGAAGGCGCCCAGCGGCGGCTGTCGCCGGCAGAATCGCTGTGGGAGCTCGCGCGCCAGCCCAGCGTCATTGCCCACGAAGTCGGGAACCCGCTCGCCGTGGCCCTCGGCAATCTGGACCTCGGCATGGATGCGCTGCGTGACGCCCAGTTTCTGGATCCGGCATTTCGCTCGGCACTGCTCGAGGATTTCTCGAACGTGGCGGAGGGGATCGAGCAAGCCGCCGAGTATCTCCGATCGATACAGGACCGCCCCTTTGGCGGCGTCGGTCGATTGGGGCGCTTCGACGTCACACCCGTGGTGCGGTCCTGTGTCACGCTCGAGCGGCCGGTCGCCCGGAAGCGCGGCGTCCCCTTGCAGTGGGACTCCGTTGTTGACTCGCTCTATCTGTATGGTGATTCCGGCGCGCTCTACCAGGTGCTCACGAACCTGATTCGCAACGCCGTGGATGCCTCGCGCGAGAGCAAGGCGATGATCGTCATTTCCATGAATCGCGTGGCAGATACCCTCCGGCTCGCGGTGCGGGATCAGGGAACCGGAATAGCCGCGCAGTATCTCGGCCGGATCTTCGATCGGGGATTTACCACCAAAGCCGGCGAAGGCTCAGGCATCGGACTCGCTGTCGTGAAAGAGATCACGGAGAACATGTTCGGTGGAAGGATCGAGGTCGAATCGGAGCCCGGCCACGGCACCACATTCACGGTGTCGCTGCCGATCCCGCGGCAACGCGGAGTGTCTCCGGACGCGTGCTGAGAGGGCTATCGCTGTAACTGGCACACGTAACGCACCGCCGACGCCGAACGGCAATACCCTGATGGCTCCGTCACGACATGGGATCCTTCCTTCAATAGGATCCGCTTGTCGCCTACCATGAGCTGAACGCGGGGCGCGGTGCGGGGAATCCGAACTTCGAACGTCGCGCGACCACGCGCCTCCACAACCAGGCGATCAGACCCGGCGCTGAACGTGGCGGTGCCGCTCAGCGCGCGCACCTCGACCTCGGCGCCTTCCGTCAGCAGGACGTCGATCTGCGCGATGGGTTGCGGATTCGTGAAGCGCACGACGAAACCGATTCCCGGTGCAAGCGCGATGCCTGCAGCAGGCGAATCGGGAAACTGCGGGGGCGCCGCGGGCGCCGCGGGCGGGGGGGGCGGCGCAGGCGGCGCGCGGTGCGTCAGGGTGTTCACCCAGCGACGCAACGGAGACCCCGGAATAGCGTAGGCAGCACCGGCCACGCCGAGGGCTAGAGCAATCATCGCTGCCCACCGCAACCACGGCGCCGCCCGGCGCTGCGCCGCGTTCGCCAGCTCAGCTGCAGTAACCGTGGGGACCGGATGATCGATCTCGCGGAGCAGCGCGTCCACCTCGGCCTCGTCGCGCTGCGCCTGGGCGAGCCGGCTGCGGCAGTCGGCGCATTCGGCCAAATGCCCGCGAATCGTCAGCTCGTCGGATCCGGACAGCTCGCCGTGCAGCAGCCGCTGGATCCGTTCATCGTCAATGTGCATCGTGAATTTCCCCATACGTCTCGCGGAACGCGCGTTTCGCGCGCCCTAACAGCACCCCCACACTCGCCTCGTTCAACCCGAGCGTCTGAGCGATATCGCGGTAGCTATAGCCCTCGGCGCGCAGCAGCAGCATGTGGCGCTCACGCTCCGGCATGCGGTCGAGCGTCGCGCGAACATGCCCGCGCACTTCCGCGCGCGATACGGTCTCGTCCGGTCCGGGCGGCGCATCGGCCTGCACCTGTTCGCCGCGAGCCGGCGTCAGCAGCTCCCGGCGCCGTCGTTCGGTCGATCTCGTGTTGCGTACGAGATTCAGCGCGACGGTGATCAGCCACGCCGCGGGTGCATCGGGGAGCGATCCTCGACGGTGCAGCCGGATGAACGCCTCCTGAGCGATGTCGGCCGCCAGCTCCCGATCGCCGGTGAGCCGATCGAGGTAGCGGTAGATCCGCTCGAAGTGTGCGTGGAACAGCTCCGCGAACTCAGTCAGCCGGCCTCCGCTAATGGAACCAGAATCGCGATGGCTTTGTGACAAACGCGGCAGCGAGAGGCTAGAACCGCCAGTCGACCCCGATGACGAGCGGCGCCAGTGGGCGCATGGTTACGGCGTCGAGCCGACCCGTCGCAGGGTCTCGGACGTAGGTCATCACGTTCTTGCGCGCGAAGGTGTTGGTGACGGTGCCGAACAGGGCGATCACGGTCTCACGTCCGGCCAGCGTCAGCTGCCAATGCTTGCGGACGCCGAGGTCGGCGCGCAGATACGCCGGGAGCGCCATCCCGCCCAGCGGCTCGCCGCCGTAGTGCGGGCTGCCGGCGAGCTCGCAGCCGCGGTCCATGAGGTTACATGATTCCCACTCGAATCCGCTGGACACGGTCGTGCGCCGGCCGAACTGGCCGCTTAGGCCGAGCCGGATCGAGGTACTTGGGGTGGGGTAGGCGATCACGCCGCCGTCGATGACGTGCCGCGCGCCATGATCGGGCACGTAGCTCCCTCCCCGGTAGTGCATGCGGACGCGTTGCAACCCATAGCTCACGAAGAGTCCGTAGCGTGACGTGTTCAGGGCTGCGTCGACCGACATACCGCGCGCGCTGCCGCTCCCCACGATGATGCCGGTCGTCGCGAACGGCTCGCCTTCACGCGGCGCCACCAGCACCAGGCCGTCCGAGTGACGCGCGTAAGCTTGCAGTCCAATGCTCAGAGCCGCGGTCGGCCGAAACGCTGCCGCGATCACACCCTGGTCACTCTGGGCGACGGGCATTCCGGGCGCAGCGGCGCCCATGTAGAGGTCCACCGGGAAGACGCTACCGACGACCGATTCCGGATTCCGCAACGACTGGGCGAATTGGTGGGTGCGCGCGTAGCTGGCGGAAAGCGCCAACCATGATGCCTGAGACCAGCGCAGCTGCGCGCGTGGCGCCAGATACGCGCGACGCTCGGCGACGGCGGCCGCGGTCCCCAGCGCCAGCGCGAGTCCGTGGCCCAGCGTCCTCGTGTGGTGCGCGAACACCGTCGTCAGCGGTGTTTGTCCTTCGAGCGGCCACGCATGACCAGCGGGTGGATCGAGACGGACGCGGTACGATGTGTTGCTGCGCTCGACGCGCACGCCGGCGACCGTGGCGGCGTGATCCGAGCTGTGTTGCACGGACGCGAGCATGCCGGCGTCAGCGCGCGACCATTGCATGATCACCGGAGCGATTGTGCCGGACCACGCCGAGCCGGCGCGCCCCGTCGCACTCCATCCCAGGACGCGCACGGTGGTCTGGGAAAATGCGCGGCGCCATTCGGCGCCCATGGAAGTGCTCCGCCAATCGAACGCGTTGCGCCCATGCGCTCCGGCCGCGGTGTTGATCTCGTTCTCGTTGTCGTAACCGAGCAGCCGGAGGCGCCCGCCGAGCAACGGGGACTCTACCGTCGCGAGGCGGTCGCCCGCTTCACCCCGCAGGTACGATCCCTCTCCCCTGGGTGCGACAAACCCTGGTGAGTTCGAGCGCATGCTCACGAGGTAGCGGACGCTGCCGATTCCCAGCGGGCCATCCGTCGTCAGTCGCGCTTGCGTCGTGCTGATGCCGCCCTGCGCGTGGATGTTCGCGCCCGGTGTGCGCGTCTGCGCGACGAGCGCTCCCGACAGCGCGCTGCCGTACTCCGGCGACGGCTCGGAGGATTGCAGCTGCACCTCCGCGAGCGCATCGGGATTCCACGCGCTGAAGACACCGGCGGCGTGATACGGGCTGAACACCGGCACATCGTCGATCAGGTACGCCGTTTGGTCCGACATCCCGCCGCGGACGTGTAATCCGCTGGGCGACTCCGGCCGCTGTACCACCTCTCCACCCTCGACTGCCTGAAACGCGTCCGGCTCGGCGAGCAGCGGATGATTCCACAGCGCGCCCATCGAGGCGATGCGGTCCGGAAATGCATTACTGACCACATCACTGCTCGCGCGACCGGGCTGAGCGTTTACCTCGAGTGCCTGGAGCCGGACCGGTTCGCTGTGCAGGGAGATGTTGATTTCCAGGACGCCCGAGGGAGGGACGAGGGCTTGCAGCGAGCGCGGCACGTAGCCCATGAATCGGACTAGGACGCGGTGCGGTCCGGCTGGAATGTCGAACAGCTCGTAGCGGCCATTGGCGTCGGCGGTCGCGAAGCGATCGAGATCGGTGAATGAGACGGTGGCGGCGGCGAGCGGCTCTCCGGTCTCGCCGTCCCGCACCGTGCCCATGACCGTCGCTTGCAGCACCAGCAGTACTTTGACTGCGCCGAGAAGCAGTGGTTCTCCCTGTTGCGATTCAAGTTACCACAGAATGGTCCGGCTCAGCGAACTTGTGCCGTCTATACCCGGCTTGACAGCCAGCGAGCCGTCCCTTATATAACCATTCAGTTATGCACGGACCGCACCGCCTCGATGCCATCTTCGCCGCCCTCGCCGATCCCACACGGCGGGCGATCATCGCCCGTCTTGCCTCGGGGCAGGCGTCGGTGAACGAGCTGGCACAGCCCTTCGCCATGAGCCAGCCCGCCATCTCGAAGCATCTCAAGGTGCTGGAGCGGGCGGGCCTGATCTCGCGCGGGCGTGAGGCGCAGCGGCGGCCGCGCCGGCTCGAGGCGAAGCGGCTCGCGGAAGCGGACAAGTGGCTGGAACGCTACCGCCGCCTGTGGGAAGGGAATTACCGGCGACTCGACGCACTACTCGATGAACTCCAAACAGCGGGAAAGGAAAGGAAACAGCGATGAAACACGCAGCGCTGCAGATCACAACGCAGGGCGACCGCGAGCTGGTGATGACGCGCGAGTTCGACGCCCCGAGGAAGCTGGTCTACGACGCGCACACCAAGCCTGAGCTGGTGAGGCGCTGGTTGCTTGGTCCGGACGGTTGGTCGATGCCCATCTGCGAGATGGACGTGCGCGTGGGCGGCAAGTACCGCTGGGTGTGGCGGCACAACACCAACGGCAGTGAGATGGGGATGGGCGGCACCTATCGCGAGGTGAAAGCGCCAGAGCGGCTCGTGGCCACCGAGCGGTTCGACGAGGCATGGTATCCGGGTGAGGCGCAAACCACGCTGGTGCTCGTCGAGAAAGGCGGGCGCACCACGCTCACACAGACGATGCGCTATGAGTCGAAGGATGCGCGCGAGGCGGTGATCAAGTCCGGGATGGAGAAGGGTGTGGCGGCGAGTTACGATCGGCTGGAAGGTGTTCTCGCGTCCGCGGCGCAGGCCACTCGATGACGTCGCGCTTCTGGCGGAGCGTGGGCGCGGTAGCCGCCGGATTCGTGGCGGTCGTCGTCCTATCGCTCGCGACGGACCAGGTGCTGCACATGCTCCAGGTCTATCCGCCGTGGGGCCAGCCGATGTCCGGCGGGCTCTTCGGGTTGGCGACGGCGTACCGCATCGTGTACACGATCTTCGGCGGCTACCTCACGGCGCGGCTCGCTCCGCATGCGCCGGTGCGGCACGCCCTGATCCTCGGCTTCATCGGACTGTTGCCGGCGTTCGGTGGCGTGATGGTGGCCCTCAGCAAACCGGAGCTCGGCCCGCTGTGGTATCCGATCATGATCCTGGTGAGCGGCGTGCCCTGTGTCTGGCTGGGTGGCGTGCTCTACCGCTCGCGTGTCGCCTCGAGCGCGCCGAGCAGCGTCTCGACGTCGTAGCTGCCGTCGTGCCGCACGCCGTTGATGAAGAACGTCGGCGTGCCGTTCACGCCGCTCTTCACGCCGCTCATGAAGTCATCGCGCACCCGGTTGCGATAGGTGCCGGCGGTCAGCTCGCCGCCCAGCCGGTCGGCGTCGAGGCCGAGGTCGCGCGCGTACTCGAGGAGATTCTCGTCTTCCAGCGCGAACTGCCGCTCGAACAGGCGATCGTGCATCTGCCAGAAGGCGCCCTGTGCCGCGGCCGCTTCCGCGGCTTCGGCCGCGTGCTGCGCGAACTGGTGGATGCGCGTGAGCGGGAAATTGCGGAACGCGAAGCGCAAGCGCGCGCCGAGCCGCTCCTGGATCTGCTTGACGATGGGGTACGCCTCCCGGCAATACGGGCACTGGAAGTCCCCATACTCGACCAGCGTGATCGGCGCGTGCTCGGCGCCTTTGACATGATCCTTCGGCCCGACGGCGATCGTCAACCTCGCGTCGCCGTCATTCGATTGCTTACTCATGCGTTCTCCAGTGCCAATCCCTGACGCACTGCGGGTGCGATCTGCGTGCCGAGCGTCTCGATGGCACGCATGAGCTTGGCGTGGGGGAGGGAAGAGGCGTTCATTTGAAACGTGATCCGGGAGATCCCACCTAACGCTTCACTGTGCCGCAGAATCTTGTCCACCACTTCGTCGGGCTCGCCGATCAGCAGCGCGCCGTAGGGCCCGCGCTGCGCGTCGAAGCTCGCCCGCGTCATGGGGGGCCAGCCGCGCTCGCGCGAGACCGAGTCGACGGCACGCGCATACCCCGGGAAGAAGTCATCCGCGGCCTCCTGCGTCGTCGCGGCGACATAGCCCAGGGAGTGGACGCCGACCTTCAGCTGCTCGCGCGGATGCCCGGCGCGCTCGCCCGCTTCGCGATACAGATCGATGAGGGGTCGGAAGCGGCGCGTCTCACCACCAATGATCGCGACCATCAACGGCAGACCCAGCATGCCGGCGCGGACGAACGATTCCGGCGTTCCGCCGACACCCAACCAGATCGGCAAGGGATCTTGTACCGGCCTCGGGTAGACGCCCTGACCGGTCAGCGCCGGGCGATGTTTGCCGGACCACTGCACGTGCTCGTGCTCGCGGATCTTGAGAAGGAGGTCGAGCTTCTCCGCAAACAGCGAGTCGTAGTCCTCCAGCCGCAGGCCGAACAGCGGAAACGCGTCGATAAACGAGCCGCGACCCACGACCATCTCCGCGCGTCCCTGCGACAGCAGATCGAGCGTCGCGAACTGCTGAAACACCCGTACCGGGTCGGCGGCGCTCAGGACGGTGACGGCACTGGTGAGGCGAATCTGCCGCGTTCGCGCCGCGGCTGCGGCGAGAATCATCGCCGGGGCGGAATCGAGGTAATCCCGCCGGTGATGCTCGCCAATTCCAAAGACGTCCAGCCCTACCTGATCGGCATGTTCGATCTGCTCGACGATGTTGCGCAGCCGGTCCGACGTGCTGACCGCCAGGCTCGCTTCGTCATACGCGGCTGCAAAGCTGTCGATCCCAACCTGTACTGCTTCGTTGCCTGCCACAACTATCACGCTCAATTCGGAAAGTGTAGTGAACAGTGTAGTGATCGGTTAGACGAGCTCACGGCCCCAACGTTCGATCGCTTCGGCCAGTTCCCGAAACGTGCGTCCGCTGCGCGTCAGCTCGTATGACACCCGCACGGGCGGGCCCGCATCGACGTGGCGCGTGAGCAGCCCGCGCGCTTCCAGCTCCTTCAATCGTGCCGAGAGGACCTTGTCCCCCGGTCCCTGGGCGCGCCCGGACAGCTCGCTGAAGCGCAACGCCCCTTCCTGCAGCACGTTGAGGATCAGCGCATTCCACGGCCGCCCCAGGACCTCGATGGCTGTCTGGAACGAGCGGCACTGAGAATCCACCCGCTTTGTCATGCCCTACTATATACGGCTGTCGCTTCCCAAAAGATAGCCCCTTGACACTGGGAAGCACTGTGTCTAGCATTCCTTCCTGTTGGATAGTGACATTCCACTAGAAAGCGATGGGAAACGGCATATGAGTATCGGACTTTTGATCCTGCGGCTCGTCGTCGGCCTGACACTGGCGGCGCACGGCGCCCAAAAGCTGTTCGGGTGGTTCGGCGGTTACGGATTGGCGGGCACGGGGGGCTTCCTCGAGCAGCTGGGCTTCGTTCCCGGCCGGCGCGCCGCGCTGTTCGCGGGGCTGGCCGAAACGGGAGCCGGGCTGCTGCTGGCGCTCGGCCTCGCGACCCCGTTCGCGTCAGCGGTCGCCCTCGCGGTGATGATCGTGGCAGGCGTGAGCGCCCATGCGAAGAAAGGCTTCTTCGCGCACAACGGCGGCTACGAGTACACGCTGATCCTCGGGATCGCGGCCCTCAGCTTGGCGTTCACCGGGGCGGGTCCCTTGTCACTCGACGCGCTGCTCGGCGATCGGCTGGCTGGGACAGGCTGGGGGCTCGCCGCATTCGTCTTTGGATTGGCCGGGGCGACAGTGCAGCTCGCCCGCCGCCAGTTCCCCGCAGCACAGCAGGTCGACTGACCCGCTAGCGCGTTCGCGACTACCGGGGGCATTATCGAGGGTATGAACCCTCCCCCGGTACGCGAAGAGGGCCTCGTGGTGGTGCGGGGCGGTGCGGGCGGCTTTGTTCAGGAAATCACCGCGGGCCGTCACCATCTCGTCGCGGACGAGCCTGTTGGCGCTGGTGGCACCGACCGCGGCCCCAGTCCTTACGATCTCCTGCTGGGCGCACTCGGCTCCTGCATGTCCATGACCATCGCGCTATATGCGCGCACGAAAAAGTGGCCGCTCGAGGCGGTCGTGGTCCGACTGCGGCACTCGCGGATTTACGCCAAGGATTGCACCGACTGCGTGGTCAGGGACGACACCATGCTCGATCGCATCGAAACGGAGGTTCAGCTCTCAGGACAGTTGACGGCCGAGCAGGAACGGAAGCTGATGGAAGTGGCCCACAAGTGTCCGGTGCATCGGACCCTCAAGTCCCAAATCAGCATCGAGGAAGTGCCGGCCTTATAGCTCGCCGCGCTTCAGCTGCTCGACCGCGTAGTGGCACGCCCGCGCGGTGAGCGCCATGTAGGTCAGCGAGGGATTCTGGCAGCCGCTCGAGGTCATCGCCGCGCCGTCGGTGACGAAGAGATTCGTCACGTCCCACGACTGGTTCCAGCCGTTCAGCACCGACGTCTTCGGATCCCGGCCCATGCGGGCCGTCCCCATCTCGTGATTGGTCCCGCCCGGCGTACTCGGCCCGCTCGTACTCGGCTCGATGTGCTTCGCGCCTGCGGCGTCGAGTAGCTCCGCCGCCGTGACGTTCATGTCGCGATGGATCGCCAGCTCGTTGTCGCTCCAGCGGCATTCGATGTGCAGCGAGGGGATGCCCCACGCATCGACCAGCGTCGGGTGCAGCGTGGCGCGGTTTTCTTCACGCGGCAGCATCTCGCCGAATCCAGCGAAGCTCATCGACCAGGGGCCGAGCGCGGTGAGGCGCGCTTTGAGCGCCGGCCCGATGCCGGGTGCGTGAAGCGCGGCGTGCCACCCCGCCCGGCCCGCGCCGCCCTGAAATCCGTAGCCGCGGATGAAGTCGGGATAGCGCGATGTGACATTGCGAAAGCGCGGCACGTAGATGCCGTTGGGACGCTCCCCGATCGTGCGGCGATCGGTCCAGCCGTCGAACACGCCGCTGGCGCCGCCCCACTTGATGTGATCCATGACGTTGCGGCCGACCTGCCCGCTCGAGTTGCCAATTCCCGAGTTGAGCAGAATCCGTGCGCTCTCGAGTGCGGATGCACAGAGAAAGATCACGCGAGCCGAATACACCCGCCGCGCTCTTGTCTGGGCATCGATCACGTGAACACCAGTGACACGATTACCAGTCGCGATCAAACCCGTCACGATGCTGAACGGACGCAGCGTGAGCCGGCCGGTGGCCTGCGCCGCCGGCAGCGTCGCGTTGATGCTGCTGAAATACGACCGCGTGATGCAGCCGCGTTGGCACGGCCCGCAGTAGTGGCACGGCGCCCGGCCGTTGTGCGCCTCCGTGAGGTTGGCCACCCGGCCGATCGTCAGCACACGCGCGCGCCCGAACGTGTCGGCGATCCGCTGGCGCACGTGCTGCTCGACGCAGTTCAGTGCCATCGGCGGCAGGAACTGCCCGTCGGGGAGATGCGGGAGGCCCTCGGCCTGGCCGCTCACGCCGATGAAGCGCTCGACGCGATCGTACCAGGGCGCGATGTCGGCGTATCTGATCGGCCAGTCGACCGCAATGCCGTCGCGCACGTTGGCTTCGAAATCGAGATCGCTCCAGCGGTAGACCTGGCGTCCCCAGATGATCGACTTGCCCCCGACCTGCCGGGCGCGAAACCAGTGGAACGGCCGGTCGGCGGGCGTGCTGTACGGGTTGTCGGCATCATCGGTCCAGAACACATGACTCAATTCGTCGAATGAAGCCGAGTGGCTCTGCACCGACTGCCTCGCGGCCACCGCGCGGCGATCGCCCAGTCCCCGGAACGGCACCTCCCAGGGAGGTTTGTGCTCGGTGTAGTCCTGTTCGGGGACGATCGCTCGCCCGGCCTCGAGCACGAGCGTGCGCAAGCCGAGCTCGGTCAGCTCCTTCGCGGCCCAGCCGCCGGTCATGCCGGAGCCGACGACGATCGCGTCAAAGTCGATCATACGGGTGCGCACCCATCGTAGCGCCAGGGCAGGGGCCAGAGCTTGAGTTCGCGCATCCCCACTTCAGAGGTGCAGTAGCCGTATATCGTGAGGTACTTGAGCCGTGCGAACCAGTCCGCATTCGATTCGTCGAGCGCCGTGAGAATGGCGATCTGATCGACTTCGCTCTTGTCGAGGAAATTTCCGTGCGAGTCCAACTCTCGTAGGCCAGTGAGAAGGCGCTCGCGCTCTTCGGGCGTGTGCCAGTCTGTCAGCATCTTATCGATGAAGGCTCCGACATTCGCATCCGTCGCGCCCGGCAGGATCCGTTCGGCCGCAATAGCGATGGTGGGGTTGCCCCGCCGCGCCGGTAGATGGCGATGCACATCGCGGCCGAGCGCAAGAAGGTCTTCCGGAGCGAGCGCCTTGAGGCTCTGCACGCCGGCAGTAGCCACCAACCAGCGGATCAGCTCGCGTCGTTCCATCGGCCCTCGGCTTCGAGATAGCGCCTGGCGATCGCGCCTGATTCCTTCGGGGTGCGGGCAGCGTCCGGCACGCTATCGAGCTCGACCACGCCCCAGCCGTCGAAACGGATCGTATCGAGCGCCGCGAATACGGCCTTGAAGTCCACGCGGCCACGCCCGAGCTCGACGAAGCGGTCCGACGCGTCGAGATCCTTGATGTGCAGGAACAGCAGTCGGCCCGCATGCTGCCGCACGGCCTCGGCGGGATTTCCCCCGGCTTGCTGGTAGTGCCCGGTGTCCAGCTCGAGCCGCACGAAGCGGGGATCGGCGGCGTCGAGCACACGCGTGACTTCGGCGGGCGACTGGCCCAGGGCGCCCATGTGATTGTGGTAGCCAAGCGGGATCCCCACATCGGCGCTGCGCCGGCCGATCTCGGTGAGCAGGCGTCCCATGCGGCGGTAATCGTCGGGCGTCGGACTGCGCCCCGCAGGACGGGTGTCGATCACCTGGAGATAGCGGCCCCCCACGTCACGGACAAAGCGGGCGTTGCGGGAGTGTTGCGCCAGTGTCGCCTGTTCGGCGGCCGGATCGAGTGACACGTCGCCACTCGACAGCGCGACCAGGGTAAGGTGACGCTCGGCAAGGAGCTGCTTGAGCTCTTCGGGGCGGTCACCCCACGTCGTTACGGCGGACTGTCGGAGCTGAATGCCACGGAAGCCGAGCGCGGCGATGTCGTCGATCGCCTGCCGGTCGTTGCCGCCCCAGGTGATCGCTGCGTAGCCAAACCGAAGCAACGCCTTGGAAGGCCGGCGGCTGGGATGCCATCCGGCCACCCATCCCGCCGCGCTCGCCCCTCTCACCAGGAAATCCCGCCGTAGCATCGTGAGATTAAGCCTCGTTTCTGTGGGATTCTACTCCTCTACCATCGGCCCGGCCACCTACTCAAGTTCCCATGTGTCGGAATCGTCGTTTCCCGTGATGGTTGGGATGGCTCATTCGGGGCCCAGGAGGTCAGGATGCTCTCCGATCAGATTGCCGCTGCCGTGCGACACCATTGGTGGCTGTTCCTGTTGCGAGGGATCGCGGCGATTGTCTTTGGCGTGCTCGTGCTGTGGTGGCCCGGCGCGACCGTGGTGGCCCTGACCGCCTTCATTGCTGCCTATGCGCTGGTAGACGGTATTCTCTCGATCGGCTCCGCGTTCCGGATGCGCGCCCTGTTCGACCGTTGGTGGATGCTGCTGATCCAGGGTGTTATCAGCTTCGTGTTCGGCGTATTCGCGTTCCTGAATCCGGCAGTGTCTCTCCTGTATATCGTCGTCTCGGTATCGCTGTGGATGCTGTTCGCGGCCGTCGTGCAACTCATGCTGGGGCGGGCCCAGAAAGCGATGGGAGGCTCTGCAGTGTGGAGTACGTTAGGCGCAATCCTGAGTCTTGCGCTCGCTGTCGCAGCGCTGGCGTACCCGGGATTGACCGTCGCGACGGTCGTCGTGTTGATTGCGTGGTTCGCTCTCGCCCTTGGCGTTGTCAATCTGGTCGTAGCGTTCGGCGTGCGCTCGTTCGCCAAGGCGCTGCGGCCAACCGCCCCTGCACTTTAGGAGAATCGCAATGGCTTCCCGCACAGTTGCTCATCGTAGAGACGGAAAACAGAAGCGTGCACGGCCGACTCCCCCCACCGCTCCCGCTCGCTCCGAAGTGCCCGAGACGGTTCCCGCGAACCGTTCGCGCGAGCCGGCCCGGCTGTTTGCGACCAAGAACGATTTGCCCGAGGCGACCCGCGTCGAGGTGATCGAGCTGCTCAATCAGCGCCTTGCCGAGTGCATCGACCTCCAGACGCAGTGCAAACAGGCGCACTGGAACGTGAAGGGCCCCGCCTTCATCGGCCTCCACAAGCTGTTCGACGATGTCAACGAGGATGTCGAAGGCTACGTCGACCTGATCGCCGAGCGCGTCGTGCAGCTGGGCGGCGTCGCGGAGGGAACGGTGGGAGCAGTCGAGGGCCGCTCGACGCTGCCGGACTACCCGCTGGCGTTAGCGACGGGCGCCGAGCACGTCGCGGCGTTGTCGGACGCCCTGGGCGCATTCGGCCGGACGGCGCGCATCGGCATCGCTGAGATGGACGAGCTCGAGGATGCCGACAGCGCCGATCTCCTGACCGACGTCTCGCGCGGCATCGACAAGTGGCTGTGGTTCGTGGAAGCGCATCAACAGGAGGGGTGAAAAAGACGACGGCGCCCTCTGTGAAGAGGGCGCCGTGGTTTTGCTGTACCGTAGTGGTTACAGCTTGACGACGTTCTGCGCCGCCGGACCCTTCTGGCCCTGCACGACTTCGAACTCGACGCGCTCGCCTTCGGCGAGCGACTTGAAGCCCTGCGCCTGAATGGCGGTGTGATGCACGAAGCAGTCCTTCTCGCCGTTCTCGGGCGTGATGAAACCAAAGCCCTTCGCGTCGTTGAACCACTTCACGGTACCGGTGATACGTGCCATAACTGGTGATACTCCTGTCCAAAACTGTTCCCGGCGTCGCGCGTCGTCACCATTCGGTGCGCCGCGTACTGTGATTCCGGCGCCGGTGAGCGAGGCCATTACCAACAAAAAAGGACCAGGAGACGCTGCCCCAGGTCCTCGTTTCGTCGGTCACTGGCTACTTCGCTCGACACAAGGATCGGCAGATGTACCAGGAAAGTCAACCCTCCGCTACGGCAGCCCAGAGTCTTGGCTTGGCGAACGCGTCTTGCCGCGCTTTCAGGCGAGCGGCATGATTAGCGTCGCCCATCTCGAGGTCGACCGATGCTCGCATCGTGTCTGTCGGCGATTCATACGGCCCGCCCTTCCTTAACCACGCTGCCACGCGCGATTGTCGACGCTGTCGCCCTCGCAGAGGGTCCCATCGGCACCGCGACCGCGGTGGCGCGCCGGCTCGGCCTCGATCGCTTCCGGCTCGCGCGCTTGCTGCGGCGCGAGGGCGTGCCGCCGCTGCATCGCCTTTCGGGCTGGGCCATCGTCCTCTCGTGGGTCCTGGCGGCGGAGCAGGATGGTGTTTCGCTCTGCTGGATCGCCTTTCACACACACCGCCATCCGAGTGCGTGCTACCGCCTCGTGAAGGAGGTCACGGGCCTGAGCTGGTCCGAGGTCCGGCTGCGGGGATCAGGGTGGATCGAGCGCGAGCTGCTGGGACAGTTCAAACCAGGTTAAGCCGGCCGACGTCTTAGGACCATGAAATCACTGCTCCCATTCCTGCTCCTGCTCGGCGCGCCTCTTCCCGTCCCGCCTGCGGCCGTCAAGCCTTCGATCCAATACACGCTCCGTGTCGACAGCGCCGACCTGTCCGGTTGGACCGTCGCGATCCGCCTGCGTACGAATTCCGACACCATCCGCCTCGCCATGGCGGCACACCCGGAATACGACGATCGCTATTGGCGCTACGTGCGGGATTTCGCCGTGGAGACCACGGGCGCCACCGTCACTCGCATCGACAGCGCCGTCTGGCAGATTGTCGCCCCACGCGGCGTGGTCAATGTGCGCTATCGCGTCGCGCTGCCGCCGGCTGACGCCGGACTTCGCGCATCGTGGCGGCCGTTCCTCACGCCGACCGGCGGGATCATCGGCGGTCCACACGCGTTCATGTACGTGCTGGGTTCGGAGGACAGCACGGTGCTGGTGGAGCTTGCGCTACCGGCCGGCTGGCGGATCGCCACCGGCCTCACAGCAACGCGCGATCCGCACTATTTCACCGCGGCCAACGCCGCGGTGCTGGAGGACTCGCCGATTCTCGTGGGGCACGTGCGCCAGTGGAGCTTCGTCGAGGGTGGTATCACCCATCGCGTCGTGTATTGGCCGTTGCCCGACGCCACGCCATTCGACACGGTCGCATTTGTCTCCGGAATTCGGAGCCTGGTCCATCAGGCTGTCGCGCTGTTCGGTCGCGCGCCGTATCGCGAGTACACGTTCCAGTTCGAAGATGGCGCCTACAGCGGCGGCCTGGAGCATCGCAACTCCGTCACCCTCGGTGCGCGCAGTGAGGAGCTGGCGCACGATCCCAACTCGGGTGTCCAGGAAACGGCGCATGAGTTCGTGCATACCTGGAACCTCATGGCCATCCGGCCGGTCGAGTATCGCGATATCGACTACCGCACGCAGCCGCCCGTCGCCAGCCTTTGGTTCAGCGAGGGGCTGACGATGTTTTACGCCGATCTGCTGCTGCGGCGTGCGGGGATTGCGGTTCGCGATTCGACCCGCACCGCCCATCTCGAGCGGCTGATCGGCTCGTACCTCAACAACCCCGCGTACGCGCGCTTCTCCGCCGAATCGATCAGCCGAGTGGCGTACAATGTGGAGCCCGGTGCGCTGGGCGATTACAGCGCCAGCACGCATCTCCAGGGCGAGCTGATCGGCACGATGCTCGATCTGATCACGCGCGACGCCAGGCAGGGCCGCCGCTCGATGGACGACGTGATGCGGCTCCTCTTCGAGCGCGCCGGCACGCAGAAAATCGACTCGCGCGCCATCGAGCGGGCTGTCGAGACGGTGTGCGGCTGCGATGTCACGCCGTTCTTCGATGCGTACGTCCGCAACGCGGGCGCCATCGATTTCGACCGCTACCTCGGCCTGATCGGTCTCCGCACGCGCGTCACCTGGGCGCCGGCGGTCAATAACGGCGCGCCCGAGCGCGATCTCCGCATCTATGGTTGGGAATCGGACCGCGACAGCAGCCTGCGCTTGGTGATCACCAATGCCGCGAGTATCTGGGGAAGGGCGGGACTGCACAGCCGTGACCAGCTCGTGGCGATGAACGGGGCGCCGGTGCGGACCTGGTCCGAGCTGCGCGCGAAACTACAGAGTCTCCGCCTCGGCGACACGGTCCGCGTTCAGGTGCGACGGCCGGCCGGCCTGTTCGAGGCAACGGTGGTCGTCGCCGGCTTTGAGCGGGCCACCGTTCGCCTCGAGAACGTCGAGGCCGCGACAGCGCAGCGGCGCCTGGCAGTCGCATGGAGAAACGGAGACCGCTGAGCATCGGGTAGCAGGCGCGGCGCGGCCGGTGCATAATCCGCGCATGCGACTCTCCATCATAGCTCTCAGTCTCGCTGCGCTCGGCGGCTCGCGCGCGCTCGCCCAAACACCCGACTTGAGCGGCTCCCTCCGCTGGCGCACGATCGGCCCGTTTCGCGCCGGCCGCGCCCGCGCGCTCGCCGCCACGCCCGGTCAGCCGACGGTGTTCTACATCGGCTTTGACAACGGTGGGCTGTGGCGCTCGAGCGACTACGGCTCCAGCTGGGAGCCGCTGTTCGATCACGAGTCCACCGGCTCGATCGGCGCCGTCGCCGTCGCTGCTTCGGCCCCCAATGTCATTTACGTCGGTAGCGGCGCCGGCATCATCCGGCCCGATCTCGCGACCGGCAACGGCATGTACCGGTCCAATGACACGGGGCGCACATGGACGCACCTCGGTCTCGACGAGACGCAGATGATTGCCTACGTGGACGTGGATTCCAAGAACCCCGATCGGCTATTCGTCGCGGCACTGGGGCACCCCTACGGCCCGAATGCCGAGCGCGGCGTTTACCGATCGAGCGACGGCGGCCACACGTTCGAGAAGGTGCTCTACAAGGACGAGTACACGAGCGCCAACGAGGTGCGAATCGACCCGAGCAATCCCAGCATCGTGTACGCCGCGCTGTGGCAACAGCAGTCGACGTTTTACGAGTACGCCGCTTTCGGGCCGGACTCGACGTCGCCCGGTGCAGGCGGGATCTACAAGTCGACCGACCGCGGCACGACGTGGGCGCAGCTAACGAATGGTCTGCCTCCCGTCCTGGAAGCGAACATCGCCATCGCGCCGTCCAATCCGCAGGTGATCTATGCGATGATCGCCGCGATGAATCCCGCGGGCGGATCGGGTCCGGTGGGGTTGTACAAGTCGAGCGACGGCGGCGCGCATTGGACGCTGCGCACCCGGATTCCGGGCGTCGCTGGCCCGCAGGGCGACACGAGCGCGACCGCCGATCCGCGGCCGCTGGGGCGCATTGGCGGCGGTGATCTGCCGCCCATCGTCGTCGATCCGAAAAACGAAAACGTGATCTACAGCGCCTCGATCGTGATGTGGCGCAGCGAAGACGGCGGCGACAGCTGGTCGGGGGTGCGCGGCTCGCCGGGCGGCGACGACTATCAGCGCATCTGGATCCATCCGGACGATCCCAACCTGATCCTGGCGGTGTCCGATCAGGGCGCGGTCATTTCGTCCAATCGCGGCGCGTCATGGAGCAACTGGTACACGCAACCGACCGCCGCCGTCTATCATGTGACGGCCGACAACGCGTTCCCGTATCGCGTCTGCAGCGGGCAGCAGGACTCGGGGTCGATCTGCGTCGCGAGCCGATCGGACGACGGCGAGATCACCTTCCACGATTGGCACCCGGCCAACATCCAGGAGTACGGCATTGCCGCGCCCGATCCGCGCGATCCCGATGTGGTGTTCGGCAGCGCACGCCGCGGCGTGTCGCGCTACGACCGGCGCAGCGGCCAGACCGCGCAGGTGGGCCCTGACTCCGCCGCGCGCGGCGACAAGTTCGGCCGCAACGTCCGCACCATGCCGCTCATCTGGTCGCCGCTGAACCCGAACGTGCTGTACTACACGTCCAACGTCGTGTGGAAGTCAGTCGACCACGCACATACCTGGACGCGCATCAGCCCCGATCTCGCGCGCCAGACGTGGCCCATCCCGGCGAGTGTCGGGAAATACGCCACCGCCGTGTCGCCGACTCCGCGCGGCGCGATCACTGCGTTGTCGCCCTCTCCCAGAAGCAGCGCCGTTCTCTGGGCGGGCACGGACGACGGCAACATCCAGGTGACGACCAACGGCGGCGTGACCTGGCGGAACGTGACCCCGGCGGCCATCCAGCCATGGACACGGATCTTCAACATTGAAGCGGGCCACTTCGATACGCGGACGGCGTACGCCGCCGCGAATACGCTGCGGATCGACGACATGCATCCGCATTTCTGGCGCACACACGACGGCGGCCGGACATGGACCGAGATCAACACCGGCATCGCCCCCAACGCCGTCGCCAATTCGATTCGCGAGGATCCGCGCGTGCCCGGGCTGCTGTATGCCGCGACCGACGCGCAGGTCTGGGTGTCGTTCGACGACGGCGCGAGCTGGCAGTCGCTGCGGCTGAACATGCCGGCGATTTCGGTGCGCGACATCCAGGTCAAGGATGACAGCACCTGCCTGTGCGCCGATTTAATCGCCGGCACGCATGGCCGCGGCTTCTGGATTCTCGACGACGTCAGTCCGTTGCGGCAGATGGCCGAGGTGCGAGCGGCCGGCACGCCCTATCTCGTCAAACCGCAGACTGCTGTGCGAGTCCGCTTCGGCACGAACGAACCCACCCCGTGGCCACGCGAGCTGCCTGCGGGACAAAATCCCCCGGCCGGCGCAATACTCGATTATTTCCTGCCGCAGGACGTCCCAGGCGAGGTCACGCTACAAATTCTCGACGCCACGGGTCACGTCGTCCGCGCGTATTCGAGCGCCGATTCGGTGCTCGAGCCGGATCCCGCTGTCGACCCGGTTGCATACGATCGCGTCTGCCGTCAGAAGCCGAACGCCACCGATTGCGGTTTGCCGCTGTACTGGCGGGCCCCGCGGCAGCGTCTCTCGACGAAGGCCGGGTTGCATCGGTTCACCTGGGACATGCGCTACCAGCCGATCGGCGAGACGAAGGTCCGGGAGACGGGCGACGTGGAGGCCACGGGCGCGGTGCCGCATCGCGGCGAGCACACGCCGACCGCGCCGTGGGCGCCGCCGGGCCCGTACGTGGCGCGCCTGAAAGCGGGCGGCCAGACAAGCAACCAGCTCCTCACGCTGCGGCTCGACCCGCGGGTCAAAACGCCCGCCGTGAGCCTGCGCCAGTTGGCTGCGCTGTCGCGGGAGATGTACGAGCTGGCTGCCGCGTCTCATGCGGCGTACGTACAGGCGCGCGCGCTCGTGGATTCGCTTTCCGGCTCGGCGCGCGCCCGGGTAGAATCACTCGCGCCGGCCCCCACGGCGCAGCGCAGGCCCGGCGGCCCCGCGCGCCCGGGTCAGCCCGCGCCGCCGCCGACACTCGAGAGCGCGGGCAACGCGGCGCTCGCGGCGGCGATGGCGATGCAGGATGCGGACGTAGCACCAACCGCAGCCCAGGCCGCCGCCTGTGCGCGGGCGCGCGCGCAAGTGAACGGGGTGCTGGCGCGGTGGCGCAGCGCGCGACTCAAGGCGCGGAGGTAATGCCGCCGGGCAGGATGCTCTTGGAGCCGAACTTCTCGCGCACGCGGTCGATCGCGTGCGACAGGCCGCGATCGCGCTCCGTCTCCTCGGTCAGAATCGCGATCTGATCCGTCGCCTTCGCAGCGGCCAGTCCCGACAGACGCACACCCACGAGCCGAGCCGGCACACGCCGGATGTTCCGCAGGCCGGTGAGCAGCTCGTGCGCGACGCGCAGAATGACGCGATCGGAGATGACGGCTTCCGGCAGCGTACGCTGTGCCGAGCGCGTCTTGAAGTCCCAATCGCGCAGCCGCACGGCGATGGTGCGCGCGCAGAGCCCGTCGCCCCGCATGTCGGCCGCGGCGCGCGTTACCAGACGCAGCAGCTCGCGCTCGATGTCTTCGTCCTCGAGCAGATCCTTGCCAAACGTCTCGTCGCGGCTGATGCCGCGGTTTGTTAGACGGTGGGCGACCGTCCCGTCATCGATGCCATGTACGCGGTTCCACAGCCAGCGTGTCTCGCGCTTGCTCATCCACTTGCCGAGTGTGTCGGGATCGAGGCGCAGCACGTCTGCGACGGTGATCAAGCCGCGGGCCGCCAACCGCGCCTGAAACTTGGGACCGACGAGCGGGATGTCGGCGAGCGTACAAGTTCGCAGGAACTCCTGCTCCGATCCGGGCGCGACGATCACCACACCGCCGCCTCCCGCGCTCGGCTTGGCGCGATCGACCGCCATCTTGGCGATCAGCTTGTTCGTGCCGCCGCCGATCGAGAGCGTGAGTCCCGTCGCATCGCGTATCCCGGATCGGATGCGCTCGGCCGTCGCCGCGAGTGGCTCGTGGTGGTAGACGCCTTCGGTCCCCGTCATGTCGAGATACCACTCGTCGATGCTCGCGCCCTCGACGATCGGCGAGTAGCGGTGCAGCAGCTCGCGGATCTCGCCGCTCTTCTGGACGCACGCCTTGAAGGGGACCGGAACGCACGTCGCGTCGGGGCACAGCCGCAATGCACGCGCGATCGGCATCGCCGAGCGCACACCGAACTTCCGCGTCTCATAGGACGCCGAGCAGACAACGCCGCGACTTTCGCGTGAGCCACCGACGATGAGGAGCGTCGCGCGCCCAGCGCCCTCAGGATCTACCGCGCGGGCGACGGCGACGTAGAACGCGTCGGCATCGGCCAGGAGAATGCGACGCATTTCCGAAGATATCCCGAAACTGATCTCACGCAAATACTATGACGTGTGGGGCGGAAACCGTTGCTCCGCGGAAGAGGGCCGTCGCATATAGGGAGCCCATGCGCAAGCTACTGCTCTCCCTGCTCGTCATCGCCGCCTGCGACAACCTGGCGACGCCTCCTTCGCTCGAGCTCTCGTTCGCCGTGGTGTCGGGCGATGGACAGACGGGCATCGTCGGTCAACCGCTTCCGAGCCCCGTAGTGATCAAGGCGACGGATTCCAAGGGTAAGGCGCTACGGAACGTGCTGGTCGAGTTTCGGGTGACGAGCGGCGGCGGATCCGCCAACCCCTCCACAGTCACGACCAATAATCAGGGCATCGCGCAAACGAGTTGGACATTGGGCACCTCGACCGCGGTGTCCCAGCGACTCGAGACCCGCCTTGTTTCGAGCAACGCGTTGCTCGGCTCGTTCACGGCGACGGCGCTTCCCGGACCGCCCCGCTCGATGGTCATAAGCTCGGCAGACAGTCAGACGACCACGCGGCTCACGGCAGTCCCGATTCCCCCCGCGGTACGCATCGCCGATCAGTACGACAACCCGGTCCCCGGCGTGTCGGTGACGTTCGCCATCCCCTTTTACGACGAGGGCGGAACCCTCACGGGCAATCCCGCCCTGTCGAATGGCGCCGGGATCGCGACGCTCGGCAGCTGGGTCGTGGGGTCCGCAGTGGGCCGGCATTGGGTCCAGGCGAGGATTCCCGAGCTGGACTACGTCGTCGTCACGTTTACCGCCGTTGGGACCCTGGAGAACGGCGCGCGAATGACGCTGCAAGCCGGTAACAACCAAGTTGCGCAAGTCGGCAGCTTCGTTCCCATTCATCCAGCGGTCCGGATCACCGACGCCTCGAGCGCCCCGATCGCCGGCGTGCAGCCCAGATGGCAGACCGTCCAGGGCGAAGGCAGCTTTATCAACTCGCTGGCGACGGACGCGAACGGCGTCTCGACGCTCGGCAACTGGCGGCTCTGCTGCACACGCGGCACGTTCCGGTTGCGAGTTACGCTGGAGGGTTCGCCGGACACCGTCTTCGTCAGCGCGACGGGAACAGCCGCGAGTCCGAACGCCATCGCAGTACAGGCGGGGAACGGGCAGAGCGCGCGCACGAATGCGGCCGTGGCGGTCGCGCCAGCCGCCGTCGTCAGGGACACGTTCGGTAATCCCGTGCCACGTGTGACCGTGGATTTCGTCGTGACGGCGGGGGGCGGCAGCGTCGCGGGAACGCCCGCCGTGTCGGACACGAACGGCATCGCGACGGTTGGGAGTTGGACGCTCGGCTCTGAGGGTGGCGCGAATACGCTCACCGCGACCACGAACGGCGTGTCTGACGCCGCGACGTTCACGGCGACCGGTGTCGTCCCCGTTGTCGCGGGCACGAAGAGCTCAATCGCCGCGCCGCTCGGCCTCGTCGCCAGCGCCGGCGAGATCACCGCCACGATCACGGTCACGGCCCGTGACACGGACAGCAACCCCGTTGCAGGCGCCTCGGTCACCCTCACGGCGAGCGGCGCGGGCAACACCGTGACGCAGCCCACGACCGTCACCGATGTCAACGGCGTCACCACTGGCGCCTTGAGTTCCACCGTCGAAGGATTCAAGACGGTGCGCGCGACGATAAACGGCAGCATCACGCTCGCGCGCACGATAGAGGTCCTGGGTGGTCCGCCCGCCTCCATGGTGGCCTACGCGGGCGACCATCAGATGGCGTCGCGCGGCACGCCGGTCCCGCTCGCGCCGCAGGTGCAGGTGCGCGACCAATTTGGAAACAGCGCGTACGGCACCGCCGTCACCTGGACGGTCACGAGCGGCGGTGGGAGTGTGGAACGCACGCAAACGCCAGGCGTGATCAACACGATTGCTACCAGCGGGACGTGGACGCTGGGGCCGGTGCCGGGGCTCAACACGTTGCAGGCAACGGTGCAGGGGACTGAGCTGGCCGTGACGTTTACCGCGACCGGCGACCCGTCATTCTGGACTAGCCACGCCGCCCTCCCCACATTCCGCTT
>Ga0137409_10000524_pt1 | contig 42228 bp, 73 predicted proteins | sample CZODoug1_16funga_FD_122059 | JGI IMG/M metagenome (GOLD analysis project Ga0137409, IMG submission 122059) | Vadose zone soil fungal communities from Angelo Coast Range Reserve, California, USA - CZODoug1_16fungal (Hybrid Assembly) | ecosystem: Environmental > Terrestrial > Soil > Vadose zone...
GAGCGCGAAGGAAAAACCCAAGAAAGTCCAAACGCAAGAGCCGAAGCACCATCGTAACCATCGCCGATGGCTAAATGCCTCCATAAGTTTGCTTTGAATGGGTTCTCCGTTCATGGGAATGCGAATGCGGCCGCGCCTTCGGTAGCCAACGCTAGCCCGGCCTGGCCCGCTCCCTGACCTGCAGTATCCTGTGCCACCCGAGCGTAGGTACCGAGCGGGTCCGCCGATTGATTAATATCGGAAATCGCCCCCGGAACTTCTGTCGCTTGCTGTGCGGTCTTGCCGAACCCGCGCACCATGCGCACCAAGGGAATCGAGGTAAAAGCGTTTTCGTCAGGTTGTTGTGGCCCAAAAGTTTGGGCTGCCCCAGAGACCGCGTCACGCAATCCCCTAACAAGACTTTGCGCCCCGGACTCCCACGCCGCCGGGTAGGAGTCGAGGGGAATTTCCCGATCCAGCCAGCCGGGTTGCTCGGGCGCCGCGTCAGGCGTGATCGTGACCATCCCCCGCGGAGCCGCGTCCGGTGTGATGGTTACGGCTGCGCTATCCATATTCCATTCTTGACAACGTAAGATTTTCCGTCCGAACCTTTGCCGGTTTGACCTTCTTGCAGTCCGCTGGCTTTCCCGCCGGGAGTGTGCTGGGTTCCGCCGCCCGTGATTCCGCCGCTTCGCCCCGACTGCACCTCGCGCTTGGCATTGATGATGTCGTTCATGGTCCGCACGATGTTTTGCCGCTGGGTGTCATCGAAGTAGGGGGCTTCGGGAGACATGTAGTGCTTGGCCTGCGCTCCCAGCCCTTGCATGGCGCTGCGGGCGTGATTCAGCATGTCCATTTGCGGCTGAGTCATGCGAAAACCGGAAGACGGTTTCGCCAAGTCGAAGAATTTTTCCATCAGGGCTTCGTCCCCGGTGCCGGTGAACTTGCCGCTCGACATGTAGTCGTTCGCGTATTGCAGGGACTCCGCCGCGCCGCCGAACTCTTTCTGGAAGGTTCCGGGTTTATGAATGCCGGGAGCGGGCTTGGTCTGCGCGGTCTTCGAGTTGAAGAGGACGGGATTGCCGTCTTTGTCCTCAGAGAGCTGCCAGCTCCCCGGCTGGGCTGCACCCTGGCGCTTGTCCGCAACTTTTTCCCGTGAGTCTTCGCGCTGATCTTCGAGCGTCTGCTGTTGGTTGAAGAGTTTGGCTTGTGAGTCCGCCTGCTGGCCAAACAGGTCGGACTGTTGTTGCTGCCGGGCCTTTTCGCGCTGTCCTTCAAGCTGATCCTGTTGCTTAAATCGCGCGTCTTCCATCTGTTGTTGCAAGGTCATGCGCTGGGTGCCGAGTTGCTCCTGTTGCTGCATCCGCCGTTCCGCTTCGATCTCGGTCAACAGCTTTCCCTGTTGCGACTGGCGCATCTGCTGTTGCTTGTCACGTTCTTGCGTGTAAGGGCCAAGGCTCCCAAACGGCGCGGTCACTCCCAGCAGAATCTTCTGCCACAGCTTGAGCGGCCCCGGCCCTTGTCCTGCTTGCTTGTACTCGTCCTCCAATTGCTGCATGTGGGGATCGTCGGTTGTGCCGGTCGGTGCCGAGTCCCGGTGAATGGCTTCGTCCCATTCGGTTTCTTGTGGCTGCGCGTTTTGCGCGATGAGTTGGTGATTCTGCCGCGTAGCGGGATCGTCCATCACCCGGTCTTTGAGAGTTGGCTGCGTGCTTACGTCCCGCATCTGGCCAGGAATTATTTGTGCGCTCTCCGGGTTGGAAACGTCGTACTGTGGGCTTGCGGCGTTCGGGATGCGCGAGAGTTTCGTCCCGTTCGGCATCGGTGTCGGGGCCGGGCCTTCTTCGTCCCAGCGCGGTTGCGCGTTGTCGGGGTTGTCGAACTGCTGGGCGCCGAGAACGATGTCAGGGGAAGATGTGGAAGACGCAGCTGCAACTTGGTCTTTGAGCGTCGGTGCCGATTGGTCCTGTTCGGCATTTTGCCCAACATCGAGCAGCGACGAAAACAAGTTCCGACGCCGCAACAATTCGGGCGGAATCCCGGCGTCTTCGCCGCCGTTCAGAAAATTAAGGTTGGGAGACATAGGAATCGAGGAACTTGCGGACGATGCGCTTCAGGAAGGAGCTGCGCTTGATGATCGCCGCCGCGTATTCGCCAAAGGCCAGATACAGACCAAGAACGACGCGCATGAAACAAGATTCGCCCGCGTCCTTCCAGAGCTTGTTGCGGACAGCGAAGACTTGCGGCGCGTCCCATGAGCCGTAGACGGTGGCGGCAATCCAGCATCCGCCCGCGCCAATATATGCCCCGACGCCCTGTGCCGCGGACTGCGGCAGAGACCACAGCTTGTTCCATAGGCTGTTTTGTGAATTGGTGTTCTGGAGCGTGGTGGCATTGTTCAAAGCCGCCGATCCCTGCTGGCCGTAGTTGGCCCCGATCTGCGCCGTTTCGCCCGCCGCCTGCTGCGCCGGTTGCGCCGCTTGCAGCATGGTGTCGCCCGGCAATCTCGCCAGCGCTTCCGCTTCCTGCGAACCCACTTGATCTTGCGCACCTTGCGCGATGGGTTGGGCGTATCCGAATCCTGCCGCCTTGGCGCGTGACGCGGTGTTGGCCCGCGCGGTGTCGTAAGCTCGTGAAGTGGCTTCGGTTCCCTGAGTGAGAAGCGCTTTATAGAAAGGCGAGTTCTGTACCGGGCCTTCAAATTGGCTCAGAGTTCCTTGCGCGGCGCCGGTGAGTTTGTCTTGTTGCGCCTGGTCGGAAACTTGTGTAGCTTCTGCGGTTTGCTGAGTGCCGGATTTTCCCGGCTTGCATTCGGCGACCGGGCCTTCGTACTGAAAGCCGCGACTCTCCAGCACTTCTCCGGTGTTCATGTCGATTACGAGTTGAGTAAATATCCATCTCATAGCGGCTCCCGTCCTCCGGTTCGCTGGTTCAAAACTTGGTGAGTGCCTGGCGGCGGCGGCGGAGGCGGCGCGACTCCGGCATTTGATGCCAGCGTGGTTCCATCCTTCGGTCCAATCTCCCGTGAACGCGGCCCGGTGTTTTTATGCGAGCGTACCCAGTAATAGCGCTTCACTCCCATCTGGCCCACGTTGTCGGTCCACTGCGCCGAGTTGCCGACGTTCACCACGGTCGCGTTCACGATGGTGGGCGTGGTGTTCCACAAAACTTCGTGAAAGTCCGCCTGCTGGCCGCGTGACCATTGCACGATGTTCCCAAAGGCTTGCGCGGTGACGCGAACATTTCCCGGATCGCCGGGCGGCGTTTGTCCCGCCCGTAGCAACAGCACCGTTTGTCGCATGTCCACCAGATGACGGCGCAGTTCCGGGCTGATATCGCCTCCGGTGGGCACTTCCGGGATGCCGCGGGTGAGCGACTGCGGGTTGGAATTGGAAGGCATAGCTTTCTACCTATCGGCGGTGGCGATGAACGCCATTTGCAGTTCGACAATGTTCGCCGGTACGTCCCGGTCGGGAAAGTTCAGCTCCACCGCGGCGCGTTTGGCCCGCCGGTTGAGTCCCATGCGCGAGCCGTATAGGAATCTATTCGGCCCGGAGATTTCCGGGTTGAGCAGTGTCCGGGTTTCGTCATCCACGTAGCGCAGTGTGGCAAGAAAAGCTCGTGGGTCTTGGTCGGAGATCATGCGCAGCCAGCGAAAAAGTTTGGAGCGGTAAGGCAAGTCCGCCGATCCGAAGTATCCCGAACGCCAGTAGGCTTTGAGATTCCCTGCGGTGGGTGGGTTGATGGTGAAATCCTGTGTTAGCCCGCCTACCGTGTCCGACGACACCGGCAACATCTGCAAAAATCCCTGTCCGCCGATACAGAGCAGCCGTTGCAGGTTCGAGGTGGTGACGATTCCAATCCAGGCGGTGCCGCCGGCAGGGAGCGAACCGGGCAAATCGGACACAAAGACTTCAATCGACTCGATAGTGTTCGATCCCAGCGACTTATTGAAGGCGAAAAAGAAAATCCGGTTGATCGACTGCGAGCCATCTACGGCCGCCAGTAGCGCATACCAGTCTCGCTCCAGCCAGTTGAAGTAAGCCGAGATACAGGTGGACTCGGTGCCCGGCGTGATCCGTCGCAGGTAGGGATAGATTCCCGGCGAGATATCAATGGGCTCGTTCGATCCATCGAAAAGCTGTACGGTCTTGTCGCCCGCCAGCCATATCAAACCGTAAGGCGTGTTCTGAATGGTTAAATGCGATGCACAGCCCAGCGTCCACGGCAATTCTTCCAGATATTGGGTGAAGTTCACCGGCAGGTCGAGCGAGATGTCTTCCAGTTGCCCGCGCAGCATGAACATGCGTCCGGTGTTCGAGAAAGCCACCACTCCCGCTTGCAGGACTCCCCCGCCGGCGATCTGTTCGGCGCCAATCGACAGGCGGATGCGATTATTGGGCGGAAAACTCTCTTCCGGCCGGCCAAAGAAAATCTGCTCGTAACCAGAATAGATAAAGTCCTGCGGCGATCCCGCTAGGTTGAAGATGAACACCCGCCCTTGCCCTACCGCGACATACTTGCCGACGATGGGCGGATTGTTGATGAGCGGCCCGCGAATAGTTTGGTCGAGCGACAAATCGGGTGTGTTGTCGGTGATCCCTAAATTCGCCGTGTCGGAAACCACCGTAGCCGCGTTGAAAGACACGGCTCCGGTGTTAAGGTTTACTTCCGCGAGACGAAACAGATCGCCGCCACCGTCCAAAGTGCGGAACCAGACGATAGTGTCAATCTGCGGATCGGTAGGCGCGGTGGAGATAGGCCGGTAAGCCTGATTCACTCCTGGCCCGGTCGAAGCCGAGAAGCCACTGACATTCGAGCAGTGCCCGGTGACGGAATTTTTCCAGGCGTAACCGTAGATGTATCCGGTGACCGGAGAAAGCGTTCCCGCCACCGGTGGACGCAGCGTGGGGACGATGGCTGGCCCCACGATCCCCCACAGCCACCAATTTGTGCCAGTCCACTTTTGCGCCCGCGTGAAATTGGTGCCAAAGAGGATATTATTGGCTTCGGCAAACGACCACTGCCCCTGGTTCAGCGGGTTGGTTTCGATCAGGGTTGCAGTCGCGAACTGTCCGGTGGCGGGGTTGAAGTTCGAGTAGTAGTAAAGCGACTGCCCGAACTGCGCTAACACTTGCCGGGTGCCGTTGGCTTGCTGGAAATCCCAGAATCCGTTCGGTCCATTGACGATTCCGCCGATAGCCGGGGTGATATTCACCGGCAGACGTAGTTTTGAGAGTCCGCCCGATCCCGCCACCACTACGTTCAACACATCCTGCGCCCAGTCCGGGGTGAGTTGCGGCAGGCTGGTATAGGAGTTGATGCCGCGGAACTTCTGCACCGTCTGAATGGTGAGGCCGCGGCCAAAAACTTCAAGCGAAGGAGCGCTGGAGGCTGGAGAGGACACGATGTAGGCTTACGAGTTTCGGCTTACGAATTTCAGTTTGCGAGGTTGCTAATAAAGAAACGGCTGGATGCGGCTGTTCTTCGACCAGTCTTCGGTGCGCAATGCTTTCATCACCAGCAAACGGTTTTCGTCGGCTTCGGTTTTGTAAGCCTTGGAAGAGAGATATTCATCGAGCGGCAACTTGCACTGCGAGACCGTGCGGTTGAGCACGAATTCATGCACTCCGGCGATGCTCACGTAAGGGATCTCCGCTTGGTCGTAGCGCAGGCGCCGTGGTTTTGCGATATAGAAGTAGCGGGGATTGAAAGCCAGCCCCGCCGAGGGCCGGATTTCCAGCCGATTGCCGTTAATCAAATCCCAAACGTAAGTCTGATATTCAGATGCCGAAGAAACCGTTCCTCCCGCAGCCCGCATCACGGCAGAGTCAATATCGAACTGGTTCCAGGAGCGCAGCACGGTGTCTGACGTGCGAATTTCCAAATGCTTGATCCACGAGATGTTGTCGGCGGTGGAATTCTCCGAAGGCGGCGGCGCTCCTGCCGGCGTTGGTCCTGAGGCGATTTGCGCGATGGGCGGTCCTTGCTGATCGGTGGGGTAGTCTTGCCAACCTTCGATGGGTTCCGAATACGGGACGACAAAAGGCAGCGGTTGCTGATTCTGTAAGGCTAGCAGCGCTTGCGTGTTCGATGGTGACGCATAAAAGTTCCAGCCGAAGGCTTGCGCGACCGCCGCCGGAGCCGCTACCTGGCCGAGATTATTGATTGGAACGAGAAACCCCGTCGTGGGGCTGGCTTGGGTCTCCGATCCCGACTCGGTGACATAGGTATAACAGCCAAGAATCGTGCGTGCTGCAAGCGCTCCACCGGCAAACGCGGAGATGACCGGCGCAACCGTGGGATCGGGGATCGAAACCAACTGCACTCGTTCCGCCCCGGCCGGCAAAGTAAACGTCACCGGGGAATCTACTCCGAGAAACCGCGCCAGCGCTACCTGCATCATGGACATCCACAGGTTTTCGAGGGCGTTGTTGATCTTGCCGTTGACCAGGTTCTGATCGTCCTGGCCGGAGAGATCGCCGCGCAATTCCAAAAGGATTTCGGCCCGCAGAGAGCCTAAAGTGTCGGACATGGGCGTGGGTTATATGGGCTTCTGAGGATTGCGGCTCAACGGTGGTGTCGGTTCAACCCGGTGTTCGGGATCGGGATGATGGGCCGAGCAAAACTGTTCTTCTCTACAGGACTCGCAACTCACCCCTTCGGCGCTGCCCACGATCTGCCCGCAGACTTGATCGTTCGGAAGTTGGTGACCGCATTTATGGTAATGCATAAAGACTTGTCCTCCGCGTCGTAGGAGCGCCGTTCTAGCTGGCTCGCCGTGGCGCAAACCTACTCGCCTTTCTTGCCGGATTTTCCCGACTGCTGAAGCAATGCCGTCATCTGGTCGATCTGCTTCTGCATGTCGGCGAGCTTTTTGTCTTTGTCCGGTTCTTCCCAGCCAATAGGAGTGATGCCATACTTGCGCAGGTCGTAGCCGCGCCGTTCGATGATGGCGAGAATTGGCGGCGAAGGTTGCGGAACTGGTTTTGCCCCTTTGGGATTGGCGATGTAGTCGGAAACGCAGTCGCGCACGTACTGGTCGAAGCGCTGTTTGTCGGCGGCGGCCGAGAGCGCGAGCGATGCTACTTTTGCGCCGTCCACGTCATAGGTGATGCCGGTGACGTTGCCGTCGTCGTCTTTCTGTTCCCATTCGTCCACTCGCACCACGCCGGTGTAAGCTAGATGCTCAAGAATGAAACGCCCAGCTTCGTAGGGAACTTGGGTCGGCTTGTTGGGCTCAACGATGAACAGCCGCCCGTTCTTTCCCGGAGCCGCGCCGTCTACCACCGCTTCTACTTTGTCGGCGGCGGTATAGAGCACCATGCGCTCCCCGTAATTTCTGGCAATCACCGATTGCCCTGGCAAACTCATTCCTGCACCCATGATTATCTCCTTGGAAAATCTTAACTCTGGCCGGATTGGTTACCGGCCATCGGCTCTCCCACTGAGCTACGCGGCCTAGGCCACGGCAGGATTCGGAACCTGCGACATTTTATCTGCGCGGCGCGAGCCTTCGCACCGGCACCGAAATTTGATCGACATCCACTTCGTTGAAACAATTGCGCTGCACGTATTCCACAATGGCGTAGGTTTCGGGATCGTGGCCATCGAGCGAGAGATCGCGGGTCTGCACTACTTTTCCGGAGCGGCCTTCGTGCGGCCCGGAAACTACGTCCACGGTGTCGCCGATGCGCAGATTATTCACGGATGTGCTTCCCTCCCGTTGCTCGCTTCAGCACTTTGGGATTCATCCCCGGATTCCCGCAGTATTGTCCCATGTCTTCCGGGATGGCGGGGGTGGTCTTCTGGGCTTCGGCGACGTGTTCCACGAATTTCAGGTCCGCGCCGTGGTGAATCAGTTTCTCTCCGGTGTGCCGCGCCCGCTCCACGGCCAGAAAGTTGCTCATGCGTTTTTCCGAGAGCGAATCCACAGCGGCCAGCACTTTGTCTGTGCTCTTGCGCTCGTTCTCGGCTAAAATCCTTCCCGACTCTTTGTCTTTTTCCTTGAGGATGGGATGCCGCGCCCGACCCGCGATGGCGTCTTCATCTTCCTTGGGAGAAGACCGCCTCCACATGTCGTACTGGGTTCTCATCCGCTGGCACAGTCCTTCGCGCGGCGGCTGGAATCCGATGACGCCGGGAATCTGGTGCCAGTAGCCTTCGGCGGCGATCCAACGGTCAATCACGTAACCGGAGCGTGGACAGAAGCGCATCCGCAGCAGCGGCTCGACTTCGGCTTGCAGCTTCTTGGTCCAGGAACGTGCTACGGGATCGGCCAGTCCCATCGTGACTTCGGCTTTGCGCCGGTCGATGGCGGCGGTAATCTGCTGGCGCTCGTTGAGGTCGTAGATTCTTCCCTGCTCCAGAAAGCGGGAGAGGGTCACGACTTCCACGTCTTGAGTTGGTTGTCCTAGGTGCATGATTTTTCCAGAATTAAGAATAACCCGGAAGGCCAGCCCGGTCAGGCCAGCCCTCCGGTCACTGCAAACGCCACGACGGGGATTAGATCGTCGGCGGAGCAGTCGCAAAGTTCGCCGGGACCTGAAGATTCTGCACGCGGCCCCACGCTGAACGCTGGACAATTCCGATGTTGTGGTACCAACGCAGCAATCCCGCCACCGCGTCTGCTATGCCGTTGGCACCGATGATGCGCGTCCAGGTGCCCGCCTCGTCTTCGGCCAGTGACAACGGAATAGCCTCGAACTTCTTCATCATTTCGGTGTCACCGTGGAAGATGCGGTCGGTACGGGCGTCTTTGTCTTCGACCATCGGCAGACCCGCGTAGTCGAATACGTTGAAGCCCAGATCGAGCGCTTTCTTTCCCACCTTCGCCGCCGGGCCTTCGTTGGTGATGTCGAAGCGCAGTGTGGTAGTGGCGATGCCGACGTACTAGTTGATCTGCGCCGAGGGCAGGATGAAGATGTTGCCATCCACGCCGCCCCGGTTCTTCACGAACTGGCGAAGCTGTTGCAGCAGTTGCGAAGACAAAGCCGCGCCGCCGTTGTCGAACAGGTAGGACTGCCACGCTGGAAAGACGCCGGGGTCGATGCCTTCGACAACGCCGGAGGAATTCACCAAGTTCTGAAAGCCGTTGGCGGCAAACCATCCGTCATTGGCCACCGCGAACTGCGGATACTCACCGGTGAGTGCGATGGCGTCTCCCGCGGTCGAGGTGGCCGCAACCGATACCACTCGCGTGGTGTAGTTGATAGCGGTGATTTTCTGGTTAGTGAAAGAAGGCGCTCCGCCACCGACAGGAATGGAATCAATCGGCTGCCCCACGCGCAGGTAAATCGCGCCAGGGAGCAGTCCCGCATTGCTCGCCACAAACGACGTGTTGGCCACGATGGGAGCGACCGATTGAGCGAGCTGCCCGCCTGGTTCCGCCCCGATCACCACTACGTTGACGTGCGACACCGCGTCCTTCATGTCGAACTTGGCTTCCAGAGCCTTGGCCTGCATGAAAGCGCGTGATTCGCCCTTGGTCAGGTTTTCCGCCTGCCCGGTGATGACGATGGGCACGTAGAAATAGCGCAGGGTGACGGTTGCGTTGGTCAATCCCTGATTCCCCGCAGCTCCTACTCCGGTCGTTCCTTCCGGGCGGTAGCCGAGGTTCCAGTTGGGCGCTACGCGGGCTAGAAACACATAGCCGCGGATGCCCACATTATTGATGGGTTTGCCGAACTTCGATCCATCTCCGAACAGGTTCATCACCGCCGGGAGGGTGGAGACTTGTTCCTGAATCGCGCCATAGACAATCTTCGCGTCAGGCAGATAGGTAGTGGTGTCGACTGCCATGAGAATTCTCCGTTGAGTTGTGTGGATTTGTTCTTGCGGGTGTGTTTCCCGCGCTCAACGGGGGCGAAGCGTGTACGGCCCTTGCCGGGTGACGAGGCCGGTTACGTCGGCAGTGGACGAGGCTGCTGGGGTACGTCCGAAGATGAATCCAGAAGCCTTATGCGTATTGCTTGCCCAGCACTCCGGGGTTGTCGATGATCTCATCGAGCGAGGGACGTTTACCCGGTTGCCCCTGCTGTTGCTGCTGGCCGGGGCGGGCTGGCGGCTGCACTCGCGCTTTGTCGCGGCCGGCGCGGGCCACGTAATATTTGTCGAGGAAGGTCACCGCTTCGCGCACCGCTTTCTGAATCGGCGCGGTTTTGCCTTCGTACTTCAGTCCATGTAGCGCCTGGTCGTCGTACTTCAGGATTTCTGACGCTGCGGAGGTAATCATGAACATCTCGTCCTGCGGAATCTGGGCGACGTCAATGCCTTCCGCTTTAAAGATGCCCGCCACTTCTCCGTGAACCGTGCGCTCGAATAGCGAGTTGGCTTCGTTGGTGATGCGGGTGTTCTCCCGCTCCTGAATCGGGGAGAGCGCCTGCTGGATGTGCTGCTGGACTAAATCGTTGAGGTCGCGTCCCTGATCCGGCTGCTGGCGGTTCTGTGCGCCCTGCTGCGCCTGGTTGCGCAGGAAGTCCATGGTGCGGACGGGGTCTTCGGCTAGCGCTTCCGCGATTTCTTCGTCGGGATAGCCGAGATCGCGCCCAATGGCGGCGGCTTCGGTGTAGGTCTTCTGGTAGACGGTTTCAAAGCGCGTGACTTGGGCGGGGTCGAGTTTAGAGAAGGGCTCGTACTTGGCTTTGAGTTCTTCGTAGGCGGTGCGGAGTTGAGGTAAGCCTTCGCCGCCCGCTGCTGGAGTTCCTTGAGGAGTCCCGCCCGCTGGAGTTCCTCCCGGAGTAGTGGGTTGCGCTCCACCGCCCGCTGGACTCCCTCCCGGTGCAGCCGCACCAGCTCCGTCAGTTGAACCACCGCCACCTCCTAGGGCCGGCGTACCAGCCGCGAACATGGTTGCCGCAAACATGATGTGTTGCAAGAAATATTTCAGCATGTCAGTTGTCGTCCCTTCCGATAATCTCTTTCGCGAGTTGCTTCTTAGATCGGTTGTGCTGTGGCTGGTTCAAGAGTTGCTGCGCGTCCTGCCAGCTCAGGATGTCGTCGTCGCGCCAAGCCGAGCACACTTGTGATGCTCCTACTTCGTGTTGCAGCACCCGGCAGAAGCCTGATTCCGAGTCCCACTTTTCGCCGCTCTCTACCTGGTAGTGATCGCAGTCGTCACCGCCGTTAACCCCGCCGCAGTTGGCCCCGCCGAATTCCTGTCCGACTTCAGGAGCGTTGATCCAGATCAGACCCAGTTGTTCCGGGGTTTTGAAAGGCTCGATATAGTCATCGACCATTTCTCCTACCGTCTGCATCGAGCAGCACGGCCAGTATTCAATCGTTTCGCCTTCTTTACCGTCGCTCACCACTTTGGCGACGATGATCTCCGGCCCCAGTAGGGCGCAGGTTTCGTCCAACATGAACGCGCAGGTGTAGCAGGAAGCTGGCTTCTCCGGGCTGCACAGCATCACATCCCCGTCATGCAGGATCGGAATTCCCATGAAGTCGGGCTGGGTCTTGTCGGCACGCATGGCGTTCACTTTGGATAGTTGTTCTTTGCCGTACTGCGGAAAGCCGGGCCGGTCAACGGATTGGATCTGATCGCGCGACATTTTTAGAAACTCGACATCACTGCGCTGCTGGCACCGGTGTAGGTGGAGCGACCGCCGGATTCTGCCCTTGCGTCGTTTTAGGTCCGCCAAGTTGCGTAGGCGGCTGGGGTGCGGCAGGCATGAGCGGTGGCTCCATCAACATCTGCGTCTGCATGACGTGCTCGAACAAGGCTTGCTTGGCTTCGGGCTGCCACTTTTTAAAGTCCTGCGATTTGACCTGATCGGCATGGAAGTAGAGATGCACCGCGTTATCTTCCAGCGGCTCGTGCATGGGGGTGATTTGCGGAGCAATGTAGGGTTGTCCCGGTTGGCCCGTTCCCATCTTGAACATCTGATTTTCCAGACGCGCGTTGGTGGCGTCTTTGTTGAAGCTCTGCATCATTCCGGTTTCGCCGAACAGCTCGTAAGCTCGTTGCCGGACAGCGGGGTCGTTGATGTCGAGCGCCCCCTTGTCGAACATGGTCATCATTTCCTGACGTAGTTCGTCTTTAGTGCGCGGCAAGCCGTGATCGGAGGCTACCCAGTCCACGGTGTCGTCCAACTTGGCCGCCATAAAGGCGCGAATTTCTTCTTCGCGATCGTTGCCGAGAATCTGGGCCAATTGTTCAAAGGTGTAGTACTTCTGCAAGAATAAGACCGCTTTACGCAGCGAGTCCCGCCAGAAATAGCGCCAGTTGGCGGCGGGTTTCGAGAACATTAACTCTGCCTGCGAGCGCAACTGCTGAATCGCGGAGGCGGCGGTGATCGCGCCTTCCTGTTGCCCTCTTACCGCATTGACTGCCATCGAAATGTTCTGGAATTCGGCGTGCAGGCTCTCGCGCTGTTTGTAAACCCCTTCATCCAGTTTCCCGGCGCCCATGCGGTGTGGAGCTTCGGTCTCAGGGTTGAGCTTGCGGTATTTGATGATCTTGTCGGCCCGGCCTGTGATCTCGGATACGATGGAATCCGCGTCCACCACCACGGGATCGACCGCACTCACCATGGCGTGCAGCTTAATCAGGGCTTCGTAGGCATTGTTCTCGCGTTGGATTTCTACGCAATCGAAGGCCGTCGTCCGGGGAAAGAAGATCGTCGGCAGGTCGAGGTACTTCGCCATAGTGAACGGATGCGCCGGGTAGTCCCACGGGTTGGTTTTCGCGGCCTCGTCGTTGATGACCGCGCAATAGAACCCGTCCGGGTGGTCTTTCACCTTCTTCGGCGGGACATACATCTCCAGCACCATGCAGGAATCTTTTACCTGCAAACTCGACGACGAATAGCCTGTGTACCAGAAGTTGAGCGCGTGCTCGTAGGTCACCGAGTAGCCGTCCGGCCAAACCGCGTCGGGCGAAGCCTCGAAACCATTGAAGCCAAAGAAAATGTCATCCAGCGTGTGTCGCTGCGCCCACAGGAAAAAGGGCGAGTCGTCCATTGACGTGGAACCGGCGCGGGGAAAGGCGTGCAGCATGTTGCCGATGTCCATGGTGACTTCGTTCTCGCTTACGTCATCCATTTGCGGCTGCCCTAGCTCGTCCATTTGCGGCTGCATCATCTCGGTAGGTTGTGGGGTGACCGGGTTGCAGCAGTCGGGGCAGAATTTAGGCGCTTCGGCATCTGTAGCAGGGCTTTGCGTGTATTTGTCGCAGACATCGCACTGGTAGCCCATGGCGGGCTGGATGGCTTGCTTCGCCTGTTGGCCCAGTTTATTTTTGCGGACGCGCAGAATCGTGAACACGCCGCCTTCCAGGACAAACAACTGAGCAGCCAAGCCAACTTTATCCGCTTGCTCGCCCTGTTGATGCTTGAGCCCTTCTTTGACAATAAAGTAATCCACTAGATCGCAGCACACCTCGGCTACGATGTGCGCGGTCGGGTTGTCTTGCTTCTTGGGTACGGCCTCGACTTCCGGCAGAGCCGAGAAATTCGAGATGACCGCATCCATGGTGGGAGAGAAGCGGTTGATCCGCGGGCGAGGCACCCAATCGTCGGATGGTTGTTGCGGCTGCCAGACTTTTCTTGCGTCGTCCCAGTCAATCCAGCTCTGGTTCGCGTAGAACAAAAGCGACTGCCAGATGCTTTGGTGGATGACCACATAGGCGTTTTTGAGATCGTTCCATTTGTCCTGAACGAACTGGAGTGCGCCCGCCGCGTCAACGCCCTGCGCTTCGCCCGCGGCCGGAGATGCGCCAGGCTTAGGCGGACCTCCGGCGAACAGGCCGCGCACCGCTTGGAGAAGACCGCCCAATTTAGTTCGGGTTGCCTACGCAACTCCATGAGAAGGTGTCGGAGCTGGACGCGGAGGTGATGGTCAGAGTCGTGGTGGTGGGCAGTGCCTTTAGCACGATGGCGTTGGTCTGATCGGTCACGTTACAGGTCGGAGCAACCTGGAAGGCGTTGGAAAACGTCACCACGCAGGTAGTGGCGGCCGCAGCGGTGCAGATTCCGCCGACGCCTGGTCCAACGCCCGCGCCCGCGGAAGTCGTGCCCGCCGCCGACTGATTGAGGTGGCCTCCTACATAGCCGCCGGCCGGGAAGTTGGCCAGTGAGCGGGCGTCGGTGATGGTTCCGTTTCCGCCGTTGCCGCAGGCCGTGGCATTGCAGACCACGGTCGCCAGCGCGACTTCAATGCCCGGAATGGCGTAGAGCACCGAGGCCGGCACCCCAACCGAGGAGGAACCCGGCCCAGTCACGGCTTGCTTGGCGTAGAGCTGTTTGCGTACTCCGTCCCACACCACAAGATTGGTGGAGCTTGCGGGCAGGGTGAGCTGCGACTGGCCGATCTGCGAGATTCCGCCCGCAAAATAGATATTGCCGCCTGCGACCTGAATCACGAAGCTGGATGCGGGGTTGGTGACCGCGCCGGCCACACCGGTGGCGGATGAAGGCTGGTATTGGTTGACGGGGTTGGTGGCCCCGACGACGGTGCTGTTGCCGATGAGCTGGGCACCGGCGGTGCGGATCGGGAGCAAGCGAAGGCCGGCTCCGATCACGCCGAGAAAGAGTACGAAGGCTGCGAGCTTCTGTGGAATGCGTCTGGGTTTCACTGTTTGGTTCCTCCAAGTTTAGGTTCGGTCGGTGCTTTGGGCGGCACGGTGTCGTACCAGCCGGAAGATCGTTCGGTAATTTGGGGGGTCCCTCCAAAGGGATAGACCGCAACGCAGGTGGCCTGCGGCATGACCAGCGGGACTTGCTCTTTACGGGCCAGCGCTTCGGTCAGCCGGTCAATTCGCTCCCGGTCTTTGGCCAGTTGTGCCCGCTGATCGGCGATGACTTCTTCGATCACTTGCCAGGCGGAATTAGAAAGCAGCTTCACTTACTCGCCGCCGCCGAAGTCCGCGCCGCTGTCGGTGGCTGGAGTGACAACCGGCGCCCCTGCTCCAATATGCATCCCATGGCGCTTCCCGCCCTGCGCGAAGTAGTTGGGCTTCTTGAATCCTTGACCTCCGAAGCTGGTCTTGTTAGGGAGTTGGTCTTTCAGGCGGTTCGATCCCCGCTGCGTCTTCATCAACGCGCGGCGGAATCCTGCCGCCGAGTGCGGTTCGGCTCCGGTACCTCCACGCTGTTGTGTGCTCATGTCGGGGACGACGCCCGGCCCGCCGCCGCGTGCGCCATCGCCTTGTTCGGAATTGAATCTACTCATATCAGTTCACCTCGGCTGCTTTCTGGAATGGGACGTGGGCTTCAATGTGCTGAAGCCAGCACTCCCCGGTGATAGGACTTGGCGATCTTCTTTGGAACACAGGCTTGCGCGACGACGACCGCGTTGACCGGCTCACCGCAGTGATCGCAGCGGAAATCGAGAACCAGCAGCGGACGGAAGGGCTTGGCTTTGGTTTGGCTCACAGTTTTGGTGTCAAGGTGTACAGAAGATCGCCCGAATCAGACTGCCGCACGGCCCCCAGAGCTTCAACAAAACGCAGCATGGGGCGATTTTCAGGGCGCACCAGAAAGATGGCTGTTCGCAGGACATGGGCTTGGGTCGTGGCATGATTCACAGCGAACTGGGTCAGGGCTCGCGCTTGCGTCAGTTTTCTCAGCCCCGTGCATTCCAACTCATGCACAAAAGCTCCTGCTCGGTAAGCCAGTAGTCCGCCTGGATGTCCCAGCGGGCCGATGGCGAAGATTTGATCGAGCGCGGCGTCGGCGATTCCCGGTTGGCTGCGTGCCGCCAGCAAGCGCTGAAAGGCGAGCGTGTCTTCAGGCTCATAGTGACGCGCCTGCATTTAGGTGTTGGTGCTCACCGGAGGCGCTCCATACTTTCCGCCTCCGCCGGTTGGTTTGGCTCCCATCGCCGCCCGCTTGAACCGGCCTGCGATCATACGATAGCTAGCCCCTGAGGTGTTGCCCGCTCCGGGCTTGGGATCGGCGTGAGGGTAGCTGGGAACGCCCTGTTGTCCGCTCTTGCCGAACTGCCGCTGTACTTGCAGGTTGCCGCGCTGTGGACTTCCGCCATGTCCAGGGATACGGGTTTGAGGAGTCATGGACCCGATGTTTCGCCCGTCGCGCGACGCTGGGTTGCCGGAACTGGAGCGCCCTCTGCCCATGGTTCCCCGCGCTGGCCCGTTCCCTTTCTGCCCGAAGCCGCCGCGCTGGGCCTGTGGAATCTGCTTGGGAACATGGCGCAGGCCTCCACCGCGGTTGGGATCGGGAAGGTTGTGGCGGCTGTCATTGCCGGGTACGTCCATCATGGCGGGGAATCTGGGTGTGACCATAGTCTGTAACCTCGCAAACTTTACGTGGCCGTTGTTACTGGCCCAGAACCATAGCGTTGTGGTGCGCGTTCCGGAGCGCCGCGTACTTTGTAGGTGAAATCGTGGAGCTTCGCCAAGCTCATCTTCGGATCGCTGGCCCGTGGATTCCCGGCTTGCTTGCGCCGGTAAGCTGAGGCCATGAAACGCTGCATGTTCCCTGAGGTGCTCGGCATGTCAGGACTTTCCGAACCACTCGTTGGCGCTGGGGTCTTTGCCGAACGACTTGTCGAAGCGAGAGATCGACCGCGCCGCTTTCTGCTCGAATGTGGTCACTGGCAATTTTTCCGGCGCTCGTTTCGTTATTTCTGCGGGCTTGGGCCGACTCATCGCGAGATATCGCGCAGGGTCGAGGTTGTCATCTTCGCCGACGTATTTCACTTTACCGGTTTCGGCGTCAATCGAGCGTTGCAGGTTCTTCATCTGCGCCCATAGCGCCGGGCATTTGCGCCGGGAGATGAACAGCCGCGGCGATCCGAGCTGCTGAGTGAAAGGATGGACACGGTTGGGATCGACCCGCAGGAAATCTTTTAGCAGATCGAGGCCGATCTGAATGTTCGCCCGGTACGCCTGCACCGTGTGTAGGCCGCCGCGGCGGAAGGCGTCCTGGATGGAGAACAGGTTGTCTTGGTTGATGTTGTTAACCGGAAGATCCATCAACGTGTAGTCCTGTCGGCCATGACTGTTAAGCATGGCGATCAGGTCAATCGAGTGTTCCCGCACGGTGCGGTTGCGCTCGTGGTATTCGTCGAAGAAGAACAGATTTTCTTCCGTGTCTACCGCCGCCTGCTCTCCGCCCGCGATGCCGGAATCTGCCCAGTCGATGGCCGACACTAGCCGCATTCCTTTGGGCTGGAAGTCGTTGGTGAACTGATCAAGGTTGTGGATTGTGTCGCTCAACTCCGGGAAGATCAAACCCTCGAATGCGTCCCAGTTGCCATCGAGCCAGGCATCGCGCAGGACCTTATCTGTGATGGAAAGCAGCTTGCGTCCGTATTCACTGGTGAGAAAGTAGGCTTTACGCTGATCTGAGGTCCAGCTATAAAAATCCTTGTCGCTATAACCGTCGCGCACCAGCAGCTTACGGCACCACTCCACATTGTCCCAACCCACGGCTTCTACGAAAGCGAAGTCTCCGGGGTCTTCGTTCGCCTCGTACACGCTCCGGTCTTTTGCCCCATCAATGAATATCCGCTTCAAATACGAATGCGAGCGACCGCCCGGCATGAACGAAAGCAGCATAATGGGCTTGATTGGGGAGATCCCCGTGCAGCGGTTGGAGCCTTTCATCTTTTCGATCTCGCGTTGCGAGAACAGACCCGCTTCTTCCGGCCCCACATCCGCGTACTCCACGCCGAACAGTTTGTCGATATCGGTCTCGTGTTCGGCGTAGCGAAACAACAGCCGTGAACCGTTGGGACACATGATCGCTTTGTCGTCCGCCCGCCACCAATCTCGGATGAAGGGCCACTCCCGGAACATGGGAGTGAGATGGTTGTCTTTCAATTCTTGATACGTCCGTCGCAGTAAAATGCCATCGGTGCCGGGGTAGTCGAAGCGCCGGCGCAGAAAGATGCGCCGCATCCCCCCGCTCTTGCCTCCGCCACGCCGCCCACCGTAACCGAACGTCGTAGCCTCGGATTTCTCGATGAGTTCATCAAGCTCCCACTGTTTTGGCTGTAGCGCGATCTCAAATTCAAGCGCCGATGCGGCGCACGTTGACATTGATCTGTACCGGAACGGGTGGCTTGGCCTGTTCTTCCGAGGTGCCGGGCCGGCCGTAGGCGCAATCGCGCAACTTGAAGATGGCGGAGAGCTTCTGGGCCGGGTTGAGTTGTGCGTACAGAATCGGAATCTCTTTCTCGTCGTTAATTTGTTTAAGAATCTTCTGCGCGGTCAGCGCTCCCGTGCGTAAGTCTTTAAGGGGATCGCGCTTGGCTCCAGCGCCCTCTCTTTTCCCGCCGTGACTTGATTTCGGCTTTTCAGTCAAAGCAATCAAGCGCTGGCGGAACCTAGGGCTGCGTTCACCTTGGCGTCCACCACCGCCTTTTTCGGGTGTAAGTACACGCCGAGCGAGTTGAGAGTTTTGTGCCCGCTGCGTTCCTGAAGTTCTTTAACGTCAAGATACGGACGGAGATAGTCGAGAATGGAATGCTTCAGCATGTGCGGATGACAGTAGTCTTCGGGAAGGCCGGCGCGTTTCCCGTACTCACGAATGCGCCGGCGGATCGTCCGCACTGACACCGGAAACAATCTTTGATTCCTGTCGGTTTTCGCGCATAAATCAAGCATCGCCTGGCGCACATTGAGCACAGGATATTCGTGTACCAGCAGCTCGTCCTCGCAGCGGTAGGAACCTTTCAGCCGCGGCAACTTTAGGCGGATGCCAACGATGTCTGCCGGTCTCAGTCCTTTGTGCTCGCCCACGGTGATCTCTTTTGTTTTCCGGTTGGTACGCTGGGTCTTGCGTCCCGTGATCTCCCCGACGCGCAAGCCGTAAATGAAGATCATGGCCAGTAGCAGCCACCAAAACTCGCTGTCTTTTTTTGCCTCACAGAGCAGCTTCAAAACGTCCGAAAAGGGCAGGCAATGCGGCATTTGGTAATCAAAAAAGAATCAAGTTTTGGCCGCTTTCGCTAAAAGCGGCCACGGCATTTACAACGCTTCGCTCGCCCAATCCCAGCCTTCGCGCACGGCCGTCATCGTTGGACCTGGCGCGGAGGCCGGCGGAATAAATTTGCAGTTTCCTACTTCAACCGGTGGAAGCTTGGCGGGAAGGTAGCGGGCAGAAGAGCAGGGCGGTTTGGCTGCGGCGTAAACGGATTCAGGCGGAACGGCGCGGATCAGTTTGGCGGAGATCCGCTCGGCAGCCAGGCGGTTGACTAAAACATCGGCCAGTTCACGGGTGACGTGAGTGGTAGGCCGGGTCGAACTCGGCTGGTAGAACGCTAGAAATCCAACGCCTTTTTGAGACACGAGGGTTAAAGGGCCTTGAGCACCGCATGGCGCGATGCGTGCCGGAAAGGAGTTCTTAGAAGGGCTTACTGTAGCGGGAAGAGGGTAAGGAGGGGAAGGTTACTAACGGGTTAGAACGGATTGGGGGATGCGGGTTACGAAGTCTTTGGGTCTACGCACCCTCTCCTGAAATAGAGCATTCCGGGTCCACTGCCCCACATCGGTCAGGCGTGGTGAGTTTTTCAACTTCTTTTGCGGAGTAGAAGACATGGCTATCGGTGGGATTGTCGCACCAGAAGATGAAATCGTTGTCGGATAAGGGGCAGCCGCAACGTGGGCATTTCATCGCGTAAACCTCAACTGTCTCACTCTGCGAAGGTAGTAGTTGTGATCGGCTACGGCGTGAGATTCATGGCAGGAAGCGCAGATTAAATGGGGCTTTGAGGCTTTACGGGCTCCGCAGGAGATGCAGAGTTTCAGGCGTCGGCGCTCGATCCGTTTGCAGCGGATGTAGGAGCGCATGTAGGGGCGGGAGTTGGTCATGCGGGGTTCAGCCTTGACCAGGCGGAGTCTCCATCGTTTTGGTTACGATGGCTACACATCTTCCGCAGAGGTGTTTGTCGAGCACGATTCTCCAATCATCCGGCATCTCGGTCCTGTAGGGGTTTGGCGCTTTTGCATCCATTGTTGGCGGTTTTTCCAGCGGGAAAATCTGTGGGTTGTCAAAGGAGTCTCCACAGCGGTCACAGACTAATCTCATCATGCGGTGGCCTTCTTCTTAGCTTTGTCCCAGCGAGCGCGGGCTGCATTACTGGAGATGGCGTTCTGTTGCAGTTTCGTCCGTTTGGCGTGCGCGGCTTTGGCCCCTTTCTTGCCGAGGCTTGAGAAATAGCGGCTTATGGCGCTTCGGCTCATGAAAGTCACAGTACCATGGTGCTTGGCGGTCATGCAACAATTATGTTGACTTCATGCATGGCGGTCATGCATAATGTCCCCATGACTACCACCGTTGACAACCCGAGCCGAGAGCACTACCGCAAATTGCAACACGAAGCCGACATCGCAGCCTACCAAGTTCTGGGTGCAGCCCGCGTGCTGTTCTTGATGGTCAGCGACGAACACATGAAGAAATCCGGGCTGGAAGCTATCGCCAGTTACGACGCGGCGCGTGCGACGGCCAACGCTTACGAAAAGTCGGACGAATACCAGCGACTCATCCACCCCGAGCTTCGGCGACCGGGCCTTCGTCCGGACGGCGGTTCTTACGAAGACTACAAGCACATCAAGGCTGGCTCTGGATTGCGCGACAACGACGGTCGCTCCGCCGAAGAAGAATAACTTTAGCGCCTGCCGGTGAGTGCGGACACACCCACCGGAGGCTAACCGAGTAGTCGTCTCACGGAAGGAGACAAGCTATGGCTCAGGGCACGATAACAGCTTTTTCCAACCCACATTTTCCACAGGTTTTCACCGCCGCCATTGATCGTCTGATTTCCCGCGTCCCCGTCCTCCCCCTCTGCACCTACGAATCCGACGAACACGAGTACCGTTGCGGCGAAAGGGCAGTAGTGACCGAAATTGATTCGGAGCGGGAGTATTGTGGCAGGCATTTCCGGGAGGTGAGTTGTGGCTAACGAAAATCTCAAGCACACACCGGGGCCGTGGAAGGTTGATGAAATATCCTCACCGCCCCACGATCGCGGAGTTTTTGGTATGGACGGAATGATAGTTGCAAAAATCTACCTTCCGCTCAATTTTAACAAGCAGCAAGCCGATGCCAACGCCTGCCTGATCGCAGCCGCCCCGGAGATACTGGAAGCGCTGGAACGTCTCGTAACTGAGCATAAATCAGCGCTGTACAGTTCACTCGAAAAACGCATAGCCAATTGGCAAATAGCCGAAGCCGCAATTCGGAAGGCTAGAGGTCAATTCCGTGACTGACCTTCTCTCTACTCTCGCCGAATTTCAATCCCTCACCGAGAAGCGGGAACTAGCTGCCTTCCGCTGCGTCTCCACCGTCAAAGTTGCGTTGCTGTTCTTTGAGTCGGAATTGTTCGAGCAGACCCAAGAGCAGCTCCGCCGCGCCGTCGCCGAATTCGATGCCGCCGATCAAGCCATCACCGCCTTCCACAAACGTCACGCCACTTCCGAAAAGGAGTCAACCAGTCATGGCAACCGCACCGCCGCTTAACGATCCCCCCAACCTCAACGAAGTTCTTTCCGTGATCCCATCCGAAGCCAGCGTCCTGGCCATTCAACGGGCACCCGAGCTGGTCCTGGCCGAAGCTGTCCGGGCCGCGCAAGCCTTGAAGGACGTGATCGACAAAAAGCCTCAGCAACTCAAGTTCAACGGTAAGACCTATCTCCAGTTTGAGGACTGGCAAACTCTCGGCCGATTTTATGGAGTAACTGCGGTGGCCCGTTCCACGCGCTACGTTGAGTACGGAGATGGCGAATATGCGGTGCGCGGATTTGAAGCCTCCGCAGAAGCGTTGCTGGTTGGGAACAACCAGGTCATCAGCCGCGCCGAGGCGATGTGCCTTGACGACGAACCGAAGTGGGGATCGCGCCCGAAGTATGAATGGCGCAACAATAAGCGCACGCAAGTGGGGATGGAGCCAGTGCCGCTCTTCCAGCTCCGCAGCATGGCCCAGACTCGCGCCTGCGCCAAAGTTTTGCGCAACGTTCTCGCTTGGGTTGTCGTGTTGGCTGGCTACGCACCGACGCCGGCGGAAGAGATGGACGGAGAATCCACTGAGCAGCAGTTAGTCCAGCCACCGCGCCGCAAACAGCCGGAAAATGCCGATCCAGAGGCCGAGTGGAGTTCGTTCTCTTCGCAGCCGCCTACCCCGAGAAAGAAACGCGCATGATCGCCGCCGCCCCCTTCACGTTTGAGGAGCAAGGTCACATCTACCGCGTCAACGGTGTGACCTTACCTTCAGTGACTCAGGTCTTGAGCATGATCGGATTGGACGATTACGCGGGAGTTCCATTCCGCAATCTGGAACGGGCGCGGCAGATCGGCAACGCCGTCCACCAGGCCTGCGAGTTTATTGACGATGAATCCCTAGACAGTGATTCTGTTGATCCTCTGATCTCAGGCTATGTCGAGGCTTACATCCGCTTCCGCATGGAGAACTGCTTTAACCCAGAGAAGATCGAGCATCGTGCCATCGGCGAATCCCGGAGCCTGCGTTATGGCATGTGTGTTGACCGCATCGGCTATTTCGGCGAAGAGCTGGACGCCTGCATCGTGGACTTGAAAACCGCGGCAAAGCCTTCCCCGGCCTGGCCCATTCAAACCGCGGCCTACGCGCACGGACTCGGCAACTTTGACGACTACCGGCGCATGGTGGTGCATCTGGCCAAAGACGGAAGCTATAAAATCCACCGGTACGAGCAGCGGCGCGATTTGAACTTGTGGAACTCCGCTCTAGAAATCGCGCACTATCGGATCGAGAACGGGGCGAAAATCCGATGACCACCCACTTCCACCCCTGCACAAGCTGCGGACTCCCAGCGCCCCTGCAACGACGATTGCGACGACCAATGCCAAACCGAAGTATTTTGTGACGACTGCTACGAACCGCGCGATCCGCCAGGCTGGGAAGGCGGATTCGCGGAGAATCACTGAGGAGGAAGGGATGGAAGAAAGCAAGCACGCACCGGATTATGAGGACTGGCGCACACATCTTGCGCAAGCGGTCAACCGAGGCAAGGGAGCCACCTTTTCCCGCGATGAAGTAAAAGCCATTTACCGGCACGTTGAAGCGGGGCTGATCCAGTGTGGCCAGCCAGAACGCGATGCGCGACTTCTAGCCGAGAGCAATATCGAGCTGCTGCAAGCGCTGGAAGCCCTAGTTGACGCGATCTATCGAGACTTCAAGTGCATCTGCGAACCGGACTTAGACGCCGATGGCAGCATTGCCGCGCACGCGCAGAACTGTCCAAACGCGAAAGCCGAAGCCGCCATCCGCAAAGCCCATGGCGAGTGATCCCGCGCTTACTGCGAAAGGAGAAGATTTATGGCCGAACAAATCAGATTTGAAGTGACTGTTACCCTCGATAAAAACGGGTCGCCAGTCGAAACTGCTATTGGTTGTGACCATCCTGCCCATCCTGCCGTGTTCGCCGCTTCGGTTTGTGCTGCCGAGCATTTCATGACGGCGGTTTGTACGACTTCGGAGGTTGGATTTGATAAAGCTCTTGATTTGCTTTGTGACGGCGCCCGCTCGAACAAAATCAAATGGCTCAGTGGCCATCCGATCCAATAATTCCATGCGCCCCGTCCCTCCCCACCGCCTTCTCTATTCCCGCCAAGGAGAACACATTGAGTAAACCAGTTTACGAACCGGGAAGTCAGGAATGGAAAGCAAGACGGGATCGGATGATCGCCAGGGAATTAGAGCAACCGGAATCCTGGTGGTGGTTGTCGTTTGCGGATGAGAACGGTTTTCGCGGTGGGGTATTGACGCGCGCTCACGGCATAGGCACAGCCGTGACGAAGACACACGCGCTAGGGATCAATCCAGGTGGAGAAGTTCGAGCAATCGAGATATCTGACGAAAACGTGAATGCGTCGTCATTCGGCGAACACGCCGACAAACTTCTCTCAGCCGAATACATAGATAAACATTTGGGCGGCAAACGAAAGATGGATTCGTGAACCGCCGCCGTCCCTTGCTCCGCACCCGCGTCTTCCCCGAAGTTTCGCAGCACTACGAACTGATTTTAGACGGAGCCGTGCGGCGCTACTCCGATGGCCGCGAAGTCTGCTGTGACAATGCCTCTGGCTGGCGCGAGTACAAACGCCGGGTCCAGGTCATGGTGCAGCGGCAAGGCTATAGGTGCTGCCTATGTCCGGATCGCATCGCAGTTTCCCGCGCCACTTTTGAACATCAGCGACGGAGGGGCATGGCTGCGGCATTTCGTGATGACCGGATCGAAGACGCGAAGGGAAATCCGATCAATGGGGCGGCGCACTGGATTTGCAATCGGGAGAAGGGTTGACCTGGTACGGCGTGTAGCGCGGGTTCCCTTCGTTCATGCGGTTCAGCAGTCCAAAGGAGCGGTCAAGCGATCCAGGCTCCGAATTCGCCATCCATGACGCAGCAATCCCCATGCGGATCAGCACTGCATCGTAATCGTCTCGGCTCAAGGTCAGCACGACCAGCCCCATCTTTTTCTGAGTAGCTCACGACGGCTTCTCCTTCGGATACTTCACCACTCGCACTTCCTGCACATCAGAATCAAGAGTAGCCCTACGAGATTCCAGCTCTCTAGCGGCCGCAGCGTGGGAAGGAAATCGGACCGGCGAACGAGTGACTCTTTCGGTGAGGAAGGTTTTGTAGCCGTCTTTGTCGGTGACTTGGATGGCGTAGAGCGGCATTTATAAAATTGTCCGATCCGATCTCAGGTAGGTGTCCAAATTGATTTTCGCCAGCAGCGCGAATTTCACCGTAAAGCGATGTTCTTTCCCTTTCACCTTACCGACGCTCACCACTCTGAGCAGGCGGCGTTTTTCATAGAACAGATCGCCACGCCGTAAAGTTTCGACTCCGGTCTTCACTGGAATGTGAAAGTACACGAAAATCCTTTCTAGCTTTTTCTACGACGCGGTGGAGCTGGTGAGTTCCTCGCGGGTCCCTTCCCCATCGCAGGGTTGCTGTTGGTTGGACTCGGGAGGTTCGACCGAGCGCACATAGTCAATCACTTGCGTAATCGTCACTCCCCCAAACATAACTCCGTCACAGAGTGCGGTAAGAATCGTTCTGTATTGATGTGGGGTATCCGTGAACCGCGCGATAGTTGGGGGCGTTGCCCATTCCTCCATCCAGGGCCACCTTGTGAGAGCTTCTCTATTATTGAAATTCGTCTTGCCCACCGCATGGCAGGCGATCCCGAGAAGGCATGTGTTCCAACTGTGATTCGTCGGTTGCTCTCCCACGATGCTTCCCAACAAAATCGCATCACTGAGTTTCATCTCTCACCACCCTTCTCCCGGATTGCGGGCCGGGGACCCGGAATGAACTTACCAACAGTTGGGGCGCGTAGAATCTACTGCTTTGTTCCTTCGCTCGGTTTGCCCAGCACGGTCGCGCCGAAATCATGATCGCCTTTGTCGGGTCGATACTCGAATCCCCGCGTGAGCAGCTTGAACGCTTTTTCTTTCCAGTCGGGATCGCTGGCTGACATCCGCATAATTTCCGCTTGCTCTGCCACCGAACAGAAGGTGATGCCGATAGTCTGCGGCCTGCGCTGGGAATAGTCGGGAGGCATTTGCGCCCAGATGACTTCGGCTTGGTCGTAAGCTCGGATGCGCTCAATGCTGCCTTCGTCCAGGCAGATCAGCCAATTCACTCGACCGTTGCGGAGAACTTGCGGGATGATAATCAAGACGCCTCCTCCTTCCACCGCTTCTGCGCCGGCGGAACCGACTTTTTATTTCGCGGAGCCGGAAGTTCGCTGTCTAAATCACGGTTGGATTTGTCTTCCGGCCCCGTTTCTTCACCAGATGGGATGTCTCTAGACCAGGGCACCCGACCCGGCGAATTCTGAATTGGCTGGCTCATATCGACTCCGCAATTTCTCTCAGCCACTGCGCGCAGTCTATCGCATCACAGATGCGGGCTCCGTTGGCTAACCGGCCTTCTGGGACGTGATCGGCTACGATTCTCAGGCTCAGGCGGGATTGTAATCGGCCAGGTCCTTCGCGGAGCTGTTCGATCATTTCGCCCCAGCGCTCGTGGATGCGGGAGGAGTCTGGCTGGGTGCTCATGCGATTCCTCCTTCCGCCAGTCTCAGCATCTCCCTGGTAATCCGGCAATCCGGGCAGATTCGGTCCAGCGCCGCAGGAGATTCCAAGGCCGCGATGAATGTATCCTCGCAGAATTTGCACTCGACCAGCACTTCGTTGGGCCCTAACTTCCGCATCCGTCCCTGCTCGATCAGACCCGACAAAATCTTCAACAGGCAGTCTCCGCAAAGTTTTTCTTTTACCGAGACCGAATCGGCCCTGGCGGAGAACGGTTTGGAGCAAATCACGCACTGGACCGAGGTTCGGAAGGGTTGAGGCTCAGGCATGGGGCTGGCCTTTCTGAGGGTGAACCGAAGTTATCAACAGAATCTATTTGACACGCGGATACTATAGCCATACATTGACCGGCATGGCAAGCGATATCAAAAAAAAACCTCCACACGGGATCGGCAGCAAGAAAACCACGATTCGCCTGTCCGAAGCAGACGAGAAAATTCTGCGGGCGCTGGGTGATCATCTCGGTCTTAATTTTTCTGGAGTGACTCGATTGGGGTGGAGAACGTTAGCCGCCAAAGAGGGTCTTCGCGCCTGAGTTCCTGAAATAAAACAAAGCGGCGGGGACCATACAATCCCTCGCCGCCCGAAAGCCGAACCCCCTGTGAGAGGCCGCCTTGACAAAAATACAATACACGCACCCCGCCGAATTCGCCAGTGAAAATCTGGTAACAACTCCACTTTCTCCAAAACCAACTAAGCGTTCTCCGCGGCTGTGTGGGCTGTGCTCTCAGCCCATTCCCTCAAAGCGGCGTGTCTGCGATGGCTGTTTGCAGCGTGGTCACGCCGTTGGCTGTCCTTCTCCGAATGGCAAATGTAACTGCGGTTTTCACACATGGTTCTGGAGGGACGTAGCCTCTCAGAACCGCAAACGGAAGCCTCCGAAGCGTGAGGCACCTGTAGACCTAAAGTCACGCGCGGCAGGTGAACGATGAAGAGAATTCCTCCCCGTCGAGTTCGTGTGCGTTGCGAGAACTGCGGCGAATTCAACACCACTCAGAGATATGACCCAATGGGCTGCCCGCAGTGCGGGTTTCCGGTGAAGGTTGTCATCGTCCTGCCTGATCCGGATGGGCCAGCGAAGAAAAAGGCGGCATGAGCGATCTCGATCAAGTAGTACCGCGCCAGCGCACTTTGTCTGGCATTTTTCATGACCAGCCAGCCGCGCCTTCGTCTCTTTATGACTATCGCACGCAAGGGGAAGTCTTGATGCGGCTCATCATGGAGCCGAAGCTGCTCCATGAATCCTTCGGCGATCTCACCATGTCCGATTTCGGCGGCAGCGTCCATCAATCCTTATTTCGCACCATCGTCAAGTTGTCCGAGGAAAAAGAAGAATTTGACATCGTAACCATTGCCGAAGCATGGAGCGGCGGCGGCGAAGCAATGGGTGATGCTACCGCATACCTCGGCAACTTGATGGATACGGTCGGCACCGATTTCCCTACCACCAAGCTCCGCCTGCGCATCGAGAAGCTGCATCACCTGGCCCATCTCCGCCGCTTGCGTTTCTTGGGAGAGAGCCTACAGCGTCACGCCGACAATGCGCAGACTGACCCCAATGCGCTGATGGAGAAACTGGAGATCGGAATCACCGCTCTCCGCTCCGGATACGACTTAAACGGCGAAATGCTGCCTTATGCGCCGCGCAATCTCGCCCGGCGTCCCGATCTAATCCGGCTGTCTTCTGTCGAAGCAAAACCGGTTCCGTGGCTCTGGCAGCCGTACCTAGCTTACGGGATGATCAATCTGCTCTCCGGCGAACCGGGATGCGGCAAGACATACCTGGCGCTGGCATTCGCGGCCGCGCTCACCGTAGGCAAGGTGCCTTTCACCGGCGAGCCTTGCGCTCCCCATGACGTGGTTTACCTGTCCATAGAAAACTCGCCGGAATATTCCGTTCGCCCGCGCTTCGACAGCTTAGAGGGGAATCCGGATCGCATCCATGTGCTGCAAGGCGCGGTTACGGGCGAAGGTCCCAAGGCCAGGCGTGAAGGCGTGCGATTGAGCGACATTCCGCTTTTGGAATCGGCCATCAAGCAAACCAATGCGCGGTTCTTGGTGGTGGATCCGATTCAATCCTTCCTCGGCGGCGAAGTAGATATGCACCGCTCGAACGAAACCCGGCCCGTCATGGATGGTCTGGGAATGCTGGTGCAGAAGTACGGCGTCTGTCTGCTGATCCTGCGGCACTTCGCCAAATCCACCGCCGGAAGCGCCATCAATCGCGGATTGGGAAGCATTGATCTCACCGGAGCTGCTCGCACCGAAATGCACGCGGGCAAGCGCGACGATCAAAGTGTGCTGGCTCACGCCAAATCGAACATTGGCCCGTTCGGTAAATCTCTTGGCTACCAAATCCGGGATGGGGAATTCCGCTGGACTGGAGAGAGTTCGGTTACTGCCGACGATCTCGCATCCACCGGCGCCATGACAGAAGAAGACCGGGACGCCGCCAGCGAAGCATCGGAATGTCTGACCGACATTTTGCGAGGCGGACCTAAATTGTCGAGCGAAGTATTGACCGAGGCCAAAGAGCAAGGCTTTTCCGAACGAGTAATCCGGCGGGCCAAAGTGAAGCTTGGCGTGAAATGGAGAAAGAGGGCCGGCTCACGGCATGGACAGTTTGAGTGGTTCTTGGAGGATTACGAGGATGGCGAGATCGCCGCCAGTTGACGCCCTAACTCGCTAAGGATGGCGACGGCTCCTAGGCTGCCGTAGGCCGCGCGATACGTGTCGTTTTTTTCGGTTTGTTTGTAGTCAACTTGTACAACTTGTACAACTTTTCGTGTGTGTGACCAAGTTGACCAAGTTGTACAAGTTGGATGCATAGTTAGTAAACGCTGTGCAAAACAATGGCAACAAAAAGCTGTTCCCACTGGGCTGGAGGCACCCTGACTCTTGGCGATCTTCGGCCCGGTGGAGAAAAGATGATTGCAATGAATGAAATTGAGCGTAAGCGGGCGCGGCGCAACTTAAATCCGCACAAACCGGCGTTGCTAGCGATGTGGCTTTGGGGCAAGAGGTATGCGGCTCAAGGCGGTGGCTCGATGGATTTCTGGGACAAACTGACTGAACAGGAAAAGAATAGTTGTCGAGAGTGTGTCATTCGTGTAGCCAAAGCTCCTGAAGAGGAAAAATAACCTCAATGGCTTCCATCTTCCACATGCCTTCCCGCTCTCCCGCCGAAGTGATTGCCTTCGCTCCGGGAGTCTCCTATGACCTGACCCCGGAATTCTCCGCCTTAGAAGCTGCGGAACTGGCGGGAATTCGTATCGGGCGTCTCTACCAACCGGTGGAGTTCATGCGTTTCTGTCTGCCCTGCGACTCCGAACAAAGATTTGTAGCGGACCGAGTCTGTTCGGGAGGACTGCTCGGTTACTGCGGAAAATGTGGGGATGAGAGGATCGCGCCTTTTACCAGGGCTAGAAGTGAGGGCGAGTGAAATGCAGGACATTCTCAAGCCGGAAGTTTCGCTGTTGGTGAAGCTGGGCTCGATTGCGGTGCACGCCGAGGAATTTCTAACCATGTCTCCTGAAGCGGTGCGCGGACACGAGCATGATCGAGTTGCCATTCAAGCACTTTTAGCCGATCCAGAAGTTAGAGACTGGATCCAGTTGATGGATGCTCACGCTTTCTTGCCGAAGAAACGCTGATTTTCTACGCCGCACAACTGTTGGTGAATGCATCCGGGGTCCCTGCCCGTAAAACTCAGGGGGGAAAGGTGGTAGGCGAGTTGAAGGAATTTCGCATCTTGAATCTTGGGGCCGGAGTGCAGAGCACGGCGTGCTATCTGCTGGCTGAAGAGTGCCGCATGTACGGGGAAGATGTCATTGATTGCGCGATTTTTGCCGACACTGGCGAGGAGCCAGTTGCGGTCTATCAGCATCTCGCGTGGCTCCGCAACCGTGGAACTATTCCGATTCTTGACCGCACGCGGGGCAGGTTGGGCGAGGATTTAAAGAAAGGGCAGAACGCGACCAGGCAACGATTCGCATCCATCCCGGCGTTTACATCGGAAGTAGAAGGCCAGAAAGGCGGGATGACTCGCCGCCAGTGCTCGAAAGAATACAAGGTCGAAGTCATCGAACGAGCCATTCGCCGCGAAGTGCTTGGCTTAAAACCTCGGCAAAGAATCCCTGCCAGTGTCCACGTCTTTCAGTACTACGGTATCTCGCTTGACGAAGCTGGCCGCGCCGGACGAATCGCCGCACGCGCCAAAGAGCACAAGTGGCTCACGGTAAAGTTCCCACTCTTGAAACTCGGCTGGACACGCGCGGACTGCATTGATTTTCTGGCTGACCGCGTTCCTCACGAAGTACCGAAATCGGCTTGTGTCTTCTGCCCTTACCACTCCGACGCCGAATGGCTCAACATCAAAGCGGTACCGGAAGACTGGAAGCGCGCGGTTGAGATTGATTCGGCCCTGAGAACGACCGGCTCAGTAGCGAACCGCCAGATGTCGCAGAAGATGTATGTACACCGCTCCTGCCTGCCTTTGACCCAGATTGAATTCAACCCTAAGCCCACGCCGCGAGAATTCCAAACAAATCTGGCATTCAACTATGAGTGTCAAGGGGTATGTGGAAACTGATGACCGACCCTCTACTCTTCCTCCGCGTCCTCCTCAAGTGCTCCCTGCTGACTGGGATAGGGCCGGGGATAGTGCTGGGGTTGCTCTACGAGTGGTGGATCTCGCGGCGGATTATCAAGCAAGACGACAAGGTGATTGCGTTCCCGCAGGTCGAGAAAAAGAAGAAGGCGGCATGACGCGGATCTATTCAACTCCGCAGGCGATGTACGACAAACTGAATCTCGAATTTTCCTTTGTGACTGATCTTTGCGCCGATGAAAGCAATGCAAAGTGTGTTAGCTGGCTGCCTCGGGATCTTGGGTTGGACTGGCGTGGACGTGGAGTAGGTTTTCTGAATCCGCCTTTTGGCCGGGAAATTTCGCACTGGTTAGCTAAAGCTGTGAGCACTAGGCGCAAGATCGTCGCAGTTGTACCGGGACGGACGAATCCTCCTTGGTGGCATGACTATGTGATGAAGGCCGCAGAGATCCGGTTCGTTCCGCGTAAGGTTTCATTTCGATCTTCGGATGGACATAAAGGCGTTCCGAGCTGGGGCGTTGTGGTTGTAGTGTTCAGGCCGGGGCATAGAGGACTGCCGTTTTGCACGAGTTGGGATTGGCGCTGATTGCGTTCCCGCAGGAAGATTCTGCCAGGAGGAAAGTGGCGTGAAGCCTTTGGTCGTTGATCTCTATTCCGGTTTGCACGGCTGGTGCGAAGGTTTTGTCGCGGAAGGCTATTGCTGTGTGGCTTTTGACATCGCCGACATGTGCAAGCTGGTAGGAGCGCGGCGCCCAAAGAATGTGCGGCTGATTTTGCGGGACGTGACCAAGCTCAATGGTGCGGAGCTCGTTGCAGAGTTCGGAGTCCCTGTCGTGTTCGTCGCTTCCCCGCCCTGCCAAGAGTACAGCTACATGGCGATGCCGTGGAGTCTGGCGAAAGAGCGGATGCGGAAGTACCAGTCGGGCGAGTTGAATCTGGAAGATTTGACGCTGCTGTTCGACACCTGCTTTCGCATCCAGCGCGAAGCCTGCGAAGCGGCCGGTAGATACATCCCATTGATTGTGGAGAACGTCAGAGGAGCGCAGAAGTGGGTAGGGCGAGCTCGTTGGCACTTTGGATCGTACTTCTTGTGGGGTGACGTACCGGCGCTGATGCCGACGACCTTCAGTGCTTTCAAATCAAGCGGAATGAATTGGAGCGATCAGACGAAGCACGGTCAGGACTTCACCCGCATTGCTGGAAGGCAGGCTGCAATCAAGAACGACGGCGGCTCATGGTTCGCAGTCGCGCACAACACAGAAAGCGGACACAGCAAGAACCCCGTCAACAGGACAAAGGGAACAGGCGGGAGTTGGTTTACGCCGGACCAAACCGACCGAGTACAGGGCCACTGGCGCGAATCGGGATGCGTGGCACGCTGTTACAACTCCAAAGATGCCAGGCGCAAAGCTGCTTCTGCTGCTATCGCCAAGATTCCTTTCCCCCTTGCGCAGTACATTGCCCGAGTTTTTAAACCGGCAGAGGAGCAAGCCGCATGAATCAAGACTTATTTTCTACGCCTTGCTTGCCTGAGCCAGAGCATTCCGGGTCCCGGCCCGCATTCAGTGCCGAAGTGGTGAGTCCGATGAGCGAAGACGAAAAGAGCCTGCGCCTGGCCAATCTAGTGACGCCTTACGGTGTCGGAACGAGATCCTACAATCGCAGTCCGGAAAAACGTGAGATGGATCGGCAAAGAGCGGAAGCCACAGCCGAGCACAAGGCAGAAACAATCCTCCTCCCCCTGACCTGCACCTGCCTGCAATCCCCTCACCCTCACGACCTGAGCCTGCACCGCAAGATCCGCGACGAAGCTTACAATCCCCGCCGTAAAAGGGAATGGCCCTGGAGCTTATGCTTGAGTGAGCGGGTGGAAGAGAGCACGGAGCGCGGATGAGAAGCGATTTACAACTCGCGCTGCTGAATCTCCACGAGGTTTGTTTGCTAATACGGGAGTCGCAATCTGTTTACTGGCCATGGAAGAAGAATTTCGTGATGCCGTGGGACAAGTTTTACGAAGCCATAGAACGAGTCGAGCGGCTGAGGCGGGTGGAAGAGAGCACGGAAAGGGAACGATGAGTGGCGATTTTGACGAAGACGATCTCGACTACGAGGACGATTACTACCGCGATCCCTTTGAGGAAGCGCTCATGAATTGCGGACTGGTAGGCAACACCGGCCTGTGTACGAAAGCGGGTTCGGAAGAGTGCGATTGGGATTGTCCGTTTAATCGGTAGGTTAAGTTCCGCTCTCTGAGGGACGAAGGAGGGAAACGTGGAAGATGAAAAACAGTGGCTGATCGAGATCGGCTCATCCGTCCATGAGATTAAGGCCGCAACTCGCGAAGACGCTATCCTCCAAGCTTGGAAACTTCACAAGGGCACCGTGGGAGTGATAATCGTTACCCGTCGCCTTGGAGAGTCAGACGACGATTCAGTTCCGTGGCGAGTGGTAGATGTGCTTTATCGAATTCTGGGCGATTATCCCGAGGCGAAAAGAGTGGATGACTTCTGTGTGAGTGCTGGAATCCCTTCGGTATTGCCGCCGATGGCCTGAGCTCGAGGTGCAACCATGACGGATGAGAAGTTGATGTGGGACGCCTTGAATGAAGCGCGTGCCAAGAGCGATCGTAAGATTGACTCTGAGGATTTTCAGCATGGCTGGAATGCTGCCCACGTCCTCGCTCACCGGGAGGAAGGCGAGCAGTTAGATCGAGATCAGATTACCCGAGAACTCTTGCAGTATGTTGAGGACTGGAAGCTGGTCAAGCCAAACTGGACGCACGCCGATATCGAGAACCTGCTTAAGTGCTTGGTCATTGATGAACGGATGATGTCCCGCATTCCCGACTTCGCTCACCGGGAGGAAGGCGCGGACCCAGAACCAAGTCCCACAGCCTTCAGCACTCACAAGCCGCACCATAGTGCGGCCTTGAGACACCCTGGCTGCTTGGCCTGCGCAAAACAAGAGGGTTACGAAATCGGCTGGAAGGCCGCGCTGGCTACGCGGAACTCCTCCAAATGAAAAATGAGCCCCGAGTCGCGATTGTGTTTGATGGGACGGGTTGGTTCGTTCGTCGAGTCCGATTAATCGAGCATGATTTAGACCGGGACGAAAAAGTCTATCGGTGCGACGAGTCAATAGGAGGGAAATGCCGTTCAGTGACGGAAGCAGTGGATTTGTATGCAAACTGGCGGCGCGACCGGATCGAACGAATCAAAAAGGTGCTGACTACGCGGAACTCCTCCAGCGGAAAGTCCTAATCCACATGCACTCGATAACTGTAAAGGGTAGGAGTTTCTGCGGTGAGACGGTCTGCCGCGGCTTGACCCATTTCTGAGATGTAGGCGCTCTGCCATGCCACGTAGCGGCCAGCCGCGGTTTGCTCGAACACGAAACTGGGGCAGCCGCGCACTACTTCAAAGGCTTCGTGATCCATCCGCCGGTTGATGATCCTGAGAATTTCGTCGGGATTCCACGCTCGGTACTCGGCTTCAGTCTTCACCCCTAGGACTTTTTCCGCCAGGGCCATCCGCAGAGGTTTTACTTTGTGTTCGGCCAGGGATTTCGCTCTGGAGGCTTTGGTCAGGGTTTCTTCTGCATCCCGCAATTCGATCAATTCTTTGCGGGTGACCGTCTGGGTAGCGACGGCTTGTTCGTCTTTGGAGAGGGCAGGCATCTCAGGATTCAACCGCTTCATAAGTTGCGGCGAAGATGTCTGGTTTGCAGGGATAGAATTCGCCTTTGACGCCGCGAATGATCCAATCACCCGGATCGGCTCGCATATCGCCTTCGAGGGTGTGAATGGTAAATCCCATCGGTTTGGAATTGCCGCCCTTCCAACGGGTCTTACTCGATTCGAGAAAATGGATGGCGTCAGTCCAGCCTGCGTCGGCTCGCTCAGTGGGAACTTGGACGGCTTCGATAACTACCGGCTTTTTGCGGAATTTGGGCATGACCTCAGTAAAGAAGTTGCTGACCTTTGATAATTTCGGCCAACCGTTCGGCTCCGGGCGCGATTCGGAGCAATTCCAGGGCATCGTCAATGGCCAGCAGATCGTTTGCGAGTTTGGAGCGCCGCTGGTAGAGCCGGTCAGTGAGGGTGATTTGGCGGGGAGTCTCCGCACACATATTGCTGCCAGCCTGATTCAGTCGATTGTCTTCCGCCTCTTTTTCCACAGCTTTCTTCGTGACCATAGGCCCTTTCCAGCTGAAGACGTACTCCTGCCCAAAGACGCACATTCCCAAAGACCTTACCCACCTCTCCGCTTTCGGTCTAGGTGCCGGAGGTAACCTCGCGTAAAAGGGTCATTCCGGAGCTTTGCGTCGGTTCTGAGCCACGATCTCGCTTTGGGTAGGGGTTTACCGGGCTGGTTCGGGCGGAAGGGCTTAAATTCGACAGGAAGGGGATAGGGGTGCAGACTGGGAGCCGTTGTACAACCGTTGTACAGCCCCAGGAGCGAAAAGCTATGCCAGCGAGACCAGATGAGTCACCTTGCATCCTTTGCCGTGAAATCATCGAGACCAACCGGGCCGGATTGAGCTTCCCGCTTTTTGGCCGAACGGTGGGGATTGAGCCGTTCTACAAATCTGAGACCTGCACGGTTTACGTCTGCGTGGAGTGCTGCGTCGGAATCGCCTCCAACCGGGTCGAGTTCCCGCGCAATCGCCCGCTCTACGAAGTGGTTCACGGTATTGTGAAAGAAGCGGTCGCGCAGTGTCCCGGGTTCCTCTTGGATTTCTGGAATCAGCTTCGGAAAAACATGGAGTTGCCGCGGATGGGGATTGCCGAACTGACGCAGGGTGAGATTATTCCGCCGGAGAAACGGCTGAAGGCGGGCTAGAATGGAGGCTTCTTACTTTGTTGAAGTCGGCCTAGGGTATGGGTCACCCACAAGTCTCCAGTATCCTAGGCCGTTCTGTGAGCGGAGACTGAAGGCGGCAGGGTAGGGAGGGATTCAGTGTTGAAAACTGTTTTGGTCTTTGCGCTCTTGCTGGCGATGGCGGGTGGGCAGACTGAGTTTGAGTTTAAAGCCACGCGAGTCTGGCGCGGATCGGCACTTTTCTCCCCGGACTGCACACCTGATGGCGCAACCGTTAAAGTGGATTTCGGTTCCGGCCCGGAGATAGCAGCCAGGTGTGAAAAAGGTAAGTGGGTGCGGGCTTACACTGACTGCATCGCTTCAAGCATGACCCAGCCTTATCGTTCGCAGCCTTTTCCAGTACAGATGCAAATTCAGCTTGCGGATGGCGCTTGGCAAAACGTCAACGAAAGATTTCGCTCTATATCCGATGCCGACGTTCCCGCCCTGAAGAAGTCAGAGACGTTTTGCAAGCAACAGTCAACAAACATTGGTTGCGATGCATTCATGACCAAAGAAGACTTCTACTGCGCCGACCCCAACCGCTCCCTGCAAATCTCCCAGAATGAACTGAAGGCTTGGTGTCATCGTGGGCCGGACTAAGCCTTTACGAGGTCCCCCAACCCTCCATATTTGCCCGTTGATCCATACTTCCTCGACCACCGCGCCGCTCCATCCCGAACGTCCACATGAATGAAGCTGTCTTCATAAACTCCGATTCCTCCACGCAGAAATTCCGGCACCTGCTTGGCGCGGTCGTACATCTGTTGCAGGGTGAGCCCGGTGATCCTCAAATCTGCTGCAGTTCCTTCCATGTGCTGGGAATGTCCTACTCCGCCGGCGGCTGAATTATCTTTGGCGCAACGATAGCCGGACAGGACGAAGATCGGTTCTGGCCCCAGCATCCGCAGCTTTTCGAGAGCCACGATCAACGAAGCCTTGATCCAGTTCTGACCACATCCGCACTTGCAGGTGAAATCTTCTTTTGAGAAATGCGGGCTGATATCTCCCATGAAGGCGTACTCCTTGTTGATAAACTCCGAGGTGACGGCGAAGACGCGGTCAAAGGTCACCGGGTAAAGAATCTGAGTTGTGGGGGAGGACTACTTGAAAACGCTATTCGCTTTGGCGGTCTTGCTGTTTTATCAGGCTCCGAATTCTTTGCACGAGGAATCGTCGCGCCTATTCATCAATGACACAAGCACTAACTACGGTCACAATGTGGCCCTACTACTCATAACGGAGGACATCAAAGCCCATCGCAAGGTGTGGTTTTCCTTGGTGACGGACGGCGGTAAGCTCATTGAAATCAGGATCAACGATAAGGTCAAAATGACCTTGTTCGACGATGGGACTCTCACGCATGATCCCGATTTCAAAGTTGACGTGCAATCTCGCGAATTCTGGCTGGCGCTGGCCCACTTCTATCCCAAAGTCTGTGCAGCAAGATCGTCAGTAGCGCTCAAATAATTCACCAGTCAGTGCGGGGGTAGCCAAACCTCTTCAGTCTCCGGGCCACAATGTACCGTGCTGTCGAAGTTCTCCCCGCACTGGCCGCTGCGCAGAAGCTAGGCTTTGGCCCAGACTGAGGCGTTCAAGCACTTCACCACGCCGTCATTGATCTGTTTCAGCCCATCGTTGAAAGCGTTCTGATCTTTGATCTCGCTGGTGGGCACGTCGGCTACGACCGTCTGCACTAAGCTGAGAACGGCGGTGGCTTTGTCCTGTCCTTTTTGGGCGCCCAGCAGGTTCTCCACGCCCATGACTAGTGCCGGGACGTAGGCGATCACTTTAAAAAAACGCATAAGAAAGTTCACTGATTTTTCTCCTTGAAGCTGGTTTTCATTCGCACCGCGCGTCCGGCGCGTCAAAGCCTTGCCTTACGTCATTGGTGTAGCAGCGGGTTGAGCCCACCTGAAACGCTCCTGCCCATGGTCCGCAGTATTGGTATTCATGACAAGCCAGCCATTGCGGACTGGGGAGAATGGGGTGGATCTGCTTGGCGCAGCCGCAGCAGAGGAAGAGACTCAGCAGGAAAACTCTCACGGTTTGGCTGCATCCGGCAATTGGCCTTGCGCCAGTTTTGCTTTCAGGTCTTCGGTGGGTGCAAGTTCCGGAATTTCCGCGCGTACATTGCCGAACAGAGGAATCTTATCGGTAAAAAATCCCAGCCCTTGGTAGACGATGTTGTTTGCGCAGTACCCCGCAATTCCTGCCGCGCTCCACACCGCAACCTGCAAACCGGCGCTTTCCAGCGGTCCAGCAATCTTTTTGATCACGAGTTGGATGATCACCGGTGCTCCGATCACGGAAAAGAATCCGCGCTTTAGAAGCTGATCGGACTGGACCGTGATCCACTGCCAGCGTCCGGCCCAGCTCACGGCAAGCCCGTTCGACTTTGAGCGCAACGATCCCTCCATCTGGCCGTAGAGGTAGATCAGCCAACCGGCGGCGTAGATGAAATAGATCAGGAAGGTGTGCATAGCCTTAAATCTCAAAAACCGATTGCGAAAAACCGGGGGAGGGTGCAAACGGAGGTTCCGAGTCTCGGAGTAAGAAGTCTCTAATGTTGGGGAGGGAAAGGGAAGGTTACCGAAGGCTCACTGCAAGTTGTTCCAGAACACGGGCACGGTCATGTCCACCGCAGTGATGGCTCCTGTGCTTGACGGGCAGGCTCCAGCAGAAACCGCATTGGCGGCTTTCCCTAAATTTACCGATGACAAGTTGAAAATGGTGTCGGTGCTGTTGGCGTTATAAACATTCGCTCCGTTGGTCGTGATCGCCGCGCTGGTGGCGCTCCAGCCGACTAGGTAGTAGGTATCCTTTTGCAGAGTGGTGGAGGCGAACGATCCTACCGGGGTGGTGGCGCTGGAGGCGGCGGAGATGGTGCCGCTGTCCCGGATCAGCGTAGTTCCCGTCGCATCGTACCAGCACAGGGTGACGGTCTGAGCGGCTATTCCAGTCGTGACGACGATGGTCGAACGATTAAAGGTGTAGGTGGAGGGAGACTTGAAGCGCAGCAGGTTGAGGTCATTAGCCACGCTGACAAAGGTCTGTGCCGTAGTGCTGCCTGCTACAAAGTCCCAACCCCCGCTGAAGAATCCCCCGACGCCCACCGAGTTGATGGCGGGCGAAGTCAGAGTCCCGGTATAGGAAAGATTGGTGAAGGCTCCGGTGCTGGGCGTTCCCGATCCGATAGGGCCGGGCGCGGCGAAAGTCGCACCATTCAAGGACGACGCATTCAAGTTGGGAACGTTGGTGGTCGAAGCTATGGAAAATGGCGGGGTGCCGGTCGCCAGTGATGAAATAATCTGATCGGTAAAGCCTGACGTTCCGGTCACATCAAACTGGTGTGTCGCGTGGGTTGCTGATCCGATCATCGTCGGCCCTAAAAGATTTACGTATCCGGTGCTGGACGACCCTTCACTCCGAACTGAGTACGCATTTGCCGCCGAGCTTCCCGCCTCGACATGGATGGCGGCGTTATAAACCGCCGAGGTGGAAACCGTTCCGAATTGTGCTTCGATTCCGGCGCAGGAGCCGGTAGTGGTCAAGCAATTGGCCGCGAAGTTGCCGCCAAAATAATTCGCCGTGCTGGAGGTGCCGCCATCGCCTGCGATTCCGTAATAGGCGTTGTAAGAAGCAAAGTTGTGGGTATTGGTGGACCGCACAGAGAAGGCAGAATAAGCCGCGAAAATCGAAGCGTTGCCCGCTCCGCCCATGAAATCCCCGACTGAAGAACGCACGCCAGAAATCGGCTGGTTCGTCGTAATCGTGCCCGGCGCGGTGGCCCGCATGTTGTTCTCTACGTACACGGTGAAAAGATTGCTGTGATTGCCTGTATCGGTCGTTGGCAGCTCGCCTGAGACCGTTAGGGAACGGTCATCGTTAGTCGTCAGCAAACCATTTTCGCCGAAATTATGCTCGATCCCGACGAAAGTATTTTTTAGTCGTTGCGGCACCACAGTGGTGCCATTGAACCAGAAGCGGCCGCACCAGACGAACGTTCCAAACGGAGCAGTCGGCCCGCCTGAGGTGGTGTCCGTGGTGTCAATTCCTGCAATCGGCAAATAAGCTGGTGTCGCATTCTGTACCCAGACGTTCGGATTTACTCCTGAGGGACAGGCGGAGGTCAGGATGGTGCCGGCTGGGGCGGTGGCACCGGCGGTGGCAAGGGCCAGGCCGCCAGCACTCAATGCGTTGTTTGCCACGTAGCTGGGCTGGGCGGAAGAACCTGTATTGTTTCCCCAGACCGTAAAGGCTCCGGCATTGGCTAAGGTTGCGGTGACGGCTCCGGTGGAGGCGACGTTATTAAGCAGGGCTCCGTCGCCGGAGAAGGAACCTACCCCGGCTCCGCCGCTTGGTGCATTGCGGGCGACGGTGCCGGTGCGGTTGATGGTGATGTAGGTAGTGGAGTTTCCGCCGGTCCACGCCACCGGCATTTGGTAGTAATCGTAAATGTCGGTCGCGCTGGGGGTGAGGAGTTGGTTGGCCGTGCCGGACGAGGTTGCTAGCGTTCCGGAACAGGTTCCGCCGCGCATACAGCCCACAAGGGTGATTGTCAGGGTTGCGGGTGCGGTGCCGTTGACAATGACTTCAAATTTGTTCGAGATCGTGCCTTTGCCGTCCTGAAATTTAAGTGTGGTGCCGGTGGCGGTGGCGATCTGCGAATCAGTGTCGCGCGGGGTGAACTGCGACCACGCGATTGCGGTCACGAGCAGCAGAAAGAAAAGTAGCGCGAGCGAATGCCCGCGGATGCGAGTGTTCATGCGGTTGTCTCCTAAGTTGTGAGTTGGGGAAAAAGAAAAGTTTCTATTCGATGGCGGTGCAGGTCAGGTTGTAAGTGGCTCCGCTGGAACCGGAGTGGTCATCGTTGATGGCGTAGGTCATGGTGGTCGTGCTTTTCACGTTCCAGTAAAACTTCGCCTGAAATCCTGCGGGAATTGCGTAAGAGCCGGTTGGCTGTGGAACTGACATGGCACAATCGGCGTAATAAGTGGTGCTGGAAAGTGTCACGCCCCAAGTGATGGTTCCCGTGCAGTTCCATTCCCCATTGTTCAGAGCAAGAGCGCAACTCGCCACGTTGACGATGGCCTTTACCGGAGATGCCGCCGGGGTTTGCCAATTTGCAGCCGTGGGGCTGGTTGCGGTGATCGTCTGACCAACTGACGGTGTTCCTGAAATCGTCACTCCATTCAAGGCCGGAGTCACTAACTGGCAGTTGGTGGTGAGACAGATGCTTCCCGTTCCGCTCTGGTTAGAGGTTGCTAGCGGTGTTCCTCCGCCGATCCCGAAGGTTCCCCCTGCCGTCCCGTTTCCGGTGATCGAGAAATTGCCTGGCCAGTTCAGTAGATCGGCTGTGTTTTTGTTCAGGCACAGGTCGGTGGAGTTGGCATTGTTGCGCCAGCAGATTTGATCGGCGGTTTCGAGGCGCAGGAATCCTGTGAGGGCTGGAAGTGCGCTGTTGGAGGCGTAGGCCGGGGCAAAAACGGTTTGCGTGAAGACGTTGATTCCTGTCCAGGTGTTATTGCCGTTGGTGAATCCTGGCGAGAGGTAAGAGATGTTCGACGTGGTGATCGAAGTCGGAGTCGCCGCCCCCAGGTCGAAGGTCGCGCCCGTCACCACGTAGTTGCCATAAAACTGCAGCATGCCTTGGGTGTTATAGGCGCGGGCCACGTAGTAGAGACCCGAGGGGGTGATGGTGTTCACATCGTAGAGCGGCGCGGTGCCGGAGATTTGCCCGTAGCTGACGCGGAAAAATACCGGGCTCGGCGCAATGGCGGTCGAAGTCGTTGGGTCTTGCGCTGGAACGGGCAGGCTCATCACCAGCGTGCCATTCAAGGGATTGCCTTGCGAATCGGTGATGCGCCCGGTCAGGGTAGAGGTGCCGGCGAAGGCGGACAGCGAGAGCCCCAGCATGAAAACCCATTGTTTCATTATTTTTTCCTCGCCATGGCTTGCTTGAGAGATTCGCGCAACATCGGCATGAGATCATCGGGCGACGCTGAGGCCAGTCCGCGTGGCGGCTTGGCGAACACTCTCTGGCCATTCATAATCTTGCCCACGTAGGTGCTGTTGTTTTTTAAATCCGACCAAGCTTTCCCTTTGGAACTCGCCTGCTCGAATGCCTGCGCTTGTTGCGGACTGACATCCCCATGGACGTAGGTGCCAGAGGAAGTCGTGGCTTCAAATTCCTGGCTCGCGGGATCGTACTTGTAGGAGCGAATCGCGGCTGATTTAACCGGCGTGTGTCCCTCAGGAATTTTCCCACCCAAACTTTCATTCAGCATTTCCTCTACCAGAGAGGGCTTAGGCGAAGCGGCGGCGCTTTGCGGCGCGCTGGCGCGGACCTGGTCCGCCAAAGTTGTCTCCGCTGGGCCGGGCGGTAACGCCAAGCCAGGGCGCGAGGGGAGCGGCGCGGCCGGCTGGGCATCAGGTGAAGTTACAGGCGGCGCAACTAGTTCGGGCGAGTGCATCCCCGGCAGAGTGCGCGAAGGACTCACTAGACTCGGGTTCAGCAATTCCGGCGGCGGAGTGGCGGGAAGATTCGCGCCGGGAAAGATCGGTGGCTTGAGTAGAGCAGCAGGTGGTTTCGCGGGAAGCCGAGCGCCGGGATAGACCGGTTTCGGAGACAGCCCGAAATCACGTCCGGGAATTTTAAGCTTTGCGGCGGCTTCATCGGCACGCGTGAATAACTTGGCTGCCGACGCGACAGGCTTAAGCGCGGTTTCAC
>Ga0137409_10000525_pt1 | contig 42219 bp, 38 predicted proteins | sample CZODoug1_16funga_FD_122059 | JGI IMG/M metagenome (GOLD analysis project Ga0137409, IMG submission 122059) | Vadose zone soil fungal communities from Angelo Coast Range Reserve, California, USA - CZODoug1_16fungal (Hybrid Assembly) | ecosystem: Environmental > Terrestrial > Soil > Vadose zone...
GAACATGCCGATCGGATACCGCTCGCTCAAGCGCAATTGGGCGAGTGGGTGCGAACGGGCGCGCTGCGTCCGCTCGATAACATTCATGAAGGCATCGAAAGTGCTCCCGCGGCGTTCATCGCCTTGATGTCGGGCGCCACCGTGGGTAAGACGCTGGTGCGCTTGGGGCCCTCTCAGCGTTCCCGTGTGTAGGACACTCGTGCGACTGGAAGCCCGCTTACGATGCCCATCATCCACTACCGCGCGCCGATAAAGCTCCTGGTCGCGGTTCGCGGCCATCCGTTCGACCGCAGCGGGTTCGATGCGATGTTTCTCGCGATGGACGGAATTACCGCGACCATGGTCGATCAGCCGGCGGCGGCACAGCTCATGAATCCGGCGGGGATGGCCCCCTATGATGCGCTGGTGCTGTACGACATGCCCGGCCTGGATTTTGCGGCGCCGGAGGCGCGCCCATCGTACGTCCTGCCCGCTCCCGAATTGGTGCGCGGGTTTCGCGCCTTGCTCGAGCAAGGCATCGGCATCGTGGCCCTGCATCACGCACTCGCCGGATGGCCCGCGTGGCCGGAATATGGCGATTGGCTCGGCGGCCGTTTTCTGTATCACCCGGCGGACGTTCATGGTGTTCCCTGCCTGGATTCGGGCTTCGCGCAGTCGGTGACCTATCAGGCGGAAGTGCTCGCCGAGCATCCCGTCACGGACGGATTGCCGCGCGTCTTTTCCATCACCGACGAACCGTATATGGCCGAAGTATTCACGGCCGAGGTGACCCCGCTCCTGGCGAGCCAAGGCGCGTTCACGCGCGATTATTTCTGGTCTGCCGATGCGGCGGTGAGTGGTAAAATGAATTGCCGCGATGGTTGGGAGCATCCCCCGACCTCCAATCTGATCGCTTGGACCAAACGCGCGCGGAGCAGCCCCTTGGTGTATTTGCAGCCCGGCGACGGCGAATCGGCCTACGCCAATCCGCATTACCGGCGGCTGCTGGAGAATGCCATTCGCTGGGTAGTGTCCGAAGCGCGGCGTACTCGCACGTGATGCAATTCAACGTCCGCCCGCCGTCGCAGCATGAACTGCACTTCGCTGTTCATGGATGCAATTCAATGGGCCACGGCAGATGTATCAACCCTGGCGGGTGAATCGAGCTTACCGAGATAAGCGCTCAGGTCCAGCCAATCCTGCTTGGAGAAAGGCAGCGCCGTGTGGTCGTAGATGCCGGAATCTTCGATCGCGGAGACTTTCTTTATGTCGGATTTCGACACCGAACGCTTGACCGGAGGCAAGGACGAGACGTCGAACAATCGGAGTACATCATCAGTTTCGTCGCTTCTGATGCCGATTATCCGAGTGCCGTCGCGCAGCTCGATGGCGATCGGCGGAAAGCCGGAAGCCTTCATCTTGGCCCGAGTGATGCTTTGGTATATCGCCAAAGTCGTTTTGTTGACGCTGATCAAATCCGGACCGATCGGGCCGCCTTTGTTGGCATAGCTATGGCAGGTACGACAGCTATAGAGCTTGGTTGGATCGAAGAACAGTGCCGCGCCGTGAGCAGGAATACCCTTTTCTCGCCCGACTGCGGCCGGCTCGGTCGACGGGCCTGCGAGAGCCGTGCCTGCTCCCCCTTGGATCGAGATGACGGCGTCGGGCAAGCGTCCATCCGATGTCAGCCACTGCACGTAGGCAATGATCTCGGCTTGCGATTTCGGGTCAAGCTCATCCTTGAACGGCGGCATCGGTGTGCCCACGCGGCCATTCAAAAAAGTATTGCGTATCAACTCCTGCGAGAGATCACGCTTGGCGAGCGCCGGACCGATAGCGCCTTTGCCGGCAGAACCATGGCAATTGGCGCAAGTCGTTGCAAACAGCTGTTGACCCGCATCGACTTGCGCTCGCACGGCGGGGGGCAACGTCTGCGCCCGCACCGGACCAGCGCCGAGCAGGCCAGCGCAAGTCGCGCTCACCAGCGCCGCCAGCGATACGCCGCGCATACGCCGGTTCACGGTCATGGCGCGCGGCTCGAAGTCTGCGGCAACGCAAAGACAATGAGCACCGAGCCTACCGGCGGCAGCTTCGTCTTCTCTTCGTCGGTCAGAATCTCTCTTGCCAGTGCACTTGCGACATAGCTCAGCCCCCCGCTGACCGCTATGTATTGACGCCCGTTCACCGCGAAACTGATGGGTGCACTCGATATGCCGGTACCGATGTTGAATGTCCAGAGCTTCTTGCCGCTGGTCGCGTCCAACGCCCACGCATTGCCGAATAGATCTCCTCCAAAAACGAGATCACCTGCGGTCGACAGCAGGGAGGACACATTGGCGGAGTTCGTGTGAAAGGTCCATTTCCGATCACCGGTGATCGGATCGAACGCCGCGATCAGCGGATGCGCGGTTGGTGGGACCCGAGTGTCCCGGTAGCTGCTGGCAGTGAAAGTAAATCCTTCTTTCGGCGGCTTCGCGGGCACGGCCGTCTGAAACGTACAGGTTTCATACGAGGTGTTGTACCACCAGCGCGTATGGGGACTATAGGTCGAGTGCCCTGCGGCGCGGGCGCCGAACACACCGGGACAGACGAGCTTCTCGACGCCCGGCGACAGACTCAATCGCGGTGCCAGCGGCAGACCATTATTGTCGAGGCCCTTGGTCCAATTGATCGTGTCGGCAACCGGGTATCCGCGGATGAACGCTCCCGTTGCGCGGTCCAACACGTAGGCAAAGCCGCCCTTGTTGGGTTGGACGAGCAGCTTTCGCGGCTTCCCGTCGAGAGTGTCGTCGAACAGGACTGCCTCGAGCGTCGAATCATAGTCGAGCTTGTCGTTCGGAATTTCCTGAAAATACCATTTGAGCTTGCCCGTATCCGCGTCCAGCGCCACCACGGAATCGGAATACAGCTTGGACCCGGGGTAGTCTCCGCCGATCATGGGTCCTGGATTGCCGACGCCCCAATACACGAGATTGAGCGTCGGATCGTAAGAGCCGACGAGCCAGGTGCCCGACGTCCCCAGCCTCCAGAGTTCTTCTGGCCAAGTGTCGTGTCCCGCCTCGCCGGGGCCGGGGATGGTCCAGAACCGCCAAACTAGCTTGCCGGTCCGCGCATCGAACGCATCCAGATAGCCGCGATGCCCAGTATCGAGGCTGCTGACCCCGAGCACGATCTTGTCCTTGACCAGAAGAGGTGCGGCTCCCGGGCCGCACCCGCACTGTCGGGGATCCGAGATTTCGACGTTCCATGTCTCGCGGCCGGTCTTTTGATCGAGCGCAATGAGATGATGGTCCGCAGACGCGATAAATATGAGACCGAAGCCGGCGGCGAGTCCGATCGGCTTGCGCGGTCCGCTGCGGCCTTCGGAGGGCTTGTCGGTGTAGGTCCAGACGAGACGGCCGGTGCCGGCGTCCAATGCGATGACGGAGTTTTGTGTCGTCGGCAAGAAAAGAACGCCGTCGATGACCAACGGCGTCGCACTGAGACCATCTTGGCTCGCGCCCGCGGAAAACGCCCAAGCCGGCAGGAGCTTCCCGACATTCTCTCGATTGATCTGATCGAGACTGCTGTAGCTCCAAGCCTTGTCGTTGCCAAAATAGCTTTGCCAGTTGTCAGAGGCCGTATCGGCCTCGCCCGCATTCGTCCCCGAGACAGGGAAAACCAAAATGCTCGACACAATAACCGCAAACAGTGTGCGTCTTGACAGCAGCCGCGCGGGAACCGAGGCGCCACCGGTGATGAGCGCGATCTTGTTGGCGAGGCGAGCCATTTAAGCTGCTTCTCCTCGAGAAGAGGTCCTCGCGGACGCGGCGTGCCTACCCGCGCGAAAGCCGAACACCATTGCCGGCCCCAGCGTTCCGCCCGCGCCGCCATAGGTCATGCCCATGGGCGACGCCATGACATTGCCTGCCGCATACAGGCCCGGAATAACAGCACCGTCCACATCCAGCACGCGGGCATCGCTATCCGTTTGCGGCCCACCCTTGGTGCCAAGAGCGCCGCTTTTTACTTCAATTGCGTAATAGGGTCCTTCGCCAAGCGGCGCGAGCGTAGCGCGCCGATCACCACGCCACGCCGGATCACCCCACCACAGGTCATTGGCACTTTCTCCACGCCGAAAATCAGGGTCGTGTCCCTCCGCCGCGTGGGTATTGAAGCGCTTGACCGTCGCCTCGAGTCCAACCGCGTCAATCCCGACACGCGAGGCAAGTTCGCTCAATGAACTTGCGCGCGGAATCCAGTCAGGAGGCTTGACTGCTGTCGAGAAGCCATCGGTCAGCCCGCCTACAAAAGGATACTTGGTATAGAACGCCTGGTTAAAAATCAGCCAACAGGGAAGGTTGGCATATTCGAAGCGGCTGACATCCTGTTCGTGGAAGGCGGCCCCAAAAGCGTTGTAGTTTGCCGCTTCGTTGGTGAACCGCCTGCCGCGGCGGTTGACCATCAATCCACCCGGCATCGTCCGCTCGTAAGTCAGCAACTGCCGGCCCATCGAGATGACGTTCGATGGTACTTCGATGACCGGCATCCACCAAGCCTCGCGCATGTTGCCGAGCATGGCTCCCACCCGCATGGCCATTTTCAGCCCGTCCCCGGTGTTGGTCTTGATCGAGACCGGGTGCGTCAGCGGCCCGCGGGTGAATGCGCGCACCAGCGCTTCGTTCCATTCAAATCCTCCGGTCGCGAGAATGACGCTCGCAGCGCGCACTTCGAACGGCCCATCACTTCCGACGAAGCGCACACCGGCCACGGCGCCATTGTTCATGATCAACTCGCTCGCGCGGCATTCGGTTCGCGGCTCGATGCCGCGATCGAGGCAGGACTTGAGCAGACGGCCCACCAACGCCAGACCCATGCCACGTTCGTCATTCGCCTTGCGCTTTGCCTTGACTTCCGGCGATGCAGGCTGCGGCACCGGCCGGCCGAGCGTCGTCTCGGCAATGGTCATGGTGAAATCCGGATAGTAGGGCGAGACTCCTACTTTGTCGCGCCAGACGCCCAGTTCACCATACGGAAAGGGAGGGCACTCGAGCGTGCGGCCTCCTTGAGGTTTGCCGCCGGGAAATTCGGGATGGTAATCGGGAAAATCGGGAACGGAATAGAAATGAACCGGCGTGCGCTTGGCGAGAAAATCGATCATCTCCGGGCCCGTGTCCACATAGGTCGCCGCGAGAACCGGATCAATCATGCCGTGCGACAGCGCCATGAGATAGGTCAGCGCATCTTCGCGGCTGTCTGGTTTTTCCAGCGCTCGCTGATGCTGGTTATTGGGTATCCAGAGTTGCCCGCCCGACCAAGCGCTCGTGCCGCCGACGGTCTCCGCTTTTTCGAACAGCCCCACTCGCGCCCCGCCTTCATGGGCGGCAATCGCCGCCGTCAGTCCAGCCGCGCCCGTTCCCAGTACTACAACGTCAAACTCGAGCATCGCTACCCCCCCCCGCTGACATTGCCCGGATTCATCGGCGAACGGCACTGGCACAAAAGCTAGGCCCTGGCGAATTGTGCCATCGCTGTGTCGAAGGATCGGTTGGCCGCATCCTGCAAGGGCCTCGCGCGCTGTTCGTCGGACACGATTTCCACACCATAGGGCCCGGCATAACCTGTCGCTCGGACGGCTTCGAGAAATCCAGGAATGTCAAAGGAACCCTCCCCGCACAAACGGCGCCGGCGCGTCTGATCCTCCAAGAGATCGCCGACCATGATCTCATCCGCATCATCCAGCTCGACCGATGTGATCTGACGCGCGTCGAGCGCCGCGACCTCCGCGTAGGAAATGCCGCCTCGATTCACGTGCCAGATATCGAGAGTGAGGCCGGCATTCCGGTTGACGCAGTCACCGAGCACGGCGAGGCCGGTTTCCAGCGTCGCAATGTTCGATTGCGGCAGGATCTCCAGACCGAGTCTCGCCCCGACGTCCGCGGCTCGCCGCGCCAGGACCTCGAAGCGCGAGCGCATATCGTCTACCGGCCAGTAGGCCCCGTCCAGATTACCGATGGCCTTGAGGTGCCGGGGCCGCAGCGCTTCGGCCGCGCGCAGCAAATGGTTGGTGGTGTCTTCGGCAGCTTGCGCCTGCGGTCCGAACCAGCCGACGAAGGTCTCGAGTTCCAGAATCGCCATACCGTGATCGTCTAGAATTTGACGCATCGCCGGGTACCCGTAGCGAGCTTCCGGAACCGACAGATCCCAGAACCCGAGGCCGATGCCTTTGTAGCCGGCTTTTGCCGCAGCGGCCACCCGCTCGCGAAAATCGACCGGACTGCAGGAGCCGGACGGCGGCGGAAAAGGATAGTTGCCCGCGAGCGTCCAGGAACTCGCGATGAGTTCAGGTTTCTTAGCCATCTGGGCCGTAGAGGTCTAGCATGCGTCACCGCGGAGTTTGCGCCGCACGCGAGCCAGGCTCACCTCTGACAAGAGCTAGGTTGAAACGCGGCATGCCAAGGCTAGTCTACAGCGCAACCGCGGCAATCGCGTCATTGGCGTCGCAAGGCGCAATCTCAACCAGGGGGGCCATTGGCACTGCGGCATGTGATGAGCCCGCTTAAGGTTGGTGAGATCACCATTCCCAACCGCGTGGTCCGAACCGGTCACGGTACGGGCATCGGCGGCGGGACCATGAGTGATGCCCTGATTGGATATCACTTGGCCGCCGCGAGAGGCGGGGTCGGACTGACCATCCTCGAAGCACTGGCGGTGCATTCCTCCGCCTATCCGTTCTTGGTGGCCGGTGCGCCCGGCCTGGTCGCAGGCTATCGAAAGCTCGTCGAAGCCGTCAAACCCTATGGCATGCGGGTGTTTCAGCAGATCGGTCATCTCGGCAATGAAATCCCACAGGCCGACGGATCACCACCCTGGTCCTCGTCGGATACGGTGGGCGCCTTGGTCGGCATACCGGCCGAGCCGATGTCCAAACGACAGATCCGCGAACTCGTCGACTGTTTCGCCGCTGCCGCGCGCGATTGCGAGACCGGTGGACTGGATGGAGTCGAATTGCACATGGCGCACGGCTACCTCGTGCAGCAATTTTTATCGCCGCTCTACAATCGGCGCACCGACGAATACGGCGGCAGCTTCGAAAACCGCGTCCGGCTCGCGCTGGAGATTGCCGAGGCAGTGCGCAGCGCCATCCCACGCTGGATGGCGCTCGGTGTGCGGCTGAGCTCAGAGCTGCTCGACGGCGGAATGACGCCTGAGGATGTGGGACGTGTCGCCTGTCTTCTGCAGGATCGCGGCTTAGTTGATTATATCAACCTGACCACCGGCACGGACTACAACCCCCACAAGGTCATCGCCGCGATGCATGAACCGGTGGGTTACGAATTGCCGTTCGCCATTCCGGTCAAGAAACAGCTTCGCTTGCCGGTGCTGGTGACAGGACGGTTCCGGACGCTGGAAGAAGCGGATCAGGTGATTGGCCGCGGCGACGCAGATCTCGTGGGCTTGACGAGAGCGCACATCGCCGATCCTGACATCGTGCGCAAGACGCTGGCGGGACGAACGGAGGAAATTCGTCCTTGTATCGGCTGCAATCATGGCTGCGTGGGCGGCCTGCTCACGGTTGGGCGGATCGGCTGCACAGTGAACGTCGCTGTCGGCTACGAGGCGACGTTGTCCGAGGATCTGATCGTGCGCGCGAGCGTACCCAAGACCGTGCTGGTGGTGGGCGGCGGTCCCGCCGGTATGGAGGCTGCGCGCATCGCGGGGTTGAGCGGACACCTCGTGATACTCGCCGAAGGGAGCAGCGATCTCGGCGGTTGCGTGAATATTGCCAAGCGCGCGCCGCGCCGGATCGGCATTGGCGATATCGTCGACTGGCAAGTGCGGGAAGTGTACCGGCTCGGCGTCGACGTGCGCCTCGGCACCTACATCGAGGCGGCCGATATCAAGGCCATCGCCCCCGATGTCGTGATCATTGCCACCGGCTCGTCGCCGCGCATGGATGGGCGGCAAATGTTCGTGCCGGGCCTGATTGCGCGCGGCATGGATCGCTCGAACGTCGTGTCCAGCCACGAGCTCTTGCTGGCCGGCAAGAGCCGCAATTGGGGCAGTGCAGCGTTGGTCTATGACGATATGGGGCACTATGAGGGCGTGGCCGCGGCCGAATTCCTCATCGAGCGTGGGGTCGCGGTGACCTACGCCACCGGCCACAGCAGCTTCGCACCCAAGCTCGCTGCGAGTCTCTCCACCGAGCCTGCCCTGGAGCGCCTAGCGAAAGGAGACTTCCGCCTGATGACTTACGCCAGCTTGTTGAACGTCGAAGAACGGCACGCGACCCTCGTGTTCCGTTACGGCGGCGCCAGTATCGATGTCTTGGCGGACACGGTGGTGTTCGTCTCGCATAACGCTCCGAATCGGGACTTGCTCGACACATTGGACGGCTTCACGGGAATGGTCATTCCGGTCGGCGATGTACGCAGTCCACGCTATTTGCAAACGGCGATACGGGAAGGACACCTGGCCGCGCGGTCAATTTCCGCGGCCACTGCGCACCAGTAATCAGCGGCCACCCGCGAGGGCATCGCTCTGCCAACTGCACTCCCGTCGGTTCCCTCGCTCGCGCGTCAACCTCGGACCAGCACCGACTCCTGAGTCCAGGGTGCGACCTTTGCCGATTTGTCCTGAAATGCTTGCGGCAGTTCCTCGACCATGTCCCAGGCGGCGCCGAGACGGCCATAGCCGATGAAGAAGGCGATGAACATCCCTAACTCGACGATCTCAGCTTCCGTATAGAAGCGGCGAAGGTCCGCGAAGGTCGCATCGTTGATGGAGAAATGATCGGTGGCGGACAGATCGGCGTAATGGATTGCGCATTTCTCCGCATCGGTGAGGCCGGGCGCTTCATGCGGTTTTTCCAGCGAACAGACCATGCCTTCGGTGAGACCGTCATCCACCGCTGATTGATAGCGGATGGCCATGCAACTACGGCATTGGTTGTGAAAAGCCACTCGAAGCCGGATCAGTTCGATCAGCCGGCGCGGCAAGGTACGGTCCTGCCACAACGATGCGCCAAAGGTGGCGAGCGCCTTGGCCATGCGAGGCGCGTGCGCCATGATGCGGAGCAGCCCCTGCTCCAATGGCGTGGCACCCTCGGCTTGAGTCAGTGCCCGCAATTCAGCGTCCCATTGCTCCACGGGCACTTTGGTAAGTCTCGTCATGATCGTCTCCGGAATTTCGCACACAAAAGGGCTGGAAAGCTACGCTCTTCGACGAAATTAGCGCGTCGCAACCGGTGCAACTACTGTTAGTTTCGTTAGATGACATCGGCCAAAACCGGGCCAATGATGCACGAATGAACCTGAACCGACGTTTTCTGCTGTCGCGCCGCCCGATCGGCACTCCCCGTCCGGATGATTTTTCACTCGTTCAGACGCCCATCCCGCAGGCGGCCGATGGCTCCTTCGTCGTTCGCAACCGCTACGCATCGCTCGATCCGGCACAGCGGGGGTGGATGGATGATGCCCCCTCCTACATGCCGCCGATCAAGCTCGGGGACCCGGTGCGGGCGACCACGGTGGGTCAGGTGCATAGTTCGGCGAACCCCGGCTTCGCGATCGGCGACTGGGTGCTGGGACTCAACGGCATCGAGGATTACTCATTGGTGGCGCCCGGGGGCTTCACCCAAAAGATCGACATTGCGCGCTCCCCTTCGCCCAGCTATTTTCTATCCGGCATGGGTGCCGTCGGTCTGACGGGGTACTTCGGATTGATCGAGGTTGGCAAGCCCCGGCGCGGGGAGACCGTGCTGGTCAGCGGTGCGGCCGGCGCGGTCGGCTCAGCGGTGGGCCAAATCGCCAAGATCAAGGAATGCCGCACCATCGGCATCGCCGGTGGTCCGGTGAAATGCAAACGCCTGATCAGCGACTATCACTTCGACGTCGCCATCGACTACCACGGCAAAAGTGTCACCGCGCTGTCGGCCGAGATCGCCACCGTGGCGCCCGGGGGCGTCGATATCGTGTTCGAGAACGTCGGCGGCGACATCTTGGACGCCGCGCTCATGAATCTGGCGCCGAAGGCCCGGGTCATTCTCTGCGGCTTGATCTGCGAGTACAACTGCGCCGAGGGCAAGATCGGCGCGCGCAATATCTGGCAGCTCATCGTGAAGCAAGCCACCATGCACGGATTTCTGATCATGGACTACGTTCCGCGCTTCGCGGAGGGCGGTGCGCAAATTGCCCGGTGGATCGGCGAGGGACGCATGCGCATCGATGAGGACATCGTCGAGGGCATCGAAAATACCTATTCCGCGTTCATGAAGCTGTTCAGCGGCGGCAATCAGGGCAAGCTTATCTTGAAAATCGCATGAGGCAGGGCGGCTCCAAGGCCGGGTCGCGCCCGTGACCGGCGGAGCAATGCAGGCGCAGTGAGCGACTTAAGCCGCCGTCCAACCGCCGTCGACGACGAGTTCGGAACCGGTGCAATAGCTGCTGTCATCCGACGCCAGGAAATAAGCCGCACCGGCAATCTCCGATGATTCGGCCAACCGGCCGTTCGGCGTGGCCGCCGCCAGTCCGTCGATCAAATCCTGCGCCTTGTCGGCCAGGCCCATCGCAACCCATTTCTGCATCCCGATTTCCAGCAACGGCGTCTTGACGAAACCCGGGTGAATCGAATTGACCCGAATGGGGGTGCGCTTCCTGGCGAATTCGACGGCGACCGACTTCGTAAACAGGCGCACCGCGCCTTTGCCGGTGTTGTAGGCCGACGTGTCCACGTAACCCACCAAGCCCAGAATCGAGCTGATGTTGATGATGCTCGATCCGAAGGGCGTGCCCTTCCCGGTCAGCGCGAGCAAAGGCGTGAACGTCTTGGTGCCCAGGAACACACCGTCCACATTGATCGACATGATGCGCCGCCAGGCGCTGTATTCCAGCGATTCGACCGCGCCGGTGCAATCCACCCCGGCGTTGTTCACGAGCACATCCAGGCGGCCGAGGCTTGCCCGCACGGAGCGCTCGGCCTGCTGCCAGTCAAGTTCCTGAGCCACATCGAGCCGGCAATAGCTCGCCTGCCCGCCCAATCGCGACAGGGTGGAGACTACGTCCTTGTCGCCCGGCGCCGCCAGGTCGGCCAGAACCACCTTGGCGCCTTCGGCCAGATAACGTTCGGCGATCGCGAGCCCGATGCCGCGCAACCCGCCGGATACGAATGCCACCCGATCCTGTAACCGTTTCATCACACCCCCATCATCCCCGCTGTGGTTGCACCGTCGATGCCGTATTCGGAGCCCGAAATGAAAGAAGCTTCATCCGAGGCCAGAAACCCGACCAAGGCGGCGACTTCTTCAACCTGCGCCATGCGCTTGAGGGGAGCCATGCCCTCGAATTGGGCTCGCGCAGATTTGGGATCCGGCGCCCGGTCGATGACGCCGCGGATCATGTCGGTTTCCACCACGCCGGGATGGATCGAATTGCAGCGGATCTTCGTGCCCTGATTGGCGCAGTGAATGGCCACCGACTTGCTGAGGGCGATCAAGGCCCCCTTGGTGGTCGAGTAGGCGATGAAATTGCCCATGGGACGGTAGGCGCTCATCGACGAATTGATGATGATCGAGCCCGTCGCTCCGCCCGGATTTTTGCGCATGGTGCGCACCGCGGCTTGCGCCGTCAGCATCACCCCGGTCAGATTCACGGCGACTATCGCATTCCATCCGTCGATGGTGATCGACTCGACGCTACCGTCCCCCGCTTCGATGCCGGCATTGGCAAACGCCACGTCGAGGCGGCCAAAACGGCTCAGGATCAGATCGCTGAAGGCGGGCCAGGCCGCGGCATCCTCCACCCGTTGCGCATGGAAATGGGCGCCGGTCTCGGCGCTGATCCGATCGGCCGCCTGTCGATTTGAACCGGTAAAAACGACACGCGCCCCATCGGCCGCCAGCCGCCGGACCGCGCCGGCGCCGATTCCCGAAGTTCCGCCGGTAACGAGGGCGACTTTACCTTCCAGGCGTTTGGACATAGAGGTTCCCGGGTTTGATTGGATTTCGCTGTGACGCAAGGATGACTCATTTTTCGGACCGCGGAATCTATGGTTTCGACTAGGTGACGGCCGACGGCGGTCACGCGATACTACGCTGCATCGCGCAAGTCCCTAAGACCCAAGGTTATTGCCCCTATGTCAAACACCGAGCGCCAATCCCCCCCAAGCGGCGGCCTCAAACGGTCTGCCGGAATCAGCTGGCCGGAATTGATGAAAGCCGATGCCCGGCCCGTTCCCGACTTCCTGGCGAAGGAAAGCTACACCTACCGTGGCTCCGAGCCGCTGCCGGCGAGCCGCTACACCAGCGCAGAATTCGCCCAGCGGGAACGCGAGAAAATGTGGCCCAACGTCTGGCAGTTTGCCGCGCGGGAAGAGGATCTGCCCGCCGCCGGCGACTACATCGTCTACGAAAACGCCGGACGCTCCTACATCGTGACCCGGCAAGATGACGGCTCGGTGCGGGCCTTTCACAACGTCTGCCTGCACCGCGGCCGCAAGCTCCGCACCCAGGACGGCACGGCCGACCAGTTTCGCTGTCCGTTTCACGGATTCACCTGGCACAAGAACGGCGCCTTGAAGCAGATCCCGTGCCGGTGGGATTTCTCCCACCTGAACGAAGACAAGTTGCACCTGCCCGAAGCCACAGTCAGCCGTTGGGCGGGCTATATCTTCCTGCGCGAGAATCCGAGCGGGCCGAGTCTTGCCGAGTATCTCGCCCCCTTGCCGGAGCACTTCAAGCGCTGGCGCCACGAAGAATGCACCACAGCGATCTGGGTGGCCAAGGTCGTTCCCGCGAATTGGAAGGTGACCATGGAGGCCTTCATGGAGGCCTGGCACACCGTCGTGACTCACCCGCAACTGCTGCCATTCACGGGTGATGAAAACAGCGCCTATTGGACCTGGGGCGACAACGTCAACGTCAACTTGGTGCCGTTCGGCATCATGTCCCCGCACGTCGATCCGAGCGGCAAGCCGCAGCAATGGATCGTCGATGAATTCATCAAATTCAACGGGCGTTCCGTAGAAAACTATGACGCAGGTTCGGATGCGTATTCCGTCAATGTGCCTGAAGGCATGACCGCACGGCGAGCGCTCGGACAGGCGATGCGCGAGAGCTACACCAAGACGTTCGGCCACGATCACAGTCAGGCGACCGATGCGGAACTCTTGGACGCACTCGTGTACAACGTGTTTCCCAACTTTGCGCCCTGGGGCGGCTACATGCCCAACATCGTGTATCGCTGGCGTCCTTGGCGCGATACCGATCATTGCCTGATGGAGGTGAGAATTCTGACGCGCGTGCCGCCGGGCCAGGCGATACCTCACGGTGTCCCCATGAAATTCCTGACCGACGCACAGCCGTGGACCGCGGCGCCGGAACTCGGCGTGCTGGGCGCCGTATTCGAACAGGACATGCAAAATCTGCCCTACGTGCAGGAAGGATTGAAAGCATCGAAGAACGGCGAGGTGAATCTCGGCGATTATCAAGAAATCCGCATTCGCCAGTTCCACCAGACCCTCGACAAATATATGAAGGCTTGAGCACAATGATCTTCGTCGCCGGCACCATGACCCTGAATCCGAACGTCCTCGAGGATTTTCGGCGCGATGTCGCTGCCATGCTCCCCCAGGTGAAAACGGAAAAAGGCTGTCATCACTATTCGCTGCTGGTTGAGGATGCCGCGATCGGCGTCGTGAACGTCCTCGAGCAATGGGACGATGACGCGGCGCTGACCACACACCTGGCGCAGCCGTGGATCGCCACATTTTTCAATCGCTACAGCGGCCACATGCGATCGCACACGCTGAAAATCTACGACATCGCGGGTGCGCGATCGTTGCCGGGGTTGTAGGACGCGTTTCGTTTCGCGTCGCCCCTAGAACTTGTATCCGATTCGTACGCCGTATACCCGCGGCTCGCGAGCCGTCGCGAACGACCAGAGTCCCGCAACGGTAAAGGCGGATGCAGTGCCTCGGTTGTCGGTGAGGTTGCGTCCGAAGACGGCGACGGTCGTTTCACCGTGCTCTCCAGGGATCGCCAACCCAATGCTGGCATCGAGCAGATTCTGCACGTTGGTCCGAACGCGCGCATCGTTCGACGTGAGCACGGTGGTCCCATCGTTCAGCGGCACGGGAATGCTGTCGTCGCGCGCGATTTGCTGATCGTAGGGCGCGATGTAACGATAGCCGAGGGTGGTCGTGTATTTGCCGTAAGGCACTTCGATTTGGTAGTCGGCGGACAGCGAACCGGTCACCTTCGGCGCATAGATCGGATCGACATTGGAATAGTCGAACACGTGCAAGCCGCTGGTGCCGGCGGCCGGATTCGCCCAGGCCTCGGCGTTGGTGAAACCCGAGAAATGGGCATTCAGGTAACCCATCGAAGCGCGTAGCGTCAGCGCATCGATCGGCTTGGCGGTCAAATCCAACTCCACGCCCTTGATTTTTGCGTTCGCGGCATTCTTTTCGATGGTGATATTGCCGGTCGAACCGCCGGACTCCGTGATGGTCTCTTGGATGTCCTTGTAATTCGTGTAGAACAAGGCGATGTTGGCCAGCAGGCGCCGGTCGAACCAAGCCGTCTTCGCACCCACCTCGTAGGACCAAACGGTCTCAGGATTGAAGGGCGTTACCGCGGATACCTGGGTTAGACCGCGGCCGTTGAAGCCGCCTGACCGATAACCTTCGGAAGCGCTCGCATACAGCATGTGGTCTTGAGTCGGACGGTAGTCGACCGACACTTTCGGAGTAAATTTGTTGAACGTCTTCGAATGATTGCCGAAATCCGTCAATGGGCCGAATAGCGCACCGAGAGGTACCCGCGTATCCAGTTGCTTCTTGTCGCCCGTCTCGCGGCCGCCAAAGTTCAGGCGCCACTGGTCGGCGAATTGCCAGTTGAAGTCGGCAAATATGGCTTCGCTGGTCGAGATGCCGGTGGTGACCTGCGAATTGTACAGGACGGTGGGATACACCGTACCCGGGAAGAGGCCGCCGCCTGTGTGTTGGCTCAACATGTAGTTGCTGTCGAAGAAATAGAGCCCGGCGACGTAGTCGAGTGACTTCACGATATTTCCGCTGGCCCGAATTTCCTCGGAGAGTTGATGGTAGACACCCCTGCGGTCGACGCCGTACAGCACAGGATCCGTCGAGCCCACGTTTTCGATCGAATGATCGGCCTCGCTGCGATAATTGGATAAAGACACGAGCTTGGTGAATCCAAGATCCCAATTCAGTTCCAGAGTCGCGGCCGGCGAACTGTATTTCGAGGAGTTCACGGGGCCAAAGACCGTATACAGATCCGTCGTGGTGTTGCGATTGCACTGACTGGGCGACACGATTGCGCAGAACACCTCGCCGGTCTTCGAGATGTTGGAAACCGCATTGTCGTACGTGCTGGTCTGCTTCTCCAAAGTGAGCAACGCGTTGAACGCATCGCTCGGAGTCAGCAGGAACGAGGCGCCGAAGTTCGTGTTGTCGCCGCCGCCGCCATTTTGGCCGGTATTGGCGTATTTCAAAAAGCCGTCCGTCGAAGTGTGGAACAGGAAGACCTTGGCGTCCAACAGACCCTTGATGAGCGGTGCGTTGAATACGCCGCGTCCGGTGATGGTGTTGTAGCTGCCGCCCTCCAATTCGAACTTGCCGGTGTACTCGTCCGCCGGGCGAGTCCGCTGCACGTTGATGACGCCGCCGATGGTGTTTCGCCCGAACAAAGTGCCCTGCGGTCCGCGCAGCACTTCGATCGACGCGATGTCGAAAAAGTCCAGCAGCTGACCGCTACTCGTGCCGATGAACGCGCCGTCGACCACCACCGCTACCGTCGGGTCGAAGGACTTCTCGATGTCGGCGAACGATAAGCCGCGCAGCGACATGTTCAACGCCTGACCGCCCGTGACTTGCTGTGTCATGAGCAAGTTGGGGACCATGCCTTGTATATCGGACATTTTGGTATTGCCCATCGCCTCCATCTGAGCGGTCGTTACCGCGGTGATGGCGATCGGCGTATCTTGAATGGTTTCTTTGCGGCGGCGAGCACTGACGACAATTTCCTCGATCCCTTCATGAGCAATCGCCGCGGGCGACGTCTCAGTTTCTGTGTCCCCGGCCGCGTTGGGATCCGGATCCGCCTTCGCGTATTGCGGCGCTAGGACAAGAAATGAGGCTGCGGCCACGAATAGCGGCCCGATGAGCGTTCTGACTGGCAATTGCATATGCGACTCCCTCGATATTCGTTCGAGATGCGCCGACTGTCGGTCAATCGCCTTCCTGGCGTTTGAACAACAAGTGGGATCTATTGTTCGGAGAGTCGGATAGTGCGGCTTTATTGGTGGTTCGCGAACTAGGACATTAGATAGGTCGGGGCCAAATCCTCGAATAATAGGCGCTCCGCAGGCATGCGGTCCTTGCCGGGGCTTTAGCGAGGCTAGGTTGCTGGGGCTATAGCTGCCAGGGATCTCTTACAGCGACGATCCGCCGTCGACCACGAATTCTCCGCCGGTCGCGAATGCCGACTCATCGCTGGCAAGGTAGAGCGCGATCGCCGCGATTTCCTCCGGCATGCCGAGCCGGCCGATCGGATGAGTCGCGACCCACCCCTCATACAGCGCCTGGGGGTCATCCACCTGCGCCATGACCTTCTCGAGCATCGCCGTGCGGATAGCACCGGGGTGAATCGAATTGCAGCGGATGCCGTAGCCGGAGCGGGCGTAATGCAGCGCGGCGGATTTCGTGAGGTGAGTGACTCCCGCCTTGGCGGCGTTATAGCCGGCCAAATCGCTTTGGGCGCGGATGCCGCACATCGATGACATGTTGATGATCGAGCCGCCGCGGTTCTTCATCAAATCGATCGCGTGCTTGCAACCGAGAAAAACCCCGACGAGATCGATCTCCAGCATCGTCCTGAATTGCTCGACGGCGAGTGATTCGACCGAGCCCACCGTGGTAATGCCCGCGTTGTTGACGAGAATGTCCAGACCGCCGAAGCCGGTCTTGACCGCGCCGAGCGCTTCGAGCCAGCTCGGTTCACGCGTCACGTCGAGCAGCTGAAAGCGCGCCGCGCTTCCGAACTCTTGTGCCAAGGCTCGTCCCGCCGCCGCATCGATATCGGCGATGACCACCGCCGCGCCCTCGGCGATGAAGCGGCGCGTGATCGCCTCGCCCAGTCCCGACGCCGCACCGGTGACCAGCGCGATTTTTCCGGCCAAGCGGCCCGTGACGTCGTTCACGGGCTCAGACGCCTTGCGCCTTGCCGCGCTGCGAATCGCGCAGTTCTCGCCGCAACACCTTGCCGGTGTGATTGCGCGGCAGGGCGCTGACCAATTCGATGGTTTTCGGCAGCTTGAACTTGGCGATGCGCGCTCCCGCCCACTCGATGATTTCCTGCAAGGTGGGCGCGGCGCCCGCGGCGGGCACGATGAACGCCTTGACCGCCTCGCCCCACTTGGCATCCGGCACACCGATCACGGCGACCTCGGCCACCCCAGGGTGACCGTAGATGGCGTGTTCGACTTCGGCCGGATAGATATTTTCGCCGCCCGAAATGATCATGTCCTTGACGCGATCCTTCAAAAATAGGTAGCCGTCCTCGTCCAGGTAACCCGCGTCGCCGCTGCGCAGCCACCCTTGCGCGTCGATCGCCTCGGCACTCTGTGCAGGCATTTCAAAGTATCCGGCCATGTTGGCCTGCGCACGGATCGCCACTTCGCCCGTCGCGCCGGGCTGCAGCGAATGCCCCTGTGCATCGAGAATCTTGAGTTCGACCCCCGGCAGCGCCTTGCCGACCGAGCGCAATCGTTCACCCTTGGCGGGATCGTGATCTTCGGGGGCAAGCGCCACGATCGTTCCGGACGTCTCGGTCATGCCGTACATCTGCACGAAGCCGCAGCCGAAAACCCTCGAACATTCCGTCAACAACTCGACCGCCAGAGGTGCTCCGCCGTAGTACAGATAACGCAAGAAACTGAAATCGGCCGTTTTCGCGAGCGGATGGCGCACGGCGATTTGCATTGCCGTCGGCACCATCATCACCTTGTTCACGCGATTGGCGAGCAATTGATCGAACACGACGTGCGGATCGAACTCGCGCAAGATCACGCCGGTCGCGCCATGCTGCAGCGTCCAAAGGCCCCATCCCGTGCCGCTCACGTGCGCGACGGGCATGGCGATCAGGCTGACGTCCTCAGCCGACCAGCGGTACCAGTCCGGCAGGAGCTCAGGATGTGCGCGCAGGCCGAACAAGCTCTGATGAGTGAGCATGGCTCCTTTCGGCCGGCCGGTCGTGCCGGACGTGTAGAGCAGCAGCAGCGTCTCGCGACAATCGACGAGCGGATCGACGGAGTCGCGAGCCTGGCGATCGCGCCACGCAAGAAACGTGTCCCGAAGGCCGCCGGTGATCAGCCGTTCAATGTGCGGCGCAACAGTCAGGGCGGTCGCTTCGAACTGCGGCTCCGCGAGCAGGAGCTTCGGTCGTGCGTTTTCCAGGATGTAGCCCACTTCGGGGGCGGCGAGCCGCCAGTTCACCGGCACCGTCACCGCACGCGCCTTTGCCGCGCCGAGAAAATATTCGAAATAGGCCAGAGTGTTCTTGCCTAGATAGGCTACCCGATCGCCCGGCTTCACGCCGCCGGCGATCAATCCATGGGCGATCTGCGCGGCGTGCCGGTCAAGGTCGGTATAAGAACGCGAGTCGCCCTCGAATTTCAACGCGATCTTAACGCCATGCGCCTCGACCTGGCGGCGCAACAGCTGGTTGAGCGTATCGGTTGTCATTGGATGAAATCACCCTTGCTCGGCGCGAAACGGCTTTGATCCCCGGCAAGCATAGCCTGCGCCGCCGATAGTGCGGATATCAACCAGCTAGTAGTATTCGCAGGTTCAAGTTCGGGCGCCATTCGTTAGAACATCAACGCTGCAGCGGCCGCTGCCGCTGGGGAGCACTCTATGAACGTCAACGCCGACCGCCCCGACAAGATCACCGAAGCTGCGCTGCGCAATGATCCGATAACCCCGGAGCGCTATACCTCTCGCGAGTATTTCCGCAACGAATGGCGGCGCATGTGGATGCGGACCTGGCAGATCGGCGGAATGTCCGCTCAGGCGCCGGAAGCCGGCGATTATTTGGTCGCTGATCTAGGCCCCGAGTCGATCCTGATCATCCGGCAGGACGGCGGCGCCTTCAGGGCGTTCTACAATGTCTGCCCGCACCGCGGCACGAGAGTCCTGTCCGGGCCGGATGGACACGCGGATCGGATCACTTGCCCCTATCATGGCTGGCAGTTCAATCGCACCGGCGCCGTCGTCGCCGTGCCGAACGCCGATGACTTCCGGCAAGGAGATCCTTGCAAGAAGCAGCACCTTGCCGAGATTCGTTGCGAGGAACTGTTCGGCATGGTCTGGTTCAACATGGACGCGAAGGCCCCCGCGCTCGCCGCCAGCTTAGGGCCCGCCGTGGTGAAAGAGATCAGCTCCTACCGCATGGAAAAGATGGTCCGCGTGCTCAACATCACCGCCGAAGCCGAATGCAACTGGAAACTCATCACCGACAATTTCAATGAAGCGTATCACGTACAAATCTTGCATCCGGAGCTCATCCCCTACATCGAAAACGACGGCAACACCTGCCAGTTCGATCTCTTGGACAACGGCCACAACCGCGGCTGGTTTCCCGCCTATCAGCCCTCCAAAATCTACCCCGACGATTCGGTTGCAGAACCTCTGATCAGCTTGATGGCGGAATGGGGTCTCGATGCAGCCAAATATCAGGGCAAGCAGGGCTTTGCGCGCATCCGCACCGACATCCAGAAACAAAAGCGCAAGCTCGGCCCCGCGCGTGGATTCAAGCACTACGATTATCTTGCTGATTACCAGCTCAGCGATTATGTCATCTACAACCTGTTCCCGAATTCCGTGATCACCGTGGGACCGGATGGGGTGCAATTGCTGCGTCCTCGCCCTCATCCTTCGGATCCTGGAAAGTGTTTCTTTGATCACTGGTGGATGGTGCCGGAAATCGAAGGCCGGAAATTCACGCCCTCGCCCGCGGGCGGCCCGGATCTCCCGGTGACGGATGCTGCATTGGAATTCGTGAAGTACGGAGAAAAATCATTGGGCCGCACCGCCGATCAGGATCTCAGCATCGGAGCGATCCAACAGATGGGGTTGCACTCGGCGGGGTTCGGCAGCTTTTATCTGTGTCACCAGGAACGGCGAGTTCAGCATTTCCACGAAGTTCTGAATGACTACATGGCGGCGGCTGGTTAGGCGGGCGCGAGCGCATACGGCGGATTACCCGCCGCCCGTCGTTATTCCTGCTGCACCAGCTCCGCATCGTCAGGCAGGGGAATCCATTTTTGCGCGCTTTCCACCCAGTAATGGGCCGTCGGCCTCAAGTCGGAAACGTCATCGAAGGTTCCGGCCTTGACGAAAATGATTCCCTGTTCCCGTGCTCGTTCCGTATCGGTGAGTACCGGAGATCCGCACCGGCCGCAAAATTGGCGGAACACCTTTTGGCCGCTGGTCCCACGGTCCTCATAGGTCGTGAGTTGGCCCTCTAGGCGCAACGCCGATCGCTTGAACACGGCGACCACGGATAGGGCGCTGCCCGCCTGCTTCTGACAATGCCGGCAGTGGCATACGACCGTGGCGAGGGGACTGGCCGGAACGCTATAGCGGACGTTGCCGCAGAGGCATCCGCCCGCGCGTGTTGGGGTTGCGCTCGCTTCTAGCACGAACACATCGTCTTGTTGGGCTGCAGATGGAGAGTGTTGATGCGATCAACTCTGAACTCTCTTCGATGTGCGCGCACCTATGAAAAGCGTCAGCCAATCGTCAACGCGATCAAGATAAAAGCACATGCCCTAGCGCATTCGCCAGTTCCGGCGCCACTGTCGCCGACATACAGTGCGGGCAGCGATACACGAAGCCATGCCGAAGCCATTATTCGGCGTAATTGACCGCGTGGTTCATGCCTGCAGCTCGGGTGCAACGCGGTATCCGGCCGGTCATAAGACAACTACAGAGCTCTGGGGAGAGTACAACGATGGTCACGATAATTTGCGTGTTTCGTTCACCTATTGCCCTCGTAACCGCGGCGCGCGCTGGATTCGGCACGTTGGCGGGCGCCGCGGCACTGCTGGTCCTTGCGCTGGTGCAACCGGCCCTCGCGGCAGATCCGCCGGCCACAACGGCCCAGATCGGCACGGAAACGGCCGCGGCCAATGTGAGCGAGTCGAGCGGTGTGCTCGAATCGATTACCGTGACGGCGCAAAAGCGCTCCGAGAACATACAAACCGTACCCATCTCGATCGCCGCGGTGACCAGCGCGACCATCGAGAACGCTCACACCGTCAACCTCGAGGCCTTGAGCGGTGTGGTTCCGAACGTGCAGATCGGCCATTTCTCCAATAACCCCGATTCCGCCGTGTTCAACATTCGCGGCATGGGCGTGATCGAGCCCGATCCGTATGCCGGTCAGACGGTAACGGTCGTGGTCGATGGCGTCCCGCAATTCTTCAACATGATCTCGCTTCCGGATTTGTTCGACATCGAGCGCATCGAGATCCTGCGCGGACCGCAGGGCACCTTATTCGGTGCCAACACGACGGGCGGCGTCGTGAACATCATCACGGAGCAGCCCACGGGCAACTACGAGGCCAAAGCGGTTGCGACCCTCGGCAACTACAACCGCATGGACGGCGACTTCGCCGTGAACTTTCCCCTCATTTCCGACGTCCTGGCGGCCAAAGTGAGCTTCCTGCACCACAGCGAGGATGGCTATGTCACGAACATCGTGAACGGTCAACCGATGGGAAATGAGAACGTGAACGCGGTGCGCGCCTATTTGAAATACACGCCGAACGCTGATTTCAACGCCACGTTGATCGCAGAATACGACCACTCGGCCAATGGATCGCCGATCGTCGTGCAAGGCGCGATACCGGGCGAGGCCGAATACGTGGCTCCGGGCACCATACTTCCCGGTGATGCCGCCGGCCAATACCCATCCCCCTGCGTCCCGGCCGGCCACCCCTGCCGTGCCCCCAGCACCTTCTACTCGGCCAGCACCGTACCGGATGTGTCGATCAGCAATATTCATGCGACGACGTTGACGATGAACTTGCATTCCCCCATCGGCGATCTGACCAGCATTACGGCCTACAAGAGCTTCCTCGAAGACAACTACACCGATCAGGACGGAACCGTGCTGTTTCTCGATGCCACTCACCGGGTGACCCACGGCTACCAGATGAGCGAGGAATTGCGCGACAGCATCAAACCCACGTCAGGAGTTCAGCTGATCGTCGGCGGGTTCGTCATGTACGATCACTATGATCACAACCAGAATTTCCTCATTCAATTCGCAGTTCCCGGCTTTTCGCAGATCAATCTGCAAAACCAGGGCAACCATTCCGAATCGCTGTTCGCTCAGGGCTTTTTCGACCTGACCGACAAGCTGCGCTTCCAGGCCGGCCTTCGCGGCAGCCGCGAAACCACCGACATGACGGCCAGTTTGACGAACTACATCAATCCGAGCGGGGTCGCGGCCTTCACCGGCAACAATTTGCTCGGAGGATTCACCACCCGCGGGAACAAGACGTGGACCAATGTCGGCGGTAAGACCGGGCTCGATTACAAGTGGACCCCGGACATGATGACCTATATCTACTATGCGCGCGGCTTCAAGTCCGGCGGCTTCGTCGGCCGCGTGGGCGTTCCGACCGATATCGGACCGTATAACCCCGAGTTCGTCGATACGGTGGAGGCGGGGCTCAAGAGCGATTGGCTCGACCATCGTTTACGCATCAACGCGGCGGTGTTCTACAACAAATACCGCGACCTGCAGCTCGCCGAGATCTATTTCACGAACGGCGGCACGACACAAGGCAATACCATCTTGAATGCCGCGCAAGCGAAGACGGAAGGCGTGGAATTCGAGGTACAAGCCGCGCCCACCGACAACTTGAAACTCAATGCGTCGATCGCGTATCTGTATGCCAAGTACACGACGTTCAATTTCGTCAACTCGAGCTTGCCCGGCGCGCCGCCCGAGAATCTATCAGGGCGTGATCTTCAGGATGCTCCCCATATCACCGCGAGCGGCGGTTTCAGCTATTCACTCAGGATCGGTCCGGGCAAAGGCACGCTGGGTGTGACGGACCGCTACACCTCCTCGAAGTTCGAGGAAGCGCTCAACGATACGCCTCGCGCGACGATCCAGCCGACGAACTATATCGATGGCACGCTTGATTGGACCCCGGCGGACGGCAAATGGACGGCGGGCGTATGGGTGAGGAACATCGCCGACAAGCACTATATCGCCAGCGTATACGATTCGCCGGGAACCCTGGGTCTGGTGAATTACGCAGCACCGCGCGAGTTCGGTGCGACGGTACGCTATAGCTGGTAACCGCATCAGCGCGACAGATACTTATCCAACGTCTGTTGGAACTGGCGGATGCGTATCTCCTGATAATTTCCGAGCTGCACCTTGCCGTTCTTCGAGCCGATCAGTCCTTCCTGGATTTTCGGGAGATTGCGGAAATCCTGATCGATGACCGACCCCAGCACGCTCATTTCCGCCACGGACGCCCACGGTTCATCCGGACCGAGCATCCGCATGGCAATCGAACGCGGTTTTTCCCTTCCCGCCGGCACGCGCGTCAGACGCCGCACCTCCATCAAGGTATGGTACTGGTCCGGCCAGGGCCGCCAGCGAAACAGCGTATTGGGGGGAAACCCTCCCCACGGCGCGAAGTTGGGGAAGACGTTGTAGGTGATGGCATCCACCATCTCGGCATCGCTGATACCGCTGTAGTCGCGCTGCACCGCTTCTCCCAGCCGTTGGCGATTGACCTCGGCAAGGCCCTGCCGCGCGGTCTGGCCGGGTGCGAGCTCGATGCGCAAATCTGCCGTCGCCGCACGTCCGTTGTACTTGAGCATCTGCTGCAGCAGCGCCTGCTGAGTGAGCGGCTCCCCGCCTCGATACGGAGACGGCACCGCAAATGGCGTCAATGCGAGATTCACGTGATCGCCGTAGATGTTGTACTTCGTATTCGCGTCACCCGTGAAATCTACGATCTGCCGATGCGTGACCGCAGAGTGCCACGCTTCCATGAACGCCTCGCACGCCACTTTCCAGTTGGCGCGAACTACTTTTGCGGCCCAGACCGTGGTTACGCATTCTTCATTCGCCCAGCGCGCGTGATGCCTCGGCAATGGGTGCAGGTACTCTTCGAGAGTCGGTCCGCCGCTATTCTCGCGCAGGAAAATGAATCCCTGCCAGCGGGCGACCTCCGCTTGCGGCAGGCTCATCTCTTGATCCTTCAGATGCGCGAAATCCCAGGGACAGGGAATTTCCTTGATCCGGCCGTCGAGCTGCCAAGTGAATCCGTGGAACGGGCACCGCAACTCGTCGACTTTTCCGCCGACGTCGCGCAGCTTTCGGCCGCGATGCAGACACGTGTTGTGAAATGCGCGTACCGAGCCGTCCCGCTGACGGGCGAGCACGTAGGAGCGCCCTGCATTTTCATACACGGCGACGTCGCCCGGATCGGGCATCTCCTCATCACGCGCCGCGAACTGCCAGACGTTCGGCCACATCTTTTCGAGCTCGAGCCGGAAGAATTCAGCGCTCGTGTACCTCGACGCCGCGATGGGCTCCGATCCCAGATACTTATAATGGTCTTCGAGAAGAAATGACGGCACCGGATTTGTATCCGCAGCCGCATAATCGTCCCATCCGGGTCCCGGGCAGCGTCCCAGCACGATATTTTTCGGATCCTGATCGTTTCGATCGTTCATATGTCACCTCCGCCGCTTGCGCAGACGAGCGATCCCGCCCGACGAGCGATCCTGCCGAATGTATAGCAAATCGCCGGGCTCGTCGGTCGCTGTCGATTCTGTCAGTTGACGTGGAGCCGGCCGCACGTGACGACCCGGCAATCACACATCGAGCATCCGCCCGGCCGCCAATTCATGCAACAGCGGCACGCCTTGCAGGAAGCGCCCGAGATTCTCGAGGAACAGATCATCGCTGCGCGGCACGACGCCGGAGCCCATGCCGGCAATATGCGGAGTGAGGGCGATTTGAGGATGCAGCCAAAACGGGTGTTCCTCTGGCAGCGGCTCGACCGAACTGACATCGAGGACGGCATGGCCTACCCGGCCCACCGCCAGCGCATGCAGCAGCGCCGCCTCGTCGACGAGACCGCCACGGCCGACGTTGACCAGCAGTGCTCCGCGCTTCATCTGTGCGAGAAAATCAGCATTGACCAGGTGCTGCGTCGCACGCGTGAGCGGGACGGCGAGAACGACGACGTCAGCGCCAGGGAGCACGCTCGCAAGCGCATCAGGCGGCTCGATTGCATCCGCCAGCTCATGGGTACCGCGGGCACGCCGAACGCCGGTGATGTGGGCACCGAACGCGCGGGCCCGTTTTGCCACACCCTCGCCGATGGCGCCGAAACCGATGATCAGCCAGTTCGAGCCGGCAATTTCGGTGAACGGCAAGGGCGCCCACTGCTTCAACGCACGCATTTCGCGCCGCGCCGGCCCGCGCTGCAGATGGTCGAGCACGCCGTTCATGACGAAATCGGCCACGGCGCCGCTCGGGGCATGAGAAATCGTCACGCGGACCCCCCTTCGCAAGAGCTGCGCGAACACCGGAAGGTCGGTCCCGGCGGCGCCGCTCTGGAACCAGCGTAGATCTCCCGCCTCCAACGCCGCCTGCGCCAGCACGGGAAACAATCCATCGATGAATACGTCGGCTCCCGCCCACGCGATGACCGGCTGCGCCTCGGCGAGCGGCACGCTCGCACAGCCGTGGCGGAGTGTGCCGGAGGCATCGATCAGCACCGGATCAATCTCACCCGCCAGTGCGTGCAATCGCGCGCCCGCGCGGCGGTAAGCCGCCTCGGTCATCAGGATTTGATTCGGTTTGTCGGAAAGCTGGCGCATAATCCTATACTGATGTCAGCTCACTCCATCCGGCAGGTTGCTTACTTCGTCCCGGACGTCGCGGTCGCGGCGCGCGAGCATTCCCGGCAATTCGGCTCCGGCCCGTACTTCATCGCCGAGCATATCCCGCTTCGCACCGTACTGTATCGCGGCCGTGAGGCTGCGCTCGACCATAGCTCCGCCTACGGGCAATGGGGCGAAGTCATGATCGAATTCGTACAGCAGAACAATCCCGGTCCGTCCGCGTTTCACGACCTGTACCCCGAAGGCTCCGGCCGCGGCGGGTTTCATCACGTCGCGCTCATCGTCGACAGCCTGGCCGCATCGCGCCGCGAATTCGCGAATGCCGGCTTCGTGGAAGCGCTTTACGCCGAGATGAACGACGGCTTCGCCTTCGTCATGGTCGATGCGGTCGCGCGCTACGGGCACATGATCGAACTTTACCAAGGCGTTGCGACGCTGACGGGCTTCTACGACATGGTCAAGAATGCCGCGCAGGGCTTCACGGGCGCCGATCCCATCCGATACATCAAATTCGACTGACCCCGCATCGGGCGACTTGGTTTCCGGTCAGTTCTTCAGCGCACCTTCACTGATCCAGGATCGGATGAGCTTGATTTCGGCTGCTTCCAGCGGTCCGCCCTCGAGCGGCATGCGCATGCCGCTTCCACCCGCCTCGATATGCGTACCCTCGAGCTTGCGCACGACGTAGCTTTGATCCGGCTCTCCTGGCTTGACGCGCGGCAAAGGACTCTCCGTCGACGGAACTCCCACGAGCGTTTTGTAGGCGGCCGCGGGATACAGGGACAGGTGGCCGCCTTCCTCGCCGGTCAAATGGCACGGAGCGCAATGATCCTTGAGCAGCGGCGCGATGTCGCGTTGAAAGCTGACCTTCACCGCATCCTCCGCGAACGCCGCCCGCAACACCAGCCCGAGTACCAGACCGAGCGCCATCAGGCCAGTCGTCGCGCTCACACGCGTCGTTGTCATGGACTATGCCCGTTCACCCGAAGCATTGACGGCAGCGATATAAGCGAAGGTCATGCCGGGTCCGAGCGTTCCCCCTGCCCCATAGTAGGCTTCCCGCGTCGGGCTCGCGGCGCAGTTGCCTGCGGCGTAGAGCCCGGCGATCGGACGATTTCCCGGACCTAGCACCTCGCTCTTCTCATTGATGAGCGGTCCGGCATTTGTGTCGAGCGCGCCGGCCGCCAGAATGACCGCGTAATAGGGGCCGTGATCTCGAATCGGATACATCGTCGGGTTGGGCGTATCGTTGGGCGGCTGGTGACTGCCCTCGCGCATCACCGAGAAAAATCCCTGCCATACGCGATCGTAGGCGTGCGTGCCGCGATCGAACTCCGTGTCGCGTCCGGAACGCGCGAATCCATTGAAGCGCTGCACCGTCTCATTCAGGCGGGCGCCGAAATCGGGCGCTAACTTGACGCTGCCGGTCTTGGCGGCCAGCGCATCCAACCGTCTCTGCAAGTTGGCCGCCAAGGCGGCGAAATCCGCGCCTTCGATCAAATGGGCCGCGTTTCGTGCATCGGCCGGTACCGGATACTGTCCTCCGAAGGCATCGAGGGAGCGCTCGTCGAAAACCATGAACAGCAACTGATTCGGGTAGTCCTCGCGCGTCGCATCATAGGTGAAATGCACCCGCGTCCGATCATTGTAGTTGCGCTTTTCGTTGACACAGCGCCGGCCATACTTGTTCACCAGAATCATCGAATCGCAAGGCACGAAAAACACGCCGAGCCCCAGCGCGCGGTTTTCAAGCGCTTCCTCGAACACGATCTGCGTCCGCCAGGCAGAGCCCATGGGGCCCATTCGCGCACCGAGCGCACCCGCGATATCGACGAAGTCGCCGGTGGATTGCGGCACGGCGCATGAACCGTAGAGCATCTTCTGGTGCAGTTGGATGAGATCCGTATTATGCGCAAAGCCGCCGGAGGTGAAGATCACCCCCTTACGCGCGCGAACCCGGAGCGTTTTTCCATCCGCAGACGCCTCGACGCCGATGACTCGATCGCCGTCGTGAATCAACTTCATCACCCGATGTCCGGTCAGAATATGCGCCCCCTTGGAGGTAAGCCACGTTTCGCACGAGTCGACTATGCGTCCGCCGTGGCCGACGCGGCCGGCCAGGGCGTGTCCATGTTCATCGTTGGGAACGAGCGCACGCCCGCTGGGGACCTTGTTCTCGTCCAGATGATCGGCGTAATCCGGCGGTGCGTTGCCGCCGACCGTGAAGAGTCCGAAACTCACCGCACCCGTGCTCTGCAAATGGTCGATCATGCGCGAGCCGTTGTCGTAAAAAGCTTCGAGCAGCCTGAACGACTGCGGTTCGAGGCCGAACATCGGACTGTTCGTTGAATACAGATTGGGGTAGGAAAAGCGGCTCATGTATCTGAGACAATCTTCCTTACGATCTTCCTTACCGAGTTCCCGCAGCAGAGAATGATTGGGAATCCACGCCACCCCTCCGGATTTACGGGATGTTCCGCCCAAGATCGGCGCTTTCTCCAAAAGAATGACCTTGCTGCCGCGCGAAACGGCCGTCACGGCGGCCGTACAGCCGCTCGCTCCGCCGCCCACGCACACGATGTCTGTGTCGTGATCCCATGTGGCGTCCGACTTGGGAACCGTGGCCGCACGGGTGACCGCCGCGGCACCGGCCGCGAGCCCGAGGCCCGCAAGGATCTGCCGGCGGCTGATTTCGGATACGTCATCCTTCTGCGTCATGGTTCTCCCCCTTGTTTTGCCTTCGCAGCGGTTCGGTCCGCTGAATGACTGCTCGATACAGCCCTACTGATGCGTCGACTCGCTCTCATGACGCTTGCCCCTCGGCCTCTCGCAGCCAAGTGCGAGTCGCCCGCGCGGTGACCGACGCCCGTTCGCACGCATCGGGGTAGGCTTCGCGAAGAGCCTTGGATCGCAGTTCGATCGCGAGTGGAATATCTCTGGGCAGAGCGCGCAGCATGGCATGGAGCGGCAATCGGCCTTCGCCGAGCTGCATGCGCAGATCGATGGCGTCGATGATCACGGCGTTGAAATCCTGGGGGTCTGGCCGCTCGGCGGGGGCATCGCAAAATTGCGCATACGGCAAGAGCGCGGGCGGAACGGCCGCCACGTCCGCCGCCGTCGCACCGGAACGGTCGACATGGATCGGATCGATTAACAGCGCGCGCAAGGGATGCTCGACGGCATCGAGCACCGCGCGTGCCATGCCGATGGTCTTGACTTCGGTGAACACCCCGAATTCGAGGGCCACCCGAATACCACCGCCTTCGGCATGGACGCACAGCTCCGCGAGCCGCGCCGCGGTCGCGCTCAAGTCAGGGTCGGAGCTGACGCACAGGACGTTTTTCGCGCCGAGCTCCACGCCGATATCGATACAGCGTTTGTGCTCGCTCATGTCGCTTTGAGGCTTGATCCAGATGACTTCGACATCGAGCAATGGCAGGCCGCTGTCGGCGAGCGCCCTCTTCACGTCGCGAGTCAGTTGCGGGGTCCAGACAGGCGGCTCGATCCACAGGCCCACGGCGTCGAAGCCGCCGGCGACCGCCGCCTTGATCGTATCGAGCGGCCCGAACTCCGGCACGACACCCGAGGCGAGCGAGATAGGATTCATGCGGGGATTTCTTTCAGCGCCGCCAGCCGGCGGTTGGCGAAGGCCAGCGGGTGACTTGGATCGCAGACCTCCAGGATCTCGAACACATTGCCGTCGGGATCGCGGCCGTAGGTGCCGGCCACGGGCAGACCCGATTTGATCACCGGGCAATGCAGACGTACCCCCAGAGCCTCCAGCCGTGCGCACTCGGCCACGGCATCGTCCACGGCCACGCAGATGTGCGTGAAACCATGATCGATGACGGGGCGCTCCGGATCCTGCGGCTTGGGTGTGGGAGAGGAGAATTCAAAGAACTCGAGAAAGCTGTTGCCGGTGCGCAGCATCGCCACCCGGGCGGCGGTTCCTTTCACGGCCAGCATCCGGTCGAATGCGTCCACTCCCGCCCATTCGAATTCGAAAACTGTCTCGAACCCGAAAACGTCACGGTAAAACGCAACCAATCGCTCGAGGTTGGGTGTCGAAATCGCCGCGTGATGAAAGCCGATGATCGCCATGCTTTGACCCGAGCGAGGCGTGCGCATGCCCCTGGGCTACATAAATACTCAAGACCTGCCATGCTCGGCAACTGAGACTTTGCGCAGTTGCAAAGCTCCAGTCGCCCCGCGACAGTGGATTTCAATGCGCACGCCGGGTCGGCGTGACAGCGCGAACGAGGCGAATGACGACATGAGCGAAATCACTTTTCAGCGTGCGATCGCCGCCGCCGATCTGCCCGAAGGCCAGATGCGTGCCCTGCAAATCGGCGCGCGCAGCATCCTGCTTTGCCGCACCAAAGAGGGCTGGTACGCGCTCGACGATATCTGCACCCATGCCTACGCGAAAATGCACGAAGGACGGCTCCGCGGCAACCGGCTCATCTGCCCCTTGCATGGGGCATCGTACGATTGCCGCTCGGGTGCCGTGCTGGGCGCACCGGCCATCCAGCCCCTGAAAACCTATCCGGTCCGCCACGTCGGAGATGACATCGAAATAGGCGTGTAGTGGCTGGCGGGCGGCGCTCCGTGCGGTACTGCGCCCTCTGGCCGGATTCCTAATATTTTGTGTTGCGCGTAAACCCGCCGTCCACCGTGAGATTGACCCCGGTGATCCACGATGCCCGGGCACTCGCCAGATAGGCGACCGCATCCGCCACCTCTTCCGGCCGGCCGAAACGCCCTGCGGGATGACGGTCCCGGTTCGCGGCGAAATACTCCGGCATGGCCTTCTCCAGATAGTCCCATGAGCCGCCCTGCAAGTAGATCGGTCCCGGCGAGACGCTGTTGCAGCGTATCCCTTCGCGCATATATTCGAGCGCAAGCTGGTGTACGTAATTGATGACGGCCGCCTTGATTGCCCCATAGCTGAAGCCGCCGTCCTTGAAGGTGTGATTCTCGAACGCCGTAATCGTACCCAGCTGGACGAACGCGGAGGGAGCGGCGGCCTTGAGAAACGGATAGGCCGCGTCCCACATGGCCACAGAGGCTTTCAGATCCACGTTGTAGCTGATGTCCCAGCCTTTCGGGGAGCGCGGAATACCGCCGAGCGCACTGGAGCAAGACACGGCTATGTCGATGCCTCCCATCTGCGCCGCGGATTTCTTCACCCATGCCGTCACCGCATCATAGTCGCCGCAATCGACCACCGAACCATAGACCTCGCCGTGTGCCCGCAGCGCTTCGACCGCATCCTCGACTCCATCGCCCAGCAGCGGATTGCTGTGGATGTCGGGATCCGCGGCATTGGGGTCGCTGCGCCGCGCGCGCCGTCCACAGATGCATACGGCCGCGCGTTCGTCCAAGAACCGCTCCGCGATTGCGCGCGCGACGCCGCGGCTGGCGGCGCTGACGATAACTTTCTTGCCGGCCAGTTCTAGATCCACGATGACCTCGCATACATGAGTGGGTTGAATTTCAAATGAGGCGACTCTTGCAAGGGCGCAGACCAGGTACCTCGGTCTTGATTCGCACCACACCGCCCTTGCCCGGATGCTCAGCGTTGCCGCCCGTCGTTACATACAAGTCCGTCAAATCCGGCCCGCCGAAGCACACGCTCACGAGATGAGGGAATGGCAGCGTCATGGTGCGGTCCAATGCGCCGTCCGGGCGGTAGCGCAGAATGCGCGCGCTCCGCCAGCAGGCGACCCAGACGCCGCCTTCGCTGTCGACCGCCAAGCCATCGCAATCGTCGATGCGGGCGAACATGTCGGGGCGGCCGGGCATGCCATACTGTCCGAGAGAATAGGCCCAAATGCCCGCTGTCGATTCCGAGTGGTAGAGCATCCGGCCGTCCGGGCTGAAACCCAGGCCGTTGGAGACGGCCAATCCGTCGCGCAGGACGCACACGACGCCTTCGCGGGACAGATAAAACAGCCGGCCGCCGTCCGGCACTTCGTCCCGCTCGAACACCGCGGCGAAATCGACCGTGCCTCCGAACAAACCGCCGCTGCCGTCGGCCTCGATGTCGTTGATCGCGATGATGGGTACGCCGTCGAGCTCGGTCAAAATAGGGGTGGCCGCACCGCTATCCGGATTGACGCGGATGAGCCCACCCTTGCCGCTGCAGATGATGGAACCGCCTTCATCCAATACTGCTCCCCCGATCCACAACCGGTCGCGAAGCACGGTTTCTATGGCTCTGCCGGATTTGCGGCGGTAGTAGCCGCCGCCGGTCAGGTCGCTGAAATAGACCGTGCCCTCCTCGTCGACGCGCGGCGCCTCGGCGAATTGAAAGCCGTCCGCGACGACCACGAACTCCATCAACACCTCAGAGTGCTTGGATCGCACTGTTCTCGTTGATTTCGATCAGCTCGAACACATTGCCGAAGAAATCCCGCCCATAGGTGGATTTGAAGCCGAGCCTGCGCCCGCCCTCCTCTTCGGGCCCGCCGCTGTGTTTGGGGGGCGTGTGAAAGGTGATGCCCGCTTTCAGCATGCGCTGATAGACCGCATCGATATCCGCCACCTGCAGTCCGAAGTGCGTGTACCCAAACAGGTGGACCGGACGCTTCAAATCGGGAGCGGGAGCGCGCGGCGTCAGATATTCGAATACCTCGATATGGGTATTGCCGAGCCGCGCCATGAACTGCTTGCCCGAACAGTCGGGTAACCCAACGATCTCGTTGATGAAAGCATTGCCTTCGCCCCATTCGGCCGCCGAGACTTCCTGCGCACCAAGGAGCTCGATGTAGAATTTGCGCGCCCGATCGATGTCGGGCACGGACACCGCGATGTGATGGACACCTTGGATCTGACTCATGGCCATCCCCGCCCTAGTCGTTCAAGTATTTGTCGAGCGTCTGATGCACGTGCCGGATGCGCGATTCCTGATAGATGGACAATGTTTCTGCACCCTTCTCGCTCGCATACATCCCTTCACGCTGCCAGCGCATGATATTCGTATCCTGATCGAGAACGTGGGCGAGGAAAGGGTCCATGTCCTTGGCCACGCTGTAGGACTCATGTTCTTCGATGCGCACCACTTCCGCGACCTCATACGAGGAGCCGTCGGTCGGCTTGGGACGCAGCACCATCTGGTCGAACAAGCATCGGTCGTGCTCATCGCCATCGGGCCGAAATTGCTGGATCAGCGGCAAACCGACCGACGGATAGATGAACAGGTTGGGAAAGACATTGTATTTCAGCGAGTCGATCATCTCCGGCACGGAGCGCTTCGAGTAGTCCAGCCCGAATTCCTTGCTCATCTGCTCGCGCAACTGCTGCGCCATCACCCACCGCGCGGTCTTGCCCTCCGGCACCAGCGCCTTGACCGCGACGGCCGAGCGATCGCCGACCAGCATTTTGTCGAGTAGATCCTGCTGACTTTGCTCCAGCGTCGACGTCGGGCTCGGGCTCGCCATCGCGCACAGATCGCGGCTGACATGGTCGCTGAACACATCGTGCTGCATGTTCACGTCGCTCACGACATGCGTCATTTCAGGGTGCACCACCGGCGTGTGATAGGCCTCCATGAACGCCTCCTGGGCCAGCTTCCAATTGCCGGGCAGCCGCTTCTGCACGTGCGTGTGCACGTACCAGCCCGACAGATCCCACTTGCGGAAATGTTCGGGCAGCACTTCCAAATAATCGATCAGTCCCGGCCCCTGCGCGGAGAAATTCACGAAGATGAAGCCGTTCCAACTTTCCACCCGCGCCTGCCGCAGACGCGCCTTGTCCTTTTGCAGGTGTGGAAATTCCCAATCGCAGCGTACGCTCTTCAGGCTCCCGTCGAGATTCCAGTCCCAGCCATGAAAAGGACATTGAATACTCGCGGACCAGCCGCTGCTCTGCGAGGGCTTGAGCTTCGTGCCCCGATGCAGACAGCTGTTGTGATAAGCGCGCAGCCCTTGTTGAGTGCGCACGATGATCAACGACGACCGCCCCAGGTCGTATACGTAATAGTCGCCGACCTCGGGAACGTGCTCCTCGCGGCACGCGTATTGCCACACGCGCCGCCACATCTTTTGCATTTCAAGATCGAAGAACGCGCGATCCGTGTAGCGGCTGAAGGGAATGTCGGCGGTGGGCTGCGGCGGATTGCTGCGTTCACGAAGTACCGACGGCAGGTCATCTCCATCTGTCAGCGCGATGTCCTGATAGGTCTGCCCGACATAGTGGTCCCGGGCGCTCAGCACAGCATTGCTCATGGGTACTCCTTGGGTGAGGCCGTATTGTGATGGGGATTCGGTGCGGTGGAACCTGCGACTGTCCATAGGTTGCCGGTCCGATCGATCGAGTGCTCCGCGGGCCGGCTGCCTTCGGCTATCGGTTCCGATAGTCGATGCGGCGCCGAACCGGTGCTAGGTTAATGCCGAAAGGCACCTCTTTCTCCAACGACTGCGGCGCCCAAAGCCCGGTCACATTTCTCTGTTGATTAGGAGTAGCACATGGCCGATGTGCCGTTCGATCCCATCGCGACCTGGCAGAAACTCGTCTCCGATTGGGAAAAGCAGATCAACGAAGTCAGCGCGCGCGTCACGGGTACGGAGGAGTACAGCCGCGTAATGAACCAGACGACGAAGTTCACGGCGGCTGCCCGGCAGCATTTCGATCGGCAGATGGAGGAATTCTTGAAGACGGTACATCTGCCGAGCAAGGCCGACATGGCGGCGATCCACGATCGACTGGCCGCCATCGAGGATGCGATCGAGCAGCTCCGCCTGGCCCTGGACCGGGACAAGCGCGGCGCCGCGCCTCCCGTCAGTCGCAACCGCAAGCCCCAGGCGCCGTAATGACGGGTGGCGACGCGGCACAAGAGGAAATAAACCGCCGGGTACGCGTAGAGATCGACCGCGCAGTGCTGCGCAACATCAAAGGTCTGGAATTCCTGACCTCACCGAAGCAACCCGTGGGCGCGATGGCCAAGGATACGCTGCTGCGGCGCGGAACCCTGCAGTTCTACCGTTACCGCCCCGTCGTCAATGATGTCTATCGTATTCCGCTGGTGATCGTCTCGCCGACCTCCAATCGCGGCTACGTATTTGACCTCGCACGCGGCCAGAGCCTGGTCGAGTTCCTGCTTCAGCGCGGCTATGAGGTCTTCCTGATCGACTGGCTGCCGCCGCGCAGAGACGAATCGGGGCTTGGCCTCGCGGATTACGTGCTCGATTTCATCCCGGCTTGCCTCGCACGGGTGCGCGAGGTCACCGGCGAATCCACCGCCACGGTTCTCGGCTATTGCATGGGCGGTACGCTCGCGCTGCTGCATGCCGGCCTGCAGCCCGAGACCGTGGAGAATCTGCTGCTGTTCGCGACGCCGGTCGACTTCGAGCAGATGGCGCTTTTCCGCCTTTGGGGCTCCGAAAAATACTTCGATGTCGATCGGCTCGTCGATGCGCTCGGAAACATTCCCGGCGAATTCATCTTGAGCGCCTTCGACATTCTGCGCCCGGCCAATCGCACCGCCGGCATGCTGCACCTCTGGACCAACATGTGGAACGACGATTACGTGAAATCTTACCGACTGTTCGACCGCTGGGCCGCGGAGACTCTGCCGATCGCCGGGAAATATTTCAGCGAAACGACCAAGTCGTTCATGTGGCGCAACTCCATCATGAAGGGCGAAACGGTCATCGGCGGACATCGCGTCGACCTGTCCCGCATCACCGCACCGGTGCTCAGCATCGTTGCGCAGCATGATCACGTGGTTCCATTGCCGGCGGCCCACCCCATCATGGATTTGGTCAACTCCAAGGAGCGCGAGGAAATCGTCGTCAAGGGCGGCCATGTCAGCGTCGTAGCCGGTCCGGCGGCCGTGACGCGCATCTGGCCGTCCATCGATCAATGGCTGGGAAAGAAAAGCGTATGAGCAACGAAACGAACAATTATCCGCGCCGCGTGCGCTGCATGGGCACCGAGCTCGAGCTGCGCATGATGACGGCCGGTGATGCCGAGGCCGTGCTGGCATTCGCCGCAGCACTGCCGCCCCACGACCTGATCTTCCTGCAGCGCGACATCCGAAATTCCAAGGTGGTCGCCGCATGGATCGAACAAAGCGCGCGCGGCGCGATCACGAGCGTGCTCGCGCTGGCGGATGGCACCGTTCGCGGGTGCGCCGCCATCGTCCAGGACGAATTCAGCTGGTCACCGCACGTGGGCGAGCTTCGGGTCGTCGTGAGCGAAGACATGCGCGGCAGCGGCCTCGGGCGTCTCTTGGTGCAGGATGCATTCGCCCTCGCGGTCTCCCGCGGTCTCGGAAAACTCGTGGCGCGAATGACTCCGGATCAGCGCGGAGCCATCGCCGTCTTTCAGGAACTCGGGTTCCAGGGCGAAGCGCTGCTGCGCGACCACGTGCGCGATGCTGCGGGCGCGACCCACGACATCGTCATATTCAGCCTTGACGTCGCGCGCCGCCACGCGCAGCTCGAGACTTACGGCTACAGCGAAGTGTTCTGATCGCGGGCGAATGGCGACCAGGCTCGCTCCGGCTGCGCCAACCGGTCTGCGACGATGCGGTAGACCTCGGGGTTCACCACCATGCCGAGATGGCTGGAGTGCACCTCGATATTTTCGGTCTGGTGGTCGGGACTCGCGATGCAATTCTGCCAGGCGGTGATGCCGTCCGTCTTGCTGTACAGCGCGGACGATGGCATCGGCAGCGGCAGCGCACCCAGGGCAAAGCGTCGCATCTGCGCCGGCGAATCGACTCTGTTGCCGCTCAACCACTCGTAAATCCTGGCGACGTTGGTGGCGTGGGGATTGCCGCAGAACGGACTGGCGATGGTAATGACCTGGCGGACAGCCTGCGGGACGCGCCGCGCTGCTTCGCGCGCGATCACGCCGCCCAGGCTCCAGCCGACGAGGCTGACTTTTCGGCCTGTCGCTTCCGCGATCTTGTCGATTTGGCGGGTGACATGCTGGCCGTGGCCTCCCGCCGTCTGGTAATCGAGATTCCAGCCGAGTCGCCACGGGTGCACCTCGTACCCGAGCGCCTCCAGAAATGCGCGCAACCACGCCGTGGACCGGTCATTCGAGGCAAAACCCGGCAGGACGAGGACCCCGTGTCCATCGCCGCTCGGCGCCGCAGCAAGCATCGGACCCGACAACATCAGGCTCCAGCCTTCGAACCCGGCGCGGAGCATTTCCAACGCCGCCAGGATGGCCGGCGGGCGGGTGATTGCGTTGATTTCGCTCGACATACTAGTTGTGATCCTCCCGTACGAGGAATGTTGCATTCCGGTGATGCACTGCGCAAGCAGCACTAATCATAGTTGGGACCGGGTTCCGCCAACCGCCTGTCGGTCAGAATCGAGTGTCGGGGAAACTTCGGCTTGCGCTGGACGCGCGCAAGCCTACTGCATGTGCTGGCCGCCATTGATCGCGATATTGGCCCCCGTCAAAAATGCGGCCTCCTCGCTCGCGAGATAGGCCACGAGGCCGGCCACTTCTTCGGGCTTGCCAAGTCTTCCCATGGGAATCTGGGGAATGATCTTGGAATCCAGCACCTCTTTGGGGATCGCCGTCACCATTTTTGTGCCGATATAGCCGGGTGAGATGGTGTTGACTGTCACGCCCTTACGGGCGACCTCGAGGGCCAGGGCCTTGGTGAACCCGTGCATGCCTGCTTTGGCCGCGGAATAGTTGGTCTGTCCGAACGCACCCTTCTGGCCATTGACCGACGAGATATTGATCACTCGTCCCCAGCCCCGATCCACCATGCCCTCACAAACCTGTTTGGTCATGTTGAAGCACGAGTCCAGGTTCGCGTGCATCACCGCGTCCCAGTTGATTTTGTCCATCTTCTTGAACGTCATATCCCGCGTGATGCCCGCATTATTCACGAGCACATCCACCGGCCCTAGATCTTGCGTCAGTTTGCGGATGCAGGCTTGGCAGGACTCCCAGTCGACGACATCACAGGGATACGCGTAGAAGTGATATCCCAGTTCTTTCATCGACGCCAGCCAATGTTCAACCTTTGTGTTGCTCGATGAGTAGGTGGTTACGACGGTGTCGCCGAGAGCGGCGAGTTTGATACAGATCGATTCGCCCAGACCCCCCATGCCACCCGTGACCAGCGCGATTCTTTTTGTCGTTGCCATATAGATCGCCTCCTAAACGTATCTTTTGTTCCTTTAATTACCCGTGGCTAGACCGTCCAATACCAGTGTCACGCCGATTGCACTCCAATAGCAAGAACACTCGGGTAAAGCCGGCCGGGATTACTTTTGCAGCACGTACTCGCCGGGCGCATCGGCGATTGGTGGGTAGCCAGCCTCGGCTGATCACGCATGACCGTCGCATTGCGCCCTGCCGCGCGGTCTTAGCGGATACTGTCGATCAGGGCCTTCGGATCGTAAACCACACCTGCCTTGATCACGCGTTCGGCGCGGCTCAGATTCGCCACATCGATCAGCGGATCGGCGTCGAGCAGTACAACATCGGCCAATTTGCCGGGCGCGATTGCACCAAGATCCGATCTACCCATTGCCCTCGCGCCGTTCGTCGTCGCGCTGCGCAGAATCTGCAGCGGTGTCAAGCCGGCATCGCGCATGAGTGCCATTTCGCGGAACACTGACGGACCATGCAAAGTGCCGATGTTGCCGGCATCCGTGCCCATCACGATAGGAATGCCGGCATCCCAGAGCACTTTGAGATTTTTTAATGCGAGGGTTGGCGCGCGCGGCGGAGTTGCATCCGCCATCGACTTGGCGACGCGTTCTGGGATCAGATCCTTCGGCATGCGATCCAGATCGTGCATGGCGGCCAGAATCTGCGGGTCGGCCAGGCGCTGCTCCTCGGGCGTCGCCTGCCAGCGGTTCGACAACGCGTATTGGTAGCCGTTGGCTACGAACAAGGTCGGACACAGCAGCGCATGGTTCGCGCGTGCGAGCCGGATGAATTCATCGTCGACCGGCGCGTCGGACACGGAGTGCACGAGGTAGTCCGCACCGGCGCGCAGCGCTGCTTTTGCCGTGTCGAGTTCGGTCGCGTGCACGGCCAGGCGCACGTGTGCGGCGTGTGCGGCGTCGGCCGTGGCCTTGACGATCGCTTCCTGTGCGGCCATGTCGTCGCCGGGCCGATGAATGAACCAGACCTTGATGAAGTCCGGCTTGCGTTCGAGTTCGCGCCGCACCAGATCGCGCGCCGCCGCCGGAGAGTCGACCTTGATGATCGGCGGGTCATCAAGGTCGAGCTGCGGCCGCGCGACCATCGAAATCAGCGGACCGGTAGTTGCGACGCGCGGCGCTGCGTCGCTCCTCTCGGCCGCGGCGCGTACGTCAAAATTCCAGAACGGTCCGCCGACGTCGATCACGCCGGTCACGCCGCTGGCAAGCCAGACCTTGAATGTCGCCGCGAGCCGCGCCTTGTTGCGCGCGGCTTCGCGCGCGTACGGCATCACCGCATTGAAGTCGGCGACGTCGGGACGCGTATACAAATTCCCAGATTGGAAAAAGTGGACGTGGCCGTCGATCATACCGGGGATCAGCCACTTGCCGCGCCCATCGATCCGCATTGCGCCGGCCGGCACCGGCGTCGATGCGCGCGAGCCAACGGCAACGATGCGATCACCGGATATTACGACGGTCGCATCGGCAACGGCGGCATCTTTCGCCTCCCGCTCGGGATTCACCACCGTCACGCCGGCGATCGCAATCTGCTTCACGTCAGCGAGGGAGGCAGGAGTACTCGCACTTGCGCACAGCGCGACACACGCCAGCAGCAGACGCAGCTTTAAGCCAGCCACAATTGGCTCCCTTCGCATCGGGCGTATCCGGCACGCAACTTGGCGCGATGTCCAATAGTGACTCACCATAGCCCCGAGTCCAAGGGGCATACCTGGCTCAGGCCAAGGTGACGCCTGCGCAGTACGAAGCACGTGCCCATGGCAGCACTCCGCCGTAGTCGCGGCCACCGTCCGCCCGCGGAACCCGGGCCTGACGATACCGGGCTCAGGTCTTCTTCGAAGTCATCGCGTAGAAATCCGCGAGCACGGGCTCGACTGCCCCGCTCTTGCACTTCGGACACCGCGGATGCGATTTCTCGTGCTTGGCGATGTGCTCATTGTGCTCGAAGGTCATTCCGCACTTCTTGCAGTGGTACTCGTAGGTAGGCATCGCAGGCTCCTCCAGGCAAGAACCTTGTTCGTGGGCGGGCCGCACACCCGACACGCGCGCCAGGCGGGACTCGATTGTATGCCCGCGGGGACGCGAGAGCGTGCCGAGCAAGCCAGTCTCCCCCTCGAGCTGCACGATATCGCCGCGCCGGCGCTCGATCATCGCCGGCATGATTCCATCGGTCTGTTCTTCGCCGTGAGAGTTGGTCATGGGTGCGTCGGTCGCTTCAACGACGAATTGCCTCACTTTCTCATAGCGGCCCTCACGGATCATCTCGCGCGGCGACCATCTACGCGCCGTACTCGCTTCTCAGCGGCGCCAGCCGAAACCGCTAGGTACAAAGATAGCCACAAAATGGCCACTGCAATTCGAGCAGCTTTGCAGCCGGCAGGCAGTCGTATTGGTCGATTAATCGATCATTATTGGCTTAAAGATCGATTTTAGAGGCTAGACCTCCTTGCTCTTTGGTCGCCGATAGCCTTATAATGCGCTCGATTAATCGAGTATTAGGCGATCAACGCTTGTTTAAACGAGTATGAAAGTCACCCAATCCGCACTCCTGAACTCAAGCCAAGCTGCTGAAGCGAAAAAGCTGGGCGCGACCCTCGCGCGCTTACGGATCGCTCGCGGCATGAAACAGGACCAAGCGGCCCTCCGGGCTGGCCTGTCACGAAATACGGCGTATCGGCTGGAAAAAGGCGATCCCGGAATCGCGATGGGTCAAGTCCTGCGCTATCTGGAAGCCATTGTGCCGGGCAAAACCCTATTGGAACTCTTGTCTGAGACGGATCCTGCCTTGGCCGCTCTCAGTGCGAAAGAACAGCGGCGCCGGGCCCGGGAGCTGTCAAAGCGCGAACTCGAAGAGATCGACTTCTGAACCATGACCGCAACGGAACAGAAGCTGTATGTCTTCACCTATCTGGACACGGAGTGGGTGCCTTGCGGCCAGCTCACTTTGTCCGAAGACGGAGCGAAACTGTCGGCCTCAACGTTCGCGTACGGGCTGCGTTATCTGCAACGTCCCGGCGCCCTCGAAGTGGATCCCGTAAGCCTAAGCCTTCGGGACATCGACCTGGTACGCGGTACGGCTCTATTCCCGCCGAACAATCTCCCCCTGTTCGGCGGAATTCGCGATGCAGCGCCCGATGCCTGGGGCCGGCGGGTCATCGAGTCCCGCCTGAAAGTACCCGCCAACAGCCTGCCAGAATCAAGTTATCTGCTTCATGCGGGCAGCCAGCGTGTCGGAGCGATCGATATTCGGTCTTCCCGAGATTCGGCCGCCACGCCGGGCTTTGGAACTTGGGACAATCTTGAGTACTTGATGGACGCTGCCCAACGCATCGACGAGGGCTTACCGGTTCCTGCCCAGCTCGAGGAAATCTTCGCGGAGGGCAGCGCGCTCGGCGGTGCAAGGCCGAAAGCGACAGTTCGTGATCAGGAACGGGTGTTGTGGCTCGCTAAATTTCCGAGCCGGAAGGATGCGCTGCTGGTTCCCGTTCTCGAGACAGCGACGCTGCGACTGGCGGCCGCCTCGGGTCTCACCGTTCCTCCGGTCAGGCTGGTTCATTTTGGTTCCCGGACCGTAATGCTTATCCGCCGCTTCGACCGATATTGGGCCAAGGCAGGTCAAGATGCCTCGCTGCCGGAAGATCTTTTCAGCACGGTTCCAGCGTACGGATTAGCAGAGAAGCGTTTGGGGTTTGTCAGCGGTCTTACGCTTCTAGCGTGCGATGAGATGGAATCTCCGAATAAGTCCTATGGAGATCTGGCACAAGCGGTTCGACGATACTGCCACCCGCACGTGATACGCGAGAACAATCGCGAGCTGTTTGAGCGCCTCGTCTTCAACATCTTCGTCAATAACGACGATGACCATCTCCGCAACCACGGCTTTGTTTGGGACCCGCGCCTTCACGGATGGCGCTTAAGTCCGCTCTACGATGTCATGCCGCGAGCGACTTTGGCGTCCGAGCGGCGCTTGCACCTGGGCGTCGGGCCGCTGGGACGGATCGCAACCCTCGACAACGCTTTTGCCGGTCGCGAGATGTTCACCTTGTCCGCGGAGGCGGCCGCCCAGAGCATCGCCAAGATTTGGAGGATCCTACGCGAATGGAAGGTGTACTTCGAAGAGTACCAAGTACCTTCCCATCAG